>WNFM01004877.1_pt3 | contig 15810 bp, 13 predicted proteins | sample 5400271 | NCBI WGS metagenome assembly WNFM01 (sample SAMN13153352, study PRJNA577476) | soil metagenome | isolation source: 60 cm saprolite on Douglas fir-dominated hillslope | place: USA:California | collected 2013-09-17
GCCAAAATAAATTGCTGCCTCCCGCCTTGGCATAGGGACGTTGCGGCAGAAGCCTTCTCGTGCTACCTTTGTGCCCATTACCTTTGCCATGCGCCGATGTGCTTTTGCGGTATTTGCCTTTGTTGGTTGCGTGCTCGCCATGGCCATTCGTTGCGCGGGCCAGACGCCGGCGGGTTCGAGCCACGCCTTCGTCAACTTTGAATCGGCTCCGGTTCATCCCCTGGCCCTGAACCCGGACCACAGCCGCTTGGCGGTGTGCAACCTGGCGGATGGCAAACTGGAGGTGTTTGACGTGAGTTCCGGACAACCTGTTCCGCTGGGAACCGTCCCGGTGGGGATCGACCCGGTGACGGTCCGGTTTCGCAACGCCAACGAAGCCTGGGTCGTAAATCACATCTCGGACTCGATTAGCGTGGTCGATCTCCCGACGCTGCGAGTCACGGCCACGATTGACACGCTCGACACGCCTGCCGACGTGGTGTTTGCCGGTTCACCGGCCCGAGCGTATATCTCGTGCGCCTTGCCGAACACGTTGCAGGTGTTCGACCCGGAAACACGCCAGAGCGTCACTAACATCGTCATCGCAGCGCAAAGGCCAAAAGCGCTGGCCGTAAGTCCGGATGGCCGGAAGGTCTATGCCGCCATCTTCGAGTCCGGCAACGCCACCACCCTCGTGGGCGCCAGGTTCAAGGACCTGTTGTTCATTGAGAACGCCGTCAGCCTCACCAACGGGCCTTACGGCGGCCAGAACCCGCCGCCTAACTTCGGCGCCAGTTTCAATCCCCCGCTCAATCCCCTCCTGCCATCCAACGCCCCGCCTCCAGCCGCCGGCCTGATCGTGCGGAAAAACAGCTCGGGACGCTGGCTGGACGATAACCAGCGCGATTGGACCGAGTTCGTGTCGGGGACCAATGCGCCGCTGACTCAGCGTGTCCACGGCTGGGACCTGCCGGATCGCGACCTCGCCATCGTCGATACGTCGGACTTCTCAGTCGCGTACGCCACCGGCTTGATGAACGTGTGCATGGCGCTGGATGTGAATCCTGCTTCAGGCCGGATCGCGGTGATCGGAACGGATGCGATCAACGAGGTGCGGTTCGAGCCAAATCTGAACGGGATTTTCCTCCGAGTTAAAATGGCGCTGGTCGATCCGCTGAACCTTGGAAAAACCGTGAAAGACTTGAACTCCCATCTTGATTACGCCGTCCACACCTTGCCGGCCAGCGAGCGGGACAAATCGATCGGCGATCCGCGCGGGATCGCGTGGACGGCGGATGGCAGCCGCGGTTACGTAGCGGGGATGGGTTCGCGAAATTTAGTGGTGATTGATGCGGCAGGCAACCGGCTGGCTGGGCCGCCCCTCGAATTGGGGGAAGGGCCATGCGGGCTCGCCCTGGATGAGCCACGCCAGCGGCTCTACGTTTTCAATCGCTTTTCCTCCAGCATCTCGGTGGTCGATACGGCGCAGGGCACGGTCATCGATGCCATTCCGTTGTTCGACCCCACGCCACTCGGCGTCGCGGCGGGGCGGCGGCGCCTGTATGACACGCGCCAGACTTCGGGGCTGGGCCAGGCCTCTTGCGCTTCGTGCCATGTTGATGCCCGGATGGACCGCCTGGCCTGGGACCTGGGCAACCCTGTTGGCGAGATGGCAAACCAGCTCGTGAATGACCAGGGCGCGCTCGTGACTAACAGCTATCACCCCATGAAAGGCGTGATGGTGACCCAGACGTTGCAAGACATCATTGGCCACGAACCGTTTCATTGGCGGGGTGACCGGCCGGACATCGAATCGTTCAATGCGACATTTACCAATCTCCAAGGCGCAGCGACGGCGCTGACCACTGCAGAGATGAGCGAGTTGCGCGAGTTTCTCGCCAGCATCCGTTTCCCTCCCAATCCGCACCGCCAATTCGACAACTCACTTTCGACGAACATGCCTCTGCCCGGACACTTTGCATTGGGAGACGACCTGCTGCCAGCGGGCGCACCACTCCCGAACGGCAATGCCGCAGCGGGCCTCCAACTGTTCAATCAGCCAGAGAATTTTTGTGCCACTTGCCATTCACCGCCGACGGGATTGGGCCTGGACTCTGCGCTCCAAGGGAGCCTCGTCAAGCCGGTCCCCCTGGGAACGAACGGAGGCCACCACTTCCCCCTCGCATTCCGGCTCGAAGGTTCGTTGCTTTCCAAGATCGCCCAGTTCCGCAACCTGGCGGACAAAATTGGCATGGATGGAACCGTCACCGAATCGCAGGCCGGATTCGGATTCGGGCACGACGGCAGCGTCGATTCCCTGACGCGGTTCCTCAAGGGTGTCCGGATCACACAGGATCAGGAGGTGGCTGATCTGATCGCCTTCTTGTTGTCCGTCTCGGGTTCGGACACAATTGCGGATGGAGCCGCCGCCGATCCCTCCCCACCGGCAGCGACTGGCCGCCAACTGACGGTGACCACGCCTGTCCGCCCAGCCCTGTTCGATGCGATGCTGGCGCTGGCCGCTTCGCCCGCCAGCCGGTTGGACCTGATGGCCAAGGGCATCGAAGACGGTTTGCCCCGAGGCTGGTGCTACGATTCGGCCAGGCAACTTTTTCAGTCCGACCGTCGGCAGGAGAGTTTGTCGCCCGAGGCGCTGCTGGCCCTGGCAGGGCCGGGCAGTGAACTCACTTTCACACTCGTTCCGCGGGGAACAGGCGTCCGGCTCGGCATCGACCGGGATTCCGACGGCGTTCTGGATCGTGATGAACTGGACGCCGGCACGAACCCGTCCGACTTTCGCCTGCAGCCGCGGGTTCTCGCGCCCGCATCCACCATCGCGGTCGGCGCCGATCTCGTGCTGCAAGGCCAACTTCCTCCGCTGCCTGCGCCGCTGGCGGGCGTTGTCTGGCAGAAGGATGGCCGCCCGATCGCAGGTGAAACTAACATGACCCTGAACCTAACCAATGTTTCGGTCGCGGCCGCGGGGGATTACAGCCTCATCGCGGCGACCCCTTTCCAGAACTCCACCAGTCCGCCCCTGCGCCTCGCTGTCGCGCCATTGCTGGCGGCGGTGACGCCTGGCGCCCAGTCCGTCCGCCTGGGCTCCAACGCCGTATTCACGGCCTCAGTGATTGGCCTCGGTCCATTTCAATATCAATGGCAGTTCAACGGCCAGGACATGGGCGACGCGCAAGACGCCTTCCTGGTGGTGTCCAACGCGCAATTGGTCAACGAAGGCGCTTATGCGGTGACGGTGGCCAATGCCTACGGCACGAACCACAGCAGTGCAGCAGCCCTGGTCGTGCTGATCAACCCGGCGGTGGCGGTTCCGCCCCTCAGCCAGAGTGTTGTCGAGGGAGGGAATGCCACGTTCAGTCTGACCATCTCGGGCCACCCTCCGCCGTTCGGTTACTTTTTGCGCAAGGGCTCCGTCAGCCTCACAAACTATGAGAGCGACGAGTCCAGCGGGTTTCTGACTTTGTTCAACGTGCAACTGACCAACGCCGGAACCTATCGCGTGGTGGTCACGAACGCCGCCAATCCGTCTCCCGGCTTGAGCCTCGATCCCGTCACCTTGACCGTCCTGACGGACAGCGACCACGACGGGCTGCCGGACGTTTGGGAGATCGCGCACGGTTTAGACAAGGACAATCCGGCCGATGCCTCACTCGACTCCGATCGGGACGGTCAAACCAATGGGCAGGAATACCTGGCCGGAACGGACCCGCAAGACCCGCGCAGCTTGCTGAGGTTCGAGCGCATATTTTTGGCAAACGGCCAGGCCGCGGCGGCGGTTCAGTTCAACGCCGTTTCCAACCGGACCTACACGGTGGAATCGGCGGCGTCACCTGTCGCCGGGGATTGGAACAAAGTCGCTGACCTGGTGGCGTTCCCGACTAACCGGCTGGTCTTGCTGACCAACAGCTTCAAGCCCGCTGGAACGCTCTATTATCGGCTGATCACGCCGCGAGTTCCGTAGCTCAGAGCAGGAAGTAGAAGAAAAGCCAGAGAGCAGCGAGGGCGAGCCAGCCGAGTGAATCGATCACAAACGGTTTCACCCCGCCCAGGAAGTTCGAGAACGGGATCTCGCGGGACGTGACGCGTGGTTGGTGATGGGCGCTGCAACGACGCAGGTTTGGACTCTGGCCCCTGACTCGGCGGGCGTTCATGGTTGGCATATTGCGATCATTCATGCCCCGGTTGTAGCGCAAGGGGTGGGACAAAAACCGTCCAAGGCTAAATCTTTTTTCAGAAAAATACCTGCTCTTTTCAACCCGTATCCGGACGTTGAACATCGCCCGCGTCGCGGCTCGGAGAGCCGGTATCTGTTTGGCTGAGTGGCAATGGGTGGAGCAACCGTGTTGAGCGCATGGATTATCCGCCACGGAGAAGACTTTCCAAGATTGGCGACGTATTATATGGTTTGAAGCGATGAATGGCGAGATCCATACCCTTGATGTGGTGGCGTTGTTGGACGACGCCCCGGCTGAACATTTCGAAACAGGCCGTCCGTTGCTGCTGCGTGGTGGCCAGATCGGCACGGTGGTGATGACCTGCGATGGCACCGCTTTTGAAGTGGAATTTGCAGGGCGCGATGGCCGCGCCTATGCCATCCTTCCGATCAAAGCAGAACAGTTGATGGTTCTCCGTGATTCCCCTGAATTCAGTCCTGCTTAAAAAAAACGGATTGAGGATGCACATGGTGTGAGATTGGCGACACCGCCCTCTGCGCCCCAATCGCCCCAGCTGCCGCAAGACGGTGAAGGCTGGATGCCTTTTTTGAGTAGCGGGCGGCGGGCGATCCCGGCATCCTGCCCCCGTGACCGCTCCGGATTTGAAAGCTCTCCGTCTCGGCGATGCCGACGCTTGGGACCAACCTTTCCGCTGGCTGTGGCTGACCGCTTTGGCCGTGGCGCAACTCAAGCTCCAAGCTTTCCTGCCGGGAGACGTTGAGGATGTGGCGATTGAAAGCCTCGAGGAGTTGGTGGAGAAAGTGAAGGTCATCAAGCACATCGAGGAATTGAAGCCGCTGGCCGCCAGCATCGCGCATCACCGGGCCATTAGCCGGCTGCGCGAACATTTCGCCAAGAAGCGCGGCGGGAAGCAGACCAGCGGGATGGTGATCCAGCCGGGGGCGATTCTCACCTCGCGAAGGAAGTCCTGTCCGACCTTGACGAGGTTTGGGAGTATTACGCCTTGGAATTGGAGAACCCAGAGGCTGCCGGCCACATTCGCGACGAGCTCTTTGATGCCATGCGTCTGCTGGCGCAGACACCTGGCATGGGGCACTTCCGCAGCGACCTCGCCAAAGAACCACTACGCTTTTGGCTTGTGCGAAGTTTCCTGATCATCTACCGTGGCGAAAAGCGACCGATTGAAATTGTCCGAGTGCTGCATGGCGCCAGAGATGTAGCCGCGATTCTTGAAAGCTGAGGCGGCCAGATCCAAAAGGCTAAACTTTCAGGCTCTGGAGCGTCGATAAAAGCGCGCCATCACTTGGATTCCGCCAGGAACAACTTGGCCCGCTCCGCCCGATTCATGGCGTGAAACCGCAACTGGGGCGCAAGCGCGTCTTCGATGGCGGCGTCGCTTTCAGAACGGGCAGCCTGGACGCTGATTTCGCGCTTCAGGGCCCGAGTGACCACGACCTTCAGCGAAACGCCCTCGTGGACGGCCTTGAGCTTGGTCTTCTTGAACACCTCGTCGGGGATGTCGATCGTCGTTCTCACAAACACATATTCGCACAAAGATGCGCCCGGTCAAGGATGCCGTCGGGAGAATTATTGAGTGTTCCCGCCGGTCCCAGCCAGCTACGCTCGATCAGCTTATTGATGAAAATGTCGAAGAACCAGTTGGCACTGCCGCACGGTCACCCATCCCACGGCGGCATCAAGCTCTCCATCCTCTCCCCGCGCCGCCGTCGCGCCGAAGCGGCGCTATGGCGCGCCGCGCAGGCGGAAGGAACGAGCGGGGAGATGACCGAGGAGAGGGGCAACCAAGAAAAATGCGCCTCCTCTCCCCAACCCTCTCCTCCATCTGACGGAGGAGAGGGAGAAACCGAGGAGCTTGATGTGCCCCTGCACCCAACGTCAAATCGTACCCACTGGAGCCGGCGAAAATTCGTAAGCACTCTCGCCCAATCGACCGCAGTTGGGGTGGCGTTGGGTTCATCGGGGCTGGCTCTGGCGGCGACGGAAAGCACACGACGCACTTCCCGCCCCAGGAAAATTGCCATTCTCGCCACGGAGGTTCGCAAGTTGTCCCATGCCCAGCACTTCATCGACCGATTCCTCGAAGGGTATGGCTGGGAGGGACGCCACCATCATCCTCCGATGAAGCTGGCGGGACTCTATGTTGACCAGTTTGCCGATAACGACCTCAGCCGGGAGCGCGCACGGCGCCATCATGTAAAACTTTGCCCCACCGTGGCGGAGGCCCTCACGCTCGGCACCTCGAAGCTGGCCGTGGATGGAGTGCTCCTGATCGGGGAGCACGGCACCTATCCAAGGAATGAAAAAGCTCAAACTCTTTATCCTCGGCACCGGATGTTCCTGGAGATTGTGGAAGTGTTCAAGGCGAGCGGACGCGCCGTGCCCGTCTTCAACGACAAGCACCTTTCCACCGACTGGAACGAATGTGTGGACATGGTCCGAACGGCGAAGGAACTTGGCTTCCCCTTCCTGGCCGGCTCCTCATTGCCCGTCACCTGGCGTCTCCCCGCAGTGGAAATCCCGCTCCATACCCCGCTAACAGAGAGTGTGTGCGTCGGCTATGGCGGCATCGATTCCTACGATTTTCACGGCCTCGAAACCGCCCAGTGCATGTCGGAGCGGCGCGCCGGAGGAGAGGTTGGCGTCAAATCCGTCCACGCCGTGCGCGGACAGAAAGTCTGGGAGATGCTGGAAGCGCGGGAAACGACCCAGCAGGCCTTTTTCTCGGCCGTGGCCCGAAGCCACACCTGCCGGGCCGGTTCGGGCTATACTTACGGGATGCCGGACTTGGACTGGCTTCAGGAGCAGGGTGAATCGCCGCTGGCTTACTTCATCGAACATCTGGACGGCTTTCGGACTTCGCTCTTTATTCTGAATGGGCTGGTGGGAGACTTCAACTACGGCGGCTTGGTCAAGGATGCCAATGAGGTTTTCTCATGCCAGATGTATCTGCCCATGCCGCCCGCTCGGGCCACATTGGCTGATTTCTTCAACCCCCTTTCGAACAATATCGAGCGAATGATCCTCGAAGGCGTTGCCCCATATCCGGTCGAGCGGACGCTGCTGACTTCAGGCATGGTATTGTCTGCCGTCGAATCGTTATATCGCGGACAAGTTCCGCTGGACACACCCGAACTGAAAGTGGCCTACCAGGCCGCGGCCGATTCCACCTATTGGAGAGCATAATCCGATGCGGCCGCTCCGGAAAATCACCTTTCTGCTGGAGGAATTTCAGGTTCCTTCACCTGCTCAACAGCTTCTGGACCGCTTCCTCCTCGGTTACCCCCGGGCTGGGAAATTCCACGCGCTCGACGGGCTAGAGGTCTCGGCTTGCCTCCTCCTCAACAACAGCGAAAACAGTTTCGGCAAACGCCGCGAGGACTTCTCTTTCAGGATCAAAGCAAATCCGGCACAAGCCGTCCGCGACGCCGATGCAATCGTGATCGTTCCGCACGGTGCAGGCGCAGTGGCGAACGACGGCCTATTGCGAGTCGCCCTCGAAAACACGCCCGAGGGCGCGGCCTGCTTCGTGCATGGCGCGCTCGCCAGCAGTTTGGAAAAAGGGCGGCAACTGGCCAAACTGGCCGAAACCCGGAAGATTTCGCTGCTGGCAGGAACGCCCACCGCCGTGACGTGGCGGTTGCCGGAAATCGAGCTTCCGTCTGGCATTCCACTGGTCGAAGCGTTGATCGTCGTACAAGGCCGATCCCTCGTCGCGGAGTTGAACGGTCTGGAAGGCTTGCTCCCAATCATTGAGCGCCGGCAGGGAGGCGAAGCGGGCATCCGCAGCATCCGCTTGATCGAAGGCAAGAAGCTCTGGCACGCCGGCGACAAAGGGCTTTGGTCCTGGCCGCTCCTGGCGGCTGCCATCTCGCGCTCAGACTCCCCGCAGGGTGATCCGGTCAACGACGGTCGGACCCAGGACATCGTTGGCCTTGGATTGCTGCCGAGTCTGGCCCGCGAACCCCGCGGCTGGGTGCTCGAACATCGCGACGGTCTCCGCTCGTCGATCATGGTGCTGGATGGGGCGGTGGCCGATTTCAACTTCGCAGCAAAAGCCAGGGACGGACGCATCTTCTCCGCGCAGCTCTACCGCCCGCCGCCGCCGTCCGAACATCATTTCAGCCAACTGGCCGGCGTGATGGAAGACTTCTTCCTGACCGGCCAGCCGCCGTGGTCCCTGCAAAGAAGTCTGTTGATAGCCGGTTTGCTCGAAGCGTTTGGCCGTCCTGCGCCTCACTTGCGCGAGCAAGTTGAGACGCCGCAACTGGCGATCGCTTATTAACTGGTGCGGTGTACCAGGGTGCGTAGTCTGTGCGCAAGCTCACTTGGCACCGCTTGTGCGGACACGCTCACGCAATCGATCGAAGTAGTCCTCCGGCATTGGGTGATGAGGCCCATTGACCGCCTCCAACAGCAAGGCCTTCAGTTCAGGCGGACAGTTTCCGTTGGGAAGCGGGCGCGTCCACAATGGCAGCGTTTCATCGGTCGCCTTGCTTTGCAACTCGATCAACGCTTCTGCTACGACTGCATTCGCATCTGGGTACTCGCCGCCCGCGACTTCGCGAAGAACGAATTCCTCTAACTCTTTTGGCAAACATACGTTCATGGTTTCAGTATATGCTCGATCTAGGGCAAGTCAACTTAGGGCTCGGCAAATCGGCAAATCGGCAAATCTGAGACGCTGCAACTCACGAAGCTGGCTGAGGGACGATACTGCAAGTACAGGGGGGCAGTCCAGACGTTGAATGTTGAATGTTGAACATTGCCCGCCCTCATGCCGTGCCGACGCGGTCCGCATACTCGGGCGGGACGACCGAGGAAGCAGGCGAGACGCCTGCCCCACTCCGGCGCCTAATTCTCGCTGAACAAGTATTCCAGGTCGGTCTGGGAAAGGCTGCGGGCGAAGCCTTCTTCGCCGAGCACGTCGGCGATGGTTTGGGCTTTGCGTTGTTGCAGTTCCCAAATTTTTTCCTCGACGGTGCCGGGGGCGATCAGCCGGTAGGCGTTGACCGTGCGGGTCTGGCCGATGCGATGGGAGCGGTCGATGGCCTGGGCTTCCACCGCCGGGTTCCACCATGGGTCGTAGAGAACGACGTAACTTGCGGTGGTCAGATTGAGGCCGGTGCCGGCGGCGCGCAGGCTGAGCAAAAAGACCGAGGCGTTGGGATCAGTTTGAAAGCTTTGGACGACGGCCTGGCGGTCTTTGGTTTCTCCGGTGAGAACATGCGTCGGGATTTGGCGCAGCCTGCATTCGGCTTCCAGCAATTTCAACATCTGAACGAATTGGCTGAAGAGAAGGACTTTTTGGCCCTCAGCCAGCAACGGCTCAAGGAGTTCGAAGAGTGTCTCGGTCTTGCCGGAGGCAGAATCGCTTCCCACCAATTGGGGGTGGCAGCAAATCTGGCGCAAGCGGGTGAGGGCGGCCAGGACGTGAATCTTGCTCTTGTTCAGCCCACGGGTCGCCACCGTTTGCATCACCTGCTCGCGGCTGCGACGCAGTTCGGCCAGGTAAAGTTTCCGCTGGGACTCGCCCAACTCACAGTCGCGGCGCTCTTCGATCCGATCCGGGAGGTCTTGGGCGACTTGTTGTTTGAGCCGGCGCAGCAGGAGCGGGCGCAGTTTGGCGGAGAGGCGGCGGCGGGCGATGCGCTGGGTGGCTTCCGCATTTTCTTCCACCTTCGGCTCGTAGGTCTGCTGGAAATACTCCTGCGATCCAAGATAGGTGGGTTGAACAAAGTCGGTGATGCTCCAAAGGTCGAGGAGACGGTTCTCCAGGGGCGTGCCCGTGAGGGCCAGGCGCTGGGCGGCTTTAAGTTGTTTGACGGACTGGGTGACTTGAGCGGACGGGTTTTTAATGAACTGGGCTTCGTCGAGAATGACGGCGCTGAAGGAAAACTTCTGCAAGGCCTCCAAATCGCGGCGCAAGAGGGCATAGTTGGTGACGATCAAATCGTACTGCGGGATCTGTTTGCGCAAATTGTGCCGGGCGGCGCCGCTTTCGAGCACGAGCACTTTGAGGTGCGGGGTGAAGCGTTCGGCCTCGCGGCGCCAATTGTGCAATACGGAAGCAGGGCAGATGACGAGCACGGGCTTCGAGTGCTTGCCGTGCTGCTCCTGCAGCCAGGCCAGCCAGGCCAGCGTTTGCAAGGTTTTGCCCAAGCCCATGTCATCCGCGAGGATGCCGCCGAGCTTCAACCCGGTAAGGTGGCAGAGGAAATCAAAGCCTTCTTTTTGATACGGGCGCATGTCAGCCTTGACGCTCGAAGGCAGGCCGACCTTGGGCACGCCCTGGAAGTTAGCCAACCGGCCTCGTAACTCCTTGGCTTCGGAGCTGTCTGCGAAATGGTTCAGCTTCTTCTCATCCAGATGGGCGGCCTGGTCCAGCCCGGCCCTCCGGGGGATGGCGCTTAAACTCTCCAGCCCCAAGTCGGCCATGGTTTCATGGGCCTGTTCGACCGCGTGGGTGTCCAATTCCAGCCAGCCGGCGTCCGGCAGTTTGACGAAGCGGCTCGTCGCGGTCGCCAGGCGCTGCAGATCGGCCGGGGTCAACTTGAGCCCCTCGGCTTCCCATTCCGCGGAGACGGCCAGCCAATCAATGCCGCTGCCTTTGATGAGGAGCTTGGGTCGCAACTGGCGGGGCGACAGGAAGAGACGGTGGAAAGCTGCGTTGCCAAGGTATTCGGCGAGGTGCGGTTTGTCCGGCCAAGCCAGAGCCAGCGTGTTCAGAAAAGCTTCGTTGGCATCTCCCACCCACACGCCCGCCTCGGGAGTGAACCAGTCGAGGCGGCGCAGCCATTGCACCGTTGCTTCCAGGCGGGGGTCTTCCAGAATCTCCGGCTTGTCGTGTTTTCGAGCAGGAGATTGGTCGAGCTGCCAGTCCCGGCCAGTCCAATGCCAGACGCTTTGGTCCCGTTCGCTCCGGGCCAGCAACCGCAAGCGCACCGTCTCCTCGCTCAGCTCGAACACAAACTGGGGCATGGCCTGGTGGGTGACGCAAAGCTGCTCCCAATCCACGCCGTGAGCCGATTGAGTCTTGCGCAATTGGGTGCGGAGCCGGTGGCTGAGTTTGCGGACCGGCACGGATGGGGTCTTGGCCCAAAACTCCAGGAGGGAAGCCGGTGGCACATTGCGCAAGAGAAAGAACGCCCGGTCGAGCAAGACCAACGGGGGGCGTCCGGCGAAGAACTGGACTTTATCCAGCGCGCGCACCTCCTTGTTCGGCAACACCAGGCGATGAGTGAACGACATGTCGCCGTCTGTATTTTCCAAGTGGGGACTCAGATAGACCATCTGGCCATCGAAAGTGATAGGCTGGTGTTTGAGTTCCAGGCGCTGGTTGTGGCCCCAATGGACAAGCCACTGCAGCAACTCCTCCCCAGTGAGCCGGAGTGGCTCCGCCTCTGTTCCGCGCCCGGCATGGTTCTCGCCCAGCCAGCGGATGAATCCCCAATCCTCGGGAGAAAAGAGCTCCTGCTCATGCGTGGAACGATTGGTTAAGTCGATTAGTTCGGACAATGTTCGCATGCGTTCACCGCTGCGAGGGCGGAAGAGGTTGAAACGCACGGCCAGGGAACGCAAGGCGGCGTGCTCCACGGCAGGCTGCACCTCGCACAAGACGCGCAGAGTCGCCCGAGGCGAGTCGAGGTGAACGGGCGCCGGCGGAAACAACCAGCCCTCCATCTCATCAAGGATTTTCTGCTCCCGCTCGGCGTGCTCGATCTCGGCAAATCGGCTCGCACTGGAATAAGAGAGCAGTTCGGTCGGCAACGGCCGGTTGGTGCGGAGGAAGAGGATGGCCAGCTCCTCCAGGCGGGCTTTGCCCTGGGCCGCCATCACACGCGGCCACCAGTCGTTGGACGTGAAATCCTTTCTGGAGAGGGAGAGCTTTTCAAAATAATCTTCCAGCAGCAGCCAGGCGCGCTGCGAATCGTTGCAGCCGGAAAAAAGGCGCAGGATTTCCTCCCGCTCGGCGACCCGCGACTTGGAATCGGCCAGTTCGCGCCGCAGGTCGGCGAGCGCGCCGTAGGTCTTGGAGAGGACGGTATGATGCGCATCATATTTTGTGCTGCTTGCGAAACGCGCAGGACGTGCGTTCTTGGTCGAAAGCTTTTGCATGGCTTGCTGCACTGGAATTTGCTTGTAACAATTTCGCCACAGAACGGCATTTGGCGTCAACAAAAAAGCAAATGAATCTTACGCCTCATGCGGCAAATTATTCCTGTTGCCTCCGGATCGCTGAGAGGCATCGAGGGAGAAGATAGGTATGGAGCGCGGACTTTAGTCCGCAGGAGCGTTGGTGAGTCAACACGCCTTCGAGCCAACGGTTGCTTCCCTGTGGCGCTGACGTTCCTGCGGACTAAAGCCCGCGCTCCTCATTTGGACAGCCATGCATCCACCCGGTCTGGCGCCTTCATGAGCTTTTGCTGCTTGCTTGCACCTGGATATGGCACAAGATGTGCGTGGACGTATTCATGACTGAGTATGCCTGTTGAGACGCTCAATTGCCCGATGTGCGGAGCTTCGGCTTCCACAGACGCGCCGCGCTGCGAACACTGCGGCGCCCGGCTCGCCACCGTGGCTTGTCCTTCCTGTTTCGGATTGATGTTTTTGGGCGCCAAGTTCTGCTCGCATTGCGGCGCTCGCGCGGATCGCACCGAAGTCTCTCCAGTCACCTCCCAGCTTTGTCCGCGTTGCCAGGAGGGGATGAATGCCGTGGTCATCGGCCAGGCGAACTTGCGGGAATGCCCCCGCTGCGAGGGGATATGGGCAGAGGCGGCTTCGCTGGAGCAGATTTGCGCCGATCGGGAGAAACAAGCGGCCGTTCTCGGCATGGCCGCGACTTTATCGACTCCCACTTCGGTGGAGCTTGAGGCCAACATCCGTTATGTGCCATGTCCGGTTTGCCGCAAACTCATGAACCGGGTGAACTTCGCTCATTGTTCAAATGTGATCGTCGATGTCTGCCAGCAGCACGGAACGTGGTTCGACAGAGATGAACTGCGGCGGATCGTGGAGTTCATTCGTTCTGGTGGTCTCGAAAAATCCCGCAGTCAGGAAGTCGAGGAATTGGAGCGCCGCCGCCACCCGCTCGCCGCTGAGCGGTTGGGAAGCGCCTGGGACACCCCGTCCGATCCGCCACCGTCGAAATACCTCCTTTGGGAGGCCGGCCTTTCCGCCGCCGCTACAGTGCTTGGATCTCTCTTCGATCGGCGTTGACAAGTAGCTGATCGCCCAATGGAGACTGCGCCGGTTGAGGCAGTTCCGCACGACGGCCGGCATGCGGACGGCGGAGCGCCCGAGCCGGACGAGGCCGGGGCGCCGGGCGGGGCTGCGGCACGGGATGGGGCCTCGCCGCAGGATGGGGACGGCGTAGAGGAACGCGCCGGCGTTGAGCAGCCACTCCCTGGGCCTTGGCGGCAACGGGCGCAGTGCGCGGAGTTTGCACCCAGTGGCGCCGGGCGATCTTGCGATGGACCAGGATTCTCTGGTGGCGGGCGATCCAGCGATGTTTGTGCATCCTGCGCCGGGCGAGGATAGTGCGGCGTTTGATTTTCCGATGGCGGACGATCCTGCGGATGTGGCGTCGCTTCTTGTGCTTCTTCCTGGGATGCTGCTTATGCTCGATCCTCACGGTTGGCGCCCATGGCGATTGAGCCGCTTCAAGGGCCAGCCCCCAAACGAAGATGGCCAGGATGGCAATCAGGATTGTTCTTCTCATTTGCTTATCTCCATTGTTTCAGACCCTATTTCTCATCCTCCAACAGTTTGCCAGTTGCATCCAATCGGAAGTCCACGCTCTGCCCATCTTTCATCGCTTCGATTTCGTATGAAACAATGTCCTCGCTGGTCGCTCTGGCAATGCGAACTAGTTCACCGGCGCCAATCTGCTTACTGACGGCGGCCTGGACTGAGGCAGGGACGAGGGGCAACGCCAGTTCATCCTCGCGCGCCAGCAGCCGGCCATCCGGAGCGATGGTCAGATTGTGCCCCCGGTCGTCCTTCTCGGCTTCAAATTCATAGGTCACTTCTCCATCCTCCGACGTTTTGCTCACATCGGTCGCCTCCAGTTCACCCCAAAGCCGTCGAACTGTCGCCTGCACCGCCGTCGGAACTTGGGCGAGTTCAATGTCCAAACTCCACCAATCGCCCCCGTCGCCAAGGGTCAGGGTGTTTGTCCGGCCTCCTTCCACCACGTCGGTAACATACACGGCCTCTTCATCTTCCGTTTCACGATAGATTTCCCCCAGTTCGGCCTTCCCGAAGTCGGCTCGAAGCGTCCGCCGCACCTTCATGGGCAGTTCTGATTCAAATACCTGGTATCTAAGGAGTTGGCCGTCGGAACCCACTGTAAAATTGCGGAAGATGGTCTGGCTCGTCTGGACGTCGAAGGTCGTCGCTCCGTCTTCGATCGTCCGGTCGATGCTCGTGATGTCGCCCTCTCCCATCTGGTCTTTAATGGCCTTTTGCACCCCAGGCGGGAGACCTGCCAGCAGGGCTTCCTCGGATGGCGGTTTCGCCTCTGCCGCGTCAGCAAGGGCATCGGTGGCTGGCGGGGTGTTGGTAGAACGCTCCTTTCTGGCCGAATCGCCCCCGCAACCGCAGAGGGCGAGCCAAACACTGGCGAGGACGGGGAGGAAAGTAGTCGTGGGGATGCGGTTGATGAAGAGACGGCTGCTGTTTTCGTCATGCATTCGATTCAGAGTAAACATAGGCGTAATCCGACAGGCATTGGTCGTCATCATCATCCCCAGGCTCTGAGTGTTTTGCAAGCTCGAAGACGTTCGTGTTAACGGCCCATGTTCACATGGATAGACACGTTGGCGGTGGGGAAATCTTTCAAACAATCTCAGGGAAAGTTTACTGCCATTCCGTTCTCGCCAGCGGCGTTCTTTTGAGGTAAGTTCTGGCGCATGGTTTCATTGCCCAAACCCGACGTAATTTTGACCCACGAGAGCGATTTGGACGGATTGGTCTCGGGGGTATTGCTGCAGCGCCTCGCGCGAAAGTTGTTCGACGCCGACGTGCGGCTGGAGGCTTATCATTACAACACCTGGCGCCAGCGCGAACCCAGGGAAGCCGCTGCCTGGGTGTGTGACCTCAGTTTCGAAGCGCGGCTGGACAAGCCCAACTGGGTGATTATCGACCACCACGCCACAGAGGTCACACCAAAAAAGGCCCAGCTTGTCCACGACCTGGAAAAGTCCGCCGGACTGCTTTGCTATGAACTGTGCCAGGACCACGAACTGTGCTCGTCGGAATTGGACCGGCTGGTTCATCTGAACAACGTGGCCGACCTCTTCCTGGAGGACGATCCGGAGTTTGTGCTGGCCAACGATTACGCCAATCTGGTGAAGGTGTACCAGTTCTGGAACCTGCACGCCTTGGTCAACGGCCAGATCGAGCGGCTGCTGGATCATCCGCTGTTGGAAGTGATGGCGATCAAGCGGCGGGTCGAAGACCCGTTGGGATTCGAATGGAGCAAGAACAATGTCGTCGCACTCAGTCCGACCGTCGGCTACGTGGATACCGTGTTGGGCAATAACAATCTGATCGTCCACCAACTGCTGGAACAAGGCGCAACTCCTTATCCGGTGTTGCTCACGCTCTTCCGGCGGCC
>WNFM01103754.1_pt1 | contig 15807 bp, 13 predicted proteins | sample 5400271 | NCBI WGS metagenome assembly WNFM01 (sample SAMN13153352, study PRJNA577476) | soil metagenome | isolation source: 60 cm saprolite on Douglas fir-dominated hillslope | place: USA:California | collected 2013-09-17
AACCTGCTTGAGCCGCGAATAAACGCGAATGAACAACCTCCTAACATCGTTTCAAGAATACAATTGAAGGCTTCAGCAGATAGAAAAGAATTGCGCGACATGCGCCAGACAGTAACTGTGATTAAAAAGGAGGCAAGAGCATGAAGAACATCGTTTTGGTTCACGGCGGGTTTGTGGACGGCTCGGGCTGGCAAGGTGTCTACAAGATCCTTAAAAAGAACGGTTACAACGTCAGTATCGTTCAGAACCCGACGATATCCCTGAAGGATGACGTTGCAGTCACCAATCGCATTCTTGAAGCTCAGGACGGGCCAGCGATTCTAGTCGGCCACTCCTACGGCGGAGCAGTCATTACAGAGGCAGGCACGCATTCCAAGGTGGCGGGGCTTGTCTACATCACCGCATTTGCCCCAGACAAAGGCGAATCTGTCGCGTCATTGATCAAAGATCCGCAGCCCGGCGCACCGGTGCCGCCGATACTACCGCCGCTGGAAGGCTATCTATTCCTCGACAAAGCCAAGTTTCCCGCTTCGTTCGCGGCTGATGTGAACCCGGAAGAAGCCGCGTTCATGGCAGACTCTCAGGTTCCGTGGGGCCTGGAGGCCCTCAGCGGCACAATCACTGAGCCGGCGTGGAAGGCCAAGCCTAGCTGGTACCTGGTGGTTACCGAGGATAAGATGATTCCACCGGTCGCCCAGCGCGCCATGGCCAAACGTGCAGGCGCCGCGGTTGTAGAGGTCAAAGGCAGCCATGCGATCTATGTGTCGCAGCCGGCCGCCGTCGCAGACCTTATCGAACAGGCCGCGAACGGCGTGAAAGCCGCGGTGGCATAGAAAAATTGCAAACCGAACCCATCCAGTGCTTTGGCGCTCAATGTGGCCCCTCCACCTACTGAGCGCCAAGCACTGATTTCTTCTCTGCTACTATTATTCTCGAGTGAAATCAACTGGCGCCAATGTAGTAAGGATTGAAGCGGAAGCGCTGCGTGCGCTGGCCGATCGCATTGCCGGGCCCATGGCCGAGGATTTTGAACGCGCGGTGGAGTGCCTGCATTCCTGCGGCGGGCGCGTGGTTGTTACCGGCATGGGGAAGAGCGGGATCATAGCGCGGAAGATAGCGGCCACGCTCAGCTCCACCGGTACGCCGGCTCTGTATCTCCATCCTGCAGAAGCGGTGCACGGCGACCTGGGCATGCTGGTGCGCGGTGATGTGGCGTTGGCTCTTTCCTCGAGCGGCGAGACGGAAGAGATCCTGCAACTGCTAGTGACCATAAGGCGCATCGGCAGCAAGCTGATAACGATTACCGGCGACAAGCTTTATTCCTCGAACTCACACAAGCGATCTTCAATCAAGCGCTCCACACTGGCGCAGGCGGCGGACGTGGCGCTCGATTGCTCGATCGATCAGGAAGCATGCTCGCTGGGGCTGGCACCCACGGCATCGACCACGGCCATGCTGGCGCTGGGCGACGCGCTCGCGGTCGCGCTGTCAGAAAAGCGCGGCTTCAAGGAAGAAGACTTCGCGGACCTGCATCCGGGAGGCAAGCTGGGCAAGAAGCTGGCGCGCGTCTCGCAGCTGATGCACAGCGGCGACGCGGTGCCGCGCGTCTCGCGCACCACCAAGATGGTGGACGTGATTTACGAGATGTCGCGCAAGGGGCTGGGCATTACTACGGTGGTAGAAGGCAACAAACTGCTGGGCGTGATCAGTGACGGAGACCTGCGCCGGCTGCTGGAGAAACGCAAAGATGTGCTCAGCCTGACCGCTGGCGACTGCCTCAGCGCTAATCCAAAGACGATCCCGCCGGACGAGTTCGCCATGACCGCGCTGCACATAATGGAAGAGAAGAAGATCACTTCCCTGGTGGTGACCGGCAGCGACGGCACGGTGGAAGGAATTATCCATCTGCATGATTTGTGGGGAACGCAGATGGTTTAGAAGCAGCTGTTAGCTATTAGCTCTTGGCCTTTGGCTTTGTGTCGCGAGCTGGACCTGGTTGGCTAAAGGCTAAGAGCTAAGTGCTAAAGGCTGACTGATGTCCACCGATCGCGCAAAGAAAATCAAAGTCATCTTGTTTGACGTGGATGGCGTCCTTACTGACGGCTCCATATGGCTCTTCCCTGCCCCGGACCAGGGGCCGCGCAGCACGGACGCGCACGCGCAGAAACACGCAGACCTGCCCGGGTTCGGCATCATTAGCCAGAACATGATTGAGGCCAAAGGCTTCAACGCGCATGACGGTACAGGAATCTCGCTGGCCCGGCTGGGCGGGCTGAAGACTGGCATGGTGACCAAGCGGATTTCAGAAACCGTGGCCTTGCGGGCGCACGACCTGAAGATCGATTTTCTCTTTCAGGGCGCGCAGAACAAGTCAGAGGTACTGGATAAGATCGTGGCGGAGAGCGGCTTTCGCGAAGAGCAGATCGCCTACGTGGGCGACGACGTGATTGATTTGCCGATCATGCTGCGCTGCGGGCTGGCAATCGCCGTGGCCAATGCCCGTCCGCAGGTGAAGGCGATCGCGCATCATGAAACGGCCTCACGCGGCGGGCACGGCGCGGGGCGGGATGCGGTGGAATACATTCTTGAGGCGCAGGGCACGCTGGATAAAGTGATTGACGCATACATTCATGCGCGGACGTCGATCCGGGAGTAATAAAGAATCGCTGTGATCGCCGTAATCGCGCGTGATCGGAAAATCAAAAGCGCCCGAGTGTCTCGCGAGAACTCCCTGACGCCGCATGGCAGAGGATACTTGCTCGGGATCCTTCGACTTGCCCTCCGTCCCACCCCAGCAAGCCAAAGGCGGGCTTGCTGGGGGCCCCGGGTCGCTCCGCTCCTTCGGGCGGCGCTCAGGATGACAGGGATAGGAAGCATGGTAACGCGGACGGTGTCTCGCAGGTGGAAGCGACCCGCGATAAAGGGCGAACCGCTGCCACGGGGGCGTAGAGATCTCCAAGCGCGAGACGAGCTGTGGCGGTTTCGGAGCGTAGCGACAAAAGGAAATGACCCACCGGTTTCCCTGCCAAGACGCTTGCGCGCCGAACCAGTGGGTCAGTTTTTGTACGTTGGCTGCCAGGTACTGCAGCTACTTAGGTTAGAAGCAGCAACTCGCAAAAGGTTGCCATAAGCAGATTCATTGCTACTTTGCAGGGGCTAAAGCCCGGTCAATTAGAGCAGCTTATGGCACGGATGAATCGTGCCCTGATACCTGCAGAGGCTAAAGCCATACAACCATTTGTTCTTTCAGGGGCTGAAAAGCCCAAATTCAATTTGAGCATTTACGGCCCGCTTTCGCTCCGCTCACCCCCACCTAAAGGTGAGGACTGGGTCGTGCCCTGACACTTGGGTCGCTTTGGGAGACCTTCATTTACAGGCCGTAGTTTTTTGGTTTTTAGAGGGTTGAAGCCCCAGTCAAAACAACGTCTTGTTGCGCCCCGGGACAGCCTTTGACGAGTGAAAATATTTTTTGAAAAACATGTCCCGGAAGGTCGAAAAAACTGCACATATAAGTAGGGGGGAGTTTTTTACGCAACCTCTCCAACCACTCTCTGAACCCGGCGTAAGGGGCTTAGCGCGTGGAGATTCGGCAACGGTTGGAGCCGCGGCCATCAGCCGATCAGATTCCTTCGGCCGTGAATCAATTACTGTCCGGGGAGGGCGGCTTGAGCGAGCGCACGAACGCGACGAAATTGGGGTCTTTGCGTAGGCCGGCAAATTCGTTGTCATGGAGCGCGCTTCTGATCGGGTAGCCCTCTTCATTGGCCTTGCTCAGGTAATGGCGGCAGCGCTCGAGATCGCCGTGCCGGCCGTACATCTGCGCCATCACGTAGTGAAAGTGCCCCAGATCATTGGAGGTAACCAGCTTCACGGATACGCCGCCCGAAGGCGCGCGCTCAAAGATCCCGGGATCAATCTGCATGGCGCGCTGGTACTCTCTGGTGGCGCTATCAAAATCTTTCTGGGAGAAATAGGCGGTGCCCAGGTTGCTGTGGAAGCTGGCATTCTCTTCATTCAGCTTGATGGCCTTCTTATATTCCTTGATGGCCGAGCCAAATTTTCTGACGTTGTAGTAGAGCGCACCCAGGTTGTTGTAAGCCTCGGGATAGGTCTTGTCATCCTTGATGGCGCGCTGAAATTCTTTCCTGGCCTCGGAGTCACGCCGGAGCAGGAGCAGGCAGATGCCGACTTTATTATGCAGGACAGCGCTCTCCCCCTTCTTGATGGCAGCGCGATAGTAGTCGATGGAATCCAGATAGGCTTTTTGCCCGCGCAGGGCGTCACCCTGCTGTTCCAGTTCCGCCGCGGTGGCATTTTCCGGAGGGGGCGGCACACGCAACGCTGAGTCAGGGTTCGAAGGCGAGGTGGGTTCCTGGGCGCGGAGCGGCAAGGCAAGCGCCAGAAGTCCTGAAATGACCAACAAGCGGCAGAAGCGACCCATGATGGGCCTCCTTAGTGCGGCCTGTCCTTGCCCGGACTGGGGGTGGCCGCCGGCTTGATTCCCTTATTATCGTCCTTATTTTCGTCTTTGGAACCGCCAAATATGCGGCCCCAGAAACCCTTCTTTTTCTTCTCTGAATCGGGCGTCTCGGCCTGATTTTGGGGGTTTCCAGCGGGCTGCTGCGAAACCGTACCAGGATTCCCCACTGTATTAGACGCCGGAGGAGTAGGAGTCGCCTTGGGTTCTATGCCAAAAATTCTCTGGAAAACGTTGCCATGTGCCGTCTGTTCACAGGTTTGAGTGGGCTGAGTGCCATCGATAAAAGCGGTCGTGTAGTCGTCCGGGCAGGCCGGGGTGGCAATCTGGTTGGTGGCTTTATCCAGGGTAAGCTCAACCACACCCTGGGGCGGCGCAAAAGGCTTAATGTCAGAGTAATTGGGCAGATCGACGGCCCGCTTCATGAACTCGGTCCAGATGGGCAAGGCGATGGCCGAACCGCTCAGGTGAATATCACTGTAGTCGTCATAGCCGACCCAGACAATGCAGAGCAGGTTGGAAGTAAAGCCGGCAAACCAGCCATCGTGGGAACTGCCGGTTTTGCCCGCGGCAGGAGCCGTAAACTTGCGCGCCCGTACCCCGGCGGGGCCGGCGGCAGTACCGTTATTAATTACGCCCTGCAGCATGTCAGTAATCACGTAAGCCACGCGCGGATCGAGCACCTGGGTTTTTTGCGCCTGATAGTTGTCGATGATATCGCCGTTGGCGTCGCGAACGGAGCTGATCATGATGGGCATGATCCGCTCTCCGTTGTTGCTGAAGATGGTATAGGCCGAGGCCATTTCCATGGGCGTGGCGTCATAAGAGCCCAGAGCCATGGCAGGTGTGGCCCTGACTGAGGTAATGCCCGCAATCTTGGCCAGATTGGCAACTTTGTCATACCCAACCATCTCTGCGACCTTGACCGTGGCGTTGTTCAGCGAATGAGCCAGGGCAAACTGCGCTGTAACCTGTCCGTGGTATTCCTCTTTGTAGTTACGCGGAGTGTAAACGTCATCGCCGTTGATGAAAGCCGTGGGCGAGTCGTCCACCAGGCTGGACGGAGTAAAAATGGGTTGCTCATTGGTGACAGCGTTGTTCACGGCAGCCGCGTACACAAAAGGCTTAAAGATCGAGCCGGTGGGACGCTTGGCTACAGCATGGTTGAGCTGGCTGAAACCGTAATTCCGTCCGCCCACCAGCGCCAGCACTTCACCGGTGTGAGGATCGAGCGCAACCAGGGCCACCTGCGGAATTGGCCCGGGCGCAACCTTGGTTTCAAACTTATTTTTGCCGACCTTCACCTTCTTGGTACGCAGCTTCTTCACCTGTGCGTCCACTTCTTTCAAGCCGGTGTCGACGGCCTGGGCAGCTACCTGCTGCAACGTGGGGTCGAGCGTGGTGTAAATACGGAAGCCCTCAGAATTCAGGTCTTCTTCACTATATTTGTTGACCAACTGCTCGCGGATCAGGTCAACAAAATAGGGAGCATCACTGGCTTCCACGTTTTGCGGCGCGAGTTTGAGCGGGGTGGCTTTGGCGGCGTCGGCCTGGGCGCGAGTGATTGAACCTGTTTCAACCATGGCGTCGAGCACCAGGTTTCTGCGGTCCTGGGCGCGCTCCGGATGCCGGTAAGGCGAGAGATAACTTGGTCGCTGGACCAGGGCCGCGAGCAGGGCGGCTTCCGGCAGCGTAATGTCCTTTAAGTCCTTGCTGAAGTATGCCTGGGCCGCCTCTCCGAAGCCGGTGATGGTGAATGAGCCGCGCTGTCCCATGTCTACCTGGTTGGCATATAGCTCAAAAATCTGCTTTTTGGAAAAACGCTGCTCGAGCTCGATAGATATGAGGATTTCTGTGAGCTTGCGCTTCAGCTTCTTTTCCGGAGATAGAAAGAAGCCGCGAGCGACCTGCATGGTAATGGTGGAACCGCCTTGCCGGTTACCGCCCTGGCGGAGATCGACCCAGGCAGCCTGCATCAGCCGCCAGTAATTTACACCGCTATGATGAAAGAAACGCCGGTCCTCGATCGACGTCACCGCGTCGACCATAACCTTGGGGATGTCGTCATACTTGACGAGGCGGCGCTTGGAGCGCGCCTGGCCGTCGAACAGCCCGGTGACAAGCTGGGGTTCAAGCTCGTAGGCGGAGAGATTGTCGCCGGCATCGCCGAGCGAGGCGATCTTTTCCACCAAACCGTCTTTTACCCGGATAACCGCGCCTTCAGCGTTGTAATACGACTCAACTCCGGGCTTGATCTCAATGGCGTCCTTCAGAACTCTGTAGACGCCGAGCTTGGATTTGCCCTGCTCACCGGCTTCAGTGTAACCGGCGTGGCGCAGATAGTTGGATACCTCACGCGGATCAGCCTTCTGGCCAATACGGACGGAGCGCGGCTGAGCGTAAATCTTGGCTGTATTGGCGAAAATCTGCCCGCTCATACGCTGCTCGACGATCTTCTGGTACTTGATGTAGTAGTACGAGAACACCCCAAACAGCACGATGCAGACGATGAGGAAAGCAGCCAGGCCGGCGCGAAGAAATGGGCTCTTCAGGCTGCCACGGAAGCCTTTGACGCGAGGAATTTTAATTTTAATTGCCATGTCCAAGCAGGCGGAGTACGCCCTTTTTTTCTCTCAGACTCATGGCGGGCCAGAGCGTTACCTGCGCTGGTGCTGAGAAGTTCGGTCTTCCCTATTATATCCGTTTGTTCATGGAGTTGGCGTTGAAATCCAAATCCACCGGATGCACAATCATGTCGACGTGGATCCGGTACTTGACCGAGATGCCCAGCCCACTAGGCGTCCGCGTGACGACGATCTGATCTTCTTTCAGTTTGATGTTGTCGTCCTGGGCTTTGGTGATCACGATCTTCTTGATGTCGTCTTCCGTCATCGACGTATAGCTGTTGCGCCGCGCGATGTCATCCAGCGTGTCCTGGAACTGGTAGTTGTTGAAATACGGCGGAATCATATTCCACGCCACGTAGAAGCTGCCGACGATCACGACCAATCCGATTAGACCTTTTATTTTTCCCATAAATCCAGCCGCAACCTCCTTCAGTGCCGCACTCAGGGCCGGACCAACTGCTTGAAAGTGGTTTCGATGCCGGGGATGTTAGCATCCTGTGACTGGCGTGTCGAGCGGGAAACCACCTCGACATGGCCTTCCGTAACTTTTTTGCCGACATTGATTCTGTAGGGAATTCCGACCAAATCTGCGTCCTTAAACTTCACTCCTGGCCGCTCATCGCGATCATCCAGCAGCACGCTGAAGCCCGCGCTTTCCAGCTTCTGCGCAATCTCCTCCGCCGTCTTCGCGATGGTTACGTCAGTAACATTGGTCGGCGTCACCACCACGTCAAACGGAGCAATTTGCAGCGGCAGCCAGAAGCCGTCCTTATCATTGTTCTGTTCGATCGCCGCCGTCAGGATCCTCTCCACGCCAATGCCGTAGCTGCCCATAATCGGCGTGACTTCTTTGCCGTCTTTATCCAGCACAGTCGCGCCCATCGATTTCGAATACTTGTATCCCAGCTTGAAGATGTGTCCAATCTCCATCGCCTTCCCGACCACCAGCGGGCTCCCACAATTCTGGCAGCCCTCACCCGCCGACACATTGCGCAGGTCCACCCACTCCGTCGGATGAAAATCCCGCAGCGGCGTCACATTCTTCAGGTGGTAGTTTTCTCTGTTCGCGCCGGTAATCAGGTTCTTGCGGCCTTTCAGCGCCGTGTCCGCCAGCATCAGCGGCAGCGCCTCCAGGATGATCGCCTGCGTCACGCTTCCCAGCTGTTGCGCGCCAGCAGCCAACGCCGGGACCTTCACCGGCCCCAGGTATCCCGCGGGCGACATAAACACCCGCTGAATCTCTTCTTCATGCATCGGCCGGAACTCTTTGCCATCCAGCGCCGTCGTCAACTTGGCTTCGTTCAGTGAGTGGTCGCCCCTCAGCAGCACTATCACCGGCTTGGTCTTCACCTGCCCTGGATTCTTCTTGTCGGGCTCAACCTGCATCAGCGCCAGCGTCTTGATCTTCTGCGTCGGAGAAACGCCCAGAAACTTCGCTACATCTTCAATCGTCTTCATCCCTGGCGTGTGAACTTCTTCCGGTGCCCCGTCGCCGGGCAGGTCTTCTGCAGGCGTCAACTGTGAAGTAGCTTTCTCCAGGTTGGCGGCATAGCCGCATTTTTCGCAACTCGCAACCATATCTTCGCCGGCATCGGTCATCGACATAAACTCATGCGACTGCGATCCGCCCATCGCGCCTGAATGCGCCTCCACCACGGCATACTTCAACCCACAGCGGTCAAATATTCGCCGATAGACCTCATAATGCTTCTGGTAGCTCACATCCAGCCCCGCCTCATCGATATCGAACGAGTACGAATCTTTCATCGTGAACTGCCGCACCCTGATCAACCCTGACTTCGGCCTTGGCTCGTCCCTGAACTTGTTCTGTATCTGGTACCAGATCTGCGGCAGTTGTTTGTAACTGCGCAGCTCCTTGCGCGCGATATCGGTCATGATCTCTTCATGCGTCATGCCCAGGCACAGGTCGGCGCCTTTGCGGTCTTTCAGGCGAAACATGTTGTCGCCCATCAACTGCCAGCGTCCGCTCTGCTCCCACAGCTCGCGCGGATGGATCGCCGGCAGCAAAAACTCCTGGCCAATCCGGTTCATCTCCTCGCGGATAACGTCAATAATTTTCAATATCGACCGCTGCCCCATGAACAGGTACGAATAAATCCCTGCGCCCAGCTGCCGTATATATCCCGACCGGACCAGAAACTTGTGGCTGGCGACCTCGGCGTCCGCCGGGGCCTCGCGTAGCGTGGGAATAAAAAGTTGTGACCAACGATGCATGTGTTCTAAAGCGACCTTTCTGTATTCGTGATTTGCGGGTTGTGAGTTGTGATTCTTGATTTCCGGTGAATTCGTTATTGTAGCAAGTCGATCGATATACACTTGTGGCGCGCTGCTCGACCGTCGGCTCTTGGCTCTTGGCTGCGCCTCCGTGGTGAGCATCGCTTTTCCTGATCAGTGTCATCAGTGTTTATCAGTGGTGAGATTTCCCCATCCGCGTTCATCAGCGTAAATCTGCGGCAAATGGCTTTATTGCCCCAGCTCTATCACCTCCAGCGGACACTCCGGCCAGTTATGCTTCCAGCACACAATCAAGTCGGCCTTGCTCGCGTCATGCATGTGCCGTAAAAAATTCTTGCTCTCCATCTCAAACTCAATCTTCACCCGCTCCAGCCTGCCTCCTTCTACTATTCTGAAGGCCTCGCAATCCGGATACGCCGTCCCAATCTTCAGCACCGCAAACCCCAACTCCACTGCTCTCGCGCCAAACAGAAACAGCACTCCCTGCTCATTCGTCGGCGCACACACCATCGGGCCGGGTCGCATCAGCCCGCCATACACTTCGCGGCCCTTATTGGATTTTGCCGTGTCATCTGGCCCCTCTGTCCCTGCCCCTCCAGCTTCTTCCGATCCTTGCCCTTCCGCGTGCTTTGAAGCTCCGTTGCGCGACTGCATTCCCGCGCGCTCATCCGGACCTTTCATTCCCGTAGCGTGCCCCATTCTTTCCGGGTCTTTTGCCGGGTCTCCGGCAAGCCCGTTTTTGGCTTGCTGGGGCAGGGAAAGGGTGGGATTCCGGCGCGCCTGATGGGTGTCGACAATCTCCAGCACGTCCTTCCACTCCTCTGTCCAGCGCTGCTGCTGCACAAAACACTTCATTCCCTCCGCTACGTTGGCCCACACTCCAAACCTCATCATCAGCGGCGTCTGGCTGTACTTGCCCAGCTTCACGTACTCGGAAGTTGAGGGGATCTTTTTCAGCTCCCGCACCACCTGTGCCCAGTCTCTAAACAGGCGCTCCATCTCGATCTTTGAGCCCCCGCCACCGTGCATGCCTTCCAGGCCACACGCCTTCAGGGCCTTCCTGTAGTCCCCAAAATGCCACCGCACCTGCTTTCGGGTCATCCCGGTCATCTTCGCCAGTTCGATAAAGCTGGGCGTCCTCCCCAGCTTTTCCTCACACTCCACAATGGCCGCCATGATCTGCTGTTTCGTCATTTTCATTTCTCCGGTTTGGTTTACAAAAAGAGAAAGCCACCCCACGGTGGCTTCTGTTTCTTTAGGATTTTGGTAGTGGGTCAGTTTGATACTGATCCACTACCCGTATCAGCGTCTAGCGATTCGCTTGCGAATCGCGGGCCTTTAGGCAGACGTTCATCGCGATAGCGATGAACCCTCTCGTGCCCGCAGGAGGCCACAACTAACCAAACTGACCCCACTACCAGACTTTTGGGTTTGTTCTTGCTGAGAGCTAAAGCCTAATGGCTAAGAGCTGTAAATAAAAAAACCACCCGGATCTGGGTGGATCATATTTCTTATAGATTGCTGATTTGTAATGGTTTTACATCTAGATCCGGAGGTTTTCAATTATCAATTTTTGGCAATTTTGGCATTTCTGGCAATGCCCAGACACACGTATTCCCCAAGAAGACGAAGAGCAAAAAACAACGGCCACAGGCTAATCGAACGGCGGATGGCCGCGAATGCTCTCCTTTATGACGGTTGCGGGTCACGCCCATCGCAGTTGCTCGGCTGCTACTAGCCGGCCGTCAACTGGGGCCTCCGACAGCGCCACACCCAGCCGGAAACCTATGCGAAGTATAAGCGAATCGCGATTTGCAGTCAAGCAAAAATCGGCAAAAATCCTGGCGCGAAATAGGACAGCTTGACAAAACTATCCCGCCGGAACATGTCGTTTTCGCATGCCAGCTCAAAGCGATACGAGAGACTCAATGCCACCATGCCCAGCCCCGCCTCGGGCGGGACGACCGATAATAGCCCATAATAGCCCCAATACGGTTCACTTAAGAATCTCCAGCGCAGTGAAGTCTAGTGGGCGCAGTTTGCGGGTGCGACTGTTGCGGATAGGATAGCGGCTCATTTTTCGTTTCACCCCGCGCGGCGTGCGCCGACCGAGGCAGCGTTTGACCTTTTCCTGAAGGATTTCCTGCAAGATGGCGTGATGATATGCGGCGCGTTCCTCTACAGGGGGAAATAACGAAAAGCGGGAGATGCCGTTTCAGAACCCGGACCGCATGCACAAACGAGAGTTCGTCGGGGTCTCGATTCGCACTCACGGCTGCTTCATGCATAAAAGTCCGCACGGCAAAATGAAGCAGGAGAAATCCATAGAACTCCTGTCGCACTAAGTCCGGAGTTTGACTGCGCAGCACCACCTGGGGACCACGCAAATGCACCTTAAACTCGTCCAAGGTATTTTCGATTTCCCAGCGCTCCTGATACAAAGCGGCCAGTTCACGTGCGGGAGCTTGCTGTGGATCCAGCAGAGTAGTCACCAGGCGATACCACGGTTCCGGAGATCGCTTTCCACGCAAACGATATTCGATGATCCGCACTACCATGCGCCGCGATGGGTCTTCAGGATGTTTTAAGCGCTCGCGACGATTGGGATAAAGATAGCTGAGATAAGACCCGTCCTGGAGTCGCTGGACGCAGGCAAACTTCATGCTTCGTTTACCGCGCCACAACAAGTCAGCCCCGGTTGCCGCCGCCTGCTTCCACAACGGCCCGCCCGTGAAGAGCCGATCCGCCAAGCACAACATTCCCGGCTGCAACTGCGGAATCACCTGCTCGGCCAAACTCACTTCACTGCAAGCGTAGTTCCCCAGTTGTGCCCCAAACAGCACATGGGTCCCATTTTCTAGCAATGCCACGAAACGTAATTGCGGGTACGCGCTTTGGCCCCGCCACGCTCGGGATCGCCCAAAAGCCTTTTCGTTCTCTTGACTATCGGCAACATCCATCGTGCTGCCGTCCAAACTGACTACACGCCAATCTCGATACCAAGCCCCTCGGGTATGTTTTTCCCCAATCGGTTGCACCAGTTCATCGTGGATGGCTTTCATCGCTTCCCAGCCCAGTCTTTGCCGCGCCTGTGTAATGCCCGATTTTCCCGCTACCTTGTACCCTTTCTCGCTTCCCAGCAGCCAATGCACTCCGCTCAACAAGCAGCGCAAGACTTCCCGGCAACTGGCTCCCATCCAAAGCCCCAGTCCCATCACGTAATACACCATCAAATGTGCAGGTAATTCCCGCTCCCGTTGGCTGGTCTTTCCCACTCGCTGAAGAATCTCCTTCACCTTAGGGGTCGGATATCTCTTCGCCAAGATTCCCATCGCCAATTCGTCAGTGATTCGGTTGCCGTTGGGCAAGTGCCGGGATTGACGCAACATAACAGTCTCTCCTCCTGCCCCACACTAACTCTAATCACCCGTATTCAATCTTATCTAGTAAGGTTCATGCCGCCTTAAGTGAACCGTATTGAGCACGGTCCTGAGGCGAACCTGCGAGCCGAAGGCAAGTGCCGGGTCAGCTAATAAGACGCCCCCTCCGCTCTGCCGAAGGCCCGCGCGCAGCACAGCGGAGCGCTAAAAATCCTCGTGCTGACTCCCGTAGAGTACCCTACAATACGTTCCCACTTCCTTTTCAAAGAGGTCTCTAGCTTTATGCCGGTAAGTGAACTCAGATTTATCAAGAGATACGCAGAATTTTGCTTGCCTGATCAAATCAAGCTCGTGCCCAGTGGAACCCGCGGCCTATATGTACTTCTCAAAACCAAGCGCCGGAGTACACACATGTCCGCAAGACAGAAGTTTGATGTCGTTTACATAGGTATGGCGAGAGGTTTGAAAGGGGGTGTAAAGAGCAGACTTAGATCGCATAGGCGGAAGAAGACAGACTTGTGGACACACTTTTCTGTATACGAGGTATGGGACAACATTACAGAGGGTGAAGTTGAGGAGCTAGAAGGCTTGTTCAGGCACATTTACCGTCGGGATCCACGAGCAAATCAGGTTAATCGCCAACGATCTTTTAAAAAGATGAAGACCATCCGACAGCGTCAACTGAAAAAATGGGATAAATCTGAGAAAAGGATGTGATCTAAGCGCGGCTTGCCCCTTGCAACCGTTCTCTTCAGTCCTTCCCATAGAGTGGATGGGTCCTTCCTGAAAGGTTCTTGAAGTGCATTAAACACACAAATTGGCTGCCAGCCATGAATCAATGTGTAAAATTGCTGCCCGTGCTCAGGAAGTGGAAAACATGGCAATCAAAGAGTACGTAGATGTAACGTCTATAGCGGAGTTTCTGACGATCACCCGGAGTATTAGGAGAAGTTGGCCACAAGAAGAAAAACCAGACAGGCGGGGCGAGGAAGAGAAATTATGGTTTCGTGGTCAAAGCAGTTGGACCTGGGGACTTTCGCCCAAGATCTATCGAAAACCCTTCAAAGGTGCTGACGAAGACGAGATCCGATTGGAGTTTCAAAGCCAAGCGATCCAGCTTCTCTCTGGACGAGCACCATCGAACAAGTGGGACTGGTACTTCTTGATGCAGCACCATAGCGTACCCACGAGACTCCTGGATTGGACTGAGAACTCTTTAATAGCGCTTTTCTTCGCGGTTGAAGAGGAAGCAAATAACCGTGATCGCGCTGTATGGGCCCTCGACCCATGGTGGTTAAGTAAGAAATTGCGGTTGGGCACACGAGGTCCACTCCTTCCTGATTATGACATTTCTAATTCCTGGCTGTTCGACTTGGAGAAGGCGTTCGAAGATCATGCCACCAGTCGCAACCTTCCAGCCCCGATTGAGCCACCCCATGTGGATCGGCGCGTAGCGGCTCAGTCCAGTCGTTTTCTTGTTTTCGGTACGACTCACGATCTTGCACGGGCCAAGATTGTGCGAAGAAAGGGATGTCGCGTGGCCCGGATCAGGGTGCCCGGTGCGGCGGCGCGGCGAATTAGAAGAGAATTGGATGATTGCGGTATAAACTTTTCTTCTGTGTTTCCTGACCTTGAGGGATTAGCTCTTCACCTACTTTGGCGTTGGAAAGGCTTTTAGATTCGTTTCAGAGGTCTCGACAATACGATTCCTCTCTGCCGCAGGCCCGCGCACAGCGCAGCGAAGCGCCTTGCACTGGTTTATCTTGACGGCTCAGCAACACAGTTATATAACTCCATTGCTCAGGTATCTGGGTAGGAGGACTTCTGTGAGATCTCTCGGCAGATGGTTTTCACTAGTTGTGCTGGTCTTTGCAACTACAGCGTGTCCGGCTGGGCAAAAGAGCTCCGTCCGGGTCTTTGGGAATGTTCGAGATCCATCTGGAGTTGCCATCCCCGGGGTCGAGTTGCATGTAAAACCCGACTGCAAGTGTTCCGATTGTTCTATCCCAGACGAGTGCAAATGCTGCCCTCCCCAGGTTACAGTCACAACCAATGAGGCTGGTCAGTACGAAGTGCGTATCCCTCCAGGTAATTATTCATTTAAGGCTCGCGACACTCAGATTAAGGTTACTGTCGAGGACCGCGACAAGAATGTGAACATCACGGTCAATGATCCGCCTCAATGATGTGCCCTCCCGGGATAACTCATGCCTTTTACGCCTGAAGAACGCGCAAAGATTCGAGACGGCGAGCTCCTGAAGAAAGAAATCCGCGACGAACTCAAGTCGTCGGAGTCAAAAGCCGGCCTGTCAGGATTTTTCGCCCATAGTGCGGTACTCCTAGTCCTTGGTTTCATTCTGACAACGGGGGCCGGGTCCTGGCTTACCTATTTCTGGAAGCAGAGAGATTGGCAAAACCAGCAAGCTTATTTGGCGCAGCAACGCGCACTTGATAAGAAGTACGCAGTGATTGATCGTACGTTCAAAGAAGTTGCGATTACCGTCACCGCGTCGCAGGATGTGCTGGCGACATATTTTTGGGCTACGTGGACAGAAAAAGAAATCCAGGAGCGGCGCGCCAATTGGCTCAAGACAAGTCGAGACTGGCGGATAGCTTCGAACGTGCTAAGGCAAAGCATCGCTATCAATTTTTCTAACCCGGAAATCCAAAAAGCTTTCAAAGATATCGTCGATAAGCGCACTCGACTGGGCAATGGGATCACGCGTCTTCCCAATGCGCAAGTGTCACAATCAGGAATTAAGCAGCCAGATCAGCCACTCGAAGTGACTCAACAAGCCAGGGAACTTCTCGACCTTTCAAACGCCATCCTCGACCAGTTGCAGAATTGCGGCAGTCTAATGTCAGCCGAGATCAAGACGTTCTCGGTCCAATAGCTTGGAGCCCTTCCTGCATCCCTCTTCTGGGAAGATTGCCAAGACTGGCCCGAATTACTTGCGCGTCAACCCCCGCCTTTTTTGCATTTGCGCGCAAGAGCAGCCAGAATGAAATAGGATCGAATCACCAGTGAGCCAAGAGACGGCACAGCCCGACTTTCCGCCGACCCAAA
>WNFM01250139.1_pt1 | contig 15803 bp, 15 predicted proteins | sample 5400271 | NCBI WGS metagenome assembly WNFM01 (sample SAMN13153352, study PRJNA577476) | soil metagenome | isolation source: 60 cm saprolite on Douglas fir-dominated hillslope | place: USA:California | collected 2013-09-17
GGGCACCACGATTCCCGATCCGCTGAATCCCGATGTCGTCTATGCCAGCGGGTCGGGGATTCTGAAGATCACGTACCCGAGCGAGCAGTGGATCAACGTCAGCCCCAACGTCGATCCCGGTCTCTTCGGACGTACCACGATCTCGCAGCCCCTCGCCTTCGCGCCCTGGAACCAGCACGAGCTGATCGCGGCGTTCCAGTTCCTCATGGCGACGACCGATGGCGGCATGCACTGGACCAAGCTGTCGCCCGACCTGGGCTACCCCAAGGACGTCACCCCGCCAGCCGACAGCCTGCGCGGGCGCGGCGCGCCGGGGTCGCCCATCGGCGGCGCGATTCAGTCCATGGCCCTGTCCACCGTGAAGCGCGGTGTCATCTGGGTGGGCACGGGCAACGGCCTGATCAAGCTGACCACGGACGAGGGCAAAACCTGGCAGGACGTGACCATCCCCGGCCTGCCGAACCCCACCCGCGCCGACGTCCAGTCGATCGACGCGTCGCACTTCGATGCCGCGACCGCGTACGCCTCCGTGGACCTGCACGGCACGGGCGACTACAAGCCGTATCTGTTCCGCACGCGCGACTACGGCAAGACATGGACGCCGATCGTAACGGGCCTGCCCACCGATCAGCCCAGTGGCAGCTTCGCCCGCGTGATCCGCAACGACACCAAGAAAGGCGGTCTGTTGTTCGCGGGCACCGAGAGCGGCATGTACGTCTCGTTCGACGACGGCGACAACTGGCAACCGCTGCAGCTCAACCTGCCCAACACCTCCTATCGCGACATCGTGGTGCACGGCAACGACCTGGTGGTGTGCACCTACGGTCGAGGCATCTGGGTGCTCGACGACTTTTCGCCACTGCGCCAGATCACGCCGGCCGCGGCGAACGAGCCGGTCCATCTCTTCTCCCCCGGGGACGCCGTGCGCGTGCGCCGCAACGTCGGTGCGGATACGCCGTTCCAACCCGAGGTGCCGCACGCGCTGAACGCGCCCGATGGCGCCCTCATCTATTACTGGCTGGCGGCGCAGCCCGCGGGGGACATCACGCTGGATGTGCTCGATGCCGGCGGCGCGGTCGTGCGCCACATGACGAGCGCCGTGATCGCGCCGGTCAGGGAAGCAGAGCAGCCGCCCGAGCCCAACTGGTGGATCGCGCCGCCGCCGCGGCTGCCCACCGCGGTGGGGACCAACCGGGTGAATTGGGATGTGCGCACCGACGACCCGCCGGCGTTCACGCACTCGTTCGAGATCAACGCCAACCCGGGCCTCACGCCGCCGTCGCCCGAAGGCCCGCTCGTGCCCCCGGGGACATACACGCTCAAGCTCACCGTCGCGGGCAAGAGCTACACGCAGCCCATGACGGTGCGGAACGATCCGCGTTCTCCCGCCGCGGCCGTGGACGTGCGCGCGCAGTACGACCTGCAGACGAAGCTCGTCGCCGCTATGCGCGAATCGTGGGACGGCTACCAGCAAGTCGCTGCGCTGCGCGCCCTCGTCGCGGTGGACACGGCGTCGGGGCTTCCGGCGCCCGTCGCCGCGGCGGCGAAAACATTCGACTCGACGCTCGCGGCGATGGGCGGCAATCCCGAGCCCCGGCGTGGCGGCGGTGGTGGGGGGTTCGGGGGCGGGTCCGCCCCGGCACCAACGTTCGTGAGCGTGAACGGCAATCTCGCCGGCCAGATCAACGCGCTCGAGAACGGGGACTTGGCGCCTACCGAGGCGATGCAGCGCGCGTATGTCGCGGGTTGCACCGACCTGAAGACTGCCGTCGCCGCATGGCAGACGGCTACGACCACGGGCTTGACCGCGTTCAACGCCGTGCTGGCACAGAACAACCTCAAGGCGATCGCGGCGCCGGCCGGTGGTCTGGCTGTGCCCGCCTGTGCGCCCCCGGCGGGCGCCGCTCCGCGCCCTCGCGGCAGGGGACACACGTAGCGTTGAGTGACCTGCTGAATCGCTTTCGCGCGTCGCTGGCCGATCGCTATCGCATCGAGCGCGAGCTGGGACGCGGCGGCATGGCCACCGTGTTTTTGGCGCACGACCTGAAGCACGATCGCCCGGTCGCGCTCAAGGTGATGCGCCCTGAGCTCGCGCAGGCGCTGGGCCCGGAGCGCTTCCTCCGCGAGATCCGGCTCTGCGCGCGCCTCCAACATCCGCACATCGTCGTCGTGTACGACTCGGGCGAGACCGATGGGCAGCTGTGGTTCACCATGCCCTACATCGATGGCGAGACGTTGCATGAGCGGTTGCTGCGGGAGAAGCAGCTCCCGGTAGACGATGCGCTGCGCATCACGGGCGAGGTCGCCGACGCGCTCCACTATGCCCACCAGCAGGGCGTGATCCACCGCGACGTCAAGCCCGAGAACATCCTGCTGAGCGGAACGCACGCCCTCGTGGCCGATTTCGGGATCGCGCGAGCATTCTCACCTGGCGCGGACGAGCGCCTCACCGCCACCGGCATCACAGTGGGCACGCCCCAGTACATGAGTCCCGAACAGGCGCTGGCCGAACGGGACCTCGATGCGCGCACCGACGTCTACTCACTCGGTTGTGTGCTGTACGAGATGCTCACCGGTGAGCCGCCCTACACTGGGCCAACCGCGCAGGCGATCCTGGCCAAGCGGCTGAGCGAACCGATCCCGCATCTGTACACGACCCGCGACGTGCCCCCGGCGCTTGAGCACGCCGTCATGAAGGCGCTGGCCCGATCGCCCGCCGACCGGTTTCGCACCGCCGCCGAGTTGGCGGCCGCCTTGCACGCAGATCGGCCGTCCCCCCCGCGGTCCCGGCGTCGGTTCGTCCGGCCCGTTGCCGTGAGCGTCACGTTGTTGGTCCTCGGATTCGGCTATGCCGCGTTCCGGTTTGCGAGGTCAGCCGGCGGCGCGGCCTCGCCTCCCGCCTCCGCCGCGGTCATTCCCTTCGTGGACCTGAGTCCCAAGAAGGATCAGGAGTATTTCAGCGACGGGCTCACGGAAGAGTTGATCACGACGTTGAGTCAGGTGCCCGGACTGCGGGTGGCGGCCCGGACTTCCTCGTTTCAGTTCAAAGGACAGAATCCCGACCTGCATGACGTCGGCCGCAAGCTCGACGTCGCCGCCGTGTTGGAGGGGAGCGTACGGCGCAGCGGGAACCGGCTGCGGGTCAGCGCCCAACTCATCAGCGTGAAAGATGGGTACCAGCTCTGGTCCGAGTCGTATGACCGGGATCTCGCCGATGTGTTCGCGGTGCAGGAGGATGTCGCCCGGTCGATCGTCGCCGCCCTCCGGGTGCGGCTCGCGCCCGCTCGTGATGCGGCGCTGGCCGTGCGCCCCACCGGCGACCTGCAGGCGTACGACCTGTACTTGAAGGGCCGCTTCGCCTGGAATCAGCGGAATGCGAGCGCCCTCCCGGAGGCGGTGCGATACCTGGAGCAGGCCGTGACGCGGGACGCGCGGTTCGCGCGTGCCTGGTCCGCCCTCGCCCAGGCCTACCTTCTCGTCGTCCCGTATGCGGGCGGCGTGCCCGCGGACACCTGGCGCAAGGCCGAAGCCGCCGCGCGCCACGCCCTAGCGCTCGACAGCACGTCGGCCGAGGCGTACACCGCGCTCGCGTACGGCAACATGATCTACGCCTGGAACTGGCCGGTGGCGGAGGAGAACTTCCGGCGCGCCATCGCCGTGGATCCCAACGACGCCACGGGCCACCACTGGTACGGCGACTTTCTCGCGGGGCGCGGCCGGCTCGCGGAGAGCATGGCCGAGATGACCCGAGCGCACCAGCTCGATCCGTTGTCGCGCCAGATCGGCGTTGAGTGGGGGTGGGTCGCCTACCTCATGCACCAGAACGACGTCGCCGAAGCGCGCGTTCGCCAGATGCTCGCGCTCGACCCGAACTACGCCCAAGCGTACGTCAAACTTGGCTTCGTGCACATCCAGCAACGCCGTTACCCCGAGGCGATCGCGTCGCTCAAGCGCGCCGTTGACTTGGGCATCTTCTATCCGTACGCCGCCAGTGCGCTGGCGTATGCCTACGCGGCGTCCGGCGATCGGGCGGCGGCGAGGGGCGTCATTGACGATCTGAAACGGCGCTCGGCCCGGGAGCTGGTTCCGCCCGTGCACATCGCCATCGCCTACGGTGGGCTCGGCGACGTGACGCAGGGCATGGACTGGTTGAACCGGGGCATCGATCAGCACGACATCTACATCCCGGAGAATGTCTTCGAGCCGCTCCTCGATCCGCTCCGGAGCGATCCCCGATTCGCCCGCGTCCTTACGCGGATGGGCCTGGAAGGATCCCGCCCGGCACAATAGTCTTCGCCCCAAACTTCCCGCGCACCCGGTCGATCGCGCGCGCCAACCCGCGATCGCGGTCCGTTTCGACGGACGTGCGGCTCCCAACCCGGACAGCCGCACGCCCACCAGCCGCGCAGGCACCCGCCGAGCCTTTCGCAACGCCGCCAGCAGCTCGCGCGCCACGCGCAGGATCACGCGGTCCGACACGACAGGTTCGGGCAAGGTCCGCTGCGCCGAGCGTGTCCGGAAATCCCAATCGCGGAGGCGGACGGCAACGGTGCGCGCAGTCAGGCCATCGCCGCGCAGGTCCGCCGCGGCCCGGGTCACGAGGCGCAGCAGCTCCCGCTCGATGTCCTCGTCCTCGTGCAGGTCCTTCGCGAACGTCTCGTCGCGACTCAACCCTCTGTTCACTTCGCGATGGGCGACTCCTGCGTCGTCGACCCCGTGCACGCGGTTCCAGAGCCAGGTGGCCTCTCGGGCGCTGAGTCTCCCCTTCTGCCGCAGCGTCGCGATGTCGTAGGGGAAGACGTCTTCGACGGTGACGAGCGCGCGGGCGGCGAGCCGCGCCTGGAATTTGGGACCGACGAGCGGGATCTCGGCGAGCGTACTCGATCGCATGAACGCCTCCTCGCCCCCCGGCTCCACGATCAGCACGCCATCGGGTTTGGCTCGGGCCACGGCCATCTTGGCGATCAGCTTGTTGGTGCCGCCGCCGATCGAGAGCGTGAGCCCCGTCGCCGCGTGCACCGCCGCGCGGATCCGCTCCGCGGTCGCGGCGAGCGGTTCGTGATGGTAGACGCCTTCGGTCCCCGTGAGATCGAGATACCATTCGTCGATGCTGGCACCTTCGACCATCGGTGCGAAGCGGTGCAGGAGCTGGCGGATCTCGGCGCTCTTTTTCGCGCACTCCTTCATCGGGACCGGCACACACATCGCGTCGGGGCAGAGACGCAGGGCGCGCGCGATGGGCATCGCCGAGCGGACGCCGAATTTTCGGGTCTCGTACGATGCCGAGCAGACGACGCCGCGGCTCTCGCGCGTGCCGCCCACGATCAACAGCGGCGCTCGGCCTGCGCCCTCCGGGTCGAGCGCGCGGGCGACCGCGACGTAGAACGCGTCAGCATCTGCGAGGAGAATCCGACGCATGTCCCCGAACATATCCCGAAACTACGACGGCTGCAAGAACTTCTGCCGCTCGGCCTTGTGGCCGCGCACGTCGGCAGCGGTCTTCAGGACGATGAGGAACACGAGCGCCGGCAGTGGCGAGCCGAGGGTCATGACGATCCACCCTCCGAACAACACCGTGAGGTGGAGCACCATCACGCGGGCATACGGCTGCCCCATCAACGTATTCAGTGTCGCGCGCTGGTACTCGCCGTTCTTGATGTAATTCCAGAAAAACGAGAGTCCGTGACTCACGACGAGGCTGATGACGGCCCACCCAAGCTTGTTGTCTCGGATGGCGGGGATGACCGTGTCGAGGAGGTCGAACGGGTGCGTCTCTTTGGGCCCGAGCAACGCGACGAGGAGGACACCGTGTATGTACGTGAACATCCCGAAGTGCACGATAAAGAACGGGACGATGAACAACTTGCCCACCCAATAGGCCGGCTGGCTCGGCTGGGCTGTGAGCATCTTCGCCACGTTGAAGGCGCCCACCACGACGTTCTCCAGCCAGTAGAGCAGGACCAGGGGGAAAACGGTCCAACCGAGGAAGAGCACGCCCACGATCGGGATGGCGTTCGCGACCAGAAGGACGATCATGGAGGGGGTCATGTGCGCCCCGCGTCATAGGTCGCCCGCGCGGCGTCGATCTCCTTGATATGCGCGTTCGACCACGCCACCAATCCGCAGACCATTCCACTCAGCGTCGAGCCCAGCGGTGTGAGCAGGTACTCCACCCGTGGCGGGACCTCGGCGTACACGGTGCGCGTCACGAGTCCGTCGCGCTCGAGGCCGCGCAGCGTCACCGTCAACATGCGCTGGCTGATCCCCTCGATCCGGGCGCGCAGGGCGGTGAAGCGTAATGTCCCGTCCTTGCCGAGCACGTAGAGCACATAGACTGACCACTTGTCACCGACTCGCGACAGGATCTCGCGGGCGACGCAGTTCGTGGCGTCGTTGGTCGTCTTTTCCATTGGTTACTCCAATGTTGCTAAGGGCCTCGCGCGTGCCCCCTGGAACCGCACGGCCCGTCCACGGGTTACGCTGATAGTTACCATCAGTAACTGTTAACCGCAACCTGGATTTGGAGGCAGCTATGGTCAGTGTCGGACTACTCATCGTGCGCGTCGCCGTCGGCCTCATGATGGCCGCCCATGGCACGCAGAAGCTCTTCGGCTGGTTCGGCGGCTATGGCCTACAGAAGACCGGCGACTTCTTCGCGCAGCTCGGCTTCCGCCCTGGCCGCGCCTTGGCGGCGGCGGCCTCGCTCAGCGAGATCGCGGGCGGGTTGCTGATCGCTCTCGGCCTGCTGGGCCCGATCGGGCCGGCGCTCATTTTATCTGTGATGATCGTCGCGGCCGTCACGGTTCATTGGGGTCACGGCTTCTTCGCCACGACCAATGGCATCGAACTGCCGTTGCTCTACTCCGTCGCCGCGATCGGGCTCGCCCTGACGGGTCCCGGTCCCTACTCGCTCGACGCCGTGCTCGGCCTCGGAGGCGTCTGGACCACGGCGACCACGTGGATCGTGCTCGGTCTGGGCGCCCTGGGCGCCTTCGCCAATCTCGCGCTCCGCGCCCGTCCAGGCGCCGCCGTCCGCGCGTAAGGAGGACTGCAGTGCAAGTCGGCATTGATAGCTTCGCGGCGGCGCACGACGACGCCAGCCGCGCGGTCAGCGCGTCGGAGCGGGTGCGCAATCTGGTCGAGCAGATCGAACACGCCGATCAGGTCGGGTTGGACGTGTTTGGCATCGGCGAACACCACCGCAGTGAATTCCTCGATTCGGCTCCTGCCATCATTCTCGCGGCGGCGGCGGCGCGCACGCAGCGGATACGTCTCACCAGCGCCGTCACGGTGCTGAGCGCCGCCGACCCCGTACGGGTGTTTCAGACCTTCGCCACCCTCGATCTCCTGTCGCAGGGCCGGGCGGAGATGGTCGTCGGTCGCGGGTCGTTCATCGAGGCGTTCCCGCTGTTCGGTCTGCGTCTGGAGGACTACGACTCGCTGTTTGCGGAGAAGCTCAACCTGCTCCTCGAGATCCGTGAGAACGAGCACGTCCACTGGTCGGGTAAACACCGGGCGGCGCTGACAGGGCAGGGCGTCTACCCGAGACCCGTGCAGGATCCCTTGCCAATCTGGTTGGGTGTCGGTGGGACGCCGGGCTCGTTCATTCGGGCGGGCGAGCTCGGTCTTCCCCTAATGGTCGCCATCATCGGTGGGGAAACGCGGCGCTTCCGGCCGCTCATCGATCTCTACCGGGACGCTGGCGCCCGGGCGGGACACCCGGCCGAGCGGCTGACGGTCGGCGTGCACTCCCTCGGGTATGTCGCGGACACGACACAGCGAGCCGCCGACGAGTTTTACCCGGGCTACGCCCGTGCCGTCGGCGATATCGGCAAGGAGCGCGGCTGGCCTCCCCCCACCCGTGCAGGGTTTGACGCGCAGCGGGGGCCCCTGGGCGCGCTCCTGATCGGCGACCCGGACGAAGTGGTGGAGAAGATCATCCGGCATAGCGAAGCGCTGGGCGGCGTTTCGCGATTCACGTTTCAGATGAACGCTTCGTCGCTGCCGCATGCGAAGCTCATGCGGGCCATCGAGATGCTGGGAGACCGGGTCGCGCCCGCGCTCAAGCGAGATTCATCGTTCGCAACAACGCCGTGAACCTGGGGTGCGAGCGCAGGCTGGTGAACAGGAACGAGCCCTTGATCCCGTACACCGCTCCTGCTCGCTCGCGGACGGCTCGCTGCAGCCAATCGATCGCGCTCTCCATCTCCCCCAGGCCCGTGTAGACGTAGGCCATGTGATACGGGGAGACGTAGCGCTGCCTCGACCTTGCCGGCGAGTCCGTACGCCTCTCCGAGCTGCGCCAACCAAGTGGTGGCGCCCGGGGAGAGCGCCACGGCTTTCGTGAGCTCCGCCAGACCCGCGTCGTGCTCGCCGTTCTTCATATAGGCCCAGCCGAGGGTGGCGCGAGCGCGGGAGTTGTGCGGGTCCAGCTCAGTGGCGGCACGCGCGCCGTGTAGCGCTTCCTCGTACCGCCCCGCCCGCAGCTGCGCGGTCGCGACGTCGAGCCGGTGGGCCAGCGGGTCCAGCTCTTTCGCGCGGGTCAGCATCGCGATCGCCTCGTCATAGCGCTCGAGCGCCTGCAACAACCGCCCATAGTAGTCGTACGCATCAGCGCTATTCGGATTCAGCTCGAGCGCCCGTTTGAACTCCCGCTCGGCGATGGCCCACTCGTAGTCGGCGACGAAACTCACGTACGCCAGTGTGGCGTGTGCCTCGGCGAGGTCGCCGTCGAGCTCGAGGGCGTTGGCGACGGCGTGTTTGGCGCGGGCGTATGCGTCATCGGGCGCGACCGCCCCGCCTTCGGCGAGCTCCAGATACGCGATGCCGATGGCGGTGTACGCCAGTGCATATTCGGGGTCCCGCGCAATCGCCTGCTCGAAGTACTCGATGCTCTTGCGCATCCCCTCCGGCGTAAACCGGATGAAGTAGTGGCGTCCTTGCAGGTAGAGGTGGTACGCCTGCACGTCGCTCGTCGGCTCCTTGTGGATCCGGGTCTTCTCGTGGGGGGAGAGCTCGGCGCGCAGCGCGGTGGCGATGTGGACCGCCACGTCGGCTTGGATGGCGAAGATGTCGGTGAGCTGACGGTCGTACGTATCCGCCCACAGGTGACGGTCGGTGGCGGCGTCGATGAGCTGCGCGACGATGCGCACCCGGTCGCCGGCGCGACGCACGCTTCCCTCGAGCAGCGTCGCCACCTGGAGTTTCGCCGCGATCTCCCGCAGGCTCTCCTCCCGATTCTTGAACGGCATGATCGAGGTGCGCGAGATCACCTGCAGCGCCCGCACCTTCGACAGCTGGGCGATCACGTCCTCGGTGACGCCGTCCGCGAAGTAGTCGTTCGCCGGATCCGCGCTCAGGTTCACGAACGGCAAGACGGCAACCGACCGGGATTTGGGCGGAGCGTCAACCGGCTTGGTGAGACCCTCGGCGAACGCCGCGGCTGATGCAAACCGGTCGGCGGGAGCGCGGGCGAGCGCCCTGTTCAACGCCTGCTCGAGCCCCGCGGAGATTCCCGCCCGCAGTCGCCCGACCGGGGACACCGGATCGGCGAACCGCTTCGCCAGGATCGCTTGCGCCGTTCGCCCCGTGAAGGGCGGCTCGCCCGCGAGGAGCTCGTACAGCACGCAGGCGAGACTGTACACGTCGCTGCGCGCGTCGAGCTCGCGCTCGCCCACGGCCTGTTCCGGACTCATGTACTCGGGTGTCCCAACCGCGATCCCCGTCTCTGTGAGGCGATCATCGGCCGCGACGCTCACGGCGAGCGCAATGCCGAAGTCGGCGACCATCGCCTCACCTTCATACAGCAGAATGTTCTCCGGTTTGATGTCGCGATGAATGACGTGGCGGGCGTGCGCGTGCTCCAGGGCTGCGGCCACCTGCCGGGTGATGGCCAGCGCGTCTTCGAGGGGGAGCTGGTGCTCGCGGTCCAAGCGGCTGCGCAGGGATTCGCCCGCCACGTACGGCATCACGTAGAAGAGAAACCCGTCCGCCTCACCGGAGTCGTACAGCGCCAGGATGTGCGGATGGTTGAGGCTGGCGGCGATCTCGACTTCGCGCAGGAACCGATCGGGGCCCATGGCCGCCGCCAATTCGGGCCGCAGCACCTTGATCGCCACCGGACGGCGATGCTTGACGTCGTTCGCCAGGTAAACGGTCGCCATGCCGCCCCGGCCCAGCTCACGCTCGATGGTGTAGCGACCGGCGAGGGCCGTGTTGAGTAGCTCGCGTTGATTCGCGTGTGTCACGGCGTCCAAGATACTCGAGCCCGGATGCTTCCGTGCGAAATGCCGGTTTCCGTGTACTATCATCTCCCATGCTGAACGTGGGTCTCGTCGGCTTCGGCTTTGCGAGCAAGGTCTTCCACGCGCCCGTCATCCGGGCCGTCGAAGGCCTGCGCCTCACGACCACCGTTCAACGGAGCGGCGCCGGCGACCCGAGCTATGCGGACGTCGAGTTCGTCCGCAGCGTGGACGAGCTGCTCGAGCGCCCCATCGACCTCGTCGTCGTCGCGACGCCGAACACCTCTCATTATCCTATCGCGAAGCAGTGCCTCCTCGCCGGTCGCCACGTCGTCGTCGATAAACCGTTCACGGTAACGCTGGCCGAAGCCGAGGAGCTCGTTCGGCTCGCCAAGGAAGCGCGGCGCGTGCTCTCGGTGTACCAGGAGCGTCGCTACACCGGTGACTGCGTCACCGTCCACAAAGTCGTGTCAGATGGGGTGCTCGGCCGCATCGTGACGTTCGAGCACCATTTCGATCGGTTTCGGCCGGAGCTGAAGCCCGGCGCGTGGCGCGAACAGCGGCTCCCGGGATCGGGCGTGTGGTACGATCTGGGACCGCACTTGCTGGACTACGCCTTGCTCGTTTTCGGAATCCCGCAGGCGGTTGGCGCCGATATCCGCATCGAGCGCGACGGCGCGGTCGTGGACGACGCGTTCGATGTCACGCTCTACTACCCGCGGATGCGCGCTGTTCTACGGGCGTCCATGCTCGCGGCAGGGCCCGCGCCGACGTTCGTGGTGCACGGCACCAACGGCTCCTTCATTAAGTACGGTCAGGATCCACAGGAGGGGGCGTTGAAAGCCGGTCAGACCCCTGACGCGCCGGACTGGGACCGCGAACCTCCAGAGCTGTACGGCAAGCTCACCACGTCCGAGGGGACTCGAGTGGTGCCGACGATTCCCTCGACCTTCACCCACTATTACGAGAATGTCCGCGATGCGATCCTCGGGAAGGCGCCTCTGGCGGTCACGCCCGAGTGGGGACTCGACGTCATGCGCGGACTCGAATTGGCGGTCGCCAGCAGTCGGAAGGGCTGCGTCGTGCCGTGGGCCGGCGTCAGCGGAGCGTGATCCCGATCGTGACGTGGTAGATCGAAGCGATCACGTCGTCTACCCGCGTCGTCGGGAGGACGACGTCGCCGATTCCCGCGATGTCGGCACACAGGCACCCGGTGAGCGCGAAGGTCCGCGAGATCTTTTGGTCGTAGCCTAGGCCGAACGTGAGGCCGACGCCGGTGCCCCGCGCCGTCACGGGCGATCCGCCACCGGCCGGCGTCACGGTGAACGCGCCCTGAGCCGCGCCGACCCCCCCCTTTACGAACACGCCCGAGCGCCAGGGATACCACAGGACGACCACCCCGAGGCCCCAGGTCTGCCCCAAGCTCGACGTGTCCGCGTGAAACAGCCCGAGCATCTCGTCCACAAATCCGAAGTTCTCCACGCCCAGCAGCACGTTATCCGACAGCAGGGCGCCCAGGCGCAGGTAGGTGACCGACCCCGCGGCGCTCGTGACGTTCGTCGACCCGGACGAAGCGATGCGCACGTAGCCGGGCCCACCGCCCGCCTCGACCCACAGCCCGGCTCGGTGAGGACGCTGGGCCCGGGCGCCCGCCGCGAGGAGCCCCACGAGCAGGGTGACGGCAGCGCCGGTCCGGCCCAGGCCCGTCATCGTGGCGCGCTTGCCGTGGGTTGCGGCACTCCCGAGGCCGGCCAGCTCACTTTGGTCCACGTCAGCAAGATCCGCAGCTCGGGAAAGCGGCGAATGTCGTCGGTCCGGTCGGAATTCACGGTGCGGCGGAGGAACGTCGTGTGGTGGACGCCGAGGCCGATGGAGCTTCCGAGTGGGAGCGTGACCTCGAAGCTGCCAAAGCCGAGAAAATGATCGGCGCTCGCGCCGCTCACGGCATGGATGTACTCCGACTGAGCGGAAAACGCGAAATAGCTGGTGCCACGCCGCCCGAACTCCAGACGAAACCGCATGCCACCGCCCGAGCCGAAATCATAGGTGCGCTTGCCGAACCCGGCGGTGGGCGCATCGACGCCGCCCAGCAGGATCGCGTCAACGTATGCCTCCGTGCGAAGTTGCCACTCCGTGGGCAGACGCCAGTGGGACTCGAGCCCCGCCTCGATGCTCTGCCCGCCGAGCCGATAGGCAGAGTTGTTGATGTAGTCGAAGCGCTGGTTCACGAGAAACAGGTGATCGTGGTGGGTGCGTGGACCATACAGGCGGCCGGTGGCGCGCAGCGCGTTGAGGCCGCGATCCCCAAGGATGGCCCGCAGCCGGAACGCATCGAACGGAGCGCGATAGGGCTGCAGGAAGGGGTCGCCGTACCCGAAGTCCACGATCACGCTCGGCGTCCCATTGGACTTCCGCAGGTGCGAATTGACGACGAAACGCGCCCCCCCTGGAGCCGCACACTCAGGGCCCCGGGGGCATGCTCCGGGGGATTCGGGACCTCGGAGGTCCGCTCATGGCGCAGCCGCCGGTTGACCCAACCCATCGGATCGAGGGGCAACGCGGCGATTTCGCGCCACGTCCGGTGGCGGGACCCGTTGTCCCGGATCGTCGCGCCGAGGCGGTGAAACACCTCGCCGAGGGCGATGCCCCCGAAGCCCGTCATGAAGAAGTCATTGAGCGACGGGCGATCCTTCTCGCCGAAGTACTCCCACGTCCACGAGCCCAGGAAGGCCACGGGGGCCGCCTCCCAGAAGCTCAGCCCGTTCGCGCGGGCGGCGTTGAAGTAGAGTCCCCCGTGGTAGGGATGCATCATCAGATTGGTGCTGAACTGGTCCTCGTCCCATTCCCAGCCGACGCGCAGGTTTCGCCCCCACGTGTGGGTGCCCGAGTTCGCCCAATCCTGGGCGAAGGCCCACGCATCTAGGCGGTTCACCGTGACGTTGAGGAGGACGCTCTGCGTCACGGCGAACAGCGGGCGCCGCGGCACGCTCGGGGCGGCGGCCGATGCGGAGTCGGACTGCGCCGCGGCGATGAAAGGGAGGACGAGTGTGGCCAGGGTTGCACCCACGGTCAAGAGAGATAGCCTCGGTAGCGCTCCCTCGCTATCTCACGTACATCTCTGTAAGTCGCGGCAACGTTAATCAGGAGAGACTCATGCCTCGCGGACCTACCAAACAGACCCCTTCGGCGAACCGTTCGCGCCCGGTCGCGCGCATGTATCCGACAAAGAACGATCTGCCGGAGGCCGCCCGCGGCGAAGCGGTCGGCCTGCTCAACCAGCGCCTCGCCGACTCCATCGACCTGCAGACGCAGTGCAAACAGGCCCATTGGAACGTGAAGGGCCCCACGTTCATCGCGTTGCACAAACTGTTCGACGAGATCAACGAAGACGTGGAGGCGTACGTGGACTTGATCGCCGAGCGCATCGTACAGCTCGGTGGTATCGCCGAGGGCACCGTCGGCGTCGTCGCGGACCGCTCGGCGCTCGTGGATTACCCCCTCGGGCTCTCGACCGGCGCCGAGCACGTGGCGGCGCTGTCGGACGCGCTCGCCGAGTTCGGGCGCACGGTGCGTGTCGGCATCGAGGAGATGAACGAGCTCGAGGATGCCGGCAGCGCCGACATCCTGACCGAGATCTCTCGCGGGGTGGACAAGTGGCTGTGGTTCGTGGAGGCGCACCAACAGGGAGGATGAAGAGGCGCATGGACAGGGATGAAGAGTTCGAGGCGCGCACGGCAGCCGCGGCGGAAGTGACCGCCCGGCTGCGGGCCCGCGGCATCGACGTCACCGGCGCCGAGAGCGCCGAAGATCTCGTGAACCTTCTGACGGCGGTGGAGCGCTTCGAAGCCGCCGTGGAGGCGCATGGCGGAGACCTGATGGTCGACGATCTGAAGAGCGCGAAGCCCGACGACCGGCACTTCGTCGTCCCCCGGCGCGCGCGCGGTGAGGCCGCACGAGCGTACATCGCCCGCATCGACGCCGCGGCGGGGAAGTTGCGCCGCCACCCGCCAAAGCGCGACTGAGATCAGCTCGGCACGGCCGCCTGGCGCCGTTGTAGGAAACGCCGCACCGCAGGATCCCGCTCGAGGCCGATGGCCATCTTGTACGCTCGGCGCGCCTCGTCGCAGGCCGCCCCCCCGGTCCTGGCGAGCAGATCCGCGCGCGCCGCCCAGTATGGTTGATATTCGGCGAGCCGTGCATCAGCGGCGACGTCCGGCATCGCCGCGAGCCCGGCGTCGGCGCCGTGCAGTTCCGCGACCGCCAACGCGCGATTGACCGCGATCACCGGTGAGGCGGCCAGGGCCAACAGCGCGTCGTAGAGCTGCACGACCGCTTCCCAATTCGCGTGCCCCGTACGCCGACGATAAACGTGCGCCGACTGCAGTGCCGCTTCGAGCTGGTAGCGGCCAATGGAATTCAGCGCGCCGGCGCGCTGCAGCAGCCGCTCGGCTTCCTCGATCATCGGCCAGTCCCACTGCGCAGGGTTCTGTTCGGCCAGCGGTACGTATTCGCCGTCTCCGTTGCGCCGCGCGTGCCGCCTCGCTTGCGCGTGCAGCACGAGCGCGAGCAGACCGAGTGCCTCCGGCTCGCTCGGCAGCAGCTCGACCACGAGTCTGGCGAGGAACAGCCCTTCCTCGGTCAAGTCGCGACGGACGAGGTCTGTCCCCCCGGGGTCGCTCCACCCATGGCCGAAGGCGGCGTACACGGCGTCCAAGACCGCGTCGAGTCGTGCGGCAAGCTCCTCGCGCTCCGGGATACTGAACGGAATGCCGGCTTCCCGGATCTTGTGCTTGGCCCTGCCAAGGCGCTTGCCCATCGCCGCCGGAGACGTGAGGAACGCCGACGCGATCTGCTTCGCGTCCAATCCGAGCACCACCTGCAGCATCAGCGGCGCGCGCAGCGCCAGACGACGGTCCGGGATCTGGGGTGCGTCCGCCGCCGCTGCCAACCCTTCGATCAAGGGGTGGCCCCGCTGCTGACGCCGGCCCGCATCGATCGCCTTGCGGCGCGCGACGGTGAGCAGCCAAGCCTCCGGGTTCGCGGGACTGCCCTTCGCGGGCCAATCCGCGAGCGCCGCGGCGAACGCCTCCGACACGGCGTCCTCGGCGGCCGCCACGTCGCCCGTAAAGCCTGCGAGAAACGCGACGAGTTTCCCGTAGCTGCGCCGCGCGACCGCCTCTGTCAGCTCTGCCGCTCGTAACACAACACCACGTTCCCGTTGCTGAACGGCCGAGTCTTCGTCAACCGCAGCGTCACCTTGTCCGCGAGGCCTTTGAACATCGTCTTGCCGTCGCCGAGGACGACAGGATTCACCACCATCTGATACTCGTCGATCAGGCGCGCCTGCGTCAGGTGGGACACGATGCTACCGCTCCCGAGGATCACCATCCCCGGGCCTGGCTCGCCTTTCATTTTGCGCACGGCCGCCGCGATGTCGCCCTTCACCAGCGTCGTATTATCCCACGCCGCTTTCGCCATCGTGCGTGAGAAGACGACCTTCGGCATGCGGTTCATCCCACCGGCCACGGCGGGAGCATTCTTGAGAGCGGCCGGCGTGGGCCA
>WNFM01005210.1_pt4 | contig 15799 bp, 17 predicted proteins | sample 5400271 | NCBI WGS metagenome assembly WNFM01 (sample SAMN13153352, study PRJNA577476) | soil metagenome | isolation source: 60 cm saprolite on Douglas fir-dominated hillslope | place: USA:California | collected 2013-09-17
CCCGAGCCCTCGGCCCCCGGGTTATAGTGGAGGAGCCACCTGCCCCAAGCTGCAATTCAGGAATACCCATGCGCCGGAGTGCACCCGTCTTCATCGCCCTGGTCCTCGCCGCGCCCGTCGCGGCGCAGAAGATCAAGGTCACCACGGAATCGGTCCCGGTCTACGTGACGGTCACCGATGCCGAAAAGCGCCTCGTCCCCGACCTGGTGCAGGAGGACTTCGAGGTCCTCGACAACGGAAAGCCGCAGACGATCAACGTCTTCGAGAACAAGCCGACGCCGATCACGACCACGGTGATGATCGACACGAGCGGCAGCATGACGGCGTCGCTCGGCCTGGTCAAGGACGGCGCCGAGCAGTTCCTGCTCCGGCTGCTGCCGGACGACAAGGCGCAGGTCGGCGAGTTCAGCGACAAGATCAAGTTCCACCCGGGCAACTTCATCAACGATCGCGATCGGCTCGTCTACCTGCTGAAGAACGAGCTCGACTTCGGCTACCCGACCCGCCTGTACGACGCGGTCGACGAGAGCCTCGATCGGCTGGAGCCGATGGACGGGCGGAGGGTCGTGCTCGTCTTCACCGACGGCGACGACACGGCGAGCAAAGTGGGGCTCGGGAAGGTCATGGACCGCGCGCGCGCGAAGGACGTGATGATCTACGCCGTGGGCCTGATCAACGAGTACTTCAACGGGCAGCAGAGGGTGCGCAGCTCGCCGGATCGCGGACTGCGGAAGCTCGCCGAAGACACGGGCGGCGGCTTCTTCCTGTTGAAGAAGACGACCGAGCTCGCCGAAACCTTCACGCGCGTCGCGCAGGAGCTCCACAGCCAGTACGTCCTCGGGTTTTCACCGGAGGCGCTGGACGGCCGGATCCACAAGCTTGACGTTCGCGTGAAGAAGGCCGGGATGACCGCCCGGGCCCGGAAGACGTACGTCGCGGCCTCGGCCAGCCGCCCGACAGGCTAAACCAGGGCGAAAAGAACCGTGACGGCGAGCAAAAACGCCACGATCCGCTCGGCGTTGCTCGAAATGTCCCAATCGATGTACCGCATGTGCGTCTGCCTCCTTCCACAGCGTTAGACGACTGTTCCCCCGGATCGGTTTAGCAAGTCGCAGATTCTTCACAATCGCGGGTATGCTGCACCATCATGCGCGACGGCATTCGCGCCGACCGGGCGGCGCGGGTCTTTCTGACACTGGGTGCGTTGCTCCCGTATTGGCGTCTCCTCACGTTCGGCGTCATCTTCGTCACGGACGATTACTTCGCATCTGACATCTTCAACGGCGAGCTCCCGGGCCGGGCGCTGATTGGCCAGTTGATTCGTCACGGCCAGGCGCCGGTCTGGACAAGCCAGCTCTGCTCTGGTGTGCCGATCGCCGGGATTGCCGGCGATCCCATCGGCCTGGCGGCGTTTTCGCTGCTGCCACCCGCCCCGGCCCTTGACCTGTTCGTGATCGTGTTGCTGCTCGTCGCGGCGCACGGCGCGTATGGATTGGCCCGGCGCTTCGGCGCCGATCGGACGGGAGCCGTTCTGGCGGGCATCGCGTTCGCCGGCTCCGGTTACATCGCCTGCCAGCTCAAGCACCTGAGCATCGTCTCGACGATCGTCTGGCTGCCCGTCGGCATGCTGTTGATCGACCGCGCGCTCGGCGCGGACGCTGCCGCGGACTCCACGGCGCCGGCACCGGCCCGCCGCGCCTTTTTCATCGCGGGATTCGGACTGGTCTTCGCCGAGCAGGCGCTCTCCGGATTTCCGCAGTCGGCGTACATCTGCGCGCTGGTCTACGGATCGTTTGCGCTCTTCCGCGCGATCGCCGATCGGCGGCGGCTTGGACCGACGCCGGTGTGGCTGGCCCTGCTCGCGGGGCTCGGCCTGGCGACCGCGCTGGGCGCGGCGGCGGGCGCGGTCGGGCTCCTCCCGCTCTCCAGATTCGGAGACGTCTCCGACCGGGCCGAGGCGCTCGGCTGGATGTGGTCGACGCGCCTGGCGTATTGGCCGTCGAACGTGCTGACCTTCCTGGTGCCGTACGTCCATGGCGACATCGCCGACAACACCTACATCGGGCCGCCGTTTTTCTGGGAGGACTATGGCTACGTCGGCGCCGCGACGTTCCTGCTGGCGCTCTACGGCGCCGCCCGGGAACGGCGCAGGCCGGCCGTCATGTTCACGATCGTGCTGACGCTCCTTGCCTACCTGTTCGTGCTCGGGGCAGCAACACCGGTCTTTCGCGTGGCGTACCTGCTCATTCCGGGGATGAAGCTGTTTCGGTTCCCCACGAGGTTCCTGATCGTCGTCGAGCTGGGCCTCGCGCTCCTGGGAGCCGTCGGGTTGACGCGGCTTCGCGCGGATCTGGCGCAGCGCTGGAAGCCGCCTTCACGCGTGCCCGCGCTCATCGTCATGGCGATCTGCCTGGGGACGGTGGGGGATCTCTTCGTCCATCAGCCGCGCCAGAACCCGATGGTCCCGGCGCGAGCGTGGCTCGCCGCGCCGCGCGCCGTCGAGACGATCCGCGCCGACACCGCGCAGCCGCGCACCTTCACACCCCGCCACCGCGACTTGCACCGCCGGGCGTTTCTGCTCGCGCACGGCTGGGCGAACGTCGAGCCGTACTTCGAGCTCCGCGACGTGCTCGAGCCGAACACGGGCGGCGGCTTCTGGAACATTCCGTCCGCGGACTGTTACGCCGGCATCAGCGCGCGCTGGTACGTGGACGTGTGGGGCGATCACAATCGCGAGCAATCGCTCATGTCACTCCTCGCGACACTCGACGTCGAGACCCGGACGCTGCGGGTCCATCAGGCGCTCCCGAAGATCCTGAAGACCTATGGCGTCAGCCACGTGCTCAGCCCGTTCCCTCTGCAGGGAGCGGCGCTGGCGCTCGTCAGCCACGACGGCGAGGGGTACGTCTACCGGGTCGACGGCGCGGCCCGGGTGCGGTTCGTGCGCGCGGCGCGGCACGTGACCGCCGAGCGGGATACCGCCAGGCGCCTCCTCGACTTCAGCTTCGATCCCGATCGCGAGATTCTGCTGTACGACGCGCCCGAGTCGGTCCACCCGACGGTCGACGAGATCGCTGACGGCCCAGCGGCCCCGGGGCGGGCGGTCGTCACGCGCGAGGATACGCGCGAGCTCGTGATCGACGCGGAGGCGCCGGAGAACGGTTTCCTGCTGGTGGCCGATACGTTCTATCCCGGCTGGACGGCGCAGGTGGACGGCGCGCCCACGCCGATCTACCGTGCCAACCATTCCGTTCGAGGGATCCCGTTGCCGAAAGGCCGGCACGAGGTCCGCTTTACGTACGAAGCGCCGGGCTTCGCGCGAGGGCTGGAGATCTCCCTGCTGGCGGTTTCGATTCTGCTCGTCTGGCTGGCCGGCGCCGGTTACCTGAACCGCCGGCTGGCCGGCAGGGTGGGCCCAGCCACCAGATAAATCGCGACGGCGCACCCCGGGACGGCAGTGACGCCGGCCCCGTCCATTACGCGAGGCGCTTCAGGGCTTCACCAGGAGGCGGCCCGTCCAGTCCAGCCGGTTCATGAGCACCGGCGCGTTGTGGAAATATTCGTCCACCGCCTGACGCGCGCCCTTCCAGGCGCCGTAGTCGTCGATGACGAGCACGCCGCCGGCGGACAGGCGGGGATAGAGATGCGTGAGCTCGTGAGCGGTGGAGGTATAGAAATCCGTGTCCAGCCGGAGGAGCGCGAACCGATCGGGCGCTTGACCGGGCAGGGTGTTCTCGACGGGACCGGGGACGAGATGCACGCGGTCCATCGGATAGCCGGTGGATGCGACCGCGCTGCGCACCTGATCCATCGCGGCGTCGCACTTCATCCGGCCCGTCGGGCTCGCGAGGAGCTCGGCGGCGGGAACGCCGGCGTAGGTGATGTCCTGTTCGGTCGGCGGCGTCATGCCCTCGAAGGTGTCGAACAGGTAGAGGTCGCGCACTTCGTCCAGTTCGAGCAGCGTGAGCGCGACGACCATCATCGAGCCACCCTTCCACACGCCGCACTCGGCCATGGCGCCGGGGATGTTCGCGCGGACGAGATATCGCACCGCCTGCGAGAGACCCGTCACCCGCTCGAGGCTGGTCATGGTGTACGGGCGGACGCGGGCCATGAGCGCCCGGTCGGCGGCCGTGAAATCGGGCGCCGCTTCGGTGAGACGCGGGAGCGTGAGCTCGAGCGCCGAGCGGGGCGCGCGCCGCAAGAGCGCGATGAACGGCGACAACATCAGGCGTAGAGTCTCATGGATGGCGGTAACGCCACAAACCCAGGGAGCCCCACACGCCAATCACGACATATCCCAGGACCTGCGCGACCAGGATGTACGCGATCGCGTCGGCGCGGCTGAAACCAAACGGCGTCAGCACCGTGACGGCGACGAACTGGAAGATTCCGACGTATCCCGGCGTCGACGGCAGCGCACTCCCGAGACCCAGGGCGGCGATCAGCAGGAAGGCGACCGAGATCGGGATCTGAAGGCCAAGGGCCTTCCCCGCCACGACCGTGCCGACGGCGTCCAGGGACCAGATGAGAACCGTGAGGCCGAGGAACCCGGACAGACGGGGAACGCTGTGGAACGCTCGCATCCCGCGCAACCCCTGGTCCACGGCGGTGGTCAGCCTCGAGCGTTGCGCGGGAGGCAGCGGCAGGCGCTCGATCGCGGACCTGGCAATCCGGCCGAGCAGCGGCAGGATCGCAATCGCGAGCGCACCAAACGCTCCGAGGACCGCGAACGGGCGGGCGGCGCCCGAGAGCCAGCCGGGCTGCGCCGGCAGGATCAGCAGGACCGTGGCGCTGATGGCCACCAGCGTGACGGCGTCGGCCACGCGCTCGGACAGCGCCGTCGCGAGCACGTACGTCGTCGCGAGCCCGCTGCGCGAACCGATCATGTACGTACGCACGAGCTCCCCGGCTCGCGCGGGCAGGAAGTTGTTGCCGAAATACCCGGCGGCTGTGGCCCAGAAAGCTGTCGCCAGGGTCACGGCGCCCTCCGCGTTGAGGAGGATGCGCCACCGGCAGGCGCGCAGGAACAGCGACACGGTCCCGATGCCGGCGGTCAGGATGAGCCCGCCGGGCGCGGCGCCGGCGACGATGCGCCCGACCTGTCTCCACTCGATGCCACGCAGCGAGTAATACAGGAGGACGGCCGCCAGCAGCGCCGCGGCGGCGACGGAGATGACTCTCCTGCCCTGAGCCGTCCACATCAGAAGAACCGCGCGTCCTTGATGCGATCAGCGCTCGGGGTCGTCATCGAAATTGATGCGTTCCTGCTCGACGACAAGCGGGCGGTTGCGGACCTGCGTGTAAATCGAGCCGACGTACTCGCCCAGCACGCCGAGGAAGAACAACTGCACGGAGGCGACGCAGAACAGGCCGATGATGACCGGCGCCACGCCGATCGGCAGCCGGTACCAGAACAGCATCTTCATCACGAAGTAGACGAGGGCCGCCGCCAGGCTCGCGACGGCACTGATGAAGCCGACCATCGTCGCCAGGCGGAGGGGAATCCTCGAATGGTTGACGATCCCCTGAACGCCGAGGTCGTAGAGCATGTACAGATTGTTCTTGGTGACGCCCCGGGTGCGTTGAGGCTGCGTGTACGGAACCGTCGCGTACCGAAACCCCAGCTCCGACACAATTCCCCTGAAATACGGATACGGATCCGGCAAGCGGCGCAGCACGGACACGAAGGCCTTGTCGTAGAGCCCGAACCCGGTGCTGTTTCGCACCTGCTTCACTTCAGACAACCGGTCGATCACGCTGTAGCCGGCCCGGCGGATCGCGTACATCACCGCGGACTCCTTGCTCGCGCTCTTGACGCCGAGGACGACCTTGTAGCCCTCGCGCCATTTCTCGAGAAACGCGGGAATCAGCTCCGGCGGATCCTGGAGGTCGGCCGCCATCCCGATGACGGCGTCTCCGCGGCACTGCAGCAGCGCATGGTAGGGAGACCGGATGTGCCCGAAGTTGCGCGTGTTGACGATGACTCTGACGCGCGGGTCGGCGGCGGCGATCGCTCGCAGGATGGCAACCGTGGCGTCGGTCGACGCGTTGTCGATGAAAATGTGCTCGTAGGCGTACTCGTCGAGGGGCTGAAAGACCGCCCGCACGCGCTCGTACAACGTCCGGACGTTGTCCGCCTCGTTGAAGCACGGCGTCATGACCGAGATGGTCTTGCGGATTTCAGACATTGTAGAGCACGATCAGCTCGTTCGGGCAGCCGAGGCCGGTGCGGATCTGGTCGGCGATCTCCTTCTGGAACACGCGCGAGCTGATGAGAACCGGTTCGGGGTGGCTCCTGAGCGCCTCGGGAGCCAGGATGAGGCGTCCGTGCAGCGTCTTGCCGTGATAGCGCGAGTTGGACTCGATGAACGCCACGATGTCGGCCTCCGCGAGCCGGCTCGTGGCCATCAGCCGGCTGGTGTGCGTGCCGACTCCCCACACGAGGATGGGGCGCCGGCCGTCGACCACCGCGTCGATCGCCGCGCGCAGCCGCGCATCGTCGGCCGCGGAGCCCGCGATATAGCGTTCGAGGCCCGCGGCGGTGGCGCGATCGAACGGCAGCTCGCCCAGGATTGGCGCGGCGCCCTTGCGATACACGGCCGACACGTTCGACATGACCGTCTTGTAGCTCTGCTCACGATGATTCTGCTCCAGGAACACTCGTGTGAATCCATGGCGGAGCATGAGGTTGTCCAGGGAGACTGGCGAGAAGAAGTTGATGTGCTCGGTGCTGAAGTCCTGGTAGGGCGCGTTGGGCCAGTCCGCGAACGTGGTGACATCGGGCACCTCGACGTAGAGGAGTCCTGCGGCAGGGAGCAGCGCGTCGATGTGTTTGAAGGCATCGTCGAGATCGCGGAGGTGTTCGAGCACCCCCACCATGATCACGACGTCGAACTGCTCGCCCGTCGCGGCGATCCCTTCGAGCGTCATCGTGCGGACGTCGATGGCGTAAAGGCGCGCGGCGGCGGCCGCGCACGCGGGGGACGGGTCGAGCCCCGTGACCCGGGCGAACCCGCGATCGCGTAGATTCGCCAGCAGACGTCCACTGGCGCAGCCGACGTCCAGGATGCGCGCTGACGGCGACACCACATGCGGCGCGACGACGTCGGCAATCAGCGTGAGCCGCCGCGAGTCGTACTCGGACTCGGCGCCGGACCGCTGGGCGTATTCGTATTTCGACATGTCGCGATAGTACCGGTCGAACGCGGCCTGATCCGGAATCCCATCGGCATAACCTGCGCCGCATCGCGCGCACACGACCACGTCGTAGCCCGTGACGGGCGTCGCCTGATCGACGGCGGCGAATTCCTGGTGGAAGTACACGCGGCGCGCGGCGCCTCCGCAAATCGGACAGTCGCGCGGCGGATAGGCGGCGGTCATCGCGGGGCGCCTCTCAGCCGCACGCGCGGGACGGCGTAACACACCAAATCCCAGCCTTCCTCGTTGTGGGGCCTCAGGAAGAACGCGTAGTCGTCGCGCCAGGCGCGCAGCAACAGCGGAATTCGCCAGAGGTGGTCCTGCTGGTGGTACACGCAGACGGCGAGGACGGGCGCGAGCCGCTGGATGGTCCCTCGTGCTCCCTCGAGGGCATCCACTTCGAAGCCCTCGATGTCCAGCTTGACGAACGTCGGCCCGGCGCCCTCGACGAGCGAATCGAGCGCCTCCGCGTTCACGGCGATCGTGCCCGTCGAAGCGGCTGCGCTCGTGGTGCTGGACGCAGTGCCCGTCGCGGCCAGATGCAGCGTGGCCCGTTCGGAGCCGAGGGCGGCCTGGCGGCAGTCGACCTTGGCGCGTGCCGAAGGCGGGAGCGCGGCCACGGTCGCCTGCAAGCGTGCAAAGTTGGCGGGATCCGGTTCGAGCGCGAGGATGCGGCCAAAACGATCGCCGTGAAGCGTCGACACCATCCGGACCGTGTCCCCGTCGTACGCGCCGCCGTCCACGATCCACTCCTCGTCAGACCAGGCGAACAGATCATCGGGAAAGTACTGCGGGTGCTGCACCGGGTGCGACAGCCCGTCAAAGTCGGCGTGCAGCCTGAAGCGGACCTGGGCGACGTATTCAGCGCGCGAGGCCTCGTCTTCCCACAGGTCGAATGCGCGCCGCACTTCGGCGCGATCGTCAAGCACCCGCGACGGGAGGTCCTGAAGATAGAACGGCAGGAGTACATCAGGGTATTTCCAGAAGAGCGCCGGAAAGGAACTGACCACGTCGCACCCGAGGGCTCGCAACTGGTCCCGCGACTGGGCAAATCGATGGGGCCGTCCGGCTCCCCAGATGGTGACGACGAACGCGGCCCGCGGACCAAACGCGCCCGCGGCCGCCTCCGGCGACAGCACCGGCAGGCCGTCGAGTGTCGTGCCGTGCGTGACGTTGTCGACGAAGGCGAGCGGCTCGACGCCGTGCCGGCGCAGGCCGGCGAGCGTACGCCGGCCGAGCCCGCCGGCGCCCATCAGGACGATGCCGCGTCCGGCGGACAGGCGGTCGAACGACTCGGCCGCGCGTCGCCTGGCATGGTCAACCGGCTCCGACAACAGTTCGTCCAGTTCGGCGCTCACCAGCACGTCCGCCCCCCGTCGACCACGAGCGTCGCGCCGGTCATGTAGGACGAAGCGTCCGAGCAGAGGAACAAGACCGCTCCCTGGTATTCGTCGACCTTGGCCATCCGCTTCAGCGGCACGAGCTCCGACAGCCTGACGACGAAGTCCTCCGGCTGGCCGTTGAAGACGCCACCCGGGCAGAGGGCGTTGGCGCGAACGCCCCGGTCGGCCCAGTACGTCGCGAGATACCTGGTCAATCCCAGCAGCGCCGACTTGACGACCGAGTAGGTCACGGGCTTCACCGGTTGGAGGTGCGGCGCAAGCCCTGGTTGACGATACAGGCGCTGGTCGGGGGCGATCAGGGCCAGGTCCGACGCGATATTGACGATGACGCCCCGGCCGCGGCGAGCCATTTCGCTGCCCAGCACCTGGCTGCAGAGAAACGCGCCGGTGAGGCCGACGGCCAGGTCGGCGTCCCACTGCGCCGAAGGAAAGTGTTCGAACCGCGAGAAATTCACGTCCGCGCTGTCCTCCATCCTGGGATTGTTGGCCGCGTTATTGATCAGAATGTCCAGGCGGCCGAAGCGATCGAGCAGTTGCGCCAGGAAGTCCTGGAGCTCGTCGCGTCGCGTGATGTCGACGCGGCAGCCCCACGCCGGGACGTGGCATTCGGCCGCTATCCGTTCCGCTGTTTCAGCAGCCCGCCCGCCCGATACATCGACCAGGACCGGTGTACCGCCGGCGCCGGCGATCGCGCGCGCGTGCTGCTCACCCAGGAGGCCGGCGCCTCCCGTGATGACCGCCACGCGGCCGGTCAGGTCGAACAGGTGATTACCGGGCGTTGACGGCTCTGCCAAGCGCGTATCCCTCCGAACGTTCGAGCGCGATCACGCGGCCGCTGGCCATCGACGCTTTGACGGCCAGTGCCATTCGCAGGCTCGCGATGCCATCGACCAGATCGACCACCGGCTGGCGCCGTGTCTGGACGCACTCCAGGAAATGCCGTAACTCGTCGAGGAACGCTTCGTTGCGGGTCCACGTATCCCAGGTCCGGCTCTCGGGTACGCCGTCGGCGTCGTACCGCGTCAGCGAAAGTGACGGGAAGTCTGTCAGCGCCTTTCCGCGGCTTCCCAGGACTTCACACGAACGGCTGGCCGGCCGCTGAAGGTAGTCCTGGTGCAAGTGGACGGGCAGAACATGGCCGTCCACGTGGAACTCCATCAGCGAGCTGGCGACGTCTTCGACGTCGATCTCCAGATGACTCAAGTGGCCGCCGACGGCGAAGAGCCGGCGCGGCAGGCCGAAGAGGGCGTAGAGGTAGTCGAGCTCGTGGATCTGAGACAGGACCACGCCGCCGCCGAGGTCGGCGCGCGCGGCGTACATCGTCCGGTAATCTTCATATGGATGCCATCCCGGCAGGTACTCGCCGATGACCGCCCGCACGCTCAGGAGCGTCCCCAGGCTTCGCTCGGCGACCAACCGTTCGAGCGCGACGAAGCAGGGGTGAAACCGGAACTGGTACCCCACCATCACGATGCGGCGCTGCCGTTGTACTTCGTCCAGCAGTTCGGACACTCCCGCGAGGTCATGCGAGATCGGCTTCTCGATGAACAAGTCGCAGCCGGCCCGCGCGCACATCAACGCCGCCGGAACGTGAAGGCTGCTGGGATTGCAGACGAACGCCATCGCCGGCCGCTCGGCGAGCGCGTCTTCCAGGCGGTCGAAGACCGCGATGTCGTACTCGGTCTCGACGTCGCGCCCTCGATCGACGTCCAGGGTCGGGGTCACGACGTGTGAAAGGCGCCGAGCTCGATACGCCAGAATCTCCACCTCGCTCCCGTGGAGGGCGCGCAGGTTGCGCACGTGCCGCTGTCCGATGCCGCCGAGGCCGACGATGAGGACCTTCAGCAACGCGGTGGCCTCGTCCCGGAGACGGCGCGGTCCAGCAGCCCTGCCACGAACTGACGGTTCTGCCGGGCCCACTGAACCTCGCCGCCGTCGGCGCTCCGGGCGACCTGCAGGACGAAGTCTCCCGGATAGCGCAGGGCGGCCAGCTCCGAGACGAGCGCAGGCAGATCGGCGTCACCGGCGCCGAGCGGCACGGTGCCGCCGCCTTTGAGGCGATCCTTGACGTGGACGCTGCCCAGCCGTGTTCCGTAAGCCGCCAGTTCCTCGGCGACGTTGTAACCCAGCGACGCGCTGTTCCCGGAGTCGTAATTCACGCGCAGCAGCGGATCGGGAAGCCGCGCGAGCAGGGACCCGAACGCGGCGGGCGCGAGCGCGGTCTCGAGATGCAGTTCCACGCCGCTCGCGGCGCAGACGGGCAGGACACGCGTCAGGACGTCGACGGTGCGTGCTTCGTCAGCGGGCGTCTCGATGCGGGACGCGTCTACGAAGGGAAGGACCACGCGCGTGATGCCCGCGAGATGGCAGCGTCCGAGGAGCCAGATCAGATGTTCCACCAGGCCGGCGGCGCTCTCGGGGGCGATTCGGACGAAAGGGCGATCCAGGAAGTAATCCGCGCAGAGCGAGACGACGGCAACGCCGTGCTGACGCGACAGCGCCGCCATCTCGGCAAGGCCGGGATCGGTCGCCAACGGATTGACGTCCGCGCCGTGCACGTCGTAGATCCATTCGATCGCATCCAGTCCGGCCTCCGCCGCGCGCGCAAACTCCTCCCGCCAGCGCTCCCGCGGGAAGCACTGGAACAATCCATCCTCGGGTGGCAGCAGCCGGCCCTGCATGATGGCGAATCGCCGCATCTCACTCCTCGGTGACCGGCACGAACATGTTGGAGCGGAGCTCGTCGCGATCGAGGAAGGGCCACAGGTCCTCGAGCGGCTTGGAGACAAAGGAGCCGTCGGCGCGCTGCACCGAGGAGAGACGCGGCTGTCGAACCTCGTCCAGGATGACGTGCACGTCGCAGACGAGAGGGCCGGGCCGGCTCAGGACTCGATCGATCTCGGCCCGCAGGTGCGATTGATCCCGGATGACGTCGGTCGGCAGCCCATACGCCCGCGCGACGCTGCCAAGGTCCGGCAGCGACTGACCGGTTCGTCGATCGCAGCCGATGCGCGGCTCGCCGAAGAATGCCGTCTGCGACGCGCGAATGGAGGCGTACCCGTCGTTGTTCAGCACGAAGAAGGTGATCGGGAGCCGCAGACGGGCGACGGTCTCGAGCTCCTGGATATTGAATTGGAACCCGCCGTCCCCGTCGACACAGACGGTCCGTCGCCGGCCGCCGCCAAGACACGCGCCGATCGAAGCGGCAATACCGAAGCCCATCGCGCCTAAGGCGGTGGTGTGAAACACGCGCTGCCCGTCCTTCACGCGCAGCGCGAGCAGGAAGAGCTCGATGCCGCTGCCGGAGCTGCCCGACACGATGAGATCGTCGGCGCGCAGCGCGTCGGACAGGACGTCCGCGAGGTGATACACGCTGATGGGGCCCTCAGGCTGGCGATGCTCGGGCAGCACCAGCGGGTATTTCGACTTCCAGGCGGCACACTGCTTCTTCCACTCGAGCCGGTTGACGGGGCGGATCTCCGAACGGCGGGCCAGCAGGGCCCGCATGAAGACGCCCGCGTCCACGCACGCTTTGGTCTGCACCGAGTCGCCGAATTTCTTCAACTCCGGGGGATCGATGTCCACCACGACCTTGTGCGCGTGCCTGGCGAAATTGTCCGGATTGAAGCCCGTGATGACGCGATCGAGGCGCGCGCCGATCGCCAGCAGGAAGTCGCAGTTCTGGATGGCGAAATTCGCGCCGCGGGGCGCGATGGAGCCCGGCCTGCCGGCAAACAGCGGGTGATCGTCCCCAATCAGATCGATCGCGAGCCAGGTGGTCTCGACCGGAATACCCAGCACGTCGAGCAGCTCGCGGTACTCCGCTTCCGCGCGCGACAGCCGGATGCCGTTGCCGACGAGCAGCAGGGGTCGCGTTGCGCGGTTGAGGGCGAGGATGGTGTCGCTCACCCACCGATCCAGATCGGCGTCGTGCTCCGGTGTTGCGGCCTCGGGACGATCGAATCCCGGCAGCTTTTCCGTGTCTATCGGGTACGCCTGCACGTCCAGCGGAATGTCGATCCAGACCGGGCCGGGCCGACCGGTGACCGCCAGGTAGGCGGCCTTCTCCAGGTGGTATCGGATGCTCTGGGGATCGGTGATCGTCACGGCGTACTTCGTCACCGACTGGACGATGGGGACGATGTCGACTTCCTGCACGCCCACCTGGCGGACGCCCAGGGGGACGCCGTCGGCGTCGTACATCCTGTCGGCGCGCTTCACCTGCCCGGAAATGAACAAGCACGGCGTCGAATCGAGCCACGCGCCGACCAGCCCGGTGATCGCGTTGGTGGCGCCAGGACCGGTCGTCACGAGCGCGGCGCCCAGGTGATTGGTCGCCTTGGAATAATTCTCGGCGGCGATGGCGCTCGCCTGCTCGTGCAGGTTGCACACCCACTCGATGTCGCCGCGGCGCGAGAGGGAGTCATTGAGGTGCATGGCGCCGCCGCCGGGCACCAGGAACACGTGCTTGATGCCGAGGTCGGCCACGAAGCCGAGGACGTAGTCAGAGAGCTTCATCAGGGATGTTTCGCGCGCAGGATGGCGTCGACCAGCTCCCGCACCGCTCCGTACCCTCCGGGCTTCACCGACACGAACGTCGCCCGCTGGAGTACCGCGGGCACCGCACTGGCCGGAGCGGCGGCGAGCCCGGCAATGGACATCGCCTCCAGATCGTTCACGTCGTCGCCCATGAAGGTCAGGTCGGTCAGGGACAGCCGGCGGCGCTCGGCAAACGCCCGCAGCGCGCGGGCCTTGTCCTTGCAGTTCTTCTCGATGTCGGTGATCCCCATCTTGACCGCGAACCGATCGACGAGCGGGCTGCCCTCCCCCGAGATGAGGCCGACGATCAGGCCCGCCTTCATCGCCAGCGACACCCCCATGATGTCCGCGAAGCAGAACCGCTTCCATTCCTCTCCGTTCGGCCCCCACCAGACGCCCCCGTCGGTCAACACGCCGTCAACGTCCAGGGCGATGGCCTTCAGGCGCTTCATTTCGGTGCCACGTCGACGCGGCGCAGCTTCTTGATGATCGGCTGCTCCCGCTCGTAGACGCGCTTGACGCCGTCGCCCATGGATTGTTCGACCAGCCGGATGTCGCGCACGATGCGCGAGATGCCGTTCGGCTCGAGCGAGGCCGCGTGATCGGAGCCCCACATGGAGCGGTCGAGCGTGATGTGGCGTTCGATACAGCACGCGCCGAGGACCGAGGCGGCCACCGTCGAGGCGATGCCCGTCTCGTGGCCGGAGTACCCGACGGGCACGCCGTACCGCTCGCGCATCAAGGGGATCGCGCGAAGGTTCAACTCCTCGTAATAGGCGGGGTACGTGCTGCACGCGTGCAGCAAGATCAGGTTCTCCTTGCCCAGCACGTCGACGGCATGGTCGATCTGTTCGATCGTGCTCATCCCGGTGGAGAGGATCACGGGCTTGCCCGTGGCGCGCGTGTGGCGGAGCAGATTGTCGTCGGTCAGCGAGGCGGACGCGACTTTGTAGCAGGGCGGGTTGAAGCGATCGATGAAATCCACCGACTGCTCGTCCCAGCACGACGCGAACCACGCGATCTTGCTGGCGCGGCAGTACGCGTCGATCTCCTGATAGTCGTAGTAGTCGAGCTCGAGCCCGCGCTTCAAGTCGCCGTTGGTCGCGCCGAACGGACTCTCGCGCGGCTTCGCCAGCTCCTCGGCGGAATAGACGACGTCGATGGTGCGTTTCTGGAACTTGACCGCGTCACAGCCCGCCGCCACGGCGACGCTGATGAGGCGTTTGGCGAGGTCGATGTCGCCGTTATGGTTGATGCCGATCTCGGCAATGACGTAGCAGGGCTGTGAGTCGCCGACGGGCCGATTGCCGATGGTGACCGTCTTCGCTGCCGCCTTCGAGCTATCGTGCTGCTTCATATATCTGTCTCCTTCGACAGAATCCGCGGAACAGTATCACGCGAGTCGTGAGGGCGAGTGGCCGCTGACGGCCCTGTGCCAGTCGGCGGTCCGGCGTATGCCCTCCGCCAGCGGGACGGTCTGCCGCAATCCGAGCTCCGTGTGCGCCCGAGTGACCGCCGGCACGTAGCGCTCCGCCGTCGATCCCGCCGCGGCCGTTCGCGCCACGACAACCGGCGCGGCGGGCGCGATCGTGCGAGCGACGAGACGCGCCAGTTCCTCGATGGTGACGGCCTCGGCCGAGCCGACGTTGTAGGGACGCATCGGCTGGCCGCGCAGCAGGATCGTCCAGAGCCAGATCGCGAGATCCGCGGCATACAAATACGACCGGTACGGCGTGCCATCGCCCGAGACCCGAATCGGACTCCCCTGGAGCGCGTCGCGGATGAAACTTCCGGCCGCGAACCGGGCATCGAGCGGCAGATACGGGCCGACGAACGCGAAACACCGCGCGATGGCCGGCCGCAGAGTCGAATCCGCGTAGACGGCGCACAGTGTTTCCGCGGCTCGCTTGGCTTCGGCGCCGGCGTGGCCGGCGTCCGCGGGATCTGGTCCGCCGGCAAATTCTTCGGGGACGTGCGTCAGCCCGGCCGGCTGTCGCCCGTACACGCCGCCGGTGCTCGTCAGCAGGAACCGGCTCGCGCCCGAGCGGCGGGCGAGCTCGAGCGTGCGCCGCGTCCCTTCCACGATCGTCTCGAACACACGCAGCCGATCGGCCTGGTTCATCGGCGCGGACGTATCCGTTCCCGCATGGACGACGTGTGAGAACGCGCCGTCGGCGAGCTCGAGGGTACGCACATCGCCCTCACGCAGCGTCACTGCCCGATGACCCGCCAGGTGCGGGATCTTTCGCGCGAACGCGCTCCGGTCTCTCGTCAGCACGACCATGGACGCGTCGAGGTTCAGGCGGTCGTTCGCCCACAGGAAGGTTTCCAGCAGCCAGCAGCCGAAGAACCCGGTCCCGCCCGTCATGAAGACGCGCGCCCCCCGGAGCGCGTCCCACAGCCCGCTGGTCTGCGCGAGCACGTGATCCAGATCGGACGCCAGGGGGTTCGGCATCGACGCGCCTACCAGGTTTTCCACGGGGCCCGTCCGGCATCCCACAACGATTCGAGGTAGCGCAGGTCGCGGAGCGTGTCCATGCACTGCCAGAACTCCTCGTGGCGGTAGGCGAACAGCTGCCCGTCGGCCGCGAGCGCCTCCATGGGCGCGTGCTCCCACATCACATCCGATTCGATGTACTTCAGCGCCGCCGGCTCGA
>WNFM01005321.1_pt1 | contig 15798 bp, 18 predicted proteins | sample 5400271 | NCBI WGS metagenome assembly WNFM01 (sample SAMN13153352, study PRJNA577476) | soil metagenome | isolation source: 60 cm saprolite on Douglas fir-dominated hillslope | place: USA:California | collected 2013-09-17
GTTGCGGCGCTGGCGGATCCGCAAAAAAGTCAGCGGCACCAAGGCGCGTCCCCGGATGAGCGTCCGGTTTACGGGCGAGAACATCTATGTGCAGTTCATCGATGACGCCGCCCGGATCACTCTCGCCTCGGCTTCCACGGTGGCGAAGTCGATTTCGGACCGGGACAAGCTGGCCGCCAACGTCGCCAGCGCGAAACGAATCGGGACCGCGGCCGCGGAAGCCGCCCGGAGCAAAGGAATAAAGCAGATTGTTTTCGACCGCAACGGCGCGAGGTATCACGGCAAGGTAAAAGCTTTGGCGGACGCCGCCCGTGAAGCCGGCTTGCAATTTTAATTTAACCAGGAGAAAATAGTGGCAGAACCAATCAAAAGTGGCGGTGAAGCGGGACGCGGCGGAGGCCGGGGGTTCGGCCGCGGTCCGCGGCGTAACCGCGGCACGCCGGAAGGCGGCACGGAATTCATCACCGCTGGGGGCGAACGGATCGCCGACGTCTCCGAGAAAGTTGTTTTTATCAATCGATCTTCCAAGGTGGTCAAAGGTGGCCGCCGCTTTAGCTTCAGCGCCCTGATCGTGGTGGGTGACAAGCAAGGGCGGGTTGGCATCGGTTTGGGCAAAGCCGGAGAGGTGGCCGACGCCATTCGCAAGGGCGGGGAAGTGGCCAAGACCCAAATGACCAGGGTCGCATTGAAGGACCACACCATTCCGCATGAAATCCAAACCCGATATTGCGGCGCGCATATCCTGTTGCGTCCAGCCTCCCCCGGCACAGGCGTCATCGCGGGCAAAACCGTGCGGGCCGTTTTGGAATCCGCCGGCATCCGGGATGTGCTGAGCAAATCGCTCGGCTCCAAAAACCCGGCCAACGTCGTCAAGGCCACCCTCGCGGCCCTTAAGCAACTCCGGTTGCGCGAACAGATTTATCTGAGCCGCGGTCTGGAAGTAAAGAAATCCGAAAAGGCTCCCGTTTTGCCTGCCGTAGCGACGGCCCCAGCGCCGCCGTCTGCTGCCGCCCCGTTGGCCCCTCCTCCACTTCCGGTTCCTCCCATACCTCCAACGCCCCCGGACACCCTTTGATTTTATGCGCTTACACGATCTGAAACCCCGGCCCGGCGCCAAGCACCGCCGCAAACGCCTTGGCCAGGGTGAGGCCAGCGGCCATGGCAAGACCAGCGGGCGAGGCGGCAAGGGCCAGACGGCCCGTTCCGGCAGTTCGATCCGCGTTGGGTTCGAGGGCGGCCAGATGCCGCTCATCCGCCGCATTCCCAAACGCGGCTTCAACAACACCCGCCACGGCACCCGTTATATCCCGGTCAACCTGGAGGCACTGAACCAGTTTGAGAATGGGGCGCGCGTGGATGCCGCGATCTTGCGCAAAGCGGGTTTGGCCAATGGCCCGGCCGACGGAATTAAAATCCTCGGCGACGGGGAATTGAGCAAAAAGCTGACGGTTACCGCGCACGCTTTCAGCGCCTCTGCCAAGTCCAAGATCGAGAGCAAAGGGGGCGTTTGCGAAGTGGTCGGCCCGAAAGCCGCGCCCGCCAAAGCGCTACCTCCGCAAAAGTCCGGCGCATGATCAAAACCATCATCAACACGTTCGCCAACTGCTTCAAGATTCCGGAGTTGAAGTCGCGGATTCTCTTTACGCTGCTGATGTTGGGCATCTGCCGGGTCATCGCCATGATCCCCATTCCTGGGCTGGATGGCGCGCAACTGACGGAGTTTTTTGCCAAGCATGTGTCGAAGAATAAAGAAGGGGGCGGGCTGTTGGACATGTACAGTATGTTTACCGGAGGGGCCTTGGAGAGGTGCGCTGTTGGCACCTTGGGAATCATGCCTTACATCAGTGCAACCATCATCATCCAATTGCTCACCGCGGTCATACCCAGGCTCAGCAAACTCGCCCGCGAAGAAGGCGGTCGGACGAAAATCATCCAGTATGGGCGCTATCTCACGGTGGTCTTGTGCATAGGGCAGGCTTTTTTCGCAGCGCGCCAATTTCAAACCGGCACGATCTTTCAGGGATTCACCGGAAAGCTGGTACTCTACGACAACCTCTGGGGATATTACATTCAAACGGTGATCATTATTACCACCGGCACTTTGCTGCTGATGTGGCTGGGAGAGCAAATTTCCGAGCGCGGAATTGGCAACGGGATTTCTCTGGTCATCAGCATCGGCATTTTGGCGCGGTTGCCCCAGGCTGGGCAGGTCTTGGTCGATATGTTCCACCCCGCCAATGCCACGGAAGGACGTTTCAACGTGTTCTACGGGATCGCGATGGTCTTTCTCCTGTTCTTCGTCATCGCGGGGGTCATCGCGGTCACCCAGGCCCAACGAAAGGTCGCGGTTCAGTACGCCCAGCGGGCCGTGGGCCGGAAAGTAGTGGCGGGAGGAACTTCCTTCATGCCGTTGCGAGTGAATTATGCCGGCGTGATGCCGATCATTTTTGCCCAGGCCATCTTGATGTTTCCCGCCAAGATTTTTCAGGGCTTGGGGAGCTATCAATCCCTTAGTTTTCTGAGCCGGTTCGCCAACTACAATTTGAAAGAGGGGGATTTGTTCTATTTGACGCTTTACGGGTTGATGATCCTTTTCTTCTCTTACTTCTGGGTGGCAACCCAATTCAATGAGATTCAAATCGCGGATGATTTGAAGAAATACGGCGGTTACATCCCGGGAGTGCGTCCAGGGCAGGCCACCAGCAACTATCTGCATAACGCCATGAGCCGCATTACGCTGGCCGGCGCGGTCTTCTTGACCATTATCGCGGTCATCCCGATCCTCTTGTACAGTCAAATGAAGGTGCCCTATGCCCTTGCGACGTTCTTCGGCGGCACCAGCATGCTCATTCTGGTGGGGGTGATGTTGGATACCATGCGCCAGATGGAATCTCATCTCCTGATGCGGCATTACGATGGCTTCTTGAAGAAAGGCCGCCTGAAGGGCCGCTTTTAATTGAAGATGTTTATTCACAAGAGCGAACGGGATTTGGAAACGATGCGGCCAGCCTGCGTGGTCGCTCGCCTGGTTCTGGACGAGGTCTGCGATTTCATCCAACCGGGCCGCACCACGCTGGAAATCGACCGCTACGCCGCCGCGCGGATGAAGCATTACGGAGCGCGCAGCGCCTTCCTCGGCTATCGGAAGTTCCCCTGTCAGCTCTGCATCTCGGTCAATGACCAGGTCGTCCACGGACTGGCCAGTGAACGTCGGGCTGAATTCGGGGACATCATCAGTCTGGATGTCGGGGTGGTTTACAACGGGTTTATCGGCGACAACGCCAGGACGGTGGCGGTGGGCGGATGCAGCGTCGAGGCCCAGCGTCTGATGGATGTGACCGAGGCGGCGTTGTACGAGGGAATCGCCCAGGCGGTGCCGGGCAACCGGGTCGTCCATATTTCCAGAGCCATCCAACACTATGTGGAAAGCCACGGCTGCAGCATCGTGCGTGAATTTGTTGGCCACGGCGTGGGCCGCTCCATGCATGAAGAGCCCCAAGTCCCTAATTTTGACGAAGGGAAAGCATCCCCCCGCCTGCAACCAGGCATGACTCTGGCCATTGAGCCCATGGTCAACGCCGGCTCCCGGGAAGTAAAAGTGCTAAAAGATGGCTGGACAGTCGCAACCAAAGATGGTTCATTGTCAGCTCATTTTGAGCATACGATCCTGGTGACGGAGTCGGAACCGGAAATCCTGACGTGCGCCGCGAAGACGCTATCAAACTTGAAGGCGTGATCCTGGAAGCATTGAGTGAGCGGCTCTGCCGGGTCGAAGTCAAGAATGGGCATCGCTTGCTGGCGTATATGCCAGGCAGGCGATCCAAACCTCCGGGTCTGAAAACCGGGGACAAAGTAACGGTCGAGATGTCGCCCTTTGATTTTTCCAGGGGCCGCATTTTGTTGAACGAACCATGATGATAATTTGATATGAAAGTCCGCGCATCAGTAAAAAAACTTTGCGAGAATTGCAAAATTATTAAGCGAAACGGCGTCATCCGTGTCATCTGCACGAACCGGCGCCACAAACAGCGGCAAGGATAATTATGGCACGCATCATCGGAGTGGAAATCCCGGGCGAGAAGCGAATCGACATCGCTTTGCGCTACATCTACGGCATTGGCCCGTCGAACGCCCTCAACATCCTGGCGAAAGCCCAGATTGATCGGAGCGTTCGCGCCAAGGATTTGAACGAGCAGCAGCTTTCCCAAATCGTCCACGCCATCCAGGACGGCAAATACATCATCGAAGGCGATTTGCGCCGCGAACTGGGGCTGAACTTGAAACGGCTCCAGAGCATCAAATGCTACCGCGGCATTCGCCATCTGCGTGGCTTGCCCGTCCGTGGCCAGCGCACATCCACCAACGCCCGCACCCGCAAAGGCCCGCGCAAGACCGTCGGCGTCCAGCGCAACCCCAATGCCAAGACCGGTATCCACTAACGTGTCAACCAGTTACCTCAGTGCAACGATGATGCCCTCCAGCAATGCTTCAACGCTCTAACGCTCTAACGCTTTAACGACTCCCACTATGGCTGACGAAACAAAACCGAAAAAAGAAAAGACCGCTCCACAAAAGGAGGCCAAAGCCCACAAGCCAGCCACCGAGAAGGTGGGCGGCAAGCCTGCCGCCGACGCCCAGAAGGCTGCGCCTGCCAAGCCAGCAGAAGGCGTTGAGGCTCCCAAGCCCGTGGAGCCAGCCACCGTTAGCGCTCCCACCGCCGCCGAGTTGCTCGCCGAAGATCCGAATGCGAAAAAGATCATCAAAGCCAAGCACGCCAAGAACATCGCCACGGGCATTGCGCACATTCTCGCTACTTTCAACAACACTCAGGTCACCATCACCGACATGCACGGCAATCTACTAGGATGGTCCACGGCTGGTCGCGTCGGATTCAAGGGGTCGCGGAAGAGCACTGCGTTCGCTGCCCAGCAGGTCGCCCAGGACGCAGCTCGCCAAGCCATGTCGCATGGCATGCGAGAAATCGAAGTGAGGGTCAAGGGCCCGGGTTCGGGCCGCGAGTCCGCTATCCGCGCCCTCCAGGCGATTGGGCTGGAAATCAGCGTGATCAAAGACGTGACCCCCGTTCCCCACAACGGCTGCCGTCCCCGGAAGAAGCGCCGTGTTTGATTAACTTTCAACTCGTAACTTTCAACGCTCAACTCTTAACTCTCAACTTTTACAATGGCTCGTTATACAGGTCCTCGTGTTCGCATCAGCCGGCGCTTTGGCGTGCCTATTTTTGGCCCATCGAAATACCTGGAGCGCCGCAATTACGGCCCCGGCGTGCATGGCCCAAAGTCGCGCCGCAAGCACACCGATTACGGCCTTGGCCTGATCGAAAAGCAGAAACTGCGCTACTATTACGGGCTGATGGAACGGCAGTTTCGCGGGGTTTATGAGCGCGCTCTCCGGCGCCGCGGCGTGACCGGCGAACAGATGTTGCAGATTTTGGAAACTCGCCTGGACAACGTGGTCTTCCATCTCGGCTTCGGCAACACCCGGGCTGGCGCCCGCCAAATGGTCGGGCATGGCCATGTCAAAGTCAACGGCCGCAAAGTCAATATCCCTTCGTACGCGCTGAAGGTGAACGATGTGGTGGAAGTCAAGAACTCGAACGTCTCCCGCCAGCTCGCCACCAAGAACCTGGAGATTTCCACCAGCCGTGCCGTGCCTGACTGGCTGTCGTTGACCAAAGACGCCTTCAAGGGTGTCGTCATGCGCATTCCCGGCCGCGATGAGATCCAGCCCATCGCCAATGAGCAGGCCGTGGTTGAATTTTATTCCCGCTAAACCAATGAACAATGTGGAGTGGATGGGGAAGTTGAGAGTGGAAGAGTTGAGAGTTGGGTGCTCTCGTCTCTCCGCTCGATCCCTAACCGCTCTGCCAAACAATTACACGGGCTTCTTCGGCTCGCCGCGCTGCCGCTCTGTGGCAGTCCGCGCACGGGAATAATGGGCCGGGGAAGTCAGATTAAAATTGTTGAAAGGAAACCATGCCAGTACGTCTAGGACGATTTGAAATGCCCAAGCGGTTGACGAAAGAGGACTCCACCGCCACTGAAACTTACGCTAAATTTGTCGCCGAGCCTTTTGAAACGGGCTATGGCCACACCGTCGGGAACTCGCTGCGGCGCGTGCTGCTTTCTTCCCTGGAGGGCGCCGCCATCACCTCCGTCAAAATCGACGGCGCCATGCACGAATTCACCACCGTGGACGGCGTGGTCGAAGACGTCACCGATCTGGTCCTGAACCTGAAGAAAATTCTGTTCCGGGCGCATTCGCGCGAGCCTCAAATGCTCATGATCAGCGCCAACAAAGAAGGCGAAGTCACCGCCGCCGACATCCAGTTGAATCAGAACGTCGAGTTAGTCAACCCCAAGCAGTTGATCTGTACGCTCGACAAGAAAAAGCGGTTCGAGATGGAACTCGAAGTCAAAGTCGGGCGCGGTTTCCTGCCCGGGGATGAAAATAAAAAGCCGGACCAGCCCATCGGTGTGATTGCGATTGACTCGCTTTTCTCGCCCGTGACCCGCGTTCGTTACGCGGTCGAGAGCGCCCGCGTCGGCCAGCGCACGGATTATGACCGGCTGATTCTGGAAATTTGGACCGATGGCCGCATTTCGCCGGACGACGCCCTGACCCAGGCTTCCGCCATCCTTCAGCACCATCTCGACGTGTTTGTGGGCTACGACAAGAACGCGGTCGAATTCGAGGAAGTGGTGGACAAGCAGGACGACGAGAAGTCCCGGATGAAGAAGCTGCTCAACATGAGCGTGAACGAGATCGAATTGAGCGTGCGCGCTGCCAACTGTCTGAACAACGCCAACATCACTACCGTCGGCCAACTGGCGATGAAGACGGAAGCCGAGATGCTCAAGTACCGCAATTTCGGCAAGAAATCCCTCAACGAAATCAAAGAGAAGCTGGCCGCGCTTGGCTTGAGCTTGGGCATGAACATCGAGGCGGAGCTGCTCGAAGCCCCCAAAGAAGAGCCGGAACCCCTGATCGAATAAGAGTATGCGACACCTCAAACGAACCGCCAAACTCGGCCGCACCGGCGAGCATCGCAACGCCATGCTCGCCAATCTGGTGTGCAGCTTGATCAAGCACAAGCGGATTACCACCACGCTGGCCAAAGCCAAAGCCGCCCGCTCCGTCGCCGAGAAGCTGCTCACCCTTGGCAAAAGCGGCACCCTCCACCACCGCCGCCTGGCCGTGGCCCGGCTGCACCAGGAGGACGCCGTGAAAATTCTCTTCAACGAGATTGCCCCGACGCAAACCGAGCGCCACGGCGGCTACACCCGCATCATCCGCCTTCACCAGCGGCAGGGCGATGCCGCCCAACTGGCCATTCTCGAGTGGGTCGATGTCCCCATCGATATCGCCCCCGAGCCTGAGAAAAAGGACGCCGGAACCAAAACCGCCGCGGCCTCCAAGTAGGAAACGATTCTCACCCTTGCCGCCGCTCGGCCTCGACACGGCGGAAGAATTCAACCTCGCTCAAAGGCTGGACTTTTCCACTTTCAACCTCGGCGTCCCTCCGCACGGCCTCTGCGATTTCTTCCGCCTCAGACCAAGCGTCCACCGGAACTGGCAGCGAACTCAGAAGCGACTCGGCCAGTAACACACGCTGTTCCACAGGCAAAGCCAACACCGTCTTCTCAATTTCCTCAATCACTGACATGGCCACACCATACCGCGGCGCCAGCAATTTGGCAAGGCTCTGAAATCAGGTGACCGGTTGCAACCTTCTTCCCCAAATCTTACGCGGAGGGCCTGGAATCGGGCAACCCGCCGACCATCTTCCAGAGACGCTCCTCCCGCCGCGAACTTGGAACTCACGACTCACGGCGCACCGCTGCGTTCCCGCTCCGTCGGAGCGCAATGTCTATAGAAACGCGGAGTGATTGTGAATTATTCTAGCTCCTTTAGGAGCGAAATGGTCCGGTTGCGATTCGTGCGAATTCGCCCAATCTCCTTATTTAAATCTTGGCGGGGGGAGAAAATACGTGTAGTGACAATCCACTCATTACATGATGAATGCGCCTTCCAGCAAAACGGCAACGCCACCGCCCCCGGCTTCTGCCGTGGATGTTCCTTGGTGGAGGCTGCTCAATCGCTACCAGTGGTTCGTCATCATCGTCGCGGCGCTCGGCTGGCTATTCGATTGCCTGGATCAACAACTCTTCAATATCGCGCGGGTTCCGGCCATGAAGGAGTTGCTGGCGGGGCCGACAGGGCCGGCGGACCCGAAGATGGTTGCCGAGTTCGGCGGCAAAGCGACCATGTGGTTCCTGATCGGTTGGGCCACCGGCGGCCTTATCTTTGGGGTGATGGGCGACCGCATCGGGCGCGCCAAGACGATGATGCTGACGATTCTGATCTATTCCCTTTGCACCGGATTGAGCGCTTTTTCGACTGGTTGGCGGGATTTTGCGTTTTTTCGCTTCATCACTGGGTTGGGGGTGGGCGGCGAATTTGCGGTGGGCGTGGCGCTCGTGGCTGAATCGGTGCCGGATGCCGCGCGTCCCTACGCACTTGGATTGCTCCAGGCTCTCTCCGCTACGGGCAATTTTGCTGCTGCGGTCGTGGGGATGGGGTTGGGGATGCTCGAGGTAACGGACGCCGGAAGCCACCTCTGGGGTTGGTCGGCATGGCGGTGGATGTTCGTGATCGGCGCTCTACCGGCCTTTCTTGTGGTGCTGATCCAGCGCAAACTTAAGGAACCTGAATCCTGGTTGAGGGCCAAAGCGGCGGGTAAAACACGAACGGCAGGTTTCGGTTACGGCGCGCTATTTTCCGAGCCTGTACTGCGCAAGCGCACCATCATCGGCCTTTTGCTGGCTTGCTCGGGAATTATCGGGTTGTGGGGGATCGGTTTTTTCAGCATCGATCTGCAGCGTTCTGTTTTGGAAAAAGCCTTTAGAGCGCAGGGGATGAGCGGCCACAAATTGGACGGAACACTAATGATATGGTCCAGTATCGCTTCGATGATGATTAACGTTGGCGCATTCTTCGGCATGATCGTTTTCAGCCGGGTAGCGCAACGATTGGGGAGGCGCCCGGCCTTCGCCATGGCCTTCGTCGCCGCCTGCGCCAGCACCGCCTTGGTGTTCTGGAAACTGCAAAGCCGTTCGGATTTCTGGATGCTCACGGTGATGGGATTTTGCCAGCTTTCGCTCTTCGCCGGTTACGCCATTTATTTTCCCGAACTGTTTCCGACCAAGCTGCGGAGCACGGGCACTTCCTTTTGCTATAACGTCGGACGGTTTCTGGCCGCCAGCGGGCCGCTGCTGATAGGGAAACTCACGAGCGAGGTTTTCGCGGACAAGCCGGAGCCGATGCGCTACGCCGGCTTGAGCATGTGCGGGGTGTTCCTCCTCGGCTTGCTCGTCCTGCCATTCGCGCCGGAAACCAGGGGGCGGCCGCTGCCGGAAGATGAGGTGTAGCAGCCCCGTTTCTTCATGCTAAATCCGGCGGTTAAAGTTCAGAAGCCACGAAATACGGGAATATGAACAACTCCTGACAGAAAAATTAAAGACAGAAAGATGGTGGTAAATTCCTTTTCTCTTATTTTTCTGCTTCTCAATTTTTCTGCCATCTGGTCCGGTTCTGTTTCATCCGTGTTTGTCTTTGTTCACTCGCCTCGTGCCCGCCTGTCGCTGCGGGTCCGTGGTGTCTTCCTTCTCAACTGCCGGATTTAAATTCAAAGCCAGGTTTTCAATAGTCGCTACGCGACGCGATTGGTTTTCCTCTCTCGTCCGTGGACTGAAGTCCACGGCTACTGTCACGGTGTCGCTCCGCGACAAAATAAAACTTACTCCACCGAAAACAGCCGAGCGGCTCAGAGCGCGAAGAACGTGAGCACCTGCAACTCCTTCCGGAAAAGCAACTGGATCATGTTCTTTTCAAACCGCACGTCCAGCGGCGCATGCTTCTCATAATACTCCCAGAGAACGCGGCCATTGCCCGGGTCGATCCGCTTGAGGCGGATGTGCGGCGGGATTTCCAAACCGGTCTTCACGCCGGAAAGCAGGCCTTCATCCACTTCCACACCGTGGTAAGTTTCCGTCGTATAGATGAATTTGCCGGATACGTAGCTCACCAAGCCCTCCCGATCTATCTGCCAGAGGGTCTTGCCGGTTTTGCCATTCACTTTGAGGATTACCGGCTCGTCTTTCTGCGAAATGTCGATCTGATTCGGGTATCGAAGGATTTGCGGGCTGGCGCTGCTCGCATTGACGTAAAGCATCCCCTTCCCATCGAAGTGCAGGCCGGCCACGCCGACCAAGGGCAAACGCCAGCGCGCATTGCCGGTGGCCAGTTCAAACGCGCTCAGCACTCCCTGGTCGAACAGGTAAAGCGTGTCTTCTCGTTCCACAGCCGGGCCTTCTCCGTACTCAGGGATTTCGTCGGAGGGCAAGGTCCTGGAACCGCCGCTCACTCCAAAACTCAACTTGGTTTCCCAGAGTTTCTTGTTCGTCTTGTCCAGAACCACCACGGATTTCCCCGCCACCAGGACATCCACCGTCTGGAGTGGGAACAAGGCCGGCTGGCCTGTCACTTCGCCCACCCATTCCGCGGTCTGCGGGGCGCCGGGACGCCGCAGCGTGACCCGGTAACGGCTGACATCCTCCTTCAACACGTCTCCGCCGCGGTCACGTTGGATTTCATTCAGGATTTCGTTGGCCACGTCCTCGGTTGAGGCAGCCGTGACGTCTCCGTCGAGCGCAGATTTTTTTGGCGGGGCTTTCATGGCTTGACGCTCGATGCTTTTGGATTCGACCAGCTTCACCGACAGCTCGACCCACTTGTTACCATCCGGAACCAGGGAGTTGTTCTCAAATCCGTCCCCCGGGAAGCCCTCATCAACGAATGCCGTTTCTGGCTGATCTCGCATTTCCGCCGCGAGTCGTTGCTGATTGGCGTTGGCAGCCAACACCGCAGGCAGGGCCAGTTTGCTGGGGCGGGAGAGGCCCTGGACTTGGTTTGCGATCGCCGCCGGATTCAAGGGTTTTGGGCCACTTGGGCCTGCCTTACTGGCTGCGAGCGAGGCCGTCGGTTGCCTGGCGTTTGGCTTTGCCGCCATCGCTACTTGATTGGAAACGCCTTTCGCCGAGGCCGAGCCGGCGATTCGCGAAGCGCGGGCCGGCCGATTCGCGCCGGGTCCGCCCGCGCTCGCGTCAGCGGTTCGGGGCCGGGAGATTTCCTCCGTCCGGGTGTCCCCGGACACCAGATTAAAGTGTCTGATCTGGCGTCCGTTTTCGTTTTCGGCGATCAGCAACAACTCGTCTCCACTTGGAACCAGGGATCGGAAGGAAGCCTCGATGGGGATTTGCTGCGCGGCTTTGCCCGTCTGCCACTCGTAGCGGGTCAGCTTGTCAGGGGAAGAAACCCACACGCTCTCTCTCAGGGCATGCAATTGGAGGGCGTCTTGGGCTGATCGTTCCAGATTGCGAATCACCTCCGGGGGGCGCGGAATTAGCCAATCATTGATGTCCACCCCATTGAACTTGGCCTTGTCGCGGTCCACTTTCATTTGCTCAATGGCGGCCGCCGCCTCTACTTCAATTTTCTTGTAGTCGATCAACTCCTGGGACCAAATCTCCCTTTTGGTTTTCAAATCGTGCCGCGCCAGTGTTCCGCCATGCAGAAAAACCACTTGGTTCTGGGGAAGCAGCCGGCATTGCCCAGAGCCACTCGATTTCTGAAAGCGGACCGAAAAGATCGGCTTGGGCTGGGAAGCAAACCATGCATACCAAAACCAAACGCCGAGGACAACGGCCACCACCGCCGCGCAGGAGCCGGCGATCAAGCTGAGTTTGCGCCACTGCCGGGCGTCAGTGGCGGATTTGCTCTGCTCATAAACGGGCACGTCGATTCCCTGTCTTGCGGCGTTGGCCTTGCAGAGCGCCGAACAGACGTATCCGAACACTTCCATGCACTCGGGGCAAATCGGTTTTTGACAAATCAAACACTGTTGCGTGGCCAACTGCCCAGGGTGCTTCAGACAAAGCTGTCCCGACGGCGCGACTGGGGCGTGCTCGGTTGCGACGGGCGCCTTGTGGGGAATAACCCTCACCGGGGCCGCGCTGCCGACTGACACTGCGGAGGCCGGCGGAGGGGGCGGGGTCCCCGCCCGCAAATTCACCCGCGCGGTGACTGCCTCGGTCGTAGGCATTGGCGCCAAAGCCAGCCTGGACGGGTTGGCGGACACCGCAGAAGCGGGCGCAGCCACGCCGAATTGCTCGCGGATGAGCTGGTTGATCGCCGCGGAGTTATCCACCCCGCAGTTCTTGCAAACAAATGAGATCGGGGCCCTGGCCATCTCTGGCGTGATGTCGATAGCGTATTTTGTTCCGCAAGAGCATTGAATTTTCATGTTGCTTCAAGGTTTTGGATTCAACAGCACGACTCCTTGGGTCCATACGAGTGAAAACGGGGCGGTGGCGTCACTCATCTCCACATGGCCATCCCCAAAAAGAAAATTGCCGCCGTACTTCTGATGATTGTTGCCCGGCGGCTCCCCATTGGTGGAGAAGACGGGCTGGCCAGCCCATTTCGGCTGCGCGTTGACCTGCTTGTCCGTCATGAGCACTTCTTGGGAATCTGTCAGCCTTCGGCCCATCAGGTAGGCGTAGCTAATCCGGTGCTTCGTGAGCGGCTCACCGGACGAGAGGGATGAATCTTTGCTGCTTGGACAGATAAACGAACCGCTGTCCACGGTGTAATGGGGGATGAGCAAGCCGAGCGGCTCTTCTGCAAAAGCCGCGCCGGCCGAGTTTGGAAATAAGCCTTCATGCTCGTTGGCAAAAATTTCGAGGGCAACGTAAATCTTTAACAGATTCTTTTGGCACGCTGCTTTCTGGGTTTGCTGCCGGCTGCGCGAGCCGGAGCCGTAGAACATCACCGACAGGACGAGAATGAGCCCGAAGACGATGAGCAACTCCAGCAGGCCAAAGGCGGCCATTCCCGGCGGCGCCAGCGGGCCAGCATTTCGGCGGCCCCCAGCGGGGCCGGTTGAAGTCTCCAGGGTAACTTTCACGCAGCCTGCTTAGCCCAAGTTGTGTGGTTTGACAAGGGGGATTTTCGCCTGGCTTACCCTTTTCCGGCGATTTCGTGGGCGCGTTTCAGGCCGCGTTCTTCTCGGATTTCCAGTTCGTTTTTGATGGTCCAATGATATTTCCAAATTGGGTCAGCGGGGTGTTGGGTGGTGGGATCAACGAGCAAGAGGGTTCGTTGGAGATCCTCAGAAAGCTGTTGGTCGGTCAACTCCTGGACGCTGCGCACGAGCCGGGCATACAGCCGCTGGGCCTCGTTCGGGTACCCTCGGTGATAAAGCAGGACGAATGCCTCCCGCAATTCCAAGTGCTTCGTTTGATTCACTTCAACCCTCCGAACCATCATCACGCTGCAAACCAACAGCAACGCCGCAAGGGCTAAAGCTATCTTGTTTTCAAGCACGAAGCGCACCGGGATTTTCTACCTGCTCCACCCATTCCGGCGCAACTGCTTTCGAGCAGCCATTCGGCTCTCTTGAGTGGATTTGTGTAACGTTAACCGTTGCAAGGAGTTAGCTAAAGCCAAGAAAACTCAAGTTTAGGCTTGTCAAAATTTCCTGAAAGTGCAAAATGTGTCAGTTACTTCGGATTCCAGCTTTATGAAAAGGCATCTTCAGGAAGCGAGTTCGACTGGTGGCGGGCGTCTCAGAGCCTTCACCTTGATTGAGCTTCTTGTGGTTGTGGCCGTGATTGGCGTTCTCGCTGCCACCATTGTACCTGCTTTGTCTCGAGCCAAGCAGCGAGGCCTTCAAACCGCCTGCATGTCCAATCTGAAACAGATCGGCATCGCCATCCAATTATACGTCAATGACAACGATGACTCGCTGCCGGGGCCCGTCTTCAGCGGAGTTCGCCCCAGCTACGATCGGAATTCCAGTACGGAGTTAATTTGGTTCATTGCCGATTACCTTGATTCCCAGAGTCCCGCCTCCGTTCCTGCCAATCGGCCGCCGGTGATCGCTGACGTGGTGGTGTGCCCGGGATACCGCCATTCCGCTCCCAGCGTAGCCTCCATGGAAGGGCGGAAATGCTATCTCCTCAATGATGACGTTGATGGCAATCCCGTTATAGGCGGCCGTGTTCCCCCTTTTGGTTACCCTTCGGTCGGAGACCCGCCCACGCCACCCGTCGCCCCGCTCAAAATCTCGCAATTAGAGAGCTATGTCCTGCCGGTCAGCACTTTTGCCATGAAAGACGTGGACAAAATCAACGTTCCGAACCCAACCGTGAGTTGGTGGACCGACCTCCCTTACAGGCCCGTCCACGGCCAGGTCCGCAACGAGTTGTATTTTGATTGGCACGTCGCTGCCAAGCCCGTGGCTTGGTAACAGTCTCTTTCGCCCTTCGAGTCCCTCCTCTTGCTCTCCCAAACCGGGCCGATCCGGCTTGCGCGTACGTGTGAAGCCCGGCCGGGCGAGCTTACAGACTCACTTGGAAGGCGACATTTACGCGCGTTTACGCCGCTTCATCGTGCGGGATGGTCAGGCGCGGAATGGTTCGGGAGCCGCGTGAAAGACGGACCTTGAAGCGGCGTGAACGCCGCGCTCCGCTCGAATGAGGGGTCCCCGCGCCAGTTCCCCCGTTTCGCGGACGATTTTGCCCGGATCAGTATTCATTACAAAACTTTAACACTCATTTCCCCTGAAGGTTGAATAATTTCCGCGCAACTTTTGTCAGAGCAGAAGTGTTATGATGACTATGACTGCAATGACTGAAAGTCTGGGTTCGGAGATTTTTTTAACCGCCCCAATTCGAGGGCAGATCGAGGTCCATTTGGAAGACCTCAAGCAGAGGCTCTTGATGCCGGTCATCAGGAGCATCGCCGACAGTGAGCTGGCCAGAGAGATCTCCTGGGCCGCCAATGAGGCTGCCGCGCTCGCCTGGTGTACCATCTGCCCGGTTTTGGTTCTGCCCGATTTGCTCGAGGAGAAGATCCAGGACGCCCTCAAACGATGGGAAAAGCAACAACGGATCCGGAATCACTAGACAAAAAGATTTGAGGCGACTCAAACGATATTCAACAGACACCCGCCTGAATGCAGAAAAGGACCGGACCTAAGGACCCGGTCCTTTCCCTCTCTTGCCCGCATCTGGCTGGGTCGCGAACTTCGGCTTCCTCGGAAATGAGCAGATGAGCAGATGCTTCCCCGAAAAGGCACCCTTGCATTGAGGCGTTTTCTGGCGCACTGTTTCTAGCGATGCGGATGGACGAACAGGCCAGTTCCAAACAAATTGAAATTTTCCGTGCGATGCCCGGTGAACGCCAGTTACGCCTGGCCGCCTGGTTCTGTCGCTTTTTGGCTGTGGCGTCCTGCTGGCTGGTGACGACCGAATCTCTGCCTGCAGCGGAGCCCGGCCAGTCCACCGGGAAAGTTGATCTGGATTTTGCCAGGGACATCCGGCCTATCTTCGAAAAGCGCTGTTACGAGTGTCATGGACCTCAGAAGCAGAAGAGCGGCTTGCGGCTGGACCGCAAATCGACTGCGCTCAAAGGCGGCGATTCCGGCAAGCCCCCCGTTGTGGCTGGCAAGAGCGGGGAGAGCCTGCTTTTCCAAAAAGTGATTAGCCAGGAGTCGGATGAGATGATGCCGCCGAAGGGGGAACGGCTCACGGCGGAACAGACGGCGTTGCTAAAAACCTGGATCGATCAGGGTGCGAACTGGCCCGACGATCCGGCCGAGAAGAAGCATTGGGCCTACGTGAAGCCAGAGCGTCCTGTGCTCCCGACGGTGCAGCA
>WNFM01005432.1_pt2 | contig 15794 bp, 9 predicted proteins | sample 5400271 | NCBI WGS metagenome assembly WNFM01 (sample SAMN13153352, study PRJNA577476) | soil metagenome | isolation source: 60 cm saprolite on Douglas fir-dominated hillslope | place: USA:California | collected 2013-09-17
TCGGGCAATTGTCGGCGTCGGCGCAGACTCCATCGCCGTCGGCATCGTCGGCCGGATCGCGCGGGCAGGGGTCGCATTCGTTCGGGACGCCGTCCCCGTCGTCGTCCGCTCCTCCGCCGGTCGGCGCGATCCCGGCGGGGCGCCCGGCGACGAAGGCAGCCGGGCAGAGGTCCCGTTCGTTCGGGACTCCGTCCCCGTCGATGTCGTCGTCGCAGGCGTCGCCGCGACCGTCGCGATCGAGATCGCGCTGGTCCGGATTCGAAACGGCGGCGCAGTTGTCGCAGAGATCGCCGACGCCGTCATGGTCGGCGTCGAGCTGCCCGGCGTCGGGAACGAGCGGGCAGTCGTCGATCCGATCGGGAACGCCATCCCCGTCGCCATCCTCGGGACGCTGCAGGAACACGGTGTCGGCGAGCGGGCCGGAGTCTCCCAGACCGCCCTGGGCGATCAGGACGCCGCGCAGCGGGTCGATCGATGCGGCCTCGCTCTGCCGCGGCAGTGCCGTCTCGCGGGTCGGCAGGACCGACCAGGTGATGCCGTCGTAGAGGCGGGCGGCGGCGGTGACCCGGGTTGGCGCCGCCGATCCGGCGGCCAGTGAAACCCGGCCGCCGAACAGGACCATCTGACGCCGGAGCGGATCGAAGCTCATCGCCCCGGAACGGGTCGGCGGCAGGTCGCCGCCGGCGTCGGCCTCCTGCCAGGTCAGACCGTCGAACTCCCAGGTATCGTTCATCCCGGTCTCCGGAGAAGCGCCTCCCCCGTTGAGGACCGTCAGCTTGCGGAACGAATCGTAGGCCATCCCCATTTCGCCGCGCGGCGCGGGAGCGCGCGGTGAGACCACCGGCCGCCAGGCCATGGCGTCATGGACCCAGGTGTCGCCGAGCGTCCGGCCATCCCGCACGCCGCCGAACAGCACCAGCAGATCGCGCGCCGCATCGTAGGCGAGCCCGAATCGGCCGCGCGCCGGAGGAGCGACCCGGTCCTGGATTTGTCTCCAGACCCTGCCGTCGTACTGCCAGAGATCGTTCACGGGGCGTCCATCGGAGAGGCGAACCCCTCCGAACAGCAGCACCCGTCCCCGGACGCCGTCATAGACCATGCCGTGGTCGCGTCGCGGCTCCGGAGCGATCTCCGTTCGGATTCGATTCCATCTCCCGCCGCTCAGCTCCCAGGTGGAGTTGTCGCCCGCGGCGCCCCCGAACAGTACGAGCGCCTGACGCCCCCCATCATAGGCCGCCGCCGCTCCCGAGCGAGGGCCCGGACCCGGCTGCCCGTCGAGACGGGTCCATGTCGCATCCGGCAGAGACTCCGGCGGGCCGAGCGCCGGGTCGCACGGATCGCCGAGACCGTTCCGATCCCGATCGTCCTGAGAGGGATTGGCGATATGCGGGCAATTGTCGAACGGCAGCAGCACCTCATCCCGATCGGGGTCGAGAAGGTCGGTCGCGAGAAACGGGATCAGCGCGCCGCGATCCGGAATTTCCGGCGGCCCGGTCTGCTCCGGCGGCCCGATGTAGCAGGGGAAATCGGGTAGGCAGATCGGACCGGGCAGATGCCAGAGAAACCGGTTCGACCCGTCCGATAACGTCCGCGCCGCGAGTCCGATGCGCGGCCTGGGGAAGCTCTGCCCGGCCGGCGGCACCAGCGTGAAGAACCCGAACGCCGCGCCGTTCCCGCGGGCCGGGAGAGACACGTTGTCGCCGCCTCCGAGAAACCTGAATGTCTGCGGGAAGGCGGGGTCGCCCTCGAACGGAAACCGCAGGGCATCGATGTCGAAGATCGATCGCGCTCCCCCCCGATCATCGGCGAGGTCGAGGCCGGCGACTCCGAGCCTCATGCGATAGGAGCCATCGCCTCGGAACCGGACCCCCGAGGCCGCCGGGATCAGCCGCTCGATCGGCGAGGCCGCGACCAGGCGCCAGCCCGGCCCGGAAGCGAGCGCCGTGTACGGGGACAATGGAGAGAGCGTGCCGACAACGATGCGGGTCGGCGTGTCGATGGCGTCGAGGTTGTAGGCGGTCCCGTCCCAGGCGACACTGAGGCTCACGATCGCGCCCTGCGCGGCAGGGATGAACGAACCGTATGGATACGAGGGCGGCAGGGTGCCGACCGGCTGACAGATGAAGTATGGCATTCCGGTGGCCGGGTCGACCCCGCAGTCGGGGAACGGTCCGTCGCTCTCCTTGGGGAACGGACGATCGTTCAGCGTGAAGTCGTGATTCCGATCCTCGGTGCCGTCGTCGTAGTGGTGATCGCCGTCGATGTCTTCGCCGAGCTGGGGCTCGAAAATGCCGTTCCCGTTCAGATCTTCGTTGATGAAGTCGAGGTGCCCGTCGCAATCTTTGTCTTCGCGCAGAACCCCTTCGCATCCGCCGGGAGGGGTGAGGCGGCCGTCGCCGTCGAGATCCTCACCCGGGTCGAGGATGCCGTTGTGGTTGAAGTCCTCGAAGACGTCGAAGGCGCCATCGCCGTCCAGATCCTCGCGCTCCTGGCTGGCGATGATGACCACGGGGGGATGGGGCGGATCGACCGTCGAGGGACAGCCGGCCGCGTACGGGTCGCCCCAGCCGCCCGGCCCCAGCCCCGGGACGTCGATCAGATATTCGGGCTGCCCGTCCCCGTCGAGGTCGCCGATCGGTTTGAACCAGTCCGATTGCCTGATGCCACCGCTGCTGTTCAGGTCACCCGAACCGAGGAGGAAGAAAAAGGCGCGCGGGGATCCCCCCAGCCCGCTGACGACGACCGGTCGCGCCGTGCCCGACCCGCTTTTGATCGGGTTCGAGTCGAGCGGGGGGCAGGTTGCCTCTGCCGATCGGATCGAGATCGGCACGAGGATGAGAGTGGCGAGAAGGATCGGGATGATGCGCTCCGGACGAAGCGGGTGTGGGCGCATGAGTGGACTCCTTATCGATCGGATCGCGTTGCGGCGAAGCAATTGCTCGGACCTGTTCAGAGTCTACCCACGTCCCTCCGATCGCGCTTCGATCGTTCGAGACGCGTTGCTGTGAACTGTCCGCGCCGCGCTGCGGTGCCGGCGTCGCGCTGCATCTGACGGGGAGCCGTTCCTAGGGCCGGATGCCGTTCCTACTTCTTCTTGAACAGCGCGTCGAAGGCGTCGCGCGCCGAGCTGGGCGGTTCGGCGGCGGGGCCGGGGGTGACGATGCGGCGGCCGGTGGCGTCGAGGACGGTCTCGGGACGGAACTGCGGACAGATGTTGGCGGTCAGCTTCGAAGCGACGCGGGTGACGACCTTCTCGCGGCATTCGAAGCGGGCGCCCGGGTCGAACTGGATGCAGTTGCGGCAGCAGTGCAACGGGGCGGAGCAGCTGGCGCAGAGCGCCCCCGTCTCCACGGTATCGCCCGCCATCACCTGGTTGCCGCATTGATGGCAGCGCATCACCAGGCGCGCCTCGCGGGCCATGCCGCGCGGCTCGCGCGGCCCCCGCGGGCCGCTGTTGTCCGTGCGCTTCTTTTCGCGCTCTTCTTTGTATTCGCTGTCCCGGTAGCCGGGTTGGCGATACTTCATCGACGCACCTGTCGGGTTGCGGTTGGCTTCACGGGAGGGCTGTATTCTAGCACAATGGCCTTTACCCCGCGCCGGGACCGGATTAGAATAGTTTGACCCTAATCCCTGGACGGCAACCATCAAGGAGGCATCATGGCCGGTCGCTCCCGCATCTATCTCGTCGCCGCTCTCGTGCTGGCGGCCCCCGTCGTCTATTTCGCCGCCAGCTCCGACCCGGCAAAACCGGCCGATAAGAGCAAGAAGAAGACTGCCGCAGCCGCCGTTCCGTCCACTCCGGCGGCTCCGGCTTCCGCGCCCGCGGCGCTCGACCCCATGAAGCCGGCGGCGACGATCGGCGATCGGACCATCACGATCCAGGAGCTGGCGATGAAGCTCCTCAGCCAGCAGGAATTCGAAAACCAGAAGCAGGCCCTCGACAACATGGTCAACGACACGCTGCTCGAGAAGGAGGCCGCCGCCAAGGGGGTCGCCAAGGACAAGCTGATCGAGACCGAAGTCACCTCCAAGCTCGCCGACCCGGCCGCGGCCGAGATCGACGCCTGGTACGAGCAGAACAAGGCCCGCGTCAACGGCCAGACGAAAGAGCAGCTGACACCGCAGATCGCCGCGATGCTCAAGGGACAGAAGGCGGGAGAGGCGCAGCGCGCCTATCTCGCCGGGCTGCGGCAGAGGTATGCCGCCAAGATCGTCCTCGAGCCGCCGCGCTTCGACGTCCCCCTCGACGACGACGCCTCCAAGGGGCCGGCGAAGGCCCCGATCACGATCGTCGAGTTCTCCGACTATCAGTGCCCCTACTGCAGCCGCGCCGAGGCGACAGTGCAGGATGTGCTGAAGAAGTACGGCGACAAGATCCGGCTGGTCTACCGCGACTACCCGCTCAGCTTCCACCAGAACGCTCAGGTGGCGGCCGAGGCGTCAGAGTGCGCCAAGGATCAGGGGAAGTTCTGGGAGATGCACTCGGCGATGTTCGCGAACCAGGCCAAGCTGGCCGAGGCCGATCTGATCGAGACCGCCGGCGGTCTCGGGCTCGACAAGGACAAATTCAAGAGCTGCATCGATTCCGGGAAAAAGAAGGAAGAAGTCCAGAAAGACTTCCAGGATGGCGTGAAGTTCGGCGTCACCGGGACTCCGACCTTCTTCGTGAACGGGATCAGGATGGTCGGGGCCCGCGACGTGGCGAGCTTCTCCGAGATCATCGATCACGAGCTGCAGCCCAAGAACTAGAAGCTCTTCTCAAATATTGACTGTCCGCACCTCCCGCCCCGGGATGTTCCCGGGGCGGGAGGACGCTACAGCCCGTCTTCGTCCTCTCTCCAGAGCGCCTCGAGCGTATCGAGATCCGGCCCGAACAGGGTCTCGAACGCGGCGCGCCCTCCCTCGCCTCTCGCCTCCAGACGGGCGAGCGCCTCGAAGCCGGGGCGTCGTCTGGCCCGCTGCCCGTCCTTGAGGAAATGAACCAGCGTCCAGGCCGCGCCGTAGGCGTTCGACGCCGATGGGCCGCCCCAGAGCGGGTCGGAGGGCGAAGCCCCGAGAAGCGCCCGCAGCGACACGAGCTCGCCGCCGCGGACCCTGCGGCGGTAGTCGCGCAGGGGGGAGCGCGGATCGAACTGCACCCTCACGGTGCCCGAGATGATCGTCCCTGACCTTCGGATATCGCCCGGCTCGATCCGAAGCTGGCTGTCGATCTGCGAGAAGCCGAAATAGGTCGCCAGCCCTTCCTCGAACCAGGTCGATGGGGTCACGCCGGCCCCGTAGACCGTCTCGTAGTCGAGCATATGGATCACCTCGTGGATCAGGATCGGCACCGGCAGATGTCCTCCCATCGCCTCGCACGGGATCGCCAGGATGCGCGACGAAGGGATGTACTCTCCCGCCGGTGCGAACCCGGCGACGGTCGCGCCGGCCGCCTTCCCCGACTGCCAGATCGCATGCAGACGGTCATGATCGCTCGTGCGGGCGAAGGCATAGACGAGGATCGGCTGCGTGAGCGGTCGGAGCGGGACGAGCGGCCCCCAGAACTGCCGGTGGGCCGCGATCGTCGTCTCGACCACCCGGGCGACCATGCGGGTCTCGTCGTCGTCGAGAACGTCGGTGAAGATCCGCAGCTGGCCCGACTCGGTGCGCTTCTGGGAGATCCCCATCAGACGCGCCGCTTCGTTCATATAGGCGCTGCGCCGGCTCTCGGCCAGATAGTCGCGGATGTCGTCCTGCACCATCTTACGGAGCGCCTCCCCCTCCGGCGCCCCGACCTGATGGACGATTTCGTAGGAGAGGTCCTCCCCCTCGGGCGATCGGATGGTGTAATAGATCTCCCCCCGCTTGCGCATGAGATAGGTGAGCCCCTCGGCGGTCACCGGGCCGGCGATGCCGCCGACCGGCGCGTCATGCAGCGCTTTGCGGATCGGCGCCGCCATCGTCGCCGCCGGCACGAACCCCCAGTCGCCTGCGCCCACCCTGGCGCCGGACGGCTCCGAAGCGATCCGATCGAATGCGACCCCCGCGTCCAGCCGGCGTCGGGCGGCGTCGACCGCGGCCTGGTCCGGGGAGACGATCGCGTCGACGCGGAACAGCGCGCGGTAGATCCAGGAACGCGATTCGGGCGGCAGTCCCTTGAACGTGATCTCGATCGGCGCGAAGTAGCGGACCGCCCCGCCGGCGAACCGGGCGGGCAGGAAGCTCCAGCGCAGCACCGCCGCCGTGGCGGCGGCATGCATGCCGAGATCGGGGGCCGGCCCGCGCAGCGGCCGCGCCCGCTCCGGACGGCCCTGGTCCGAAACCTCGACCAGAAGCTGCACGCGCGCCTCGCCGAACAGCCGCGCCCGGCTCGCCTCCTCCGGATAATCGGGCCGCACCTGCACGACCGCGCGCGGAGGCTCGACGCCGCGCAGGGTCGGGCCGCTCCGCCCCGCCCCCTGCCCTTCGATGCCCGGCGGCGCGAGCGCCGGCGCCCCGGGCGCCGGCGGCAGATCAAGAAGATGACGGGGAGCCTCGAACCCCTGCACCACCTGCCAGACCGAGGCCCCTTCGCGGATGCTCAAGAGCGCGCCGAGCTGCTGCTTCCGAGCGCCGCAGACGAGATCGTAATCGGTGCGCAGCCCTCCCTCCCAGCGCTCGACGATGACCGGCGGCTGCGGAACGACGCAGTCCCCCTCGGACGGATGGGCCCAGGCGATGAACTCGCGCAGCCGATCGAGCGCGGGATCGTCGGCCGCCTGACGAGACGCCGTTTGCGGACCGGCCAGAACGTGGCCGACGCCCGCGAGGAACAGCCACAGAAGGCTCGACGCGGCCGGCGATCGGCGACCAGGCGGCCGCCGACCCGCCAAACCTCTGCCCGCCGGGAGATTTCTCCTCGTCATGCCGCGTCAAGGCCTCTTCTCACGGGCGTTGCGCCGGTCCGGGAATTATATTCCCGCTTTCATGAATCGATCTCGATCGGTCATTTTCATCCTCGCTCTGGGGCTGCTCGATGCGACCCCGGGAGTCCCTGCGCCGGGTCCCGATCCGGGCGCGGCGGGCGCCACCGTCCCGCGCGGTCCCTCCCGTCCATCGCCGGGGAGCGTCGGGTCCGAGACGCTGCCGCCCGCCGTCGCAGAGGCCCTCTCGGGTGTGGTCAGCGTCACGGTGCGCGAGGTGACCAGGGTGCCGATCTTCCGCGATGGCCGGTTCGAGATGGAGCCGGTCGCCGGTCACGGGGCGGGGTCGGGAGTGGTGGTGTCCGAGGATGGACTGATCATCACCAGCGCCCATGTGATCTCCGGGAGCTCGGACGTCCGGATCCAGTTTCCGGGAGGGGGCGATCTCGAGGCCCGGGTCGTCTCGATCGACGAGGCGTCCGACCTCGCGCTGCTGCGAGCCGCCGGCTCCGGGTTGCATCCTCTCGTCTTCTCCGCTTCCCTTCCTCCCTCCGGAACTCCCGCGTTCATCCTCGGCGACCGCGGCGGCGACGGGCCGGAGATCTCCTGGGGCCGGATCGGCTCCCATCGCAGGGTCCGGGTCGGGGCGCGGCCGCTCGAGTTCTGGTGCGAGGTCGAGGGTCAGGTCGGCCCGGGGAACTCCGGCGGAGCGATCGTCGACGCCGAAGGGAGACTCCTCGGCATCCCCGGCCTGCAGATCCGGTACGCCGCCGATTCGTCGCGGCCGGCGATGCGCCCCTCGGGCCTCTTCGTTCCGGCCGCGCATGTGCATCGCACCCTGATGAAGATGAAGCAAGGCTCCCCCGCCGCATGGCCCTGGCTCGGGCTGTTGCTCGACGACCCGCTGCTGCTCGCGAGCGAGGGTCAGGAGTGGAACGACGATCGCGGCGTGCGGGTTCGCAGCATCATCAATGACAGCCCGGCGGCCGAGGCGGGATTCGAGCACGGCGATCGGATTCTGGCGATCGGCGCGCGTCGGCCCCGCGACAACTTCGAGGCGCTCGATGCCGCGCTCGACCTGTCGCCCGGAGGTCATGTCACGGTCGAAGTCGAGCGGGGCGGCGTCCGTCTCGAGCTGACCGTGAGCGTCGGCACCCGTCCCGCCGATCCGCGACCCGACCCGCTGGACGATTTCGCCCTGCACACCGGGTTCCGACTGGCGTTTCAGGAAGGGGAGGCGCCGGAGAAGGGGCCGCTGGTCCTGACCGGGGCCACGCCGCGCGCCCGCAGAGAGATGCCGCAGATCGAGGCCGACCTGTTCACCGCCGGGGCGATCCTGGAGTCGCTCCTTCCGGGGCAGGACGCCCTGGCCGGCTTCGCGAAGCGACCCGTCATCGCATCTTCCGACGATCTGGCGGCGCTCCTGCCGCGCTGCTTCGTCGGCGAGCAGTTCGTGGCGCTCGCCCACTGGAGCGGCGAGGGACGACGCACCCTCGACCGGGCCCACTTCAATCGAAAGATTCACCCGGTCGTTCTTTAGCCGCCGAGCGTCTCAACCTCGAAACGGCGAGCCTGGTTGAGACGCGGTCGCGCAAATCGTTCCATTTCCGCCGGTTCGGCCATCCCGTCTGCGATCGTCGCAAGCGGGCGATCGTCTCAACCGGTCGTTGCGGCCGGCGCGACGAGCGCCCGTCTCGCCGCGACGAATAAATAGATCTCCTTTGTTTGAAGTCGATTACCGGTTTCGATGGAGGACTGGGCGCCTCGCAGGCATCGAGGTTGCACTACAGGCGATTGCTCTTGCGCCCGCCGTCCTACCACCCCCCCCTAACCGGGGTTGGACGGCGGGCGTGCTTTTTTCCTCCGGCAGGACGAGGCCGCGAACCGGTCGGCCCGCGGGCGCCGCCGCCGAAATTGACCGGCACGCCGCCCCCGGCATAGAATCCCTCTCTTAAACACCCAGATCGGAAAGGGCCAGTCTCCCGTTGTAGCCCACGAGGCGTTTGGTACCAAGGATGACGGAACCACCCAGAAAGCACAGATCGCTGCGCCAGATGCGGGTCGTTTCGATTCGGCCGCGCGGCGAACCGAAAGCGCCCCCGCCGACCCTTCCCGAGCGCGCCCCCGGCAAGGAACGATCGTCGTTCCCGGAGATCCCGGTTCCGTTCCGGACGCTCGGGCTGCCCGCGACGATCCTCGAAGGGCTCGAGGCGATCGGTTATCTGCAGGCGACCGAGGTCCAGGCCCGCTCGATCCCGCTGGCCCGCTCGGGCCGCGATCTGATCGTCCAGTCCCGCACCGGCACCGGCAAGACGACGGCGTTCGGCATCCCGATCCTCGAAAAAATAGAGCGGACCCTTCCCGAGGTGCAGGCGCTCGTTCTCTGCCCCACGCGCGAGCTGACCGTCCAGGTGGCGGACGAGCTGTCGCGCCTCGGCGGCCCCTCGAACGTCCGGGTGCTGTCGATCTACGGCGGCGACCCGATCAACAGACAGATCACCGGTTTGCGCCAGGGGGCGCAGGTCGTCGTCGGCACGCCGGGACGGCTGCTCGATCATCTCCGCCAGGGAACGCTGAACCTCCAGAAGGTGCGCACCCTCGTCCTCGACGAAGCCGACCAGATGCTCGACATGGGGTTCGAGAAAGAGATGAAGCAGATCCTGGAGCGCGTGCCGAAGGATCGGCAGACGCTGCTCTTCTCGGCCACCATCCCGTCGTCGATCGAGGCGATCGCCAGCAAGTACCAGAAGGACCCCGAGCGGCTGATGCTCTCCCAGGACTTCCTTTACGTCGAGGATGTCCTGCATCTTTTCTACATCGTCACCCGGATGGACAAGACGAGCGCCCTGTACAAGCTGATCGAGGTCGAGACGCCGGCGTCGTCGATGATCTTCTGCAACACGCGGGCCGAGGCGCGCACCGTCTTTCACTCGCTGGCGATGCGCGGCCTGCCGGCGGCGATGATCTCGTCCGACCTGCCGCAGAAGAAGCGCGAGCAGGTGATGCGCCGGTTCAAGAACAAGGAGCTCCGGCACCTGGTGGCGACCGACGTGGCGGCGCGCGGCATCGACATCGAGGATCTGTCGCACGTCTTCATCTACTCCTCCCCCGAGTCGTCCGATCAGTACATCCATCGCGCCGGCCGGACCGGGCGGATCGGCAAATCGGGCAAGGTGATCTCGCTCGTGTCGGGATTCGATCTGATGAATTTCAACCGGCTGGTGCGGGCCAACAATCTCAAGGCCTATGAATGCGACCTTCCCTCCGACGAGGAGGTGGCGCGCAAGAAGGTGAGGCGGATCGTGGAGACCCTCAAGGAGCAGGCGGCGCAGCTGACGGCCGAGGAGCGGGCGGAATACGAGACGATGGCGCAGGGGATCGTCGACGACGACGCCCGCCTGGCGATCGTCTCCTACCTGCTGCGCACCCACTTCCAGCAGGAGGAGGCGCGTCACGATCTCGACCGCGCCGCCGAAGCGGCCGAGTCGGAGGGGGGCGGATCGGGCGGCGGATCGCGCGGCCGGTTCGGGCGCGGCGGGGCGGGACGCGGCGCCTCCGGTCATGGCGGCTCCGGACACGGCAGCGCGGGACATGGAAGCGTCTCCCATGGCGGCACCGGGCATGGCGCTTCCGCTCAAAGCGGCGGCGGTCCGGCCGGGGCCGGGCAAAGCGGGACGGGACATGGCGGATCGGGACCTGGCGCTGCGGGGTATGGCGCGGCGGTGCATGAAGGGCCGGGCGGGGGGGCGCAGCAGGCCTCCGGTCCGGGAGGCCCGCTCGGGGAAGCGGGCAGGAAGCGGCGTCGCAGGCGCCGTCGCCGCGGCGGGGGCGGGCCGGGAGGCGGCGCGGGAGCCGGATCGGCGGGATGAGCCGGCCGGCCTGGCGCGCGATTCTCCTTTCGATCGGAGCGCTTCTCATGCCCGACGTCATGTCACGTTTGCATGCGCAGACGGCTCCGGCCGCCGATCTGATCATCAGCAACGCGAAGATCTTCACCGTCGATCGCGCGCGCCCCGAGGCGCAGGCGGTCGCCGTCCTCGGTGAGAGGATCGTCGCCGTCGGCGCCACCAAAGACGTGATGGTCTGGCGCGGGCCCCGCACGCGCGTCATCGACGCGCGCGGGCGGCGCGTCGTCCCAGGGTTCAACGACTCCCACCTGCACTTCATCAGAGGCGGGTTCGATCTCGACAGCATCGATCTCAAGCGGACCCGATCGCGCGACGAGTTCGTCAAGGCGATCGCCGAGCGCGCCGCCGCCACCCCGAAGGGAGAATGGATCGAAGGGGGAGACTGGGACGAGACGCTCTGGACCCCGGCGACGCTCCCGGACAAGACGCTCATCGACGCCGTCACGCCCGACACGCCGGTCTTCCTGAGCCGTTACGACGGGCATATGGCGCTCGCCAACAGCGCCGCCCTGAGACTGGCGAGCGTGACCTCGGCCACGCCCGAGGTCCCGGGCGGTCAGATCCTGCGCGACGACCGGGGGAACCCGAGCGGTCTGTTCACCGACGCGGCGATGTCGTACGTCGCGAAGGTGGTGCCGCCGATGAGCCACGAGCGCCGGCTGCGCGCCGCCCGGCGCGCCCTGCAGCATGCCGCCATGCTCGGGGTGACGAGCGCCCAGGACATGAGCCTCGACGACGCCGACATCGCGGTCTATTCCGAGTTGCTCGAGCGCGGCGAGCTGACCACCCGGATCTACGCCGCCCCTCTCGAGACGCGCTGGGAGGACCAGGCGAAGCTCGGCCTGCGGCGCGGCTTCGGGTCATCCTGGCTGCGCCTCGGGGCGCTGAAGGGGTTCGCCGACGGCTCGCTCGGGTCGCGGACCGCCTACTTCTTCGACCCGTTCCTCGACACCCCCGACCAGCGCGGCCTGCTGTCGGACGAGATGCAGCCGCCCGGGGCGATGCGCGATCGGATCCTGAAGGCCGACGCGGCCGGCCTGCAGATCTGCATCCACGCCATCGGCGATCGGGGGATCTCGATGATCCTCGACATCTACGCCGACGTCGTCAAGATCAACGGCGAGCGCGACCGGCGGCTCCGGATCGAGCATGCGCAGCACATGGCGGCGAAGGATTTCGATCGCTTCGCGGCGCTGCATGTCATCGCCTCGATGCAGCCTTACCACGCCATCGATGACGGCCGCTGGGCGGAAGAGCGGATCGGCGCCGACCGGGCCAGCCGGACCTACGCCTTCCGGACCTTCCTGAACCACGGCGTCCGTCTCGCCTTCGGCACCGATTGGAGCGTCGCGCCGCTCGATCCGATGCAGACGATCTACGCCGCCGTCACCCGCGCCACGCTCGACGGCAAGCATCCGGACGGCTGGTACCCGGCCGAGAAGCTGACGGTGGCCGAGACGGTCGAGGCGTACACGCTCGGATCGGCCTACGCCGAATTCCAGGAGAACGACAAGGGGTCGATCGCGCCGGGCAAGCTGGCCGACATGGTGATCCTGCGCGACGATATCTTCAGCATCGACCCGAAGACGATCAAGGACGCCAAGGTGGCGACCACCATCGTCGGCGGGAGGGTCATCTTCCGCGCCGAGGGGCAGGAACCGGCGCGCCCATGAGCCCTTACGCCCTGACGCGGCGCAATCTCGAGATCCGCGACAACTTCGATGCCATCGCGCCGCGCTACGACCTGACCAACCGGGTGATCAGCCTGGGGATCGACCTGCGCTGGAGGAAGGTGGCGATCCGGGCGCTGGCCGACCTGCCACCGCGGGGACGGGTGCTCGATCTCGCCTGCGGCACCTGCGACCTGGCGCGCGAGCTGCTGCGGCAGCGCCCGGACGCGCGGGTCGTGGGCGCCGATCTGAGCCGCGCCATGCTCGGCCTGGCGCGGGCGAAGGTCGCCGCGCTGGAGACGGACGCGGGCGGCGACGGACCGATCCGGCTGGTGAACGCGCCCGCGGAGGCGCTGCCGTTCCGGGACGGCGCGTTCGACGCGGTGACGATCGGCTTCGGCATCCGGAACGTCCCGGAGCACCGGCTCGGCCTGCGGGAGATGCACCGGGTCCTCCGGCCGGGGGGGCGCGCGGTGGTGCTCGAATTCTCGACGCCCCCCTCCAAGCTCCTCTGGAAGGCTTACAATTACTACTTCTTCCACATCCTGCCGCGCATCGGCGGCTGGCTGACCGGGCGGGAGGCGGCCTACCGCTACCTGACCGACTCGGTCTCCCGCTTTCCTTCCGCGCCGGCCTTCAAGGCCGACATGGAGGAGGCCGGGTTCGCGCAGGTGACCGTCCGCTCGATGCAGGGCGGCATCGTCTGCGTCCATACGGGCATCCGGCGATGAGAGCCGGGGACCTCGGAGCCTGTTCGAGTCCTGGAGAGAAAGCGCCGTCATGAAAAAACTGTTCGCGGATCGGATCGGAGGGCTGGCGCAGTCGGACATCCGCAAAATGTCGGTCGAGTGCGTCCGCGTCCAGGGGATCAACCTGGGCCAGGGGATCTGCGATCAGCCGATCGAGCCGCTGATCAAGGAAGCCGCGATCAAGGCGATCCGCGACGACCGCTCGACCTACACGCGGCTCGACGGCATCGACGAGCTGCGCGAGCGGATCGCCCGGAAGATGCGCGATTACAACCGCATCCCCTGCGATCCCGACGGCGAGGTGATCGTCAACGTCGGCTCGACCGGGTCGTTCGTCACCGCCTGCATGTCGTTCATCAACCCGGGCGACGAGGTGATCCTCTTCTCGCCGTTCTACGGCTACCACCTGCATATCCTCAAGATCTGCGGCGCGGTGCTGAAGTACGTCAATCTCAAGGCGCCCGACTGGTCGTTCGACATGAAGGATCTCGAGGCGGTCTTCTCGCCGCGCACCAAGTTCATCCTGGTCAACACGCCGAGCAACCCGTGCGGCAAGGTCTTCAGCCGCGACGAGTTGACGGAGATCGCGCGGCTCTGCAGGAAGCACGACGCGCTCTGCGTCACCGACGAGATCTACGAGTACATCCTCAACGACGGCCGCGAGCATGTCAGTCCCGGGTCGCTGCCCGGCATGGAAGACCGGACGATCACCATCTCGGGCTTTTCGAAGACCTACGCCATGACCGGATGGCGCCTGGGGTATACCGTGGCGCCCCGCAAGCTCGCCGGGACGATGGCGGTCTTGAACGATCTGATCAACGTCTGCGCCCCGGCGCCGCTGCAGCATGGCGTGCTGGCCGCATTCGACCTGCCGGAGTCGTACTACACGAAGATGCGCGCCGACTATCAGGTCAAGCGCGACATGACCGCCGACGCCTGCCGCGCCGCCGGTCTCGAGCCGTACATCCCGCAGGGGGCCTACTACATGCTGGTCGACGTGCGCTCGCTCGGCCTGAAGGATGACAAGGAGGCGGCGGATCTCTTCCTGTCGCGCGGCGGGGTCGCGGTGATCCCGGGCGGGTCGTTCTACGCCGACCCGCGCGACGGCCGGCACCAGGTGCGGATCTGCTACGCGAAGAAGATGCCGGATCTCGAAGAAGGCTGCCGTCGGATCAGCTCGCTCAGGAAAACTCTCTCCCAGGAGGTCTCTCGATGAACGGCGCGCCCGACCCGCAGAAGATCGACGCCTATCTCCGCAACGTGCGCGAGCGGTTCGAGAGCCGCCTGGCGCAGATGGTCGAGATCCCGACCATCAGCATGGACCCGGCGCATCACGAGGACATCCGGCGCGGCGCCGAAGCGGCGGCCGGTCTGATTCGGGAATGCGGCGGCACCGCCGAGGTGGTGCCGACGAGCGGCAATCCGGTGGTGCTGGGAGAGTTCCGCACCGGCTCGCCCGGCGCGCGCACCCTGACGATCTACAACCATATCGACGTGCAGCCGGCGCAGGAGCCGGAGTGGCAGCGCGACCCGTTCAAATTCCGCAAAGAGGGCGACCGCTACTTCGGCCGCGGCGCGACCGACGACAAGGGGCCCGCCCTCACCGCCCTGTTCGCCGCCAAGTATGCCGCCGAGAGCCGGCTGCCGCTCCACATCCGCTTCATCTGGGAGCTCGAGGAGGAGATCGGCAGCCCGCACTTCGAAGAGTTCCTGAAAGGCCGTCTGACTTCGCTCGGCACCGACTCGATCCTGGTGTCGGACACCATCTGGCTGGCGCGCGGCAAGCCGGCGATCCCTTACGGCCTGCGCGGCCTGAAGCCGGCGCGCCTTGTGCTTCGCACCGGAGGGAAGGATGCACACTCCGGTCTCACCGGCGGCGCCGCCCGCAATCCGATCGGCGAGCTGGCGCAGGTGATCACCGGTCTTTACGACGCGCGCACCGGCAAGGTGAAGATCCCCGGCTTCTACAAAGATGTCGTGGCTTTGAGCGCCAAGGAGAAGCAGAGCTTTTTCTCGTCCGGCTTCAATCTGAAGACCTTCCAGGCGGCCCACGAGCTGAAGTCGCTCCGGACAAAGAACCCGCGCGAGGTGATGATGCGGATCTGGGGCAGCCCGACCTTCGAGGTGCACGGCATCGCCGGCGGCTACACCGGCCCCGGCGTGAAGACGGTCGTGCCCCCCTGGGCCGAGGCGAAGGTCAGCATGCGGCTGGTGCCGAAGCAGAACCCCGAGAAGATCTTCGGTCTTCTCAAGAAGGCGGTGAAGAAGCTCAACAAAGATGTCGAGGTGCACGAAGAGTCGGGCCTCGGCCCGTACCTCGGCCCCTTCACCGGACCGTACGCCGACGCCGCGCGCGAGGCGCTCCGCTTCGGCTTCGGCGCCACCCCCGCCTTCATCCGCGAAGGAGGCTCGATCGGCGCCGTCATCACCATGGCGCAGCATCTCAAGGCGCCGATCCTCTGCATCGGCCTCAGCCTGCCGGAGCATGGCTACCACGCCCCGAACGAGAACTACGACTGGGGCCAGGCCTCGGGCGGCATCAAGACGTTCGTCAAATATTTCACCGACGTCGCGCGGATGCGCTGA
>WNFM01178503.1_pt8 | contig 15793 bp, 16 predicted proteins | sample 5400271 | NCBI WGS metagenome assembly WNFM01 (sample SAMN13153352, study PRJNA577476) | soil metagenome | isolation source: 60 cm saprolite on Douglas fir-dominated hillslope | place: USA:California | collected 2013-09-17
AAGGCGGTCATTCGCGCAGTTCCTTCCCGGTGAGATGGATGTAGACGTCCTCCAGGCTGGGCTGGGTGAAGCTGACGTGATGGAGGTCGCCGCCCCCCTCGCGGACGGCGAGCAGGACGCGGTCGAGCAGGCCGTTGCCCGTGTCCACGAACAGGCGCAGCCGCTCCAGCCCGTCGTCGTCGCCGGTGGCCGCGACGCCCTCCAGGCGCAGCACGCCCGGCAGCTTCTCGAGACGAGGCGCCACCGGCGTCCCGCTGCGGACCCACACGTCGAGGATGTGACCGCCGGGCAGGCTGCGCTTGAGGGCGGCGGGCGTATCGATGGTGAGGATCGCGCCGTGGTCGATGATGGCCAGCCGCTGGCAGAGCCGGTCCGCTTCCTCCATGTAGTGCGTGGTCAGGATGATGGTCAGCCCTCGCCGCTGCAGGCCACGCAGGGTGTCCCACAGCGCGCGGCGGGCCTGGGGGTCGAGACCCGTGGTGGGCTCGTCCAGGAGCAGCACCCGCGGGTCGTGCATGAGGGCGCGCGCGATCATGGCCCGCTGCTGCAGGCCGCCGGAGAGGGTCAGGGGCTTCGCGCTCGCTTTGTCCGCGAGCTGCATCTCCGCGAGCAGGCGGTCGGCGCGCGCCTCGCGCTCGGCCGCGGCCAGCCCGAAGTACCGCCCGTGATAGGTGAGGACCTCGCGCACGCTGAGGTCCCGGTCGAGGTTGCGGGTCTGGGGCACCACCGCGATGAGGCGCTTGACCTTCTGCGGCTCGCGCCGCGCGTCCACGCCGTCCACCACGATGCGCCCGGAGGTGGGCCGCACCAGGCTCGTGATGCAGCCGAGGGTCGTGCTCTTGCCCGCGCCGTTGGGGCCGAGCAGGCCGAACGTCTCGCCCGCTTCCACCGCGAACGAGATCCCGCGCACCGCCTCCACGGCCGGAGTCTTCCGGGTGCCGGGATACGTCTTCCTCAGGTCTTCGACGACGAGAACGGGGGGCATCGCGCGCGCGATCCTATCCCGACACGAGGGCGCCGTCGCGCACGACCACGCGGCCCTCCTTCACGACCGTCCGCACCGCCGGAATCCCCACGCGCACGAGATCGAGGAGGCGTGCCGAGCGCAGGACCACGAGATCGGCGCGCTTGCCCGTTTCCAGGCTACCCCTCTCGGCGTCCACGGCCAGCGAGTAGGCCCCATTCAGGGTGGCCGCGGTGAGGGCCTCCTCCAGCGAGAGCCCCATGGCGAAACAAGCGAGGGTCATCGCGAACGCCATCGACGGCGAGAGCCCGCCCCCGGGATTGCCGTCGGTGGCCAGCGCCACCGGCACGCCCGCCTGCACCAGGGCCCGCGCGGGCGCGTAGCGGCCCAGCCGCAGGTAGAAGGCCGCGGAGGGCAGGAGGGTCGCCGCGCAGGCCGCCCCGGCCAGCGCGGCCATACCCGCCTCGGACACGAAGAGGAGATGGTCCGCCGAGCGCGCATCCAGCGCGCCCGCCAGCTCCGCGCCGCCCGTCCAGCCCAGCTCGTCCGCGTGGATGCGCAGGAGGAGACCGGCCCCGCGTGCAGCCTCGAGGATGCGGCGGCTCTCCGCCACCGTGAACACGCCCTCCTCGCAGAAGACGTCGGCGAAGGTGGCGAGAGAGCGCCGCGTCACCTCGGGGATCATCTCGCTCACGAGCATCTCGACGTAGCCCTCGCGGCGGTCGCGGTGCTCCGGCGGCACCTCGTGCGCGCCCAGGAAGGTGGGAACGAGGGTCATCGGATGGCTCTCCCCCGCCTCGCGGATCGCCTCCAACGACCGGATCTCCGACGCCGTCTCCAGACCGTACCCGCTCTTGACCTCGGCGGTCGTGGTGCCGCCGAGGAGCATCTCGTCGAGGCGCGACCGCAGGAGGGTCACGAGGGTACCCCGATCGGCGGCCCGCGTGGCGGCCACGGAGCGCACGATCCCGCCGCCCGCGGCCGCGATCTCCTGGTAGCTCGCGCCGGCCAGCCGCTGCCGGATCTCGCCGTCGCGATGGCCCGCGAAGGCGAGGTGCGTGTGCGCGTCCACGAAGCCGGGAAGGACGACGGCTCCGCCGGCATCGAGGATGGGCGCGCCGGGGGGAATGTCGTCCGGCCGCAGCAGGGACTCGGGCCCGACGTAGGTGAGCCGGCCGCCCTGCGCGACCACGGCCGCGCGCGGTATCTCGCGGACCGCACCCAGCTCGGGGCCGAGACGCGGCGCCCGTCCCGCCGGTGTCAACAGCATCCCGATGTCGCGGACGACGAGATCGTGCGTCATCGGCCGAGAGACACCCGCAGATCGTCCGCGCGCGCTCCCGCGACGAGCAGGACCTTGTCGCGGGTCTTCGCGCCCCGCGCGACCGACACCGCGGAGGCGGCGATACCGAGATGGCGCGCCAGGAAACGCACCAGCGCCGCGTTGGCCTGGCCCTCGACGGGGGGCGCCGTGAGGCGCACCACGAGGGCGCCGTCGCGTTCGCCCGCCAGCTCGTCGCGGGACGCGCGCGGCGAGACGCGCACGCGCAAGGTCGCCCCTCCGGCCACGTCGCGGACTTCGATCATCGCCGGGAGCCACGGGGCGAACGGAGGAGCCTTACTGGGCCTCCTCACGCCGCTTCAGGAAGCGGAGGTTGTCCTCGAGCTCGGCCTCCTCCTGGAGGTCGAGCAGGTGGCTCAGGCGCGTGATCAGGGCGCGCACGTCCGTGCGCAGCGCGCTGCGGTGGGCGCGCAGGTCGAGGATTCCGCGCTCCACCTCGTGGGCGCGGCCCTGGGCCAGCTCGACCAGGCGGTCCGCCTGCATCTCCGCTTCCTTGACCGTCGTCTCCGCTTCCTTGCGCGCGTTGTCGCGGATCTCTTCGGACACGCGCTGGGCGGTGAGGAGCGTGTTCTTCAGGATGGTCTCGCGGTTGCGGTGCTCGTCGATCAGGGAGCGCAGGGACTGGAGCTCCTGGTCGAGGCGGTCGCGCTCCATCTGCAGGGCCGCGACCTCTTCGGCCACGATGTTGAGGTAGGCGCGCACCTCGTCCGGGTCGAGCCCGCGGAAGCGCTGGCCGAAGGTCTGCCGCTGGATGTCCATCGGCGAGATTTTCATGGCTCTACCCTGCCGCGTAGGGTCGCACGATCGGGGACGCGGCTCAAGCGAGGAATGGGCCCGGGCACACTCTTAGACGAGGGCGCCCGGGCCGCGCAGACGGACGCCGATGTCCATGAGCGTCTGCGCCACCGCGTACTCCGCGAAGATCACGAGGGCGAGCAGGACCAGGAACGCGACGTCGAGCGGGAAGGCGCGCAGGCTCATGGGGAGCATGCGGCGGATCACGCGCAGGGGCGGATCGGTCGCCTGGACCAGAAACCGGACGATGGCGTTGCGGGGGTCCGCGTTCACCCAGGAGGTGATGGCGCGGCCGAGGAGCACGATCATGTAGAACTGGAAGAAGTAGAAGAGGACGCGCCCGAGGCCGATCAGGATGTCTCCCAGGATGAACATGGCTCCAGTCTATGGCGTCTTCCGCTCTCCGAAGATGGCGGTGCCCACGCGGACCTGGGTGGCGCCCTCCTGGATCGCCACCTCGAAATCGTGGCTCATCCCCATCGACAGGGTGCGGCCACGCACCAGTCCCTGGCCCCGCGCCTCCTCGAGGAGCTCGCGCAGGCGGCGGAAGTAGGGGCGAGCCTCTTCGGGATCGTCCGCGAGGGGAGGCAGCACCATGAGGCCCTCGACGTGCACGGCCTTGTAGCCGCGGAGCTGCTCGAGGGTCGGGAAGAGGTGCGCCTCGTCCAGCCCGAACTTCGTCGCCTCCTTGCCGAGGTCCACCTGGATGAGGACCGGCAGCTGGCGCCTCGCCTCCTCCGCCCCCCGCTCGAGCCGCTTGGCGAGGGTGACGTCGTCGACGGAGTCCACGGCGTCGAACAGCTCGGCCGCGCGCCGCCCCTTGTTGCCCTGGACGTGCCCGATCATGTGCCAGCGCAGGCCGGCCGCACGCAGGTCTTCCAGCCCGGCGATCTTGCCTTCGGCTTCCTGCACCTTGTTCTCGCCGAAGTGGCGGAGGCCGGCGGCGAAGGCCTCGCGCACCGCTTCCGGGGGCTGGGTCTTGCTGACCGCGACGAGGGTGATCTCGTCGGGCGGACGCCCGGCACGCGCCGCCGCCCGGGCGATCTGCTCCCGAACGGCGGCGACGCGGCGGGCGATCACGTCACTTCTTGGGGAGCGCTTGCAGCAGCGCCTTCGCCGTGGCGACGTACTGTGCGTTCGTGGGGTTCATCGCGAGGTATTTCTCGAGGCTTGCCCTGGCCTCCGGAATTTTGTTTTGGCCAACGAAAATCGTGCCAATGTAGTAGTAAGTGTCCGCATTGTTCGGGTCCGCCGTCGCCGCTTTCTGAAATGCTGCCAAGGCTTCGTCGTACTTTCCGGCGTTCAGGGCGGACACCCCAACGCTGAACTGGACCTTTGCGTCACCCTCCGCCGACGACGCGAGAGCCGCAGCCTTTTCGGTCTGACCGCTCTCTTGGTAAACGTTGAGGAGGCCTGCGTTCGCTTCGCTGAGCGTCGGCCTGATCTCAAGGGCCTTCTTATATGCCGCCTCGGCTGCAGTCCAGTCCTTCTTCTGGCGGTAGATGTACCCGAGATTCAGGTACGCTTCGGCTACTGACGGGTTCTTGGCGAGGAGTTCATTGTAGGCGGTGATGGCCTCGTCGTTCTTTCCCTCTTGGCTGAGCTGGACCGCCTTCGAGAACATCTCACGCAGCGCGGCGTTGGCCTTCTCGGCCTCACCCCCCGCCGCCGCCTGGGCCGCGGCCTTGGTCGTGAGCTTCAGGTCGGGCAGCTGCAGGGGCTCGCCGAGGCTGACGCGGGTGTCCATGTACGTGCCCACGTAGCCTTCCTTGTTGGCGGTGATCCGGTAGCCGCCGGGCACGAGGCCGACCTGCGTGAACTCGCCCTTCTTGTTGGTCTTGGTGTCGAACTTCCGCGTCACGCCGCCCTGGAAATCCAGGCTCACTGCGGCCTCCGGCAGCGCCTGGCCCTTCTCGTCCACGACGCGGCCGCGAACGGCCCCGGTGGACTGTGCCCACCCTGCCTCCGCCGTCAGCAGCAGGCCGGCGGCGACGGCGGCCGCCACGTACACGCGCTTCATCATGGATTCAGTCCTCCGAGGGCTGGGCCCTCCCAAACCCTTCCAGTTTCTCACGCACCCTCCTCGCTTGCCACTTTTCGCACCGCAACAGCCGGGCCTCAGCCGCGGGCAGGCAATCGATAGGTCAGCGGGTCGCGCAGACCCGCCTCCGCGAATCCCTTCAGGCGCAGCCGGCAGGACTCGCAGGTGCCGCAGGCGAGGTCCTCCGCCTGGTAGCAGGACCAGGTCTTCTCGAAGGGGACGGCCAGCGCCCGCCCCTGCCGGACGATCTCGGCCTTGGACATGCCGATCACGGGCGTCTCGATGCGGATCGCCGTCTCCGGCCGCGTCCCCTGCCGGATCGCCTCCTCGAACGCGCGGTAGAAGGCGGGGCGGCAGTCCGGATATCCGGAGGAGTCCTCCCACACCGCGCCCACGAAGATCGCGCGCGCCCCGAGGACTTCGCCCCACGACGTGGCCGCGGACAGGAGGTGCGCGTTGCGGAACGGTACGTACGAGGTCGGAATGCGGTCCGGCTCCGGCTCACCTTCCCGCACCGGAATGCTCAGGTCGGTGAGGCTGCTGCCGCCAATGGCGGCCAGGACCGGAAAGTCGACGACGAGGCGTGCCCGGGCGGCGTAGTGATCGGCGAGGGCGTGGAAGCACGCCAGCTCCTTGCGCTGGGTACGCTGGCCGTAGCTTGCATGGAGGAAGGCCAGGCCATGACCGGCGGCGGCGGTGGCGGCGGTGACCGCGGAGTCCATGCCTCCGCTCACGCAGACCACGGCGAGCGGACTCGGCGCGGTCAGATGCCGCGCTCCACGCCGGGCCAGAGGTACTTGTGGAGCTGGATCTGCACCCGCGCGGGCAGGCCGTCCTCCAGGACCCAGCGCGCCAGCTCGCCCGCCGCGAGCACGCCGTGCACGGGCGAGAACAGGACCGCGCGGCCGCCCCATCCGCGCTCGCGCAAGAGCCCGCGCGACCACTCGTAATCCTCCCGATCGGCGATCACGAACTTGACCTCGTCCTGCGGCCGCAGCCGGTCGAGGTTCGGCCAGTGCATCTGGTGCGATTCCCCCGACCGCGGCGTCTTCACGTCCACGATCGCCACCGCACGCGGGTCGAGGCCGTCCAGGGGCACGTGTCCGGAGGTCTCGATCAGGACCTGCCACCCGCGGTCGAGCAGGGTCGTGACGAACGGAAAGGCGGCGGGCTGGGCCAGGGGCTCGCCGCCCGTGAGGAGGAGCAGTCGGCACGGGAAGCGCTCGATCTCGGCGAGGACGTCCGCCTCCTCCCGGCGCGATCCCTCGTAGAAGGCGTAGGCGGTGTCGCAGTACACGCAGCGCAGCGGGCACCCGGTGAGCCGTACGAACACGCAGGGCAGGCCCGCACGGGTGCCCTCGCCCTGGATGGAGAAGAAGATCTCGTTGACGGTGAGCAGGGCCCTACTCCGCGTAGGAGGCGGAGCAGCCGGGCGCTTCCCACACCCTCACGCGCCTGAGCATCCGGCCTTCCGCGCCCAGCCCCTTCCGCACCTCGTCGAAGAAGTAGCGCGCCACGACCTCCGCCGACGGGCTGATGCCGGCCAGGCCCGGGTGCGCGTTCATGTCGCGGTAATGGAAGGTCGCCGCCACCTCGCCCACCACCTTCTTCAGGTGCTCGAAATCGACGACCACGCCCAGGCCGTCGAGTTCGCGGCCGGCGGCCACCGCCTCCACCCGCCAGTCGTGTCCGTGCACGGGCTCGACGGGGCGGCCCTCGCGCGTGAGCCGGTGAGTGCTGCAGAACGTGGTCTCGTAAGCCACTTCGAACAACGTCTTTTATCTCAGGGGGGGAACTCTCTCTCCATCCGCGACGGTTGAGAGCTCCCCCCCTGAAACCCCCCGTCGCTCGCCGCCGCTGCGCGGCGCCGAGCTCACTGGTTGGCTACCTGGCCGCGTCGTGCGCTCGCTAGACGGCGCACGCGCGGCAATCACGTCGGGCCGGCGCTTTTGTCCTCGACCCAGCGCCGACTTCCTCGTAACTTATCATTCCCCGCCATGGCTCACGAGTACGACCTCCGGCGGGGCGCGGTGTACATGGTCGTTTCCGCCCTGCTGTTCGCGCTCATGAGCGTCGCGGTGAAGGTCGCCTCCGCCACCCTGCCCAACGTGGTGGTCGTGTTCTTCCGCAGCGGCTTCGGGCTCCTGACCCTGCTCCCCTTCATCGTCGGCGCGGACCTCCGCACCCGCCGCCCGCGCGAGCACCTCATCCGCAGCCTGGCCGGGATCGCGTCGATGTACTGCTTCTTCTACACGCTCGCGCACATGCGGCTGGCCGACGCCGTGCTCCTCAACTACGCGCTGCCGCTCTTCATACCCTTCGTGGAAAGCGCCTGGCTCGGCGAGGCGTTCCCGCGGCGACTGTGGACGCCGGTGCTGGTCGGGTTCCTCGGCGTGATCGTGATCCTGAGGCCGGGGAGCGGGGTGATGGAGCCGGTGGCCCTCCTGGGCGTCGCGTCCGCCCTGTTCGCCGCCGTGGCCCAGGTCGGGGTGCGCCGGCTGACGCGAACCGAGCCGGTGGCTCGCATCGTGTTCTACTTCGCGATCACGGCCACGCTCCTGTCGGCGTTCCCAGCCGCCGTGTCCTGGACGAGGCCACAGGGCGCGGTGTGGTGGGCCGCCCTCGCGATGGGAGCGACGGCCACCGGCGGCCAGCTCGCGATGACGCGGGCCTATGCGCACGCGCCCGCGTCGCGGGTGGGCCCTTTCGTCTACTCGGCGGTGGTGTTCGCGGCCGCCCTCGATTGGCTCTTCTGGCGCAAGCTCCCGGACGCGTTCACGGTGGCGGGAGGCGTGCTCGTGGCCGGAGCCGGGATCCTGTCCTTGCGGCTCAATCCCGCGGAGGCCGAGATCGAGACGCCGGGCCCGGCGACGGTCTGAACCGCCTCACTTCGGCCCCTCTTCGAGGAGGAAGGGAGCGCCCGCCCGCCGCTTCTCGGTGAGAAGGGCCTGGAGAACCGCCGCGAACTCCTCCTCCAGCTCGATCAGTCGCGCCCCGCCCCGCGCGGACACGTCGTCATCGTCCAGCTCCTCGATCTCGGCGGTGAGCTTCATCATGCGGCGGGCCCCGATCGTGGCGCAGCTCCCGCGGAGCTTGTGGGCGATGCGCCTCCACTCCTCGCGGTCGCCCGCCTCGTGCGCGCGCCGAAGGTCGGCCAGCATGACGCGCGAGTCCTGCACGAAGACGCCGAGCAGCTCCTGCAGGAACTCGGGCTTGGTCATGGCGAGCAGCTCGGCGAGGACGTCCCAGTCGACCGCCCCGCCCGTGCGCTCCACCCAGTCGGGAGGGCGAGGCGACTCCCACCCCGCGCTGTCCAGGGCCGGGATCCAGCGCCGGAGGACGGCCTCGAGCTGCTCGGGGCCCACCGGCTTCGAGACGTAGTCGTCCATGCCCGCGGCCAGGCAGCGCTCGCGGTCACCCTGCATCGCGCTCGCCGTCAGCGCGATGATCGGGGTGTGGCGCGTGCCCTCCATGGCGCGGATCACGCGCGTGGCTTCGAAGCCGTCGGTGTGTGGCATCTGGCCGTCCATGAGGATGGCGTCATAGGTATGCTGCCCGACCGCGGCCACCGCCTCGTTCCCGGTCGCGGCCACGTCCACGGCGTAACCGAGCCGTTCCAGGATGCGTGCCGCGACCTTCTGGTTCACGACGTTGTCCTCCGCCACCAGGACCCGGCCGCGCAGGGGCGCGACGGCGGGGGCCGGGGAGGCGGGCGCGGTCGCGGTCTCCGCGGGCGCCGGGGCCGGTTCGGCGGAGGGCGGGACCTCGCGGGGCGTCTCGGGGGCGGCGGGTTCTTCCGGGCGCGCGGTGAGAGCCGAACGCTCGAGACGCGCCGTGAACCAGAATACGCTGCCTTCGCCCGGCTCGCTCATGACGCCGAGCTGGCCGCCCATCAGCTCCACCAGCCGCTTGGAGATGACGAGGCCGAGGCCCGTGCCCCCATAGCGTCGCGTCGTGGACCCGTCCGCCTGCGCGAAGGGCTGGAAGAGGCGCCCCAGCGCTTCGGGCTCGATGCCGATCCCCGTGTCGCGCACGGCGAAGCGGACGACCTGGGCCCCCGCCTCCTCGGCCTCCACGCGGATCCGCACCGTCACCTGACCCCGCTCGGTGAACTTCACGGCATTGCCCACGAGGTTGACCAGGGCCTGTCGCAGCCGGCCGGGATCTCCGCGCAGGACGTGGGCGACGCCGTCCTCGACCGTCGCCGCCAGGTCGATCCCCTTGGCCTTGGCCAGGGGGGCGAAGAGGCGGATCACCTCCGCCACGAGCTGCCGCGGGGCGAGGTCGATGCTCTCCAGGGCGAGATGGCCAGACTCGATCTTCGAGAAGTCGAGGATGTCGTCGATGATGCGCATGAGCGCGCGCCCCGAGCTGCCGATGGTCTCGACGTAGTCCCGCTGCTCGGGAGAGAGCGGCGTGTTCTCCAGCAGCGAGGCCATCCCGATCACGCCGTTCATGGGCGTGCGGATCTCATGGCTCATGTTGGCGACGAACTGGCTCTTGGCCCGGCTGGCCTCGGCCAGCTCCAGGGTGCGCTCGCGGAGCTGCTCGTTGGCCTTCGACAGATCGTCCGTGCGGCCGGAGAGCTCGTGCGTCCGTTCCCGCACCCGGACCTCGAGATGGCGCCGGAAGTGGACCACGTCGCGATGGACCCGGCTGAATCGATTGGCCAGCGACACCGCCATCGAGGTCAGGAAGGCGACGAAGCCGATGGGGATGAGGCGCACTGTGGGCGTGATCCACCCGCGCTCCACGGCGATGTCGTGCACGTAGCAGGCCGTCATGCCGACGAGCCCGATGCCGACGGTGCGCGCCTCCGGATGGCCCCACCAGGCCGCCCGCGCGGTCTCCCACAGGAGGGCGGCGGCCAGGAGGAGCGCGCCCAGCTCCCAGACGGGCAGCAGGCGCAGGTTCAGGCCGAGGCCGGGCGACAAGAGCACGGCCACGCCGCCGATCGCATTCAGGACCTGGAAGGCGCGCAGCGGGCGCGAGATCGGGCGGGAGAGGAACGGCCACAGGAACTGCACGAACAGGATCGCGATCAGGTAGAGCAGCGCGTGCTCGACCTCCTTCAGCCGCACGAAGTCGTCGGAGAGGGCGTACTTCCATTGGCTGCGCAGCACGGTGTAGATGCCGGCGCCGGCGGCGACGAGGCCGAACCAGAGGTATTCGCGCTGATCGGGCTGGCGCCGGAAGAGCTGCAGGTGATAGAGGCCGGCGGCGACGAAGAGGGCGGCGAAAAGGAGCGCGGGCAGCTCGGCGACCATCGCGTCGTGGGTCAGCTCGTCGATGGGTCCCAGGCGGTAAGGGCCTTCGACGGGCGCGGGCACGCTCGGGCTGGTGGCGTCGGACTTCCACGCCCGCAGCGCGAGCACGAGGCGGCCGCTGGGCTCGATGGTCGAGGTGGGAACGAAATAGATCGCGTGCCGGTCGTAATCAATGCGACGCGCCGGGGGCAGACCGCCGACTCCACCGAGCTTTTCGCCCCCCGCGAAGACCTCGTACGCGCTGTCCACCTTGCCGATGGCGAGGCCGAGGCGGAGGCGCCCGCGTTCCTCCTCCGTGGGGCCCAGGCCCGGGGGGCCCACCTGTACGGTCAGGCGATACCAGGCGTAGGGCTCGCGTTCCCCGGTATGGCGACCCCAGCCCAGGGGCACGTGCGTGCGGCCCCAGGACGCATCGTCGTAATCGGATTGCGCCCAGCGGAGGTCGTCTCCCGTGCGCTGGCGCCAGTCCACGGCCAGCGAGACCGGGCGGTCGAGAGACGTGACCATGAGGTCCGCATCGCCGACACGGTCCGGCTGCGCCAGCGCGGCCGTCGCCGGCGTGATCAGGAGGGCGAGGCCGACACGGGCGAGGACGGTCCTAATCAAGGTGGCCTTCGACCTGGGCGAGATCGTGCACGAGGCGCGCGGGCGGGAGGCTCTCGAGGAAGCGCCGGCCGTAGGGGCGCTCCACCAGGCGGCTGTCGAGACAGGCGAGGATGCCGCGATCGGTCGAGGCACGGATCAGCCGACCCAGCCCCTGCTTGAGCATCAGGATCGCGACCGGGACCTGGTACTCCTGGAAAGGGTTCCCGCCCCGGTTGCGGATCCGCTCGATGCGGGCCTGGACCACGGGGTCGGCGGGCGAGGCGAACGGCAGCTTGTCGATGATCACGCAGGAGAGCTGCTCGCCGGCGACGTCCACGCCCTGCCAGAAGGAGGCCGTCGCCAGCAGCACCGCGCCCGGCGTGCGCCGGAACGTCTCGAGCAGCACCGGCTTGGGCGCCTCTCCCTGCATCAGCAGCGGATACTCCACGCGGGAGGCGATGCGCTCCGCGACCGCGTTCATGTTCGCGTACGACGTGAACAGGACGAAGGCGCGGCCACGGCTCAGCGCGAGGATGCGCGCCACCTCGTCCGCGGCCCGGTCCACGAACGAGGGTGAGGACGGCTCCGGCATGCCCCGCGGCACGTACAGGATGGCTTGTTCCTCGAAAGCGAAGGGCGAGGGCAGCCTGAGCTCTTCCGTCGGTTCCAGGCCCAGCCGCGACTTCAGGTAGGCGAACCCGCCGTCCACGGCCAGGGTGGCCGAGGTGAGCACGGCCGCGCGCACCGGATCGAAGAGCAGCTCCTTGAGGCGCGCGGACACGTCGATGGGCGTCGCGCGCAGGAAGACCCCGCGGCCGCGCGTCTCCACGAAGCAGACGTGGCCTTCGTCCTCCGCCCCGAGCACGAAGGCGAGGTCCTGGGCGAGACCCTGGGTGCGCCCGGCCAGGGCGGACAGCGCATCCGAGCGCTCGGGAATCGCGAGCAGCGCCGTCCTCACTCCCTCGAAGCGCTCCCCCATCGCCGCCGCCTGCTCGGCGACGCGCGGCGGCATCCAGCCCGCCTTGAGCCGGTGCCCGCGTCCCTGGGCGACGGTCTTGAAGAATTCTTCGCTGCGATGGCGAAGGCCATCGAGCTCCGCGTGCACCTCGCGCGCGTCCAGGCGTGCCGCCTTGAGCTCGCGCTCGACGTCGCGGCACAGGTCCTCGACCCGATGCGACGACACCTGGATCCCGAAGTACTGGGTGGCCACGTCCTCGAGGAGATGGGCCTCGTCGAGGATGACGGTGTCGTAGTCGGGGATCACGGAGCCGTAGCTCGTGTCCTTGACCGCGAGGTCCGCGCAGAGGAGGTGATGGTTGACGACGACGAGGTCGGCCTCCAGCGCGCGCTGCCGCATCTGCGTCACCCAGCAGGGCTCGAAATCGGGACAGGCCTGCCCGATGCAGTTCTCGCTGGCGGCGGAGATCTCGCGCCAGAAGTCCGCGCCGTCGGGAAGGTCCTCCACCTCGCCACGGTCGCCCGTCTCCGTGCGCGGCGCCCAGGCTTCCACGGCCCGGAAGAGGGGGATCTCGTCGAAGCGGCGGAAGCTGCCCGCCTGGCCGAAGGACTTGTAGCGAAGGAGGCAGAGGTAGTTGCCCCGGCCCTTCATGACGGCCACGCTGAGGTCGCGGCCGAGCGCGCGGGCCAGGAGCGGGATGTCCTTGGTGAGGAGCTGCTCCTGGAGGTTCTTGGTGCCGGTGGAGACGACGACGCGGCGCCCGAGCTCCACCGCGGGGAGGAGGTAGGCGAGGGTCTTGCCGGTGCCCGTGCCCGCCTCGGCCAGGAGCACGCCTCCTTCGGTCAGGACCTGGCCGACCGCCTGCGCGAGGCGCGCCTGGGCCCCGCGCTCTTCGTAGGTGGGCAGCACCCGGGCCAGGAGCCCGCGCGGGCCGAAGAAGTCGATCGCGGCGGCAGGGGCCAATCCGGGCACGGGCCCATGATTTTAGCGCCTCGTCGCGCCGGCCCCGGGTCCGGCCGATTTCCCCCTGCTAGGCGTGCGCGGCCAGGGCCGCGTCGTAGGCTTCCAGGCGGGCCGCGTACAGCGGGAACTGATCGCAGAGCCTCGTCACGTCGCGCTTGACCTCGGCCAGCCGCGTCTCGTCGGAAGCCGCGGACAGGGCGCGCGCGATGAGGCGGCCGACCTTCTCCATGTCGGCCTCTTTCATGCCCCGGGTGGTGAGGGCGGGGGTGCCGACGCGGATCCCGGAGGCCACCATGGGCGAGTTGGTGTCGAACGGAATCGTGTTCTTGTTGACGGTGATGCCGGCGCGGTCGAGCGCCTTCTCCGCCACCTTGCCCGTGAGGCCCTTGGCGAACACGTCGATCAACATGAGGTGGTTGTCCGTGCCCCCGGAGACGAGGCGCCATCCCTCGCCCATGAGCGCCGCGGCCAGCGCCTTGGCGTTCTTCACGATCTGGGCCTGGTAGGTCTTGAACTCCGGCGCCAGCGCTTCCTTCAGCGCGACCGCCTTGGCCGCGATGACGTGCATCAGCGGCCCACCCTGCACGCCCGGGAAGAGGAGCTTGTCCGTCTCCTTCGCCCACTTCTCCTGGCAGAGGATCATCCCCCCGCGTGGCCCGCGCAGGGTCTTGTGCGTGGTGGTGGTCACGAACTCGGCGTGCGGCACCGGGCTCGGATGGAGTCCGGCCGCGACCAGGCCCGCGATGTGGGCCATGTCCGCCATGACGACGGCGCCGCACTCGTCCGCGGCCCGGCGCACGGCGACGAAATCGATGGTGCGCGGGTACGCGCTCGCCCCCACCACCAGGACCTTCGGCCGGTGCTCGCGGGCCAGGGCCGCCATCCCTTCGTAGTCGATCTGCTCGTCCTCCTTGCGCACGCCGTAGGCCACCACCTTGAAGTAGCGGCCGGAGAAGTTGAGCGGATGGCCGTGGGTGAGATGCCCGCCGTGCGAGAGGTTCATGCCCAGGATGGTGTCGCCGGGCTGGCACACGGTCATGTAGACGGACATGTTCGCCTGGGCGCCCGAGTGCGGCTGCACGTTGGCGTGATCGGCCGCGAAGAGCTGCTTCGCCCGCTGGATGGCCAGCGTCTCCGCCACGTCCACGAACTCACAGCCGCCGTAGTACCGCTTGCCCGGGTAGCCTTCGGCGTACTTGTTGGTGAGCACGGTGCCCAGCGCCTCCAGCACCGCCTCGGACACGAAATTCTCGGAGGCGATCAGCTCGAGCTGCGAGCCCTGCCGGCGCGTCTCGTTCCGGATGGCCTCCGCGACCTCGGGATCCGTGCGGACGAGGTTCTGCATGATGGTCGTACCTCCGGAAGGGGCTCACGAAGACTCTAGCAAACGGGGCGGGGGGGCGAAAGAGGATACGATCGCGAGGTGACCCACCTGCCTGTCATAGTCAGCAAACGCGGCGAGAGCCGCGTGCGCTCGGGTCATCCCTGGATCTTCCGCAGCGACGTGGCCCACGCTTCGGGTGCCCCTGCGGGCGCCGTCGTGCGCGTCCTGGGTCCCACCGGCCGGCCCCTGGGCTTCGCGTTCTTCTCCGACCGATCCGAGATCCAGCTCCGCATGATCGAGCGCGGAGAAACGCTCGCGCCCACCTTCCTGCACGACCGCCTGCGGGCCGCGCGCGCCTGGCGGGAGACGATCGCCCCCGGCGTGGAGGCGCTCCGCATCGTGCACGGCGAAGGCGACCTTCTGCCCTCGCTGGTCGTGGACCGCTACGGCGAGTACCTGGTGGTGCAGACCCTGTCGCAGGCGACGGACGGGCGGAAGGCCGAGATCGTGGCCGCGCTGGTCGAGATCTTCCGTCCACGCGGGATCCTGGAACGGAACGACCCGCGGGTGCGCGCGCTGGAGGGACTCCCCTCCCAGGTCGGCGCGGTGCACGGCGAGGTGCCGGAGACGGTCACCGTGAGCGAGAACGGTGTGCGCTTCGAGGCGGATCTCTGGCGCGGGCAGAAGACGGGGCTCTTCCTCGACCAGCGGGAGAACCACGCCATGGCCCGCGAGCACGCGCGCGGGCGGGTGCTCGACGGCTTCACCTACAACGGCGGCTTCGGCCTCACGGTGGCGGCGAAGGCGGAGGAGGTCGTGGCCGCGGACGTCTCCGCGGACGCGGTGGCGCGCGTCCAGCGCAACGCCGCCCTCAACGGGATCACGAACGTGACCGCCCGCGAGGCCAACGTCTTCGACCTGCTTCACGATCTCGACGGCCGGGGAGAGCGGTTCGACACCGTGATCCTGGACCCCCCGGCCTTCGCGAAGTCCAAGTCCGCGGCCTCGAAGGCGCGCCGCGGCTACAAGGAGATCAACCTCCGCGCCCTGAAGATCTTGAGCCCAGGAGGATGCCTGGTCACGTGCTCGTGCTCGTACCACGTCCACGAGGCGGACCTGGAGGGGATCCTGGCCGACGCGGCCGCGGACGCGGGCGCGACGGTCAGCGTGATCGAGAAGCGCCGCCAGGCCCGCGATCATCCGATCCTGCTCGGCGTGCCCGAGACGTACTACTTGAAGTGCTTCGTCCTGCGGAAGCTCGCCTGAGGAAACCCGTCAACCCTTCGGTGCGGACGAGCCGGGTGGGACGGCGGGTGGGCCGCTCGCCGCGTCGAGCAGGTCGCTCGGGCGTGGCAGACGGCCGAGCGTCTCGTAGAGGTCCTTCGAGACCTCCGCCACCGCCCCGCTGCGCTTCGAGTCCGCCGGGAACTGGGTGAGGATCACCAGGAAATAGGGGTTGCGATTCCCCATGTAGATGATGCCGGCATCGTGATTCACGGTCGAGATGTTTCCCGTCTTGTGCGCGATGTGCGCGTCGCCGGGCAAGCCGGCCGG
>WNFM01172516.1_pt2 | contig 15789 bp, 16 predicted proteins | sample 5400271 | NCBI WGS metagenome assembly WNFM01 (sample SAMN13153352, study PRJNA577476) | soil metagenome | isolation source: 60 cm saprolite on Douglas fir-dominated hillslope | place: USA:California | collected 2013-09-17
CGTCCTCATTCTCGGCGGCACCAACAGCCCGGGCTGGTTCCAGCGCTCGGTCGCCGAGCAAGCCGCCGCCACGCCAGGGGCGCGCCTGGAGATGCTCGATGGATACGATCACAACGCCCCGCCCGAGGTCATCACCCCCATCCTGATCGAGTTCTTCGGCGCGCACCGGTAGGGGTAGGCCAGGCCTTCCTCTGACCTCCTTATCTTTCCCCTGCCCGAGCCCCACGGGATAGGAGCCACCATGGCACAGCCCGACAGCACTACGTGGGTTCCGCGCACGCAGCCGCCGGAGCGGCGCATCGGGAGGATAGTCTTCTGGGTGCTGTTCGGGCTCGCGGCCGTCCTGCTGGTTACCAGCATCGCGATTCCGATCGTGACCATCCGGCCCTATCGCGTGCCATCGATATCGATGGAGAATACGATACTTCCCGGCGATGAAATCCTTGTCGCACCCGGACCCGGCCTACGACGCGGCGACGTGGTAATTCTCCATCTGCGTGCTGCGATTTCCGGTACAAACGGCGATTTCGCAAAGCGCGTGATCGGTTTGCCGGGTGATCACGTGGCCTGCTGCCCCGGGGGGCACGTCACCATCAATGGCAAGCCGCTGGACGAGAGCTATCTGTATCCTGGCGATCCGCGGTCAAGGATCACGTTCTCCGCCAGGCTGGGCCATGGACAGCTCTGGGTCATGGGTGACCACCGCAAATTCTCGCTCGACTCACAAGATTGGGGTCCGGTACCCGCCAGCGACGTCGTAGGCCGCGTCGTCCTCATCGATCACGGCTTCTCGTTCACTGCGCTGCATACGCCCCGGACCTTTGTGACCGATGGCCTGGCCCCCGTGGACGCGCGCTCCAACGTCTACGTGGCAATGGCGGTCCTGGCCGCCGGTTCCGTACTCGCGCTGCTGGTCCTGGCCATCACCGGGATCACCCGCTTCATAATCCGTCACCGGCGTTCTTCGCAGAGCCCTCCCGTGCCGCCCGCCGCCTCTCCCTCGAGCGGCTGACCAGGATCGAACTGGCGACCTCGGCGTTGGCACGCCGCGCTCTGACATGCTGAGCTACAACCGCATGATGCCGACCGCGGGCAGCCGGGCCATCGCGCCACTTCGTACACGGAGCCCGGTCGGCCAGCCGGGTAACCCGCGATCGGTGCCGAAGGGCCCGCACGCGCGGCGTAGACGATGCCCGCGACGCCCGCAACCAGGGCCGCGGCGTGGCACATCGCGCACCGCTCGCAGCTTGCCACCAGGCATGGCTCGCTCATCGGGCGGTGGCTTCCTCGAGGAACTCCGCGATCATCGGGACCACCCACGGCGCACGGCCGGACAGGCCGATGTGGCTCGTACCCGGCACCACCGCGAGCCGGGCGGCGGGCAGCCTGTGCAGGTCGCCGGCGATGCCGCCGCCGAGCAGGTGGAACATCTCGACGGCGTGCTCGAGCCGGACGATGTCGTTGTCGGCTACGACCAGCATGGCCGGCGCCTGGATCCCGGCGATCTGGTCCTGCCAGTTCTGCGGCTGCACGTCCAGGTCCAGGACCTTCCGGACCAGCTCGGGCCAGTTCCCCGGGTCGGGCGCGACGGCCTGGTAGGCCCGGTGGTACGGGCTGCCGGACAGCTGCTCCAGCGCGCTGTCGTCGGATACCGCGGCGGTCATCTCGGCGTGCAGGCCGTCGCTGCGGTACGAGGCCGACAAGGCGGCGAGCCGGCGGACCCGGCCGGGATGCCGGATCGCGACCTGCATGGCCACTCCGGCTCCCAGCGAGTACCCGACCAAGTCGGCTTGGTCCAGGCCGAGATGATCGAGCAGCGCGGCGATGTCGTCGGCGAGGAACTCATACCGCAGCGGGCGGCCGATGTCGCGGGTGTGCCCGTGGCCCTGCAGTTCGACGGCGATGACCTGGCGGTGCCCGGCCAGCCGGGCCGGATAGTCGTTCATCAGGCCGATCGTCATCAGCGAGCCGTGGATCAGGACCAGCGGCGGTCCGGTGCCCTGGGTCTCGTAGTAGAGCCCGAGCACGCCCAGGCGGGCGAGCCCCGCCGTCCGGGCACCGGCCGCCGATCCGGCTAGCGTCACGTCACGACGCCGGGTTGAGGTGCAGGTAAACCACGCCGTTGTCGTAGAGCTCCGCGTTCGCCCGGTTCCACCTGGCCGGCGGGACGCTCTCATCGAACAGGCGCACGCCAGCCGAACGGTTCAGCGGGAAGACGAACAGGTGCACCTCGTCCACCAGCCCGTCGGCAAGGAGGGCGTGGACCAGGGTCGCGCTGCCGCTCACGTAGAGGCCCTTGGCCGTTTCCTCCTTGAGGGCCTGGATCTTCCTGGCGTCGTACGGCCCGATGATCTCCGAGTTCCGCCACGTCGGCGTGGTGAGTGCCGACGACACGACGTACTTCGTTGTGTCGTTGAAGAACGGCGCGCCGGGGTCTTCTTCCACGGTGCGCTTGGACCAGGCCGGCTCGAACATCTCGTAGGTCTTCCGGCCCAGCAGGATGCCGTCGCTGTCCGCCGTGATCCGGCCGATCGCCTCGCCCATCTTCGGGTCGAATCCGAACTCGAAGGTCCAGGTCGGAGTGTCAATCACGCCGTCCATGCTGATGAATTCGTGTACTCGGATCGCTCCCACATCATCCTCCTTGTCTGCGTGGCCTTTCCATCAGGACTGCACCGTGCAGGACCGCCCGGTCCGGGCGGATTGCCCGCGTGCCTGGACTACGGCCCCTTTCATGAGCCCGATGAGGTTGCCGTCGGCGTCGGTGAGCATCGCGATCGACGGGCCGCCGGGAGCGCTCACCGGTGGCATGACGGTCTTGGCGCCCATGGCCTGCGCCGCGTCGGGCTTGGCCTGCAGGTCCCCGACTCCTACGTGGAACGTCGTTCGGGTCGAGCCGTCATGGGGAGCCGCCGCCGCCGATGCCGCCGCTGGCCGCGGCGACGCTGCCATAGTTCAGCGGGTTATCGGCGTCGATGTCCCAGCCGAATAGATCGGCGCAGAACTTCCGCAAGCTGGCGGCGTCCTTGCCGATGATCTCGAAGTGAGTCACGGGATCGGCCATTTCTTCGTTCTCCTTCTTGCCGGTCTGCTATCTAGCAGGATGCGTACAGGGATTGCTCAGCAGCGACCGGCGGGGGGTCCAGTGCGGGCTCACGGCGGATATCCGCGGCCTAGTCCCTGCCGGGATTGGTCATGGCCGCGGACGTTGAGAGCTTCACGGGCGTGGTCGCGGGTTTCGGCGAGATCGACCAGCAGGCTGGCCGCGTCGGTCCGGGACAGGCCGGCAGGCCGGTCCAGCAGGCCCGTCGAGATGTGCGGCGGGCCGACAGGACGGTGGTCGGTGAGGCGGTTGAGCCGCACGATGGTCCAGTCCAGGCCGCTGGCGGCGGTAATGCGCTCGGCCTCGGCGGTGTCGCCGGCCGGGTCGCGACGATGGGATAGGCGCTGGTGATCACCAGGCGGCCGACGCCCTGTTCGCGCATCGCCGTGGTCACCGCGCGGGTCACGTCCGCGGCCTGGTGAGGATCCTGCCCGGTGCCGTCGGCGACGGTCATGACCACCGCGTCCGCCTCGCCCACTGCCCGGGCGGCAGTATCGCGGTCGCGGCCGTCTCCGGCGGCGATGTTCCACAGCAGTTCGGGCCTGGCGAGGCGTTCGGGGCGGCGTGCCAGGCCAGCGACCTTGTGGCCGCGCCGGCTGGCCTCCTCCACGACCCGCCACCCAAGGCGGCCCGCGGCGCCAATGACCGTGATGTTCATGACCGGGTAGCTTCCTGTGTGCGGTCGGCTGGCTCATTCCAGTCGACGTGGTGCTCGTAGATCTCGCGCGCGCTCTTGGCGTTGGCGGTGACCCGGAGGATCACCGGCAGCATCAGGTCGCGTACCACGCGTCCCGCCGGGCCTGGCGCCTTGTTGCTGTTGATCCGGGCAGCGGCTTTGATGATCTTCTCCGCCCGGGGGCGGCGCACCGTTTCGAAGTGCGCGAACGCTGCCGCCGCAGGCCTGATGTCACGCAACGAGATTGCGAGCAGCACGGCGTCCTCGATGGACAGCGAGGCACCTTGCCCGGATGTGGGCGATGGGGCGTGCGCCGCGTCCCCGACGACGATCATGCGATCGGTATGCCACCGCCTCAGGTGCGGAACGGTGTGGATCGGCGTCATCGGGGCGAAGTCGGGAGTCGCGGCGATGAGCTCAAGCGCAGGCCCGGCGTCCTCGGCGTAGGCCTCGGCGAACCGCTGCCGCCACTGCGTGCTGCTGATGGCCTCGGCCTCCCCGCGCCCAGGCTCCCGGTGCTGGGGAAGGTTCACGAACCACCAGACATTCCCGCCGGGAGCGGCGGCGTAGCCGAAGAAGGCCCGCTTGCCGAAGATCATCTCGTAGCTGCCTGGTACCGCAGGCACGGTCACCCCCGAGGCGTAGCCGCCGGTGGTCAGCAGCCCGGCATCAGCCGACGGACGGTGGAATGGACCCCATCGCAGCCGACGAGGATGTCGGCCTCGGCCTCGGTGCCATCGGCGAACACCGCGCACACCCCGCCGGGGTTTTCCTGCGCGCTGACCAGCCGCTTGCCGCGTAGCACGGCTATTCCCCGTGTCTCCGCCTGGCTGTGCAGCACCTGGTAGAGGTCAGCTCGCCGGATGGTGTGACTGACGGTGCCGTCGGCGAGCACACCACCGGTGGTGGTCACGCCCAGCCGTTTGCCGGTGTGCGTACGCAGCGTGATCTGCGGGGTGGGAAACCCGGCGGCAACCGCGGCGGTGCCGGCATCTATGGCGCGCAGAGCGTCAATGCCGTTGGCGGCCAGCGTGAGCATGACCCCGCCACCGTCGGCGCCGCCGGGGCGCGCCTCGTACACGGTGGCCTCGAGCCCGGCCCTGGCCAGGGCCATGGCTGTCGCCGGGCCGGCGATGCCACCACCAATGACGATGGCCGTGCGCGGGTGATTCACTGGCCTGCTCCTTCCGTGCCACCGGGGGTGCCTGCCTGGATGCCGGGCTGGCCGGGTTCCTGCGCGGCGTGAAATGCCTTCCACGGCCCGGACCAGCCGCTCTCCGGGTCCTCGATCTTGCCGGTCAAGGCGGTGATGAATGACGCCTCGGCCTCCAGCAGCGCGATCCGGTAGTCGTCCTCGACGAGGAACACCGGATGCACGCCCCCGGCCACGGCCGCGTCGCGCTGACCGCGGATCTCCGCCGCCGCGGAGACGACGCGCTCCAGCCGGGTTCGCAGCAGATCCGTCACCTCATCGGGGGGCAGCACGACCACCAGCGAGAGGGCGGCGGCGAAGGCCGGGTACTCATGACGCGGCTCGCTAAGCAGCTCGGCCAGCCACGCGCGCATCTCGGCGCGCCCGGCATCGGTCAGCTCGTACACGGTGTGCCTAGGCAGCCTCCCCTTCTGCCCGGTGCCGCTGACCCGAATCAGCCCGGCATCGGCCAGCTGCCGGACCACGCCATACAGCGCGCCATAGCTCAGCTTGAACGTCCGGGCCGCGTCGCGGTCTATCAGCATCCGGTTCAGCTCATAGGCGTGCATGGGCCGCTGAGTCAGGTATGACAACACCGCCAGTCCCAGCAGGTTGTTCACCGTGCGTGGCACGGGCATCACCTCCGCCGACAAATCTAGTTTTTTAGAACTAGTCTGTCAAATCTAGGCGCGTCTGCGCGCAGGCATCACCCCTGGGAGCCGCCGGAGGCGGAATTTCCCGGCATTGTCACGATCGACACCCTGCTGCTCGGGCGGACCGACCAGGTCGCCGTGGCGGTCACCGGGCTGTCCGCCTTCTCCGCCGGGATCGAGATCTTCGTGACCGCGAGGATCCGGCCCAGCGCCGGCCACCCCGAGGAGCACCTGCCCGGCGGGCCGCGTGACCTGGCCGCATCCCGCCGCTCGTTCCGGTTCGGCCTGCAGTTCGCGGACCACGATGCCGAGCCAGCGGGCCCAGTGCTGTACCCGTTCGCCGGCGGCGGCGGACCGCACTCGTTCATCTCCCGGTGGCGGACCTGGCCGCTGCCGCCCGCCGGGCCGCTGGAGTTCGTCTGCGGGTGGCCCGCGTTCGGCATTGCCGAATCCCGGGCCGGCATCGACCCGCAGCTCATCCTCGACGCGGCACGGCGCAGCATCCAGCCATGGCCAGAAAACGAAAGCTGACGACCAGGCCCCTTACCGCAAGCCCCAGCTAACCAGGAACGGATAATCGAGGATCCGCCCCCGGGCACCCGCCCGCGTTCGGGGCCGCGGATCTCAACCGACGCGGGTCTGAGCGGATGTCCGGGACCGGTGAGACTGCCTAGATTGACCCGCAGGCTGGCGGTGACGCCTCGGCGTGCGGCTGCCGGTCACCCTGGGTCTGCTGCCAGGTACTGCGCCCTGGTGATCGCGTGGACCCGGATCGGGCGGTCGCAGGTGGGATCGACCGTTTCCCGGGCCAGGCGTATGCCGAGCTTGCCGATGATGCGCTCGGAGGCGTCGTTGCCGACCTGCGCGATGCTGATGATCTGGTCCAGGTGGCGGTCGATCAGGCCGAAGCGAAGAGCCGCTGCTGCCGCTTCGGTTGCCAGCCCGCGGCCCCAGAAAGGGCGTCCGAGCCGCCAGCCGATCTCGACCGCTGGCATCACCTCGGGGAGGAACTCCGCTACCGCCAGCCCGGTGAAGCCGATCAGCTCGCCGGTGGCGCGCAACTGCAGGGCGAACATCCCGAAGCCGCGCTGGTCCCACTGGCGCTCCCAGGCCTCGATGCCCGCCTTGGTCTGCTGCTCATCGCGGACGGATCCGTCGCCGATCCAGCGCATCACCTCCGGGTCGGCGTTGATGGCGCTCATCGGCGCCACGTCGTCCTCGCGCCAGCGGCGCAGCACCAGCCGGGGAGTGCTGATGCTGATCATTCGAGCCATGCTTCCACGCCGACAGGGTACAGAACCGGAATATTGGCGCGCCCGGTGGCGACGGCGAGATCCCCGCGATCGAAACGCCGAGTCGATAGGCATCGCACCGCGGGTTTCGCTCGTTCACAAAGTGTCATCTGCCCTGGGACCTCGGCTGGGCGCGCACTTCCGCCGTAGTTCTGCGTGGCCGCCGGCCTGATTCCGATCAAGGCGCTGACCGCCCAGATCTGGGCATTATGCGACCCGAAAGGCGAAAGTGATCATCGATCATCCACTTAATGCCGAGATAAGGGCGTTCGCGGAGCATCCGGGCGCTGTAGTGCGGTGGTGCCACAGCGTGGCCTGCGGGAAGGGGGCAGGTTAGCGTGGGGAGTTGCGTGATTGCGCCAGCCTGGCATGGGCCGCGCGCAGGCGTTTCCGGCGGCTCCCTGGTCCTCTGCCGGTTTGGTCCTATGGCGGCGTTCCGTTCGCAGTGCGGCTACATTAATGCGCTATGGCCAGGTTCTTCAATTTGCCCAGATCACGGCAGGTCCTGGCCGCCATTGCCGCGGTGGGCCTGGTGACCGGCTGCTTTCGGCTGGGTGGCTTGCTCGGGACGGCCGCGCAGGTCACCGCGTACGCCACGGTGGTCCTCGCGTTGGGCGCGATAGCCCTGGCTGCCGGGGCGGTCGGGACGTATGCGGAGCTGCGCACGGCGAACCAGCAGCTAGCGGGCCAGCTCGCCCGGCAGAGGCTCGCCGACCTGGCCCAAGTGAAGATCGAGCGGCTGAGCGGGCCCGGCGAGATGCTGCGGGTCGAGGTTCATAACGGTAGTGAGCGGGCGATCACGAACGTGTATGTGTGGGCTGACGCTCGTGGTGTCCGGGGGCACTACGCCGCTGGTGTCCCAGTTGAAGATGCCCAGGCACGACGTATGGCCAATGTTCCACACGACGGTGACCTGTTCTGGCAGCTGCGCGTTGTCCGCCCTGGCCAGCACGCGTCTTTCACCCAGCTCACGCACCTGAGCCCGCAACCGGTAGCAGCCCGCGCCGATGCTGATATCACCGCGTTCGCCGAATTCACCGATACCGACGGGGTGTGGTGGCGCTGCGATGAGGACGGCCGTGTCAGCGGGCGGCGGCCCGGTGAGCCACAGCCGGGAGCAGGCGGGCGTAGCGGGGGCGGCGAAGGGCATTCCACCGCGGAATCTGTCCGGTCCCGGCCGGGTGCCAGGACGCCCGCTGCCGCGGTCCGGGTACTGGGCCAGGCACGCCGCCTGGTTGTCCGCCAGCACGGCCGGGCCGGCACGGGGATCCCGCGCCCGGGCCAGGACGAGAACGCCGTGGTGTCGCGCCACCGCCGGTGACGGTCCTGCGGCCTCCACCGGTGACGCTGAGGCGAAGGACCAGGCCATGATGGGCGCTGTCGGCCGGCAGACCAGGAAGGCCTCACCATCAAGGCTCAGCGAGCTGAGGCTCTGGCTGGCTGCGCCAGCGCCGGCGGATCGTTATGGCCCCGTGCCGGGACCGTGAACGCTGGCCAGGCACACCGATCTTCTTGTGCACAAACTCGTGCTTGTCGCGCGGGACCGCAGCCGCCGTTCGTTCACGGTTCGCTGCGCAACCTGCTGCGTCACCTTTCGAATCCAGGTAAGGCACCAGGCCCGGGAGCCTCTCTCCAGGTCCCGCCGCGACCATATCGGGGATATGGCATGGCGGCTCGTGGTGCCTGCGGGCGAGGCCGGCGTAATGGCATGCGCTGTTGGGGCCGGCCGGCGGCCCGTCGTCGGGGCCAGGCCAGCAGGGGCACCGCCCCCGGCTCGACTAGGTCCAGGCCGGTGAAACGCCTCCGTCTCCTCCGGCTGCGTGGCACCAAGGTGATGCCCCCGGCGCTCGGCGGCGGCCACCGCGCCGGCCATCGCCTCGGCGTTGAAGCCGGCCGTAGGGTGGGTGATTGCCAGGTAGCCGCCCGGCACCAGCGCGTCCACCATGGCCGACCTCATCGCCTGCGGGTCCTCCTCGTCCCGGAAGTACATCAACACCGCCACCAGCATCAGCGCCACCGGCCGGGCCAGGTCCAGAGCCGCCGCCAGCACCGGGTCCGCCAGGATCTGCGGCGGCTCGCGCAGGTCGGCCTGGATGAACGCGATCTCCCTGGCGTCATCGCTGGCCCGGGCACACCACCCGGATGTCCCGTACGAGCAGGCCAGGCAGTCTCGAGCGCCGCGAAATGGCCGCCGGTGCCGGGCGCCTCAGGGAACAGTCGCGGCGGCTGTTCGCCGGTTATGCCACCATGGCGATTGCCGTAGTTGCTACGTTCACTGCGATAGCGTCGGGCGGTACGGGGAAGGGCGCATGCCGACGGGGTCATCAGGCACGCGGCTCCCCGCACGGGGGGCCCGCGCAACGGCCAGCGCCAGAGGCAGGCACATCCGAGAGGCCAGCGATCCGCAACCCGGCCTCGGCTGGTCTTCCCGGCTTGCCAGACGGCGATGGGCCGCAGCAGGGGTGGCTGTCGCGGTGCTGGCGCTGTGCGCCGCCGGGACGATCGTCATGCTGCCTCAGCCGGCCAGGAAGGCGCCCGCCCGCGTGGCCGTCTGCGGTCTGGTGCCCTGCGACTTCCTGCCCCGGGGCACGGCAGCCACGAGGGCCACGGCCAGCCTTCCGGCCAGAACGCGCCGGCTGCCCAGGTGCAGGCATCGCCCTCACCGGCTGCCTCGTCACCGGTCCCGGCCGTCCGGCCCGCGCCCGCGCCACGGCCGACGTGCCGGCACCCGGTCCAGCCGCCGCGATGGTGCCCGCCTGGCCTGCGGTGAGGCTTGCGGGGGGCGGGCGCCAGCAGGCTGCCTGGTGCCTGGCCGGAACCCCGGTGTCCGCCGGCAACCGCGGGCTCGAGGCCCCAGCAAGATTCGAAGCCGCGCACACGGCTCCGGAGGTGGTGGGTCTGCAATACGCCTAGCTGCAAGGCCCACGTGCCGGTGCCGCCCTTGTCCACGTCTGGTCCGCGCCAACGCGAGCTTCCTCGTGGGGAGAGTCCCTTAGCAAGCTAAGGGGCTCCGTGTCACCAGCCGTCGGAAGGGTTCGCCAGCGGTGTCCATCCTAGCTAAATCGAATCTTTGTTCGCAAGGAATCATGTCACGGAGCGAGGAACGCGGGGTACACCGGCGAGTGGCTTACGGGTTCATCGGGCACGATGTGGTACGGCCCCGACCGGTCCTCTCGGGCGCGGCTGCTACCTGCTCATGCCCAGATCAGGCCGGTCCCGGGCGCTCGGTGAGTGGCCGCCGCGACAGGATGCCCGGCGCGAGGAGGACGACCGGACGGCTCTTGCAGCCGCGGCACCAGGGAGTTACGGCGGGGAGCGCCTGCGGCCGGTGCCGGGGACGCCGTGCGCGGCAGCCGCCGCGTCCGTGGGGTTTCCGTCCGAAGGACGCGAGCGAAGCTGCCGCCCCGTGGACGGCGAGACCCCGGCGACCTCAGCCGCCTACGGCCGGTCACCCTGGCCGCCCTTCTCCCGGCACGTGGCCCGTTGTTCCAGCCCGGCTCGATTGGGGAAGCTGTGACACGTGGCTGCAGACAGGCCATGGTGGCAACTGACGAAGACCCCCTTCTGGGGCTTTTTCTTCGGCGGTTGGTTTGGCTTGCTCGGATTGGTGGCGCTTCTCAACAGCGGCGGCCACGCTGTGCTCCGGGTTCTCAGCATCGTCGGGCTGGTGCAGGCAGGCTGTCTCCTGGCATCGGCGGTTGCCGCAGTACCGGCGTGAGCATTCGCGCGCTGCCTCGCACACCTATGGCCCGCCTAATCTTCCCCCGTCCTCCTGATAGGCGCCGGAATTTGCCGTGGAAGATCACAGTCAGGAGTGCCGCGAAGCACCGTCCGAAGGACGCGAGTCAAGGCCACGTAGTTAAGGTTCCGACCCGCTTGTCAACACGGGCAAATCGGGCGTGACGACAGCTCCTATGCTGCCACTGACGCCCGGGAACCGGACAAGTCGACACACGGGGGGGCTGGCGACGTGCGCCAGTGGCCCACTTGACAGAGCGCCCGAAGCCCTAACTTCGTGGCCTTGCGTGCGCACGGCTCGTACGACAGGTCGATCCGCGATCTTGAGTTCCTGCGGTTCTTCCCCCACGCTGCGCAGGTTCTCCGCCGACGCTCTCTACCATTCGCTTGAGTCGATCGCCGGGCTCGGGTACCTTCCCGCCGATGCGCAATGACCGCCGCCGATCCGGGCGGGAACCCTGACCCCGCCGTCCGGAATCCCCCATGGGAGGAATGACAGATGAGAACCGCCAGCTGCCTCACCTTGATTGCCATTGGCGCAATTTTCACTTTCGCCGTCACGGCGCACCCCAGCTTCCTGAACCTGCAGATCGCAGGCGTGGTGATCATGGCAACGGGCGTCGCGGGCCTGCTCCTTCCCCGGCGCCATCAGCAAGGCTGGCTGCGCCGCCGGACGATCCTGCGGAGGGGCCCGCGCGGCCCCGTCGTGGGCCAGGTCGACGAAACCCGCCCCCCCGTGCGTCATGCTTAACCCGGGTGCCTCCGCCCACGAAGGCAACGGCGACCAGCCCCGGGGATCTGACGATGCGCGCGGCGGCCGGTGAGACCATTCCGGACCTGCCCGCGGACGACCGGACGACCCGGCCGGACAGCGCGGTAGTCGATGATTCGCCGGCCGCAGCCTCGGAGGTCGTGGAGGAATACATCGACCAGTGACCCCGCGTGAGCACCCCGGCCACCCTGACCACTCCGAGGGCGCGGCCGCTGTGCGACGAGCGTGCCGAGGCGCGCTTCGCCGGGCACTCGTCCGCCTCCGGTACCTGCACCTGAGGGCAGTACGGATGACCCGCAATCCCACCGAAAGAGTTTAAGCGCCGGTTATCCAGGTACTTAGCGAGCTGAGTACGGCGGTTGACTTCGGCGGTGTCGAAGAACGTGATGCCGCGCTCAACGGCGGACGGCAGCAGTGAGATCATCTCCTGCCTGTCTGCCGGTGGCGGCTGCAGCTCTGGCTCATGCCCATGCAGCCGAGCCCGATAGCCGGAGCTTCCAGGCCGCTGGTCCCAAGTCCGCGCTTCCTCGTCGTAAGAGTTCCTGTTTTCCGAGCGGGGCTTCTTTACGTCCCTGCCGCGCACTGGCTGTGGTGTAGCGCCCCGGCGATGCCCCCCCGCGCCGCGGCCGGCCGGTCATGGCCACACTTGGAGCCGGCACACGGGCAGAGCGGATCACGGCTTCCGATGCGCGTATTAGCTCCGCGTTAACGTACCGCGCAGGGTGCGGATCGCCCGGCGCATGGCGGTCAGCGCCCATAAGGCACGTCGGCGACGGGGCCGCCGTGTCGCTGTCTTAGCGCTCACGTCATTCGTGGTACGGGGCAGCCTGGATCCCTGGTTTTGCCTACGGCGTGAGCCGCCAGCGCCGGGCGGGGGCGCCTGGGCGCCGCCGGAATCGTCGTGATCCGGTTTCGCCGGGCGGTCTCGCGGGATGTGGTCTTCGCGGATATGCAGCTCGAGAAGCGGCCTGTTCGCAAAGCGGAGCCCGCAGAGCGGGCAGGCCGGGGCCAGCGTGCTGGGCATGTCGTCCTCCTCTGATCCCATGAAAGCCAGCCGCGGTGCAGCCCAGATGCGTCCGCTGTGGTCGCCCGATGGAGACGGTCTGGCGCCTGCCGGGCTGAAGGGTTGGGTGGCCGGCTGACATCTTCGTGCTGTCCCGGCCGGTCAGCACGCCTATGTCCTTCCCGTGTCCATCCCCGCTGCGCTGTAGTTTCACGCCCCCCGACCACACTTAGAGCTGTGTTGTAGATCAGCCGGCCCTCGTCCCTGGGTTCGTCGTCGGTGCCGAAGGTCATGCCTGCGATGTCGGACAGGCGTATCGGCCGGCCGACTCGAGAGCCTGGGGGACGAGCTGCTCGAATGCGTCGCGGACGTCGGCGTCGAGGGGGCCGGGCTCGGCGTGCTTGCGCCGGAGCCAGTCCGGGCGGCGGTCCTCACGCGTCGTAGTCATGAGTCCAGTGCGCTGCACGCCGGCTCACGAGCCGCGGTTTGTAGCAGTCTTCCAATGTGCCTCCCGGCGGGGGGTTCTTGGCGTACGGCGGGAAGGCCGTTTCGCCCGTCTCCGTGGCTCTCAGCGAAGCGCAATCGGGTGCGGTGCCCTTCCCAGCGCGATCAACGCAGAAGTCTTCCCGATTAACTCAGGCGTCGGAGGGTAGCTGGCGGCCATGGCTACTAGCACTACAACAGCGTGCCGTGATCGGCGTGGCTGCGTGATCTGACGGGTCTGGCCAGGCAGGCTTGCGCCATGCTGGCTGTCGTGGATGCGGCGCGAATGCAAGGCGATGAGGGGCATGCCGCGTGGTCTGAGTCGTTTAATGAGATGTTCGCGCAAGTCGCGGGGGTTTTCCGGAACGCCGCTGTGCGGAGGCACGGGCGGGCGTGCCTGCTGGGCCTGCTGTCGCACGCTGAGCGGAAGAACTCCTGGTCGCTGGCGGAGTTCGCTGGCGATGTATCGCCGGACGGGATGCAGCGGCTGCTGAATTTCTCGCCGTGGGATGAGGATGCCTGCCGGGACGCGCTGGCCCGGTACGTCGCGCGGAACCTGGGGGATCCGGCGGCGGTGCTGGCGGTGGACGAGACGGGCTTTTTGAAGAAGGGGACGATGTCGGCCGGCGTGGCCAGGCAGTACACGGGCACCGCCGGGCGGATCGAGAACGCGCAGGTCGGGGTGTTCCTGGCCTATGCGGCGCCCGGCGGGTCGCGGGCGCTGATTGACCGGGAGCTGTACCTGCCGGAGAAGTGGACCGGTGACCGGCACCGGTGTCGGGGGGCGGGGATCGGCGACGACGTGGCGTTCGCGACCAAGCCGGAGCTGGCCCGGCGGATGATCGAGCGCGCGGCGGTAGCAGGAGTGCCGTTCGGGTGGGTGGCCGGCGACGAGGTCTACGGCGGCAACCCGAAGCTGCGCGAATGGCTGGAAGGGCAGGAGATCGCGTACGTGATGGCCGTCGCGTGCAGCGAGATGATCACGGTCGCGGCGGGCGCCCGCCGCGCGGGCGAGCTGGCGGCCCTGGTCCCGCAGGACGGGTGGCAGCGGCTGAGCTGCGCGGACGGGTCGAAGGGGCCACGGCTGTATGACTGGGCGCTCATCGAGGCGGCCGGCCCCGGTCACTGGCTGCTGGCCCGCCGGTCCCTGGCCCCGGGCGAGAAGGGCAAGCTGGAGCTGGCGTTCTTCCGCTGCTGGTCGCCCCGCCCGGTCACCCTCGCTGAGCTCGCGGCCGTCGCAGGTGCCAGGTGGGCGGTGGAGGACTGCTTTGCCGAAGCCAGGAACGAGACCGGCCTGGACCACTACTAGGTCCGCCGCTACCGCGCCTGGTACCGGCACGTCACCTTGTCGATGCTGGCCCACGCGTTCCTCGCCGTCACCGCCCGCGCCGCCGGGCCGGAACCCGCGCCCGCCAGCCAGGACGACACTGGTCCCGCCCAAAGATGACCTGACGCCTGTGGACAAGTTTTCTCCCCGCCGAGGACATACGCCGCTCCCGCGTTTCTGACCGGAGAAAACGGGCGCGACCTGATCCCGCTCACCGCCGCCGAGGCCCGCCGCCTGTCCAGCCTGCACACCCGTGTCACCCGCCCGGATGCTTTCCACGGGCACTGGTCAGGCTGGAGGCGCTGCCGGCAGGCCAGCGCCCGGAAGTCGCACTATGCCCGCCGAACCGGAAATCACAGGTCCTGAGCTGGGCCAGGTTAGTGCGCACCTGAATCGCGGTAGATGCGGTCGGGGGGCTTGGGGAGGCCGATGGGGCAGGGATCGGCGGCGATTGCCTGGCGGGCCGGATCGGGCCGTTGGTGCTGGCACTTGATGCTCGCGGCGAACAGGGACCGTTCGGGGCACCTCTGGCATAGCGTGGCCACGTGGTTTACGCGGGTGGGCAGTTCTGGGATCGGTTCTACCTGCAGCGGCGCGAATCTGGCCGTGATCTGGACTGGGCAGGATTGTGGACTGGGCCGTTCCTGGTCCCGCTCCGGGAGGCGGGCGTACGCACCATCCTGGAGCTGGGATGCGGAACCGGCAACGACGCGGCGCGGCTGGCCGGTGAGGGCTATTCGGTCACCGCGATCGACCTGTCTGGCGAGGCCATCGGCCAGGCGCAGGCCAAGTTCGGCTCCACGGTCAGGTTCATGGTGGCCGACATAACCCGGCGGCTTCCCTTCCCCGATGACGGCTTCGATGCGGTCATGTCCAACGTCGCCGTGCACATGTTTCCTGACGCTGTGACCCGTGCGGTATTCGCAGAGGTCGGGCGGCTGGTCCGCACTGGCGGGCTGTTCTTGTTCCACGTCAACGCGCTGGAGGACCGGCCGCTGCGCGCCCGCTCGCTGCCCGCGCGCGAACTCGAGCCGGATTATGTGGCCGAGGAGTCGGGCCAGACGATGCACTTCTTCTCCGAGGCCTACCTGCGCGAGCTCCTGGAAGGATGGCAGGAGGTCCATCTAGTCGCGCTCTCGATTCCGCATCGCGAGACCGGTGAGCCGTACAAGCATGCCTGGCGCGGCATAGCCCGCCGCTGAACCGGCGCGAGTGGCCTTTCCGCGGTCCGGTATTCGTGCGCAGGTTGAGGGATCACGAGAAAGAACCCGCAGGTCAGCGACTTGCCAAGTCGGGTTCCACCTGCACTGGTCATGCTGGAGGCGCTACCGCCAGGCCAGCGCCCGGAAGTCACACTATGCCCGCCGAACCGGAAATCACAGCTCGCTGTTGTAGTACTAACGGGGCTTCGCCCCAGCCCGTCGAGGCATGCCCGCAGCTGAGGTGGGCCCAAGGGGCTCCGGCCGGATCGTTGCGGTGACAGCATGTGTACCGGTATATGACCGCTTGTGGCGGTAGCTGGCCTGCTAGGGCCTGTCCGACCGGAGCCA
>WNFM01122721.1_pt2 | contig 15788 bp, 17 predicted proteins | sample 5400271 | NCBI WGS metagenome assembly WNFM01 (sample SAMN13153352, study PRJNA577476) | soil metagenome | isolation source: 60 cm saprolite on Douglas fir-dominated hillslope | place: USA:California | collected 2013-09-17
CCGAGCCGCATCATTTCCAATAGCTCCTCGCGTGTGACAAAACCGTCGACACGGACCTGCGCGCTCTGATCCATCTGCCCGATCCCGACCAGCCGCAGATCGGCCCTGGCTGCCACGTCCCGCACTCTGGCGATCGGCTCGATCCGGAGCATCTGGTCGCGTTCGCGCTCGGACGACATCAGAAACGGCAACGGCATCGGATAATGGCGCGCCTTGGTCCGGTCGGCGAGCCGGCCGACGGTGTCAAAAAAACTCGCCGAGCCGTCGGCGGAGATATTTCCGACCAGCGACACGATCTGGTGATTGGGGCAGTCGATCGGCGACACGCGCTCGACCGCGGCACGCACCGCCCTTCCCGTGCCGAGCGCCACGATGGTCGGCTTCTCGTTGCGCAGCGTCGATTCCAGGATGTTGGCGGCCCGCTCCGCAATGCCGTTGGCCGCCAGCGGTGCAGCGGGGTCGGTCGGCACCACCTCGCAATAGGCGAGATGAAAAAAGTCCTTCAGCCGCGCCGCTAACTCCATGCAGGCCGCGATCGGATGTTCGAGCTTGAACGTGATCAGGCGCTCGGCAAGACACAGCGAGACCAGGCGCTGGGCCGAGGCGCGCGAGATTTTGAGCAGTTTGGCGATTTCGTCCTGGGTATGACCGGCGATGAAGTAGAGCCAGCCGGCGCGGGCGGCTTCGTCCAGACGCGATTTTTCGCTCTCGGGCATCGTCATCGAAACACTTCCGCTCCGTTCGGCCAGAAATCAGCCATCCGCCCAAAAACCCGATCTGCTCCCGCCTTGTAAAGCAGGGCCCGGCCGTCGCGCGACTGATAGTGGCTGCCACCGACAAATCCCCACACCGTCATGCCGGCCGCCTTGGCTGCGGTGACGCCGCTGACGCTGTCTTCGATCACGAGCGTATGACGCGGATCGGTTCGCATCTTGTCGGCCGCGTACAGAAAGAGATCGGGCGCAGGCTTACCGCGTGCCACCATTTGCGCGGTATAGAGCCGGCCGTCGAAATGCGGCGCCAGGCCGGTCAGGGAAAGCGAGAAGGCGACGCGATCGAAATCGCTGGAGGAAGCGACGCAGTGCGGGATCTGCAAGTCCTCCAGCACGGAGTTGACGCCTTCGATCGGGCAAAGCGCGGTTTCAAATACCGCACGAACCCTCGTCTTCAATTCGGTTGAGAATTGCTCCGGAATCCGATGTCCCGACGCTTGATAATGATCGAGGACCGCGCTTATGCTTCGTCCAAGGAACAGCTCGAGCGCCTGGTCCAGATCAAGATCGATGCCGTATCCGGCCAGACCCTCTGAAAGGCAGCGGCAGCTCAGCACCTCGCTATCGACCAGCACGCCGTCGCAGTCGAAGATGATGAGATCGGGCTTGGTCATCGCAGGTGTGCACCCAATTTTCCATGTCCGATCAGAGCATATGCTCAGCTTGTGGGCAACAACCCAGTCTGACCTAAAATAGGGCGAGACTAGTGTGGCGCTAAGGGAAAGTGGATCGGACTTTCAATATGGCGGGGTTTTGCGCGCCCGCTGTGCCTTCGCGGCTTCGGTCCACCAGGCCAGATCATCGGCAAAGCGGGGGAACGCAAGATCGAGCAGCTTTCCGGCTTGGCCGAGCGGCTTGCCGTCGGCCGCGAGCGTCTCGGCGATCGGTCCGACCGTGAGCGTGCTCGAGATGACGACCATGCCCATCTCGGCCAGGGTTCCGTGCCAGAGCAGACCGGATCGGGCTCCGCCCAAGCGGCCCGCCGAATAGCTCGCGATCGCGGCCGGCCGCCAAAACCATTCCTCCAAAAAATGATCGGTCAGGTTTTTCAAGCCGGGCTGCATCCCCCAATTGTATTCGCCGGTGATGAACACGAATGCATCGGCCGTGCGGATTTTCGAGGCGAGCGTCGCCATAGCCTGCGGAGCCGAACCCGGCGCGTACTCTTTATACATGCGGTCCAGCATCGGTAGTCCGATCGCCTTGGCGTCGATCAGCTCGACGTCTTCGCCGCGCGCGGCAAGCCCGGCCACGACATAATCAGCGAGGCGGATTCCCAACCGATCGGAGCGGTAGGAGCCGTAGAAAACAAGAATGCGATTGGTCATGAAGCCACTCCTGAAACCCGTCCAAAGCGTATCGCCTGCGTTATAGTCTACGGCATTTCCGGCATGGGACATCCATCCTCGATGGCAAATTTCTGGGCGCGCAAATCCACCGCCGAATTGTTGAACGAGGCCGCGCAAGGCGACGGCATAAACGGCGGGGTACGGACGCTGAAGCGCACGCTGTCCGCCCTCAACCTGGTCGCACTCGGAATCGGCGGCATCATCGGTGCGGGAATTTTCGTGCTGACGGGGCACGCGGCCGCGTCCTACGCGGGACCTGCAGTCGTGCTGTCGTTTCTGCTTGGAGCCGTCGCCTGCGCGTTCGCAGGTCTTTGCTACGCTGAAATGTCATCGGCAGTTCCGGTCAGCGGCAGCGCTTATACTTACGCTTACGCCACGCTCGGCGAGCTCACCGCGTGGATCATCGGATGGGACCTGATCCTCGAATACGCCGTTGGCGCCACCACGGTCGCCATCGGCTGGTCCGGATATGTCGTCAGCTTTGCGAAGGATTTTGGGCTTGATCTGCCGACGCGATTTGTCTCCTCGCCATTTACCTACGATGTCGCGGAGCATGCGTGGTCGTCCACCGGCGCGATCCTTAACGTCCCGGCGGTCTTGGTCATCGTTGTCATCACTGCGCTGCTGGTCGTGGGCATCCGCGGGACGGCGCGGTTCAATAATTTCATCGTCGCCGTCAAGCTTGCCGTGATCGTGCTCTTTATCGTCTGCGCGGTGCCCGCGTTCAGCACGACGAACTGGATTACACCGAGCAATCCGCAAGGGGCTTTCATCCCGCCCAACGCAGGTTTCGGAATTTACGGCTGGTCGGGCGTGACGCGCGGCGCAGCGGTGGTGTTCTTTGCCTATATCGGGTTCGATGCCGTCTCGACGGCGGCGCAGGAGGCCAAAACTCCGATGCGGGATATGCCGATCGGCATTTTGGGCTCGCTCGTGATCTGTACGGTCCTGTACATCGTGGTGAGTTTTGTGCTTACGGGCATCGTACCCTATGACCGATTGAATGTTCCCGATCCGATTGCGGTCGGTGTCGATGCGGCCGGAGTGGGCTGGCTTTCGCCGTTGATCAAATTGGGGATCGTCTTCGGCTTGACCTCGGTGATCCTGGTGATGTTGCTCGCGCAGCCGAGAATCTTTCGCGCAATGGCGCATGACGGGCTGCTGCCGCCGGTGGCCGCGAAGATACATCCCAAGTTCCGCACGCCGCACGTCGCGACGATCTCGACCGGCGCGGTGGTGGCGGTTCTCGCAGGCCTGCTGCCGATCGGCCTCGTCGGCGAACTCGTCAGTATCGGGACGCTGTTCGCATTTGCCGTGGTATCCTTGGGCGTGCTGGCGCTGCGCATCAAAGAGCCAGGACTCAATCGTCCGTTCAAGGCGCCGGCGATCTGGCTGGTCGCCCCGGCCGGCGCTGCGACCTCCATATTCCTGATGTTCAGCCTGCCGGTCGACACCTGGGTGAGGCTGGCGGTCTGGCTCGCGATTGGCCTTGTGATCTACTTTGCCTATGGGGCGCGACATCGCCGGGTCATGGCCCACCTCTAGCGGGACGCCTGACGCGATGCGCCCGGCACGGCTGGATTGCTGAGCCTCTAACAGTGTCCTACTTTATCAAGGCAATAGAAGAATCGAGCAACATGGCAAGACGCACCGGCAGCGCGGATCTTCCACTTCACGGCGGGCGTGTTCCCTCGTGGCTGGCTGAACGCATGGCTTCGCTCGGCGCCGTTGTTTGCCAGGCTATCGTCCATCATTACGGCCGCGACGAGTTCCTGCAGCGGCTGTCGCATCCGTTCTGGTTTCAATCGTTTGGCGCCGTGATGGGGATGGATTGGCATTCCTCCGGCATTACCACCAGCGTCATCGGTGCCTTGAAGCGCGGCCTTGCGCCGCTGCAAAGCGAGCTTGGCATTCATGTCTGCGGCGGGAAGCTCGGATTTGACGGCGAGGGCCTCATTCGCGCCAGCCGTCTGGTGGCGAAGGTCGACAGCGCCGCGGTGCAGGATGGCTTCGACCTTTATCTGCACGGCTTCTTCGTCACCGATGATGGGAAATGGACGGTCGTGCAGCAAGGCATGAACGGCGACAAGCGCCAGGCCCGGCGCTACCATTGGCATTCGGAGAGTCTTAAAAATTTTGTGGACGAGCCGCACAGTGCCATCGACGGTCCGGCCCAGGGTGAGATCATCAATCTGACCGACCGCCGCGCCCAAGATTCGCGCGCGGCTCAGCTTGATCTTTTGGACGCGCTCGGGCCGGACGGCATTGCACGCGAATATGCCGCGCTCTCGAACCAGCCAGCCGCTCAGCCTGAGTTGCCGTATCTCATCATGCCGGCGCATCACGAGGTGCGCTCGAGCGACGTGTTCATCCGCCGATTGCACGGCACGCTTGCGGCCGCCGCCAAACGCGGGCCCTCGGACTTTCCGGAGCTGTTGCTGACCCCCGGTGTCGGCGCCCGCACGGTGCAATCGCTGGCGATGGTGGCGGAGGTGGTGCACGGCGCGCCTTATCGATTTGACGATCCGGCGCGCTTCTCACTCGCGCATGGCGGCAAGGACCGTCACCCCTATCCGGTGCCCATCAAAGTCTATGATGAGACCATCCGCATTTTGAAATCGGCGGTGCAAAAGGCAAAGCTTGGCCGCGATGAGGAGATGCAGGCGTTGAAACGTCTCGACGACCAGGCACGGCAGTTGGAGCGGACCGCAACGGGACCGTCATTCGAGACGTTTGTGGCTGCCGAGCGAACGCGATCGCCCTCTCTCGGTGGACGCTCGGTGTTCGGGTGGGAAGCGGATTTGACGGGCACGGAAAAGACGCGTTCGGGCTAATTTTGCGCCTCATCGGTGCCTCCATTTCGATGGAAAGCGCTCCGGCGCGGGAACTGTTACGCTGCCGGCCGAATTCGCCTCCCGCGAACTGTGTCGACCCAAAGGATCGCCATTATCCAAATGCTGAAGCGAATCTTGCTCATCATGCTGCTCTCGACGGTCGAAGGCGACGCGGCCGAGAGCACGGACAGACTTTCGGTCAATCTGGCGGGTATCGGCGGCAAGACCTGCGCCTATTGGCTCTCCGGCCAAACCCATAAATCGGAAGGCACGGTCTGGATCTATGGCTTCTGGAGCGGCCTCAACTATGTGGCGGCGGCCAGCGAGCAAGATCAATCCAACGCCAGCAGCGCTGCGCTGGTTGCTGCGGTTGAGAAACTATGCAGCCGCGAACCCTCGCGGGTTTTGGCCTCGGCGGCCTGGTCCGCCTATATCGACCTCAACAGGAAATAAGCTCATCGCCTTGCGCAATCGCAATGATTGTCGCTGCCCGTTATCCAGGTCGACCGCGAGTTGGAACCTGGAACCAACGAAAGGACGAAGCGTGCCTTATCATTGGGCGACCAAACGTAAGCCCGCCATCTAGGGGCGCGATTCCCGCCGCTTGGGCTTCGGTCGATGACTTTTCTTTGCCGGCCGCCCCATATCCGCCAGACGCCGCATGCCGAACCCAGCAAGCTTGGACTGAGCGGCTTGCCGCGACAGCAGTACCTGCCAGCGGCGATCAATCTGGTTGAGGATGTGGAGGGGCAGGATGGGCTCTTCCATTGCTCATCTCCAAACAAAAGAGCACGTCCCGTATTAAACTTAAACGAAAAAAGGCATCTGAGGTTCCAGCCAGGTGGTGGCCTGCTCCGTTCAGGGAACTTGCTTGCGCTACTTACTTCGGTTCCCCGTGCCGCTTGCGAATTGAACTATCATCGCCGGCGGCATCCCGTCGGCGGCGCACAACGTCACGAGCCGCGTTTGAGGTGTCACTTCGTCACTTATTACGCTGAGCCGTCATCGGTGAGGGGCCCAGCGCCGCCGCCGCGGTGTTCGCGATCTCGGCGTCGACTTCCTTGCTCAAGCCGGCAACACCGACCGCACCAACGACTTCACCGTTTACGCGTATCGGCATGCCGCCGCGCAGTACCAGGACGCCGGCCGTGACGAAGGCCGTTCGGCCCTGATTGATGTTGTCCTCGATCTCCGCCGTCGACCGCTGCAGCCGCGCCGCCGTTCGTGCCTTCTCGATGGCGAGGTCTGCGCTTGCTGGGCGGACACTATCCATCCGCTGGAACGCAAGCAGATCGCCGGCGGGATCAACCACTGCGATTGCCGAGGGCGCATTGCGCTGCTGCGCGCTCTCCTTTGCCGCTTGCAGCACCGTCTGGGCTCCGGCTTGATCAAGCGTCATCACATTGATGGTCTGCGCCCCGGCTGAGAAGCATAAGACCGCTGCCAGCATTGCTACGCTAATTCCACGCTTCATCATTGCGACCTTATTCCGATTCATTCAAGTTTAGTAGCGGGAGGACGCTCTCGCTGAGAGCTTGCGTCACCGTAGCTATGAAGTGCCCTTGGTGCGAGCCAGATAGTCCACGATTGCTTTGGCGTCGTCAGGGCTGACAGGGGCCTTGTAGGCCGTGATCATCTTGTTGACGACTTCCTGCCAGGCCTCCCTGGACAACGAAGGCTGGTTCAACACGTGGTCGGCCGAGTGGCAGGCGAGACAGTTGTTATTGATCGCATCCGATCCCGGACCGGGGAACATCGCGTCGCTGGTGGGGACATCCAGCTTCAACGACTTCAATGTGGTGATCGTGGCGGCCCGGCCGGACTGCGACAAGAGAATGAGACCGAGAATGGCCACCATCGGCAGAACTTGACGTTGCATTCCCGGCTTCTCCTCAGGCCGCGACCACATGGGTCGCTTCAATGGTGTTGAACAGGTAGCCGGCCGGATTCCAGGTCCGGAAATCGGGTTGCGCCTCGTTCTTGGTGTTGGTGCAACGAACCATCAGGGTCTGCGCGCCGCGCGCAGGCGGCGTGAACTCCGTCTGCCATTGCCGAAAGCCGTATGTCCCCTGGTCGGCACCAAGCTTCGTCGGCTGCCAGCTCTTGCCACCGTCGATCGACAGATCGACACGGGCAACGCCGCAATCGCCGCCGAAGGCGATGCCCCGCACTGACGCCGGCGCCCCCGCCGGCACGCTGTCGCCGTTACGGATGTTGGTGATGAACGAGCGCGGAGCATTGCCGGTCACCGGCACCATCTTGAATCCGGTCGCGCCGGGCTTGACGGTATTGTGCGGCGTATCCGGCACACGGTAGCCGGTCGCCGTCCAGTAATTGGTGTCGGGCTGATCCAGCACTTCGATGTCGTTCAGCATCTTGATCCAGTAGACTCCGCACCAGCCGGGCACGACGAGCCGCAGCGGAAATCCATTCAACAATGGAAGCTGCTCGCCATTCATGCCGAAAGCGATCATCACCTCGCCACCTCGCCGTCGCGCGCGTGATCGATGCTGAGCGATTTCAGGAATTTCGGCGCGTCCGGCATTACCGGCTCGTCCAGGCCGCCGAAGCGGACCGCAATGGCCCCAGGTTTCACACCGGAACGGTCGAGTACGTCCTTGAGACGCACGCCGGTCCAGAGCGCGTTGCTCATCGCACCATTGGCCCATTGCGCGCCGGCCACGCGTGGCTCGGCGTAGATGCGCGAAGCGCCGGCGCATTGGTTGACCGCGGCGATATCGAACCTCGGAAAACCCTGCAAAATATCATTGAGCGACAGTGAAAGGGCTTGATTGACCTGGCCACGCACTGTCAGCTGAAATTTATTTACATCGATGTCGCCTGGAAAATTCGCCCAGTGCCAGCTGACATAATGCTGGTCGTTTGGGGTGAACACGCCCTTGTCAAAAACTTCGAAGGGCGTCTCAAGCCATGGTGGGCTCGAACGCTGCAGAATCATCCGGCCCTTTTGCGGATAGGATGTGGTGAGCATCCGCGTGCTCGGACCGCCCGGTACATGCAGATCGACCGTCTCTTGCGCCAATGCCGGCGAGGACATTAGCGCCAGGCCAGCAATCCCCATTCCACCCAGCACACGCCGTCGCGTCAACCCCGATGGTTGCACGTCATGATCCTGCATCTATCTTCCCGTCTTGTCGAAATGTTGGTCCCGCTTTCGAGGTCCCGGTTCTTTCGCCGGAACGCAAACCAAGCGTCTTGTCATTGATGTAGGACGAAAACGAGCCCGATGCTCTTCACGTATTCTTCACGCTTGAGTGTTCGACGATGCGCGGCAGCTGAACGGACGCCCGACAAAAGCCAAACCACAAACCTCCGTATGACTTTCCCGATCCCTTTCGATATCGAGCGCTTACCTACGTACAATTGAGTTATCAATCTTGACCATTCTAGTCTCGCTACCAATCTGAAAGGATCAATTGCAGTGGCAAGCCGCGGCAATGCTCAGCGCGAGCATTGCTTTAGCAGCTCGCCGGAAAGCGCAGGAGCGAGTTGGATGAAATGCATCATCCTTTGTCTCAGTTTTTTTGCTTGCCTGATGACCGGTGTGAACGCCCGCGATCTCGGACAGTGGGGAGGATCGGATCCCGGAGTTAGGCAATGGTATCAGGCCCTGATGCAGCCGGATGTTCCGAATGCATCATGTTGCGGCGAGGCCGATGCCTATTGGGCTGATGAAGTCCATGTCAGAGGCGGCAAGACCTACGCCACCATAACGGATGATCGCGCGGACGAACCGCTGAAGCGGCCTCACGTCGATATCGGAACGGAAATCGAAATTCCAAACAACAAACTCAAATGGGACAAAGGCAATCCGACAGGCCACGGCATCGTGTTCTTGGGCCGCTCCGGTTACGTATTCTGTTACGTTCAGCCCGGGGGCACCTGATTGATCGATTGAGGCGACCAATCCAGCCGTCGTGCTTTTGTCCGCCCTCAATTCGACGTGGTTTTTTAAACCGCAATTTAATGGCTCCCTGCTCGGCCCTTACCTAATTCCGTGGCATGCGCTTTCAAAAGTGATCTGCGACGCCATGACTGCACCTGCCGCCATCCATATCGCCACCCCGGCCGAATTCGATTCAGGGACCGCACAAACGCCGGGCTCCGAACGTCGCGCGGCAATCGCTCCGGCACTCGGCGTCGCCTCGACAATCTGGGGCGGCCTGTTCGAAGTGAACCCGGGATCACGGACAGGGATTCATCACCACGGAGAACAGGAGACGATTGCCTACGTCCTCTCCGGCATCTGCGAAATACGTTGGGGCGCGAAGGGAGAATATGCGGCGCGCGCGAAGGCCGGCGATTTCATCCATGTGCCCGCCTTCCTGCCGCATATGGAAATCAACCCTTCGAAAGATCAGCCGTTTCGATGGGTGGTCGTGCGCAGCACGGCGACGCCTATCGTGGTCAACCTTCCGGACGACACCTGGCCGTAAGCCGGGCGCCTTCCTCCGGGCAGCAGGAAGACACCTGGCCGTAAGCCAGATGTCTTCCTGCAGGCAGCCTTCACCGACTTTTTCGAACATGGAACCGTCATGGACGAGCACGAATCCACCATAGAGCCCAACACGATCGAGATCACCCGCCGCACGGTGATCGAGACCGGGACCACCGCGCTGCTCCTGACCACGCTCCCGCGTGCCGCGCTTGCCGCCGGTCCGGTCGATGACAACGAGCCGCCCTCGCCTGCTGTGAAGGTCGAACTTCAGATCAACGGCAGCTCTCATTCGCTGACGCTCGATCCCCGCACGACCTTGCTGGATGCGCTGCGCGAGCATCTGGCGCTAACGGGCACGAAGAAAGGCTGCGATCACGGTCAGTGCGGCGCCTGCACGGTGTTGATCGAAGGACACCGCATCAACTCCTGCCTGACGCTTGCGGTGATGCATGATGGACAATCCGTCACGACGATCGAGGGGCTGGCCGAGGGCGAGAAGCTGCATCCATTGCAAGCGGCCTTCGTCGAACATGATGGTTTTCAGTGCGGCTACTGCACCTCAGGCCAGATCTGTTCCGCCGTCGGAATGCTGGCCGAGAGCCGGACTGGCGCGCCGAGCTACGTGACGGCGGATCTGACGCAGCCGCAGCCCGAGCTGACCGACGCGGAAATCCGCGAACGGATGAGCGGCAATATCTGCCGTTGCGCGGCCTATCCGAACATCGTGGCGGCCATCAAACAAGCCGCGGGAATATCGACATGAAGGCCTTTGTCTATCAACGCGCCGATTCGGCGACGCAGGCCGCCGCCGCGGCGGTGAAGCCCGGCGCAAAAATCATTGCCGGCGGCACCAATCTGCTCGACCTGATGAAGTTGCAGGTCGAGACTCCATCGGCGCTGGTCGATATCAATCGGCTGCCGCTCGACAAGATCGAAGAGACGCGCGATGGCGGCCTGCGTGTCGGGGCGCTGGTTCGAAACAGTGACCTCGCGGCCGACTCCCGGGTGCGGCAGCGCTACGGCGTCTTGAGCCGCGCCCTGCTGGCGGGCGCGAGCGCGCAATTGCGTAACAAGGCCACCACCGGGGGCAACCTGCTGCAACGAACCCGCTGTTATTATTTTTATGATGTGACAAAACCCTGCAACAAGCGCAATCCCGGTTCCGGCTGCGCGGCGCTCGCCGGTTTTAACCGCATTCATGCCATCCTCGGCACCAGCGATCAGTGCATCGCCACGCATCCGTCCGATATGGCGGTGGCGATGCGGGCGCTCGACGCCAAGGTGGAGACGGTCAACGCCGAGGGCGAGGCCCGCATCATTCCGATCGCCGAGTTTCATCGTCTGCCCGGCAAAACCCCGGAGATCGAGACCACTCTCAAATCAGGTGAAATCATCACGGCGGTGACGCTGCCGCCGCCGCCCCCGGGTGTGCAGGTCTACCGCAAGGTTCGCGACCGCGCCTCTTACGCCTTTGCGCTGGTTTCGGTCGCCGCCATCGTCGATTCCGCGCGTGGACGAATTCGTTCGGCGCGGCTCGCGTTCGGCGGTCTTGCGCCTAAGCCGTGGCGTGTGGCGCCGGCGGAAGAAAAATTGGCCAACGCCGCCGCGAATCCCGCCAGCTTCAATGCAGCCGCCAATGCGGTGCTCGACGGCGCCCGTGGATTCGGCGGCAATGATTTCAAGATTCCGTTGACGCGGCGAACCTTGCACAGCGTGCTGGCAGAAACTACCCGGACCTGAGGGAGCCGATCCATGGAAATGAACTCGCCTGTTGGCTCGAATGCACTCGATGCACAGGGTGTTGTTGGCAAACCGCTCGACCGCGTGGATGGGCCGCTGAAAGTCACCGGCGGTGCGCGCTATGCCTACGAGATGCAGCAGCAGAATACGCTGTATGGCTTTGTGGTTGAAGCTTCGATCGGAAAAGGAAGGATCAAATCGATCGATACGCGAGCCGCCGAGAAGGCGCGTGGCGTCGTCCTCGTCCTCACCTATCGTAACGCGCCCGAGCAAGGCACGGGCAATCACCGCGAGGCTCATCCGGTCCTTATGGGGCCGGCAGTGAGTTATTACGGCGAGCCGGTCGCCTTCGTGGTGGCCGAGAGTTTTGAGCAAGCCCGGGCCGCTGCCTACCTCGTGGACGTAAAATACGATCGGTCCAGCGGAAAATACACACTTCGCCACAACCTCAAGCAGGCGCGCGTTCCGCGACCCAGCGACGGTCAGCCGGCCGACAGTGCGGTAGGTGATTTCGCGGGCGCGTTCGCCAGCGCTCCCGTCCAGATCGACGCGACCTACACCACGCCTTTGCAGAGCCACGCCATGATGGAGCCGCACGCCACCTTGGCGATGTGGGACGGCGACAAATTGATCCTCCACACCGCCAACCAGATGCTGAATCAAGGACAGAAGGTGGTCGCGACGACCTTGGGAATTCCCGTGGAGAACGTGCGGCTGATCAGTCCCTTCATCGGTGGCGGATTCGGCGGCAAGCTCTGGGTCAACGCCGATGCCATTCTGGCGGCGATTGCGTCGCGCCAGCTCCAGCGGCCGGTGAAAACCGCGCTGACACGGCAGCAGATCTTTCATGTCACGACGCACCGCTCGGATACCATCCAGCACGTTCGCCTGGGTACCGACCGGGACGGTCGGATCGTCGCGATCGGCCACGACGTGTTCTCGGGCAATCTACCTACCGAGCAGACTTACGAGGGCGCGGCGCTACAGACCCGCACGCTTTACGCCGGACCAAACCGGCTGACGCGACATCGTCTGGCACCGCTGGATATTCCGGTTGCATCGTCGATGCGCGCGCCCGGCGAGTCGGTCGGGCTGATGGCGCTTGAATGCGCGATGGACGAATTGGCCGAAAAGCTCAACCTCGACCCGGTCGAACTGCGCGTCCGCAACGAGCCGAGCGAGGACCCGGAAAAGCATATTCCCTTTTCGAGCCGTCATTTGATCGCCTGCATGCAGGAAGGTGCGCGCCGATTTGGATGGGACAAGCGCCATGCGAAGCCGGGCCAGGTTCGTGACGGACGCTGGCTGGTGGGAATGGGCATGGCCGCGGCGACGCGCGGCAACCCGCTTCTGCGTTCCAAGGCCAATGTCCGATTGGATCCTGACGGTACCGCCACCGTGCGAATGGCGATGACCGACATCGGCACCGGGACTTACACCATCCTGGCGCAGATCGCTGCCGAGATGCTGGGGCTATCGACCGAGCGCATCCGGGTCGAACTCGGCGATACCGATTTCCCGCAGGCCGCGGGTTCGGGCGGGTCGTGGGGCGCAGGCAGCTCCGGCTCGGCCCTGTTCGAGGCCTGTGAGAGGTTGCGTGACAAGCTCGCGCAAAGCGCTGGTATGGACGCGAAAACCGTACGCTTTGCCGACGGCAGCATCGCATCGGGGGAACATTCGATACCGCTGACGGATCTTGTCGGCACCGGGGTAGAGGCCGATGGCGAAATCGAGCCCGGCCGCAACAACAAGGAATTTTCGCAGCAATCCTACGGTGCCCATTTTGCCGAAGTTGGCGTCGACGCTGATACCGGCGAACTGCGGCTACGGCGCATGCTGGGCGTATTCACTGCCGGCCGGGTCCTGAATGCGAAGACGGCCCGCTCGCAGGCGATCGGCGGCATGGTGTTCGGCGTGGGCGCCGCGCTGCACGAAGGCATGACGCTCGATCCCCGCTTCGGTTATTTCGTCAATCGGGACCTCGCCGAATACCTCGTACCGGTGCACGCCGATATTCCGGCGATCGACGCCGTTTTCCTTCCCGAGCTCGATCAACAATCCAATCCGCTGAAAAGCAAAGGTATTGGCGAGCTCGGAATCTGCGGCGCCGGCGCGGCGCTCGCCAACGCGATCTACAACGCCTGCGGTGCACGGGTCCGGGATTTTCCGATCACCTTGGACAAGCTGCTTTCGGCTTTGCCGATACAAAGTTGATGCGCAAGGCCGGAGCTGCAACGAGGCAGCAGCGACGATCACTTGTCGCAGCACTGGTCGTTGCACTGACGTGAAACGCAAACGCATACCTCCGTATAAGTCTCCGATTGCTCTTCGATGTCGGAGACTGCTGTCAGAAAAAAATAAAATCGAATTTAGAAGACCAATGTTCGAAGCCGAGGCAATATTCAATTGCCAAAGTTAAATGCTCGCGCGCATTGGGGCGCGGAGATCCATCTGTACCTGAACGCGCAAACGCGCAGGATTGTTATGAGGATTGAGGCAATGCAGCATACCAGAGTGACAGGGACGACTTTCGTCGGCGACGCCAATCCGAAGTCAACGGCCAAGCCTCGTGGACAACCTCTTCTTCCCATGCTGGTGCCGTTCTCGATCGCCTGTTTCGCGGGCACATTGGTCACCGATCTCGTCTATTGGTGGACTGCCGCTGTGATGTGGGAGAGGTTTTCGATCTGGCTGATTACCGCAGGACTGATTATCGCGGGCTTGGCGGCCATCGCCGGCTTGATCGACCTTGCGGTCGGCAAGCGGATCCGCACGCTGGCTTGGCCTCACGCGGTTGGTTACCCACTCGCTGTCGTGCTCTCGCTCATCAATGCCTTCGTTCACAGCCGCGACGCTTACACCGCTGTCGTACCAACGGGCCTGATGCTTTCCGCCCTCGTCGTGCTCGTTCTGCTTTTAACCGGCTGGGTCGGCTCGACCCTGGTCTATCGCTATCGCATGGGAGCTGCCATATGATGCGCGCCTTCAAACTTGCACATTCACCGAAGTGGTCGCGTCCGGCCGTTCTCCTTGCCGCTGTGTCGCTGCTGGCACTGACCGGTTGCGATGACAATGGTGGCGATCCGATGAAGCAGATCGGTGCCAACCCCGTGCTGCCCAAGCTGCAACAGTATTTCATCCCGCCGATCCGGATCGCACGAGCGGTCGGTTGGGGAAAGGACGAAACACCGACGGTGCCGCAGGGATTGCAGGTCCAGGCATTGGCCGCCGGCTTTGAGCATCCGCGGTCGCTCTACGTCCTGCCCAACGGCGACGTGCTGGTGGTTGAGAGCAACGGTCCGCCAGCGCCGATCAGCCGCCCCAAGGACATCATCACCGGCTGGGTCCAGTGGTTCGCCGGCGCCAAGGCCAAGGGCGGAAACCGCATTACGCTGCTGCGCGACACCAACGGTGACGGCATTCCTGAAGTACGAACGGTCTTGCTGGATCACCTCAATTCGCCCTTCGGCGTCGCGCTGGTTGGCCATGATCTTTACGTGGCGAACACGGACGCCATCGTCCGCTATCCCTATCAGGACGGGCAAACCAAAATCACGGACCCCGGCACCAAGCTCACGGATCTTCCTGGCGGGCCGATCGATCATCACTGGACCAAGAGCATGGTGGCGAGCCCCGATGGCTCCAAGCTCTATGTCGGGGTTGGATCAAACAGCAACATCACCGAAAACGGAATCGGGGCGGAATATGAACGAGCTGCTGTCTGGGAGGTCGACCGGGCCTCGGGCGCCCATCGCATCTTCGCCAGCGGTCTGCGCAATCCCACCGGCCTTGCGTTTGAGCCTGAGACCAGCACACTTTGGGCCGTGGTCAACGAACGCGATGAGATCGGGCCCGACCTGGTTCCGGATTATCTGACCTCGGTGAAGGACGGGGGTTTCTATGGCTGGCCCTATAGCTATTACGGCCAGCATATCGACCCACGGGTCGAACCGCAGCGGCCTGATCTCGTGGCCAAGGCGATTGTGCCGGATTACGCTCTCAGCTCTCACGTGGCGCCATTGGGTGTAGCCATGTACAACGGAACCGAACTTCCCCCGAACTACCGCGGCGGTGCGTTCGTAAGCGAACACGGCAGTTGGGATCGAACTCCGCTTAACGGCTACAAAGTGGTCTTCGTGCCGTTCAGCGGCGGAAAGCCCAGCGACCTGGCGCAGGATGTCGTGACAGGCTTCCTCGATGCCAACGATCACGCCCGTGGAAGGCCGGTTGGTCTGGCCATCGATCGGACCGGTGGACTATTGATCGCCGATGATGTTGGCGACACGGTTTGGCGGGTGTCATCAGCTCGCTCCGGCTCTCCACCGAAGCCGGCTAGTTAGGAGAGCGCTTTCTAGTCAGGAGAACGCTCTCTAGTTAGAAGGACACCATGCAAAAAGCCCCGACATGGTCGGGGCTTTTTGTGTTCCCAAGATCGGCGATCATTGACCGGCGGGCGCCGAGATCACATGGCCCTCGCTATAGTCGGACCAGTTCTGTTGTTGGACAGATGGCGACGGCCAGGCGAGCGAGTCATTGGCGTTGCGGAACTGCTGGCTCATCGGCGCCTGCACGCGAGCATGCTTGCGGGTGTGGCGCTCGGCTGCCGAGGCCATCTGGACTGTCGACCCGACAA
>WNFM01105531.1_pt1 | contig 15776 bp, 15 predicted proteins | sample 5400271 | NCBI WGS metagenome assembly WNFM01 (sample SAMN13153352, study PRJNA577476) | soil metagenome | isolation source: 60 cm saprolite on Douglas fir-dominated hillslope | place: USA:California | collected 2013-09-17
CCCAATAAAGGTAAGCGAACAGGTAGGATTGCATCACCAGCGCCGAATTGACGAACAGCCCGACAATGCACACCACCAGGCCAATGATTCCAACGACCACTGCAATGCGTTGGGCGCGATCAAAGGCGGGGAGCAGGGTTTGGTTCACTTTTGCGCCTCCAGCGTCGGACGCACTTCCGGCGGCACGTCGTTCAATGTGGCGTGCTGGCTCAATTGCAGCGCGCGGATATAGGCGACAATCGCCCATCGATCATTGACGGAAATCTGCGAAGCATAAGAGGGCATCACATCGGTAGCTGAAAAACCACTCGTGATAACACCGAAGTAAAAGCCGACGGGATTGTCGAAAACGGAGCTGTCATACAATACAGGCGGCGCAGTGTAGCCATTCTGCACGACCATCCCATTGGCGGATCCGGTACGGTCATGGCACACGGCGCAGTAAATGCTGAACTCCTCCTGACCGCGTAGCAGGATGTCGCGGGTGATCGGGAATGGGAACAGATCAGCATCTTGCCCATTGATCTGGCCTGTGTTCAGCAGTTCGTCGTTTACCACGTCGCTGCGCGCAATCGTATTTGGCGGCAGCGGACGTGAAGATTGCCCATCGGCAAAGAAATCGCTCGCAGTCAGCGGTTTGACCTTAGGCTGATTTGCCATTTGTTGAGCGCAACCCGCCAACAAAATAGTTGCAGATAGTACGATCCATTTTCCCCAAGTTCTAGCGCGGAACATCGTACACCTCGCGCGGTTGCAAGCTCTCTAGGAACTCACGTGACTTTTGTGGATCGAACTGCGGATCGGCGGCTTCGATGCACAGGAAAAAACCATCCTGACTGGCCCTGAGAAAGTTGTCGATATTGAAAACCGGATGGTACGGCATGGGTAGACGGTTGAGCAGCAGCAATCCAATGACCCCAGCCACCGCCGCCCCCAGGATCGTTGTTTCAAAAGTGATCGGCACAAATGCAGGCCAGCTAAACGTTGGCTTGCCGCCAACATTGATCGGGTTGGCAATCACAGAAACATAATATTGCAGTCCGAAGCCAGCCGCCGCGCCGACGATGCCGCCAATCAGCACTATCCACGAGATGAGCGAATGCGTAAAACCGAGCGCTTCCCCTAGCCCGTCAATTGGGAAAGGCGAATAGGCATCAATGCGCCGATATCCAGCCTCACGAGTGCGTTGTGTCGCCGCAAGGAGCTTCTCAGCATCCTCAAACTGGGCCATGAGGCCATACGAAGAGATCTTGCGACTCATGATTTTGCCCCCTGTTCCTTCTGGGTCTTCGTCAGTAATTGGCGCATCTCAAAGATCGAGATCGCAGGGAGAACACGAATGAAAATGAACAGAAGCGACGCAAACAGGCCAATCGTGCCGACAAAGGTAGCAATGTCCCAGATCGTGGGCAGATAGGTTCCCCAGGCGGAATAGGTTCCCCAGGCGGACGGCAAGAAATCGTTGTGCAGGCTGGTCACGATGATCACGAATCGTTCCGTCCACATACCCACATTGATGAACAGGGCGAGTATGAACAATAGCAATGGGTTGGTACGTATGCGTTTGAACCACAGCAACTGTGGCAGCAGAACGTTGCAGGCGATCATTAGCCAATAGACGGGCGCATAAAAACCCAGTGCCCGATCTACAGTGACATGGATTTCATAGATGTTGCCGCTGTACCACGCGGTGATAATTTCCATCATGTAGCCGTATGCCACCACGAGTCCACTGGCAAGCATAACCTTCGCCATGTTGTCCAGGTGTCGTTGCGTGATAAAGCCCTGCATCCCATACGCGGCCCGCAAAGGAATTACGAGCGTAAGCACCATTGCAAAGCCGGAAAAGATCGCGCCAGCGACGAAGTACGGCGGGAAAATCGTCGAGTGCCAACCGGGGATAATGCCAGAGGCGAAGTCGAGGCTCACGATGCTGTGAACTGAGACTACCAGCGGCGTTGCAAGAGCGGCTAGCAGAAAGTAGAGCTTCTGGTGACGGTACCAGTGGCGCGCCGACCCGCGCCAGCCCATCGCCAGAGCCGCATAAATGACCTTGACCCATCGGCGTTTGGCCCGATCCCGCAGCGTGGCGAGATCAGGTAGCAAGCCGACAAACCAGAATAGGAATGAGACCAATCCGTAGGTCGAGATGGCGAAGAAATCCCAGACCAGCGGACTGCGGAACTGAGGCCAGACGCCTGTGTTTGCCGGATATGGAACCAGCCAATAGAAATATTGAGGGCGTCCGAGGTGCAAGATCGGGAACAGACCGGCGCACGCCACGGCAAAAAGCGTCATCGCTTCGGCAAAACGATTAATCGAGGTGCGCCATTCCGAGCGGAACAACAGCAAAATCGCCGAGATCAACGTCCCGGCGTGCCCAATTCCAATCCACCACACAAAATTGACGATATCGAAACCCCAGCCAACCGGAATATTGATGCCCCAGATGCCAATCCCGCGTACCAGCAAATTGGCGACGGCATAGAGAAAGATCATGACCAGCACGAAGGCGATGCCGAAGCCGAGCAGCCAGCCACGGGTGAGGCCGGGAGTCAACACAACTGAACTGATCTTGTCATTGATCGCGTCAAGCGTATAGTCGGGGGCGAGGAGCGCTGCGTCCTCCGAAATGTTCGCGGGCCGTGTCGTCATAGATTTCCCTCGATCTCAGGATTCGGATTGCGCACCTTGCCCAGATAAGTTGTTCGCGGGCGCGTGTTCAATTCGCTCAGAAGCGCGTAGTTCTGGGGTTGCGCTTTCAGCATCGAAACCTGGCTTTTGGGATCATTAATATCGCCAAAGACAATTGCTTCTGCCGGACACACCTGCTGGCAAGCCGTCTTGATCTCGTTGTCCAGCACAGCCCGGCCCTCTCGGTCTGCGGTGATCTTCACGTTCTGAATGCGCTGCACACAGTACGTACATTTTTCCATCACGCCTAAACTGCGCACTGTGACATCGGGATTGTGCAGCAGCTTGAGGCTTTTCGCCTCGTAGTCCGAATATTGGAAAAAATTGAAACGGCGCACCTTATACGGGCAGTTATTGGAACAGTATTTTGTCCCAATGCAGCGATTATAGGTCATGTCGTTGAGACCCTCATCGCTGTGTTGCGTCGCGCCGACTGGACACACTGGCTCGCATGGCGCATTTTCGCACTGCATACAGGGCACGGGCTGAAAATCTGTTTCAGGATTATCGAGATCACCACTGAAGTAACGATCCACGCGCAGCCAGTGCATTTCGCGGCCCTTTGCCACTTCGTCTTTGCCAACGGTAGGGATATTGTTTTCGGCCTGACAGGCGATAATACACGCATTGCAGCCAACGCAGGCCGATGTGTCAATTGACATGCCCCAGGCGTGACCAGGGTAAGCGTGCGGCGGATAAAGCGATCCGGCAACTTGTTTCGGTTCGCTATCCTGAACGTAGTTGGGATGCTTAGTGTAATTATCGAGCGTCGTGGCGCGGATGAGGGCGCGGTTCTCCATATTATTGTGGCCCTGCGTTGAAACTAACTGGTACTGCTCGCCCGTCCTGGATATTTCGACGCCAGTATCGAACCACGGCGAATCGGAAGTGCGCATTGTGTAGGCGTTATAGCCGAGGTCCGTACCGATTTTCCCCGCATTCTTGAAGCGTCAACGTCACTGAATCGTCAACATGCCCTGGCTGAATCCAGATCGGCACCCTGAGCGTGCGACCCTTATATTTGATTTCGGCCACATTCCCGCTAGCAAGTTGCAAACGCTGTGCGGTTGCCGGACTGATTGACGCTACATTGTCCCAGGTAAGCAGCGAGAGCGGCCTCGGAAGTTCCTGCAACCAGCCATTATTGGCGAATCGACCATCCCAGGTGGCTGTATCTGGCTGGAAGATGATCTCCAGGCCGTTTGCCGTAGCCTGGTTAGTACTTTGTGGAAGCGTTAAGGGTGTAACTAACTTGACCTGAACTGGTTGCGCGGCACTACCTCTAATCAGGCCGTCATGCAGCGCTGTATTCCAGGCTGCGTTGAAATCCGACGCTAAATTGTTGTTCTTCCAATAGCCTTGCACAATATCATAATCTGTCGATTTGGTATCGCCGAGCAGTGCCGCAAGTAGTTCGTGTGCCGATTTGCCGTCGTAGAGCGGTAGGATAAGCGGCTGGACAATCGAGATGGTCCCATCGTAGGCGCGGGTATCATTCCAGCTTTCCAGTGGGTGAGTCGCGGGGGTGTGCCAGTCACACAGAGCCGAGGTTTCATCTTCGTATAGGCCGTAATGAATCTTTAAAGATGCTTTCGAGAGCTTCGTCGCAAAATCTAAGTCTACTGGCGCGGTGTAAGCGGGGTTAGTTCCGATAATATGAATTATCTTGACCATACCGGACTCCAAATCGGCAGCAAGTTGCTTCAAAGAGTCTGTCTGATTTCCGGGGCTGGCAGCAACTGGTGGAATATAAGTGACAGTGTTATTGGTGTTTCCCAGCGCTTCATTGATGGCACAAGCCAATGCGTGGACCACAGGTGGCTGGTGGTCGCCCACGATGATAAGGCTGGAACCGCGATGTTGTTGTAAATCTTTAACCAGGGCATTCAACCATTTGTCAGGGACGCTATGAGCATAACCGCTAGTCGTCTCCCCCTTAAGGCCAAGCAGTACCGCCAGCGCACGGGTAAAACTCTCGATCTGAGCCGCTCGCTGCGATAAGCGATGATCGGCCATTGATCCGGTAATCGTCGGCGTGCTTTCAATCGCGTACAGCCGGTTCATTGTTGTCTTTCCATTGCGGACTTTCCGACCAGTGCTGAAGTCGCGTGTATATCTCACGCCTCCCGCCGGACTACTCAGAAAATTTGAGTCAAGCGATACGATGACCTGCGCATTATCGAAATGATAAACAGGTTCCAGAACCTGCCCAAATGCCAGTGAACTACCCGCATAGACATTATCGCGATTGGCAGGTTCGTATTGATACCATTTGGCGGCGGGATATTTCTTGAGCAGTACCTCCAACTGGCTTGCCAACGTTGGCGAGTTTACAGTCCCGGTGAGGATGCGCAGCCCTGTGCCCTGACTCTCATCTTGATTCTTGAGCGCCGCAGCCAATGCCGTCAGGAAATCGGTCCATTTGCCCGGCTTGCCTGATTGCAAAACGTGCTGAGAGCGATCAGGATCGTATAGGGTTAAGATTTCTGCCTGCGCGAAGGAATCTGTCGCTCCCAGACTCGCCGGATGATTGGGGTTGCCCTCGATTTTGGTAGGACGTCCTTCGTGGCTTTCTACAAGAACGCCCGTCGCGTAGCCAGCCAGCGTTAATGCAGTTGCGAAGTAAAGCGGTCTGCCAGGAATCAACTTCTCCGGCTGATTAACATAGGGGACGATCTTTTCGGTTGGCTGGCTGCTGCACGCGGCAAGTCCCGCCAGTGCCAGAGCTGCGGCGGTGAACTTGAGGAAGTCGCGGCGGCTCAACGCAAAAGCTGCATTAGCCTGCCGGGGAAACTCGCGGCGCAGCATTGCCTGAAATTCCGGCGTCTCCGCCAGTTCTTCCAGGCTACGCCAGTAGGCTTTGCCTTTTACAGCGGACAACCGCTCACGGACGACCGCCAGGTCAATGGACGTTTGATCACTCATTTTTCACCTATGGCATGTCGAGCAACTTGTCTTGCTTTGTACATGATATTGCTGGATTAACTGTTGTCTGACCTGGGCAATATTGTCGGGTGCCTGCCAGGCCATATTGGTAACTTGATTTCGGGGCCGAATGTTGGAAGTTGGGTCACTGTGACAGTTCATGCACCAACTCATTTGCAGACTCACAGCCTGAGTCAGTACTGGCATCTGATCGACCTGTCCATGGCATGATGCACACGCCACGCCCTTTGTAACGTGAGCACTGTGATCAAAATACACGAAATCGGGAAGGGTATAAACGCGATTCCAGACGAGCGGTTTGCCATTTGCGGCGCTATCTCGCACAGGGGCAAGTTCATCACTGTCGGACAGAACTTCCGAGTGACAGTTCATGCAAACCTGTGATGATGGCATCCCCGCGAAAGCCGACGTTTCAACCGTGGTATGGCAGTAGCGGCAATCGATGCCCAGACTGCCAACATGCTGTTGATGACTGAAAGGTACGGGCTGATTCTGATTTTTTGGACTGTACGACATCGGGGAGAGTATGAGGAATGCAATGGCTGCTGCTACCACCAATATAGCACCGATGATACTTATCACGGCGATGGTGTTTGCACTACGCGGAAAGACCTGAGCCATGAGAGTTGCCTTCTTTTCGGCAAAAAAGAGCAGAACGCAATGTTCAAACGCTATTGCAACATGGCGACCATGTAAGACCAACGAGTAGAACTACCAGACCTGAAAATTTATTCCCGCAATAATCGTCACGATCCATTATAGATATCGAAATAAGCATCGTCTTTGGATTTGATTAAGGAGCTAATGAATGGAATTTCGTAGGGTAACGGCACGGCGTAACCCTACGAAGAACTACAAAACTAATATCGGAAAATCGCGTTGACCTCGCCAATAGGATCGGGCATCTCTTCTTGCGGGAGCACATAAACTGTGCCGCCGTTCAGCACGGTGTGCGTCGCCGCCTCGTCTAACAGGTCAGAGTCGCCAGGACGCGACTCAGTGTGAACTTCGAGCCGAGCTGTCTCAGGATCGTATTTCCCAGACTGCTCTTTTCCACTTTCCACGAACAGTGTGTCCACGCGTGCAAAGTGGGCGGCAGCCAGGATATCCGCGAGTTTGTTGCTGGATAGACCCTTCACGGCTAACTGTCGATAGCGATTTACGGCATCCTCTCGCTTCTTGAGGATGCCAGGTTCAACCAGAGGCCATGCCAGTTTTTGAAGCTCCCTGGCCGGTAGATTCTCTTCGTCGATCCTGATCCCCTCATCCAGCAGATAGGGATATGTGTTTGCCTCACGGTAAAGTGCGTGAAAATATTCAAGTCCTGCCAGTATCAACGGCGCAGTCTGGTTAGCAATAACTCGATGCAGGTCATGATCTACCTCACGGAAATAGCGCAGCACACGATCTTTCTCATATTTCCCCGGATCGTATCCGCCGAAAACGCCAGTCTGTTCGCTGCCGCCAACGTTCATAGGCCTTCCCGGACGCTGAGGGGGTGGGATTTCCACTCCAAGTGCCTCGCTGATATTGTGGGGCACACGTTGAAGCTCGACAGGGTGAATAGTGTCTCGTGTTGCTTTCAACAACCCAACATGTTGTCGGCTCAGTGCGAGGATAAAGAAATCGCCGTCGCCAAAAAGCAGTGGCAGCAGCGGCTTGAAGTGAAACTGATCCGCCACTATTGCCTTTTCAGGAAAACGTATCGCAACGCTATTGTCCGGGTAGTAGCGGAAGGCGGTTGGCGATGCCGACATGAAAACAGCCAGGCCCTCACGGTGCTCCTGCCAGAAGACTTGATCGCCAAGGAGCGCCTCACCGGGAGCAAGGATCGCCTCAATGTCTTTTTTTTTCGTGTTGAGTGCTTTAAGCTGCTCCTCCGCATTTTGCAACAAGGTTTTGAAGCGGATGCTGTTCAGGGGGGTCATCGTCCCTGGCTGATCGTACGGCATGTATATCGACACGCAGGAAGGGATTTGCTCATCGATCAGATTTCGGAGTTCTTCTCTGGAAAACTCGGCCATTACTACAGTCTCCTTGATCTTCTCCAAAGGTCATATTGTTACGGAAAACCGCCGCACTATTTGAATGAGCAAGATAAATGCCCTGAAAAAAGCGGCGGTCTGCAGACCGCCGCTAACGAGACACTTTTGCCCCATACTTGAGCGTTATTGGCCGCTTGTGGGTCGTGCGGCCAACTTAACCTGAACATCCATCTGCTTACCGTTGCGCAGAATCGTCAGAGTAATGGTTTGTCCCGGCTTCGTATTAAAGAAGAGATAGGACGTCAGATCGTCAAACGCCCTGGTGGGGTGCTTATCGACGGCAATGATAACATCACCACCGATCCCATTCTGATTTGCCCCTTTGAGTCCAGCCTGCGCTGCCGGGCTGCCAGGCTGGACACTCGTGACGTATGCGCCACGCGTCGTTTCGGGGAGGTTTAGTTGTTGATCTGCGTCTAGATCAAGTGATATTGAACTGATCCCCAGGTAGGAGTGCTGGACTTTGCCATTCTGGATTAAGTCCGGGATGACCAGTTTGATGAGGTTTGAGGGGATTGCGAAAGAAACACCGGATGACTGCTGCACCTGCGATTCGATCTGTTCATTGACTCCTATAACTTGCCCACTGCCATTTAGTAATGGTCCACCGGAATTTCCAGGATTCAGGGCAGCATCAGTTTGAATAGCGTCAGGAATGGTGTAAGTTCCCGCGTTGGTTGCCGGAGTCAGGCCAGTCACAGAGCGATGCAATCCGCTTACAATACCCTGTGTCATGGTTCCAGCCTTTTGAAATGGGTTGCCAATAGCAATCGCGCGATCCCCAACTTGAACTGCATTTGAATCGGCAATCGCGACTGGCTGATATTTACTGAGGTCGCCTTGAGCCTGAAGCACCGCTAGATCGCTGTCCAGGTCGATGCCCACAACCTTGGCCCGCAGAATATTGCCATCGCTGAAGGTCAACTCAACCTGATCTGCACCCTGTACAACATGAGCATTTGTTACTACATGCCCGGCATTATCATAAACAAAGCCCGATCCTGCGGCAAAGGCGTAGGGCTGACCGGTATCTGGCCCAAGTTGCGATTGACCCTGCGGCAAATTTTGTGAGGGGATACGGACGGTGATGCTTGGTACAGACGGATTCACGCGCTGATAAACGTCATGTAGAATTTGCGGCTCGCCATCGACAACATTTTGGCTCAGCACTACATGCACCGGAACGACGAGTTGCATTCCAAACGCAAGGGCAAACCCAAGCAATAAAGTCGCCAATAGCGTAGCTAAGCGAGGTAACTTACTCATATAGTCTATCCTTTCATATGAGATTTTCGCGTCTTCTGTAGCATTTTCAGTGCCGTGACCGCGCTGTCCGCCAATATAAGGGCTGTAATGATTAATAAAAAATTTATAACAAACTACTTCTTCTTAATTCTTAATACTTGTTTTAGAAAAAAAAGCGTGATATGATGCTCTTTAATATTCGTGGGAAGGAGGAATTACACCATGCTGTATATGCCTCGTGAGGAAGGTCAGGGTTTGGTAGAGTACGCTCTGATCCTGGTACTGGTTGCTGTCGTCGTTATCGTCATTCTGGCGATCCTCGGCCCAGCTATCGGTAACATTTTCTCCAACATCGTTAGCGCCCTCTAATTCTCAGTACTTATCGGCAACATGGGTCTCGAAAGAGGCCCATGTTTGTTTATAGACATGTCCGATCTTCAAGGTCTGCGTAGCCTCTATTCACAAACCGCCCCTTTTTACGAACAACACGTTATCCCTGTTTTTGCGCCTCTGGCCCACGATCTGGCGGATTGGATAATTCGCTGCGCTGTGGCTCGTCAAAATTACAACCTGTACGATCCTTTTGATCTCGATGACAAGGTGACTCCACAATCGCAGCGCTCGCTGAGTCGTTTGCGTGCGGTTGACATCGGCACAGGGACAGGACTCCTCGCGCGGATTCTCGCGCCCAGTATCGGCACAATGGTTGGTATTGACTTATCTCCGGCGATGTTAAAGATTGCGGGGGCCAACGTTCCTGGAAATGTGCACCTCATACAGGGTGACATACATCATCTACCGCTGCGTCCCGGATCAATGCAGTTGGCCGTCTCATCTTTCGGGTTAAATGCTTCAACGCCGAAAATATCGCTGAGGGAATTAGCAGCCCTGTTGCCTCGTGGGAGTGGGATATTAGCATTTCAGGAATGGTCAGTAGAAGATGACTGTTCCCGCACCCTTGATGAAACGCTCAGAGAGCACGAACCTGCGCAAGCCCCTGAACTGGACGACGCCCTGAGCGCCTTCTTTGACGCTCCGAAGCCCTGGTATGACCAGCTACAGGACACGGAGGATTACTATGAGCTGCTTAAACAGGTAGGCTTTGATCTGGTATGGGTCAAAGAAGGTGCATTTGTGGCGGTTCATCTCCCTTCGATTGAACCGTTCATCAAGTACCGAATGGCATGGCCGGGACGGCGACTCGCTCTCGAAGCGATGACAAACGCCGAACGCAGCGATTTTGAGGTCGATTTAGGGACTCGGTTAAAGCCATTCGTCAATGAAGATGGCTCGTTCGACTGGAAGCCGATGTTGTTCAGGGTGCTTGCGACGATATAACTGCCCAATCTTGGTATGCTATTCGGCTTGATGTTCAATGCCCCGCTTAGGGATATACTGAGCTTGTCAGAAGCATAGTGACCGCTATGGTGGTGAACTCATGTCGAGTGTTGTATCAAGCGAATCCGTCGTCCATCCCAGTAGTCTTGCTGCGCTTCAATCATCCGCATTTCGGTTATATTTTGCTGGGCAGTTGGTTTCTGTTTCGGGCACGTGGATGCAGTCGGTAGCTCAGCAGGTCGTGGTGTACGACCTGACAAAATCCGAGTTGGCCCTGGGGCTGGTTGCCTGCGCCCAGGGATTACCGTCACTGCTGCTGACACCCTTCGCCGGCGTGATCGTCGAGCGCTTTTCGAGGCGACAGATTCTAGTCGTCACGCAAACGATCATGATGATTCTGGCCTTTATTCTTGCTGCCCTACAATTCGCGGGTGTGACACAGGTTTGGCACATCGTCGCACTGTCACTGGGAATTGGCATTGCGAATGCCCTGGATGCTCCCGCGCGGCAAGCCTTTGTTATCGAAATGGTGGGAGCCGAGCAGTTGACCAGCGGAATCGTCCTAAATTCGATCATGTTTAATGCAGCCCGTGTGATCGGCCCTGCGCTTGGCGGCTATGCGCTGGCGAAATTTGGCGCGGGCTGGTGCTTCTTTCTCAATGGTGCCAGCTTTATCGCCGTAATCATTAGCCTGGTCCTGATGCACATAAAACCTGTCAAACGGATCGCAGAACCAATTGCTATCTGGAAGCCCCTCATTGAAGGGCTGCGCTTCTCTTTGCACCACGAAACGATCAAGCCACTGTTATTCATGAGCGCTCTGACCAGTATTTTTGGCATTACCTTTGCGGTGCTGGTCCCGGCCTTTGCCAATCAAATACTTGGTGATACTGGCGTCGGTACTGCCAATTTGCTGACGGCGGAAGGAGTCGGGGCGATCCTGGCAGGGGTCGTTGTGGCGAATGCGCATCGTATTGGGCTACGTGGACACATTCTGGCGCTTTCGGCTGTTCTCGGCCCGATTTTCCTGATCTTTTTTGCCATGAGCCACAGTTATTTGACTGCGCTGCCTTTCATCGGATTAACTGGCTTTTTCATGATCATGCAATTCATTACCATGAATACCCTGCTTCAGGTAGAGGTCCTGGATGAATATCGGGGCCGGGTCATGTCACTGTACACGCTGAGCTTCTTTGGTCTCAGCCCTTTCAGTAGTCTGCTGCTCGGTGCGCTCGGCACGAGCCTGGGCACTGTGACAGCCCTGGAAATCTATGGCGCTGTCGGGTTTGTGCTTATGCTGCTTCTATTATGGCGATATCCGCAGGTACTAAAATTGCGCTAGACCGTGCGTTGCGTAGTATTGCCACGAGGCGAAGCCGTGCCACGGGAGGACAGGAGCTTTGTCAAGGCTTCCGAGAGTACATAAATCCTGATTCCCGGTGAGACGGGTAGGATCAACCAATGTGACAACTGTAATTTTTGCGTTCAGGTCCAATGAGGAACCGCTTTTGACGATTTCGATATCCATTGCTGGGTAGAGAAGCGTCGTTACTCTAAGTGTGCCTGATTGTCGAGGAGATAGAACACCACAGGGCACGCCATATTGCCGGATCAATTCTTTCAAGGTTGGAAACTGCGGATTGTTTTGAACGTAAATTTCGAGGGCAGCCACGGTCTTATAATCTGGTTCAGGCACGACCCGGTACAAATTTTTTCCATCACCCGCGTAAACTTCAACGAGATTGCCCGTATTTGTGACGGTGCCGTAGAGCGTGAGCTTTTTTGTCACGTCAGCCCACGGCGTGGATGCTGAGACGATGCCCATAAAACATGGTTTCCCGGAGCAGGTATCAAATCCAGCGGCTTGTATTGGCGGTTTTGTGTGATCTGTTGTCCCGATATATACTGCGCTTGCGCTCAAGGCAATGAATAATAGCCATAATGCAACGACGAGCTTTGCTAATCTAATCATGTTTTCAGCACATCTAACAATCCGGCGGTCTCGTCCTGAGACAATTCGATCTGTTCAAATGATACAGCCAATATCTCTAAAGCGTTTGATTACGCTCCTGGCGGTCTTTCTGACACTTGGCTTTGCCCAGGCAACCGATACTGTAGCCACGGTAAACGGCACGCCGATCTCAACGCTCGCCTTTCAGCAGCGCGTGCGCTTCACCCGCTGGACTCTGGGTCAGCAGCTATTGCAGATCGTGCAGCAGAATGGCGAAAAAGCGCTGACTGACCCCACCAGCCCGTACAATGCACAGTACAAACTATTGACGGATTCACATGCGTTGGGCCAGCAGGTGCTCGACAGCCTGATCACCGTACAACTTGTCAGCCAGGAAGCCGCCCGGCGCGGAATCACCGTTAGCGCCGATGAAGTGCAGCAGCAGGTAGCGGCATTCTTTGGCTATACACTCCCACCAGCATCATCCGATCCCTCAATTCAACCTACCCCTGATCCCACCGAGATAGATTACGAAGCCACGCGCGATAATTATTTTGGACAGGTGGGCGTTGCTGCGAAGATGTCCCAGGATGATGTGCTGGCAACTTTCGCCGAGCAGGCATTGCAGATCAAAGTATTCCAGGCGGTTATAGGTGACGTACCCACGCAGGCAGAGCAAATTCGGGTGCGCCATATTCTCGTCAGCGATGAGTCAAAAGCAAATGCGCTCAAGTCACAGATTAAAGATGAAGCCTCATTTATCGAAATTGCCAAAGTGAACTCAATCGATCCATTGACAGCCATGCAGGGTGGCGACCTGGACTGGCAGCCGCGCGGGACATATGTTGCCGAGGTCGAGACAGCGATTTGGAAAGCGACGCCCGGTCAACTGCTTGGCCCGATAAAAACACCCGCCGGTTACGATCTGATCCTGGTCCTCGGTCGTGAAGTTCATGAGCTAAGTCCGAGCAATCTGGCCCGCGTCCGTAATTCTCACTACCAGGAATGGGTGCAGCAGGCGCGTTCGAGCGCAGCCGTGCAGGTCGTCAATAATTGGCAAGACTATGTTCCCGGCGATCCAACACTCAAAGACATGCAGTTGCCCGACTCAAAATAGGCGAACGAGCAGGAATTTGCTAAACTGTATATCACTTTAAAACTTGTAAGCGTGTACAGTCCCTCCTGTTCCCGGCTTACTTGCCAGAAGATAAACAATCGAAGAGTGGTTTGGAGGGTTTTAGAATGAGTGTTTCTGAGGCACAGCGTCAGAAAATTGCCAGTTATGTTCGTAAGTATATTATTCGCACTGCGGAGCGCCATGGACATCAAAATGCCTCGTTCCGCGCCAACGCCCGCTGGATGCACACGCTCAACGTTCGCCAGAACGTCCTCACGATCCTCGACGGTGAACATGCGTCCGAAGAAGCACGTGACATCTGCGAAATCGCCGCATTTTTCCACGATATTGATCATTACACGGTCCAGCATGAGTATCACGCGATGCGCGGCGCGGAAACGGCAACCCATTTCCTGATGAAAGAGGGCTATGATCCGGATTTTGTGCGACGGGTGGCCCACGCCGTTCGTGAACATAATCGCGATCTCGATGACAACATTCCGGTCCCCGATCAAATTCAGCAAATTATTGAAGCGCTCAGTTTTGAAGCGCGTATGGTAATGGATGCTGATACGCTCGACAAGATTGGCGTGAGCAATATTTTGCAGGCTATCACGTCCATGGGCGGAACCGATAAACGACAGGTCGCCGAGACAGCCCGCGAATTGACTTCTGGCTGGCCGTTGCAGCGCGCAAAGCTCTGGAAAGAGATGTTAACAACTGAGACAGGAAAATCGATGGGAGAGCAGCGGTTCGCTTTCTACCAGAGTTTCCTGAACCAGGTAGAAGCTGAGATCGTGATGACCGATCCTTACCCGGAAATTACAGTTACCCAGGAAGTGCTTCAGGTCTAATCATTTATGCAACGTTCCGTCTTTGTGCTGGCAGCGCTGACCCTGGCCGTTCTGGCCTGCAACCTCACCCCCGGCATCCCGGCGACGCCGACTTTGATTCCTACGGCGTTTGCCCCCACTGCCACCGAATCGGAAACGCCCGTACCGCCGACATCGACTCTTGTCCCGCAAGCCACCGTGCGCATTATCGAACTGCCAACGAGCACGCGCGTTCGCCTGCAACCAAATCCCGGCATTCCCAATTCGAGCGGCCCTTCCAATGCGGGGGCAACACCTGTCTCACTCGACGGTGGCGTTTTTGTAGGAACCAGCGTGAGTATTGGCGGCAGTGTGCTTGAACTGCCCGGCGCGAGTGGTCCAATCCCGTTTGGCTTTGACATCAACAAGGCCGGGCACAAAGCTGTCATTAGTAGTACCGGGGCCATGTCCATTGACGGAGCGCCCTATGATGCGCATGGCAAACAGGTTGGCAAGCGGGTGACACAGGCGCGCTGGTCACCGGATGGGCGCTGGCTAGCCTATGTCGTCGAGACACCCAATGCCGAAAGTGGAACGCTTGGCTGGGGCGCGACACTTGACGACGGGTTATGGCTGTACGATTCGGCAAATCCAGGCGCGGAGCCACAGTTTATTTATCGCCACCACTACGGCGGTTCCCAGGATACCGACGTGCGCATTGTGATCGACGTTAATTGGGCGTGGGACAACGACGCAATGATGCTCACGGTCAAACAGCCGCGCGGCATTGGCATGATTCTGGTTGGTAAAGGTGTTCACGCTAACGACCATAATCCTGGCCTGTTCGATCTGTTGCTCTACACAGGCGGAACGTGGCTGCCCGATAGTACGCAAGGGATGGTGACGACCACCATTGCCGATAACCGCGCGACGGTCATGGGCATCCTGCACCGCGACGTGGGCCAGTTCACGCCCATTGCTGATGGTGGAGCGCTCGGCCTATATATCCAGACCCCGACGCAGTTGCCGGACGGGCGCTATGCTTTCCTCGCCAAACCCGCACCACCTGGTGCAACGCAAAACTTAGGCTTGATGTTGTATGTGATGTCGCCAGGAGGCCAACCAGCCGTCGTCTCACAACCGCTGCCGGGCACACTGCTCAGTGCCAACTGGAGTCCAAGTCGTATGGCCCTTCTTGCAACGGTTGCTGTCGGCAATCAGGTCCAGACGAAGGTAATCACACTGGATGGCACCATCAGCGATTACACCGATCAAACACGCGGCTCTGCAAGTGCCCACTGGAGCAAATAGCGATCAGTTTGCGGTTCAGCGGTGAATTCTAAATCAACTCTCACTATGAGCATGGGTCGAGACGCCTTAGTGGTATCCCGACTCTTGATAAAGCCCTGATCAGTTATCTTCTCGTCACCACAGGGAGATAATTGAAAATCGATACAAGACCGGCACAGGCTCCAGTGAGGCCAATTTTTTGGTCTCGTCGGATGAGAACCAACGCATCACCGATAATGCCATAAGCACGGTGAGCGTGTCCGTCAAACGGGCTTACTCACCGCGTGAAATCATAGCAACCTGGAATTGCATGGCACACAGTTTGCCACTCTTAAAGC
>WNFM01117007.1_pt1 | contig 15774 bp, 18 predicted proteins | sample 5400271 | NCBI WGS metagenome assembly WNFM01 (sample SAMN13153352, study PRJNA577476) | soil metagenome | isolation source: 60 cm saprolite on Douglas fir-dominated hillslope | place: USA:California | collected 2013-09-17
TTCTCGGGCGCGACGCTCGAGCGGCTGCGGGAGCTGCCCGACCTGCGGGCGGCGTCGCGCGCCGAAGCCCTGCTGGGCGAGATCGCGCAGCGCCGGGCCTCGGAAGAGGCCGAGGATGCCGAGGAGGCCGAGGCGGGGGAAGGGACCATGACGCCGGGCGGCACGGCGGAAGGAGTCGCCGAATGATGCCAGCGACCTCGCCATCGCCGGCACCGATGGTCGGCTTGTGCGCCCTGCTCATCGTCGCGGCGGCTCAAGGCGCCGCGCTAGCCCTGCTCCCGCGTGCCCTCTCCTGGGCAGCACGGCGCGAGATCCAGCTGCTCGTCCTCGCGCTGCCAACACTCGCCGTCGCGTTCGGCGCCCTGGCACTCCTCCTGGCGCCCTATGCACCGGCCTGCGGCGCGTGGGGGTGTGTTGCTCCGGTCGGTCGCCTTACCATCTCCCTCGGCGTGTTGGTCGCCGGGCTCACCGCCCTGCCGGCCGCAGTTGCCGCCGCCGCCCTCATCCTCGGTATAGTGCGCGTCGCTCTCCTGCACCACACCGTGGCGCGGCGGAGCGTGCCGGCCCCCGACGAGCTGGCGCAGCGGGCGGCGCGGCTCGCTGCCCGCGTGGGTGCCCTCGCCCCGCGGGTGCGGCTCTGCCCGGTCGACCGTCCGCTCGCGCTGACCTACGGCCTGCGGCGCCCGACCCTCGTGCTCTCGCGTTGGATGGTCGAGCGCCTCGACGCGCGCGAGCTGGACGCGGTGCTCGCCCATGAGCTCGCCCATGGGGCCCGGCGCGACTTCGTGGTGCTGTGGGTCGCGACCGTCCTGCGCGACGCTTTTTGCTACCTGCCGGCGAGTCGCGCGGCGTATCGTCTCCTCCAGCGGGAGAAGGAGCTCGCCTGCGACGACCTCGCCGTCGCGGCGACGCGACGACCCCTCGGCTTGGCCAGCGCGCTGGCAAAGGTCTGGCCACAGGCAGTCGCCGACGCGGGCTTGGGCCTCGGACAGGCGCTCGTGGACCCGCACGGCAGCGTCGAGGGACGCATCACCCGGCTGCTGGACGCGCCGCGCCTCCCTGCGCGCACCAACATTGCTCCTAGCCACCGGCCGCCCTCAGCCGCCTCCCTCCGCGTGCTCGGCCTGCTCGTGCTGGTGGGCGCGGCGGTGGCCCTGGCCCTCACCCTGATGGGCTGCGCCCCGGTGCTGCCCGGACGGTAGCGCGCCGAAGCGTCCCTTGCCGCGCGAGGACCAGCCAGCCGCCTCGTGGCAAATCTACTATCTACGATAGTACTCTTGACGATGATACGACAACACCCTATAATTTTGGCCGGGCGCCCGCGCGGGGACATCCCCCTCCAGGCCGCGACTGCAGCGGCTTGGGGTACCCAGCAGATGTCGCGCCGAAAGACCGGAGGCCAGCCATGCGGCTGTTCGGCATATGTCTCAACTGGAAAGTCATCGCCGGGTTGGCCATCGCGGCCCTCGGCGTCTGGGTGATGGCGCCCCAGCTACTCGCCGCTGCCCTGCCGGTGCTGATTCTAGCCGCCTGCCCGTTGTCGATGCTCCTGATGATGCGTGGCATGGGCAACATGGGCAACATGGGCAACATGAACGGCATGGGTGCAGCGGCAGCGGCAGCGGACGGAGCCGAGGCCGCGGACACTCTGCCGGGCAGTGGCGCGCGTGCTGCGGCCAGGGCGCCCCAGCGGGTAGACGAGACGGTGGACGATCTTCGCCGGCGCCTGGAGCGCGTGCAGGCAGAGCAGGACGCGTTGGTTCGCCACATCGCGGTACTCCACCGGCGGAGCGATGCCGTGCGGAACCTTGCCGTGGCTGACGGAGAGCAGATCCGTGCCGACGCGTCAGCTGCGGCCGCGGTGAGCACGCAGGCGTGCGCGGCGGACTGCCGCCGACGGTGAACGGGCAGCATGAGGTGCCGCCCGTCCAGTCAGGAGTCGAGACCATGCAGTATGTGCTATACGCGCTCCCCGTGCTCGCCTGTCCAATCGGCATCGGCGTGATGATGTGGCTCATGATGCGCGGCACGGGCGCAGACAACCGCCGAATGACCGGCGTCACGCGGACGAACGCTGGCAGTCTGCCACCTCCAGACATCGCGCTTGCGGACGCTGGGCACGAGGCTGAGGTGGCTGAGGTGGCCGAGTTACGTGCGCGCCTCAGCGAGCTCGAGGCGCGCAACCGTGTGTTGCGTGAGGAACTCGGAGGACCTCAGCCGGTCGAATCTGCCGCTACTCTGCGGGAGAGTGAACCGATACGTAGTGAACCGATACGGTAGGTATGGATCGCTCGGAGCAGGCTGCGCATCCGTGATGATGGATATCCTGCAGCAGGGAAAATGAACGCACATGAGTAGTCAGCGTGGCTCCTCTGCACAGGACAGGCGACAGTCGCAGCAGCCGAAGCAGCCTCTGCCTGCCCGCGCAGCGCAGGCTGCATCGCGCCGCGAGGAATACGAGCGGCGCAGGCGCGAACGTCAGCTTCAGGCAGGGCGCCAGGCGCAGATCCAGCGCCTCAAGCGGCGCGGCTTGTGGAGCGCGGGCATCGCGGCCGCCGCGCTCGTCGTTTTCCTGATCGCGCATGCCGTGACGTCGGGCGGCGGCTCCACGGTTGGTACCATCCCGGGTGTTGTGACCTACTCCAACCTCGCGCGCGACCACGTTTCCGGCACCGTAAAATACCCACAGACCCCGCCGGTGGGCGGCCCTCATGCTCCAGTGTGGCTCAACTGTGGCATCTACGACACCCCGGTGGCGAACGAAAACGCGGTGCATGCGCTGGAGCACGGCGCCGTCTGGATCACCTACCAGCCTACGCTTGCGGCGGGCGACGTGCAGCATCTGACCAGCCTGGTCAAGGGCCACGCGTATGTCATCCTCTCGCCCTACACTGGACTGCCCACACCGGTGGTGGCCTCGGCGTGGGGTGTCCAGTTGCCGATGCAGAGCGCCTACGACTCGCGCATCAGCCAGTTCATTCAGAAGTATGAACAGGGGCCCCAAACGCCTGAACCCGGTGCGCCATGCTCCGGTGGCGTCGGCGCTCCAGTCGGGTAGTCTCCACCATGCAGCCTCCTTCCAGACTCAGCCGACGGAGCATCGTGACGCTTGTCGTAACGAGCGGCCTTTCGGTGGCGCTGCTCGTCTTGCTCCTCAGCCGGCTTCTCGCCGCCGGCCGAGTGGTCGGGGCGGCCTCTACATTCCAACTTGCGGGTCACCCTGCCCCAGACTTTGCCATCCAAACGTGGACGTGGGACGGCTCTCCGACCCAGTCGGTGCGCCTCTCCGCGTTCGCGGGCCGCCCCGCGGTTGTCAACTTTTGGGCCTCGTGGGGCGATGCCTGCCGCGAAGAGGAGCTGGTGCTTGAGGCCGCCTATCTGAAGTACCAGCCACAGGGGGTGATGTTCTTCGGTGTGGCCTATCAAGATAACGAGCCCGACGGGCGAGCATTCTTGCACCAGTATCACGTCACCTTCCCGTCGGGCCCGCCCGTAGCGGTGACAACGCCCACCGACTACGCCGTGACGGGCATTCCGGAAACGGTCTTCATCGACCGGCACGGCATCGTGGTGCGCAAGGTGCAGGGCGCCATCGACGATGGCACGCTCGGCCGTGAGATCCAGGCACTGCTGGGAAAACGATGAGCAAACGTCTATGCGACGTGCAGAGTGCGATGGATGTACTGAGGATCTCAGTAAGGACTTCAGAATAGTGCTTTTGCGCTGATGTTTCTGACCGCGACACATTAGGAACGAAGGGAGAAGGCGCCGTATGGTGTGGCAGCCGTTGAGGACCAGGAAGTATCTGTCGTGAGCGGCCTGCTGCATGTGAGCTGGACAGTGGTGCTGCTTACCTTTCTGGGCGGCCTCGTCTCGTTCTTGTCGCCCTGCGTCGCGCCGCTCGTGCCTGGCTACATTGGCTTCCTTTCCGGTGGGCGGCTCACCCGTGCCGCGTACGCGGGCGATACAAATCCACCCTCAGCAGCGAACGGGAGCGTGGCCGCGCTCGCCCTCCGCCCGGCGTGGCAGGTGAGCCTCCTCTTCGTTGGCGGATTCTCCGCCGCGTTCGTGGGGCTAGGGCTGCTTGCCGCGAGCTTCGGCATCCTGGTCGCGGCGTACAAGCCAGTGGTCGAGACGCTCGTTGGCGTCATCATGCTCGCGATGGGCGCCTTCCTGCTGGGTGTGTTCCCGACGAGCTGGACGGCGCTGCTCGCGCGCGACGGGCGCGTTCACCTGCCGCCCAGCGTCGTCGGCCGCCTCGGACCCGCCAGCCCGCTCTTGCTGGGGGCGCTCTTCGCGGCCGGGTGGACGCCCTGCATTGGGCCAGTGCTGGCCGCCCTGCTCACCTACGTCGGCGCAGCAGCGGATCTGGGGAGGGGCGCGCTACTGCTCGGGGTGTACGCTGCCGGTTTCGCGGTGCCCTTCTTTGCGATTGGACTGGGTTGGTCTGTCGGCCTTCACTCGCTCGACTGGCTCAAGAGTCACACTCGGGCAGTGCAGTTCGCGAGCGGAATCGGTCTGGTGTTGGTGGGCGTACTGTATGTCAGCGGCCAGGCGACGGCTTTCGCCGCCTGGGCGCAACGCGTTGCCCCACATATCCCCGCGCCAGCACTGCACTAGCGCCGGGCGGTTGCCAGGTTGAGCAGGATCGCAGTGACGTGTGCGGGCACCAGTGGTGTCGTTTCTCGCCTGTGAGGAGCAGCGAGGCATGAGGAGATCGCGATGGAGCTCGTCCCCAAGACGTCGCCTGGTACGCCCGGACGGCGTCGTCCGCGCTGGCGCAGCGGGGCACAGGCCGCAGTGCTGGTGGCTGCAGCCGTCGTGGTCACGCTGGCCCTCGTGGCCAGGCTGGCGGCGGCGCAGCATGCCGTCCAGTCCGCAGCACAGCAGCGAGGAGTGGGGGGCACGCTGGCAGGTCCACAACGGGGTCAGGCCGCGCCCGACGTTACGCTGCACACCTGGGCGTGGTGGGATGACTCCTCTGGGGCACGAGCACGGCCGGATCAGACACTGCAGCTTGCCGCGCTGCGGGGGCATCCCGTGGTGCTGAACTTCTGGGCCTCGTGGTGCGACCCCTGCCGGCAGGAAGCGCGCGTGCTGGAGGCGGCGTGGCGCACCTACGGGCCGCGAGGCGTCGTCTTCCTGGGGGTGGACGTGAACGACAACGCCCCCGACAGCGCTACCTTCGTCAAACAGTATGGCATCACGTATTTCACGGGGCCAGATGTGACGGAAACGATCGACGTGAACTACGCCGTCGCGGGCATCCCCACGACGGCATTCATCGACCGGCGGGGTATCATTGCGGGACGGGCGCAGGGGGCGTTGACCCCGTCATTCCTGGATCGTCAGCTCGCGGCCTTGCTCAACTAGCGGGGTGAGATGCCCGACCGTGCTGCGCGCACGGTGACGTCGCCGCCTCGCCGTCACCAGAGGAGATTGCCCATGGAAGACACCGTCGGCCGGGGGGCGACGCCACGGCGCCTTTTGTTCCCTGCCGTGGCCGTGGCGGTGGCCGCGGCGATCGTTGTTGTGGTGGCCTTCGCAGCTGTGTTGCTGAACGTTGGGGCCAATGGCCGCGGCGGCGTCGTCGCCCGCCCCACGCCTACGCTGCAAGGGGGGGCGGATATGCAGGGGCATCCCGCGCCCGCCTTCACGCTACGTGATCAGGACGGCGCAGTCGTCTCGCTCCAGGCGCTGCACGGCCGTCCAGTGGTGCTGACCTTCCTGGACGGGACCTGCACCGAGCAGTGCCCGCTCATGGTGCAATACCTGAACTGGACAACGCAATTCATGACACGGAAGCAGGTAGACGACGTGGCATGGGTTGCCATCACTGTCAATCCAAACAACACCCGTTCCCAGGCGTCCGCCTTCCTGGCGAAGAACAAGGCGGCCGTGCCCATCCGCTTCCTGCTAGGATCGCAGGCCGAACTCCAGCCGCTGTGGAAGGCCTATTACATCGCGGTCGAACCGGGGCAGACCGACGTGGTGCACACCTCAGGACTGTACGTCATCGACCAACAGGGCCGCGAGCGCGTTTGGATGGACGCCGGTTTCGACCCGAAGGCGCTGGCCGGGGACTTGCAGGAACTGCTGGGGACAACGTGACGGGCCGATAGGCGGCCCACTGCACCAAGGGAAATCACTGGAAATCCAAAGAGAGGATACGAGACATATGTGCGCAGTCGGACCTGCGGGATGGTCAACCGCATCCATGTTCGCATCGAGCCTCGGCAGCGTGTTGCTCCTCGCCCCGCTGGGCGCGTTCGTCTGGTGGGCCACGGCCGTGGGCAATCGGCGGGGGCCGCTGGGACAGACCGCGGCGCCCATGACTTCTGGGCCAATCGAGATTTTGCGCGAGCGGTTCGCCCGCGGCGAGATCGATGTCGCCACATTCGAGGAGCAGGTCACTCACCTGCTGCGCACCGACCGCGCGCCAGGCCAGTGAGGGCTCCAAGCCGTGTGCTGTGTGAGGTGGGGCGAGGCAGACGCAGGAAGGCCAAGGCTGGTGTACCGGTGTTCGGAAAGGCGGATACTACCGAGCTAGCTGCGAGGCGGAAGGGCAGAGAGCAAGCAGATGACTGGCGCGTACACCGGATGGCACGCGCGCACCTATGATGCGATCTGGCGGCACTTCGAGGAGCGCACGTTGTCCGAGACGGTCAAGCTCATCGATGTCAACGTGCTGGCTGCGATGCGCGCCACGACCGGCCGGTGGCCGCGCCTCCTCGACGTCGCCTGCGGGACAGGCTTGCTGCTGCGGCGCTTGAGAGAGCTTCTGCCCGAGGCGGAGGCGTACGGTGTAGACGCAAGCGCAGACATGCTGGCGCAGGCGAGGTGGGCGCTCGATGGGCGTCCGCACGTCCATCTCGTGCAGGCTGTCGTCGGATCTGGGCCACGAGCCGCCCTGCCCTTCGAGCGTGGCACGTTCGACCTTGTGGCGTGCACGAATGCGCTTCATTACTTCCCGGATCCGGTGGCGGCGCTGGCCGGGCTGATAGACCTGGTAGCACCCGGCGGACAGTTCGTACTGGAGGATTACGCTCGGCGCGAGCCACCGTTTCCGTGGCCGCTGTTCGAGTGGATCGTGCGCCAGGTAGACGCTGGGCACGTGTGCGCGTATACACTGGAGGAAGCACGCAGGGCGTGCGCGGCGGCGGGACTTCAGATTGCCCGGGACACGGCGTTCGCCGTCGATTGGCTGTGGCACGCATGGGCGCTGCGCGCGCAGGCAACAGTGCCCGCGTGATGGCGCCCACGTAGCTCACGCCGTGGAGGGAGAGGAGATGAGACGGTCTACCCGGCGAGCCGGATCGGATCACCGCAGAAGGAGCAACGCCCCGCCGATGTGGCGAGAGCTGCCCGACGGCCGGGTCGTGTTGGAGGGCATCTCGCCGCGGCGGCAGGCCCTCAATCGCCGTCTCCTCGGCTCCCTCGACGCGGTGGCTGCGTGGCTACGACGCCACTGGTTGCTGCTCGTCAATATGTTCCTCGGGGCTTTCGTCGGCCTTGCCGTGCTCGAGCCGGTGTTCTATGCGCTCGGATGGCAAGGAATCGCACGGCGTATCTTTCTGACGTATCACACGGTGTGCGACCAGATCCCCTCCCACAGCTACTTTCTCTTTGGCTACCAGCTCGCGCTCTGCTCACGCAACCTCGCGATCTACGGTTCTCTGCTGGCGGGCTCGCTCGCCTTCTGCGCTGTCCGCAACTGGCTGCGGCCCCTTGACTGGCACCTCTGGCTCGCGACGCTGCTGCCTATGGCGCTGGACGGTGGCACACAATTCTTCGGTTGGCGCGAGAGCAATTGGGAGCTGCGCACGCTGACCGGGGTGATCCTCGGAGTGGGCGTCTGCTGGTTCGTCCTGCCGACAGTTGAGGCAGCCGCACACGGCGACGACTCCCGTGCCCGTGTCGAGGTGGACCTAGGCTTCCTGGGGCACCTCCTTGCTGGCCGGCAGCAACGGGCAGGCGCGTAATGCGTGTTGTCGGCGGCAGCGGCGACAGCCGGATGGACACCAGGATGGAGACGAGGACGGAGGAACGCGGCGGTCCCAAACGCGAGCGGCCACGGCCAGCCGGTTTCCGGTCGGAGGTGGGCAGCATGCTGCCTACGCCCGGTCGGCGGTGGCCTCGGCCCCTGGTCGTGGCACTCGTGCTGTCGGTAGGCGTCGCGCTCGCCGATGCGCTGCTACCGGGCGTTCCCAGCGCGCAGGCGGGTCAAATCGGCCGCCTGTTCGCCCTGCTCTCCGGCATCTGTCCGCAGCGGCCGGCCCATTCGTACACGCTCGGCGGCGTCCAACTGCCGCTCGAGGCGCGCATGCTGGGTCTGTTTATCGGCCTTACGGCAGGCGTCGTGGAGCTCGCTACCTTCGGCCGGAACCGAAGCTGGCGTTGGCCGCGCCGTCCGACGGCGTTCGCGTTACTCCTCGGGTTCGGCGCCATGGCCGTCGACGGCACGAATGCCCTCCTCTACGACCTCCGCGTCATGGGCCTGCCGCACGCCTATACCCCGGATCTGCGCCTGCGTCTGGCGACAGGCACCTTGGCCGGCGTGGCCATGGCCTTCGCCCTCGTCCCGGCGGTCGCGCAGGCAACCGAGGCAACGTACGACTCGGATGTGGGCAAGCGTCCGGGCTGGCGCGACGCCGGGATCGCCCTCTTCGCCGCCGCCAGCGTCGCCCTACTGACGGCTTCCGGCTGGCCCCTTCTGCTCTACCCGATGGCGCTCCTCGGCGCAGCGAGTGTCCTGCTCGCGCTGACCCTCATCAACTGGACGCTGCTCGCCACGTTCGCGGCGCTCGCGACGGGCGGTCTTTGCCTGCACCCGGGTCGCTCGCGCACGTGGGAGTGGGCAGCGGGCGCGCTGGCGGTGAGTCTCGCCTTGGCAGAGCTCTTGGGCCTGGCGCTGCTCCGTCGCGTCGCCGGCAGCTGGTAACTCGACAGCCAGGGAGCTGCGCTGGCAGCGGACGTGCCGCACAGCAGGAAGATTCCCTGCGCACGCCTACGGCGAGCGAGGTGGGGGCCGTCGTCATGGACACCCTGCTCTAAGGCGGGACAGGTGGCGGCCACTGATGGCTGAACCACCAGAGGACGCCTGTGTGCATCCCAGTGCCGAGTGCTCCAGCGCGCTACCCAGAGATCAGCAGCGTGATCGCTCGGCACGTGTTCGCTCCCCCGTGCGGCTGATCACTCGTGGTCACGTAGGCAGTGAGGGGGGTGGCATTTGCGTGGCACGGATCGATGGCTCCGCCCGCTGAGGAAGCATGCGGATTCGACGGAACACCCGGACGCCAAAGGCCACGTTCCAGACGCCCAATCCGATACTGACCACCATCATCACCACCTGCGAGAGGGCGAGCACCTGCACCACTGACAGCGTCAGCACGAGCACGATGCGCACGACGAACTCGCCGACCATCGCCAGGCCCCAGACGAGCGTCATCAGGCGACTCGCCGACCGGACGGAGGGAGAGTGCCAGAGCGTGTCGAATGCCGCTCCCGGCTGGGGGTCGTCACCCGTCAGAAACTGGCGGACCATGTAAAACGCGAGTGGTTTGGGCAGGAGCAGCGACACCAGACAGGCAAGACCCATCGCCGGCCCCACGAGCGAGCGGGTAAGGAGCAGGAGACGCTGGTTGCCACCGAGCAGCAGGACCCCGAGGCTGGCGCCCAGCGAGAGTAGGACCAGGAGTCCAAACGTATCCAGCCGACGGTGACGCACCAGATTGAGGGCATTCCCCAGCAACGGGAACAGCACCGCGACCGCCAGCGGAACGACACTGGTGGAGGCAAAGCGGGGCCGCAAGATCAGGTAGAGCAGGAAGGGCAACACCCCGTCGAGCACGAGCATGGGCAGCATCCGCCGGAGCATGCTCGGCAGCATCCGCAGGGCAGCCCGTCCGGTCAACTCTGGGAGGGCAAAGGCTTGGCTCGTGGTCATCGCAGTCCGCCTTTCTCCTGACAGGGACGCGCGTTACGCTTCCTCCACCGGTGTATCCGTGGGGGGCGGCGCAGGGGCGGCCTCCATGCCGGGCATGGCGATGAGGGAGAGCAGCCGCCGCCGCCGCTCGGGGGTCGGTCGCTGCGCCACGACGGGCGACAAGACGGCTTGCAGCGTCGCCACGAGGTGCTGGTATTCCTCGTCGCTCAGATAGAGGGGCAGCTGATAGTAGGCCACGCCATCCACGCGCACATCGGCTGCCGCAGTCTGCTGGAGGTAGCGCGTGAAGTCGCCGTGGATCAGGTCGAGGAAGGCGCTGAAATAGCGCAAGTGCTCCTCAGCACTCGTGGCGTCGTAGTCAGCGGGCCCGACGTTCGCCGCGTGCTCGACGAGGGCATACACCCGTTCCTGGATGGCGCGGGCGGGACGTTCTTCCACAACGGCCAAGACGCCCGCTTCCACGAGCAGGTGGAGATGGCGATACAAGGTCGCGTGCGGGATGTCGGGCACGAGCGCGCCCAACTGCTGCGCCGTCAGCCGTCTGCCCCCACCAAAGGTTTGGATCATCTGCAGGCGGATGGGATGGAGAATCACGTCGGCCTTGGCCATCGCTCCAGCTCCTTGATCGCACGGTCACGCCGAGAGGTCGCAGCATGCACACGACGGGAATCTCACCAGCGAGACTAGTCTCGTCTGTGAGTATAGTCTCATCTCTTGGACAATGCAAGAGGCAAGTGGGAGGAGGTGTCGTCGTCCGCGGGTGCAGTACGTCATGGTACGAGCGCCTCACACCAGGTGTGTTCATGGTGACGTGCTTGGATGTCTGCCTAAAGTGCTTTATCAACACGCTGGTATGGTGGCGGGCTTCCCCGGCCAGGTGTGGTGGTACACGTGCGTGGGCTATCACTGTCCCCTCCTCGCTTGCTGCACAGGAGCACACCTGCCGACACGACGTCGATCATGGCCGTTCTCGACAACGACGTGGGCCCAACGTTTCAACGCGTGTTAGAATGAGAGTATGAATGAGGAACACTGCGATCTGATCTGTCTGGACGTGCCGCGGGCGAAGGCCCTGCGCGACCGGCGCCTCTCGATGGAGGGCGCGCGACTCGCCGCGGCGGCCGCCCAAGCGCTCGCCGACCCGACCCGCGTGATGATCGCCGCCCTGCTGCGCGACGGCGGGGAACTGTGCGTGTGCGACCTCTCCTGGCTGACGGGCCGCGCGATCAACCTGGTCTCCCACCATCTCAAGAGGTTGCGTGGCGGCGGACTGGTGTGCCCCCGTCGCGAGGGCAAGCTCGTGCTGTACGCACTGACCCCGCGGGGTTGCGCGCTGGTCGAAACGTTGCTGGCGACCACACACGAGACTACGTTGGCATCCATGCCCGAGGAGGTGACGACGTGAGCGAGATGAGCCACATGAGCACGGATGCGGTACGGCTCGGCGCGCTCGCACCCCTGGCGCCCGGCGAGCGGGCCGGGTGGGTGCGGCGCGCCCAACTCCTGGCCGGGCTGGGCGTGGGTTGGCATGCCGTGGGTGTTGGCCGGCTCCATCGCGCTGGTCGGCTTCGGCGCCGACTCGGTGGTCGAGGCGCTCGCGGGGTTCATCGTCCTCTGGCGCTTCGCCGCCGCACGGGCCTCCTCCGAGGACGCTGAGCGGCGTGCCCAGCAGCTGATCGCGGTCAGCTTCTTCCTGATTGCTGCCTACGTGGGGGTGGAGGCCATCCGCACCCTGCTTGGCGGCGACATCCCGCGGGCGAGCTGGCTGGGCATCGGCCTGGCGGCGGTCACCACCGTGACGATGCCCCTGCTGGCCCGGGCGAAGGCGCGGGTGGGCGACCGGCTGGGCTCGGCGGCGACCAAGAGTGAGGGGCAGCAGAACATGCTCTGCGCCTATCTGTCCGTCGCGCTGCTCGTCGGACTGGGTGCCAATGCCCTCCTGGGCTGGTGGTGGGCCGACCCGCTCACCGCGCTCGCCATCGCAGGTGTGGCTGTCAAGGAGGGGTGGGAGACCTGGAAGGGCGACTCCTGCTGCGACGATGACGGCGTACTGCTCGCACACGGGCAAACCCGCGCAGACGACGGCTGCGACGACGAGTGCTGTCGCTAGCGCGCACCAACTGACACGAAGGCAAGGGCTGCCATGCGGGACGGCGGTCTCCGGTGGCCCGTAGAGCATCGTGGCGTATCAGGCCACCGCCGGTCACACCCAGCCACGTCAGGCGAAGAGGCGCAGATAGACCGTGAGCGGTACAAGGACAGAGGGCATGAGCTCGACACAGCGGGTGTAGCTCAACAGGTACGGGAACTCACTGCGCAGGCGCCGCTGGATGTGTTGCATGTAAAACGCTTTGAACGTGCGATGGTGCGACGGCCTCCCCGGGCAAGCAGTTCCTGCTGCCAGCGCGGCGCAAACTGCTGCCACGACGCGTCCACCGAGCAGAACAACGCGAGTCTACTCATGGCCGAACCCTCCTGGCGCTCGAAACTCTTGCTGATGTGCCCTAGCGTACCAGGAGATCTTCTTTATCCCGAATTGACGTTACACTTACTGACATGGGAACGACTTGATGCGCGATGGTTTGCTCGTCGGCGCGGTGTGCAGCCTGCACATGCAGCTTGCAGGTGCTGATGGCTATCGTCTACCTCGGGGAACTTTGTTGGCTCCCCAGCGTCTTTCCTGTACAGGCTACGACCTACGACCTACGATACCTGCCAAAACCTACCGCACCCACCCACACGACGAGCACAGGAGGAGGAAGCCATGCCACGTCATCCCCGTCACCCACGGAAGGGCGCTTTCATTAGCTTGCTCCTTACGCTGTTCCTTACGCTGTGGCTCGGTGGCACACTCTCGGCCTGTGGGTCGGCCCTGCGCCCCGGCGCGGCGGACCAGGGCACACCGGCTTCGCCTGTAGGAACCGCGACTTCGCCTGTAGGAACCGCGACTTCGCCTGTAGGAACCGCGCAGGGCACGCTGCATGGCACTGTCGTGGCCGGACCCACCTGCCCGGTCGAGCGCGCCGAGGATCCCTGCCCACCCAAGCCCGTTCCCGGCAGGGAGGTGGTGATCACGTCGCCAGCGGGGAAGGTAGTCGCCACGGTAACCACCGACGGGCAAGGGCACTTTCAGGCCGTACTCGCACCCGGAAACTACACCGTGTTCGTCGTGGGAACAGCGGGGGCGCTGGGATCTGGGCGCGCGGGGCGTGTGCAGGCCACGGTGCACGCCGGGCAGACCACCTCGGTGACGATCGCGCTGGACACCGGCATCCGCTAGACAGCACCGGACAACGTCTCCCAGCAGGGGGCGGGTTGTGCCGGCGCTTCGCACGCTGATCCGTTCGTGCAACGCGACGTCTCCCTGGCCACAGACGGCTCATTCTCTCCACGACGTTGACGTATTCCGGCTCAACAATAAAGGCAAGCGAGGGCGTTTCGTAACCCCGGTTCGGACTCCAAAGGCACCAGCTCCGCCGAATAGTGAGCTGATGTCAGCATCCAAATCGGCGCTTTCACGCTACCGGAGTCCCCGGTCGACTTCCCCACACTGCCATGACTAGGCTTTCCATCCACATGAATGGCGGGTCCTTTCGAGACGGCCCTCGCCGGCGAGCCACTCTATCCCGAGTTCGCCTGAACTGTCATTCTCGCTACAGCTCAAACGAGAACCTGTCGGGCCATGACCGGTTCGTGCTATCAGTGAAGCCAGAGCACACTTGCGAAACAAAGCATGCCAATGAGGAAGAATGCGATGAGGTCACGCCAAGTGTCAACTCGCGACAGCACGATGTCCAGAGGATCGCGTGGATGATAGAGGAGGGAAACTCGCTGCCCACAGCAGTAGTGGCCCGAACTCGTCGGTGGTAATCTCGCCACGACATCCACATCATCAGCTGTTCTAAAATGCACGATCGGTACATCTCGTGGAACGACGATGCGGTCGAAAACGCCGACCGGTCGTGCTTCATACCCTGGCTCGATGCGGATCACCGCCCCAGTGGCTTGAATAGCTCCCCTGATGAGCATTGCGCGGCGAATGAGCGCAAAAAGACTGCTTACACAACACGTACCTGGCGAACTTGTCGGCGCCAGCCGTTACCGCCCCTTTGATCGGCCTTAGGACCTGCCAGGGAATACCTGTTGCAGATTCTGTCGAGGCTTCGATGCAATGGCGGCAGACCACCGCGCCGAACCGGCACCACGTATCTTGTGACGGGCCCTTACATAATCTTCAGGTAGTGCACGCTGAAGAGCGCCTGCGGATCCGTCCAGACCTGCACGACGGCGAAGCCCGCTGCTCTGGCCATGTCTGCGAATTCGTTGAGGCGGTACTTATACGAGCTCTCCGTCCAGATACTCTCCCCGATCTCGAACGAGAACGCGGCATCGCCCACGTGGACGGTCTGGTTGGCAACGCTGACCACGTGCATCTCGACTCGGCCTTCGCGCGGGTTGTAGAACGCATAGTGGCGGAAGGTGTCGAGCGGGAAGTCGGCGCCCAGCTCGCGGTTGATCCGCGCGAGCAGGTTCAGGTTGAACGCAGCCGTGACACCTTCCCAATCGTTGTAGGCGTGGTGGAGCTTGCCCGGATCCTTGCGCAGATCCACACCGATGAGCAGGCCGCCCCCTGGCCCGCAGACTCCGGCAATGTGCCGCAGAAAGCGCAGCGCCGGCGCGCGGTCGAAGTTCCCAATCGTCGAGCCAGGGTAATAGACTACTCTGCGCACGGCCGGTGCGGTGGGCATCGGCAGCGCGAAATTGGTCGTGTAGTCCGCGCAGACCGGCAGCACCTCCAGGTCGGGATACGCTGCGACCAGCGCCATCGCCGCCTGGATCAGGTGCTCTTTCGAGATGTCAATGGGCACATAGGCCGCAGGCTGCCGCAGGTAATTGAGCAGGAGGCGCGTCTTCGTGCTACTGCCACTGCCGTACTCGACGAGGAGACACTGGGGCCCGAGCAGTTGCGCCATCTCGCTGGCGTGGTCGCGCATGATCCCTAACTCGGTCCGCGTGAGATAGTATTCGTCGAGCGCACAGATCTGCTCGAAGAGCTGCGACCCCCGCTCATCGTAGAAGAACTTGGACGGCAGCTCTTTCTGCGCCTTCTGCAATCCCTGGAGCACTTCTTCGCGAAAGCTGCCCAGTTCCGGCTCGAGATCGGTGAGCCGGAACTGGTGGCCGAGGTGCTCTGCAGCACGAGACCCCGTCATGCGTCGTTTGCCAGCCGGATACCGGTGAACGGCCAGCGTGCGCTGGCGGGGAAGAAGTTGCGATAGGTGCGCCGCAGGTGCGATTGCGATGTAGCGCAACAGCCGCCGCGCAGGACGTACTGGTCACACATGAACTTGCCGTTGTATTCCCCGAGCGCGCCGGGAGCTGGATGGTAGCCAGGGTAGGGCGCATACGAGCTCTGGGTCCACACCCACACGTCGCCAAACATCTGCTTGAGAGTTCCCTCTCCACTAGTCGCCGTAGCAGCATGGATGAGCGGGGCGGGGTGATACCGGCCGCTCTCGGCAAAATTGCCGCTGATCGGCATCCCTTCCGACGCGACCTCCCACTCAGCCTCGGTCGGCAGGCGCGCACCGGCCCAGCGGGCGAATGCGTCGGCCTCATAGTAGCTCACGTGGCACACTGGCTCGGCCGGGTTGACCGTGCGCAGCCCGTTCAGGGTCATCTCCCACCAGTTGCCGTCCTGCTGCTCCCAGTAGAGCGGTGCCTTCCAACCCTGGTTCTGTATGGCGTACCAGCCGTCCGAGAGCCAGAACTCGGGTCGCTCGTACCCGCCATCCGCCATGAACTGCAGGTAGTCCCCGTTGGTAGTC
>WNFM01228724.1_pt2 | contig 15768 bp, 11 predicted proteins | sample 5400271 | NCBI WGS metagenome assembly WNFM01 (sample SAMN13153352, study PRJNA577476) | soil metagenome | isolation source: 60 cm saprolite on Douglas fir-dominated hillslope | place: USA:California | collected 2013-09-17
ACCCCTCGATCCACAAAATGCATACTAAGCCTTTTTCTCTCTTTTAGTTAAATACTATAAAAATATTTATTGACTTCGTAAAATAAACCGTGCTATACTGACGAGTGTAATCAAGCTCCACTCGAACTATTCGACCCCACTTTTGCCCGGATTCCCGCCCAATCCACTCCTGCGCATCCTAATTTGGGGCAGATTTCCTATCCCCTTTGTTTTGACAACGATCCCTTTTGCATCTCCTATCGCCCCTTTTTTTTGATAACCATCCGGATTGCCTATGTCTGCGCATACGCCTTCGTGGGCCCGCCCTTCCTCTGCGCCCGCTATCTCCTTTCAAATCAATACTTACAAGATTGCTCTTCCGTAAGTCCTTTATTCCTCATACTTACGAAAAAACGGGGGTGGGGGCCCCACGCCTCTTTTCCCCATGTGCTATTCTTCCTTTTCCATTTTCAGAAAGTGAGCGCCGCATGACCGCACGCGTCCTCGATGGACTCAAAATCCGCGACGAGGTTTTCCTAGAACTCAAAGACGAAATCGCGCGCCTCCACACCCAAGGCATCCGTCCCGGCCTCGCCGCTGTCCTTGTCGGAGAAAATCCCGCGTCCCAGCTCTACGTCAAAAGCAAAATCGCCGCCTGCGAACAGCTCAGCATCGGCAGTTGGCTGCACACTCCGCTCGCCTCTTCCACCACCGACTACATGCTGAAACTCGTCGACGATCTCAATCGCGACGACAACGTCGACGGCATCCTCGTCCAGCTCCCGCTTCCCAAACAAGTCGACACCAAAAAAGTCCTCGAGGCAGTCGATCCTGCAAAAGACGTCGACGGTTTCCATCCCATGAACCTGGGAAAACTCGTCAGCGGCCGCGAAGGACTCGTCGCTTGCACACCCGCCGGCTGCATGGAGATTCTTCGCCGCAATAATATTCCCATCGAAGGCGCCAACGCCGTCGTCCTCGGCCGCAGCGACATTGTCGGCAAACCGATGGCGTTGCTCCTCATGCATGCCAACGCCACCGTCACCATCTGCCACTCCAAAACGCGCGATCTTCCCGAAGTCGTCCGCCGCGCGGACATCGTCGTCGCCGCCATGGGCAAAGCTGGCTACGTCCAAGCCGATTGGCTCAAATCAGGCTCCGCTGTCATCGATGTCGGCACAAACAGAGTCGCCGACGCCGCCGAAGCCGAATCGCTCCTCAAACATTTCCCGCAGCGCCTTGCCAAGTTCCGCGAAAAAGGTTCCGTCCTCGTCGGCGACGTTCATCCCGACGCTTTCAGCACGGCCGGAGCACTCACTCCCGTTCCCGGCGGCGTCGGCCCGATGACCATCACCATGCTCATGTCCAACACCGTCAAAGCCGCTCGCCTCCGCCGCGCAAAACCGTCCGCAAAGGCGGCCCTGTAGTGGCCAATCTTTAGATTGGCGATTTTTATGCTGAAACTAGGCCTAACCGGAGGAATCGCCAGCGGCAAGAGTTTCGTCGCGGCCCGCTTGCGTGAAATGAACTTTCGCGTTCTCGACGCTGACCAACTCGGCCACAAACTCCTCGAGCCCGGCCAATCTGCCTACGAACCGGTCGTGCAAGAATTCGGAAATCAAATCTTGCGTCCTGACAAATCGGTCGATCGAAAAAAACTCGGCGCGATCGTTTTCGCTGACCCCGGAAAACTTGCGCAGCTGAATTCCATTCTTCACCCGCGCATCGAAGATGCCATGCGCTTGCAATTCACAGTGTGGGAGAAAGAAAATCCCCGTGATCCCGTTTTCGTCGAAGCCGCTCTGCTCGTCGAAGCGGGCATTCACAAACGCCTCGACGGACTCGTCGTCATTTGGTGCAAGCCCGAACAACAAATCGAGCGTCTCGTCGCACGCGGCCTCACTGAAGCCGAAGCGCGGCGCCGCATGGCGCTTCAACTCCCCAACGATGAAAAACTGAAACACGCCACCGACACAATCGACACGTCCGGCACGAGCGAAGACACGCAAACGCAGGTTGCCGCTCTGGCCCATTCCCTGCGAAGCGCGCAAAACTGAACGCAAACGCTAACTTTTTTCTATAATGAAAGTCTGAGTTGATATTGGCCACAAGGAAAACGACAATGAGTCCCGCAAGAAAAAAGAACAATACTCATCCGGTGCGCATCATTCTGATCGCACTGGTTCTGATCTCTGGCGCCTACTGGGCCGGCGCGCGTTGGGGTCCTCGCGATCCGCAAAAAGTCGAAGCCGTTCGGCTCGGCAAATCAGACGCGAATTCCAACGCCCAGCGTGACGCTGCCCTCACCGACGAAGAATCCATCAACGTCCGCGTCTACCGCCAGGCTTCGCCCGCCGTTGCCAACATTCTCACCAAGGCTACCGAATACGATTTCTTCATGGATCCCGTTCCCGTCGAAGGCGCGGGCTCCGGCTTTGTAATAGACACAAAAGGCTACATCCTCACCAACAATCACGTCGTTGAAGGCGCGCAAACAATTGAAGTAGTCCTCGGCGATCAATCTCGTTATCCCGCAAAAGTCGTCGGCGCTGATCCGCGCAACGATGTCGCTCTGATCAGAATCGAGCCAAAAAATAAACCGCTCGTCGCGCTGTCGCTCGGCGACTCGTCGACCATCCAGGTCGGCCAAAAAGTTCTAGCCATCGGCAATCCCTTCGGTTTCCAAAGCACGCTCACCACCGGCGTCATCAGCGCCCTCGGCCGCACCGTTCAAACCAGTCAAACTACTTTCATCGATCAGGCTATCCAAACCGACGCCGCTATTAACCGCGGAAATTCCGGCGGCCCGCTTATCAATTCCCACGGCGAAGTCATCGGCATCAACTCCGCCATCTACACACCCACTGGCACGACTGCCGGCATCGGCTTCGCCATCCCCATCAACACCGCGAAGCGCATCGCGCACGATCTCATCACCGACGGCCGTGTTCATCAGGCGTTCCTCGGCGTGAGCAGCTACGCGGTTGGCGGAGGTTTGGCTGAAGCTCTGGATTTGCCGGTTCAGGAAGGTTTGCTCGTGCAAACCGTTTCTCGCGGCGGACCCGCCGCACAAGCCGGCCTGCATGGCGGGCCATCGACCGCCAAAAAGTCTCATCTGAACTTGACGTCAATCTTGTGCTGAACAAGAAACGCCCGGGCGAATCCATAACGGTCACCGCCTACCGCGGTGGCAAGAAAATTGAGATCCCGGTAAAACTCGGCGAGCGTCCTGGCGCATAAACCTGCGAGAATTTATTTTTGAAATTCCGCGCGATGCCGTTCGCGCTCCTCGTCGCTTTGCGTGAACCAGACTTCGGCAACGTCGCGAACGCGTTCCAGTTCCTTCTGCATCTCCGCGTGCTTCGCGTCCATCAATTCGACACTCGCGTCCTTCGGCACAAAAATCGGCGGAGCAAACAGAATCACCGCTCGCGCAAACGGCATCGGCAGAAGAAAGTGATCCCAGGTTTTCTCAAACGTTCTTCCGCGATCGACGCCGACGTGAAACACCATAATCGGTGCGCCCGTTTTACGCGCGAGCATCACCGGCCCCGGTTTCGCAATGTAACGCGGCCCGCGCGGCCCATCAATCGTGAACCCGCAGTCTCTTCCTTCTTCGATTCGCCGCGCCATGACGGCGAGCCCGCGTAATCCTCCGCGCGAAGAACTTCCCTGCGCCGTTCCGAATCCAAGCCACTCAATCACTTTTCGCGTCCATTGCCCGTCGAACGCGGTTGTGTTCATGACCACCACGCCGTGATTGCGGTACCACCAGACGATGGGAATAATCACGCGATGCCAAAACGCCCAGATGCACTGCTTCTTCGAGGCATAAACTTTCTCCGCGTGATGCCAGCCGAGCACTTCAAAACGCAGCGTCGGCCCCAGCAGCCGGATCACGGAATAAACTACGGCAGCGATAATCGGAATCTGAATGCGCCGCGACCACTTCAGTTGCGGAAGCCGCGTGTCGTAATGCGTGTTGACGGATTCCCGCTCAGCTTGTGAATCCGCACCTGCGTCCGGTGTGCTCATCGTGTTTAATTAGTGTAATGCCGCGAGCCGCCGCGCTCCCGGCGAGTTATAGTATATCGGTCACAATAGAAATCGCGCGCCGGATCGATTTCGAAAATATGACGCCGCAAAAATTCATACCGAAGATGTTTCGCTGGCTCCTCGCCGCCGCGCTTCCGTGCGCTGGCGTGGTTGCGCTTCGCGCGGCCGCCGACGAGCCGGTTAAAGAGCCCGTCGGTATAGTCGAAGGCGAATCCATCTCCGTGCAGGGGCCGATGAGCGTCAGCGTCATCGATGGAAAAGTGAAAACTGTTCTTCGCAGCGGTGGAGAATTGCGCGTGAAATCCGGGCGCGCCACGATCGATCTTGTCGAAGGCGGCAAAATTGCTGTGTGCGGTCCGGCGCATCTTTCAGTTTTGAAATCAGGCGGCGCGCTGACGGTCGCGCTTGATTCCGGCGCGATTCACTCGTACGTGGACCAAGAGCCGTCTCTCACGATTTACACGGCGTTGCTGCAAGCAAAACCGCTGGCGATTGGCGGAGCGCCGCAAGAAACGCTGGTAAGTCTCGAGGCGAATGGCGGGCTTTCGGTTCGTGCGATCGGCGGAGCGGTTCGAATCGAACAGCAACTGAACGGACAAAGTATCGTGGTGCCGCAGAGCGGCGACGTTTTCCTGAGTAACGGACAGTTGACCGGCATGAAACTGGGGGGAGGCCGCGGTTCGTGCGACCTCGGCGAACTCAAATTTCAGCCGCCTCCGCCGCAGGTCAGCGTTCCGGCCACCGCCGAGGAAGTGAGACAGCGCCACTTGGCCGACACGAAGCCGAATCTTCCGAACGCTCGCTCGAATTCTTCCTCCGACGAAGGCCCAATCTATCAGGTGTTCCTGCCGCCGATGCGCTTTGACGCGAATCTGAAGGTGCAGCAGGCTCCCGACCCGAATTTGATCGTACTCGTGCGCCGTGTGCGAGTTCGTCCGACTTTGATTTTCGAAGGGCGCGTGGAAGGCGACGCACTAGTCGCAGAAAGCCGGCCGGCCGCGACGGTTACTGCCGCGTCGAAGCCAAATCCCACTGCAGACGCGGCGGCGGGGGCGCCAATCACGAACCCAACGGTCGCGGACCGCGTGCGTACCCTCTGGAAGCGTATGTGGGGCCCAAAGTCGTAGGACGCTTGGACAAGCCCGTTTGCCTCAAGGTACACTGTTCGACCCAGCCGTTCGTGCGGCACTTTTCTTGTGCTAGCTTTTGTCTATAGATAAAGAAAACTCTCCCCGCCGGTTTTCTTTTGTGTCCCCGGAAAATTCTTACTGCAAGTGTGGAGCATAGCTTCGTGAAAACGTACAAGCCAGCTGTGACCAGTTCGCGTTTGGTTCTGCAATTTCTGCTGGGCGCTGTCGCGATTGCCCTCGCCGCGTGCGCGGGCCCAGCGGGTACCGTTCCCCCGATGATTTCCGTGCAAGTTGCTCCGGCCACTGCCAACGTCGGGACGAACCAGACGCAGCAATTCACGGCGACGGTTTCGGGTACGACGAACACAACCGTCACCTGGCAGGTGAGCAGTACATCGGCCAGCGCGGCGAGTATCGGCACGATTAGCGCGTCGGGACTGTACACAGCACCGACGACGGTCCCAACCGGTGGCACGGTGACCATAACGGCCACTTCGCAAGCGGACAATACGAAATCGGACTCAACGACGGTGACGATAACGACGGCTCCCGTGATCTCGATTACGCTTTCGCCGACGACGGCGAACGTACAGGCGGGCATCGGCAAACAGAATTTCACGGCGACTTTAATGAACGATACGGGCGCCAAGGGAGTCACGTGGTCGCTTTCCGGGACGGGCTGCAGCGGAGCCGCGTGTGGAACACTGACGAACGTTACGACGACTTCGGTGACGTATAACGCGCCGGCCAGTGTACCGAGCCCGGCAGCCGTTACCCTGAAAGCGACGTCCGTCGGCGACACCACGAAGACATCGAATGCGTCCATCACTGTCACAGCTGCCGTCGCGGTGGCTCTTGCACCGACGGCTGCAACGGTCAATGTAAGCAAAACCCAAAACTTTACGGCCACCGTCACAAACGACACGCAGAACAAAGGCGTGACGTGGACACTTACGGGAACCGGCTGCAGCGGCGCGACGTGCGGAACTTTGTCCGCAGCGAGTAGTGCCTCGGGAGTGGCAATCACTTACACGGCGCCTGCGACGGTGCCTTCGGCAGCGACGGCCAATCTGAAAGCGACGTCAGTCGCGGATACGTCGCGGACTGCTTCGGCGACGATTACGATCGCGCCAGCGATTGGCGTTACTGTCGCGCCCACGACAGCTAACGTGACAGTGAGCCTGACACAAAACTTTACGGCGACCGTCACGAACGACGCGCAAAACAAGGGTGTAACGTGGACGCTGAGCGGCACCGGGTGTTCCGGTGCAACGTGCGGGATACTTTCGACAAGCGCGAGCGCATCGGGCGTGGCCATTACGTATACCGCGCCGGCCGTGGTTCCTTCGCCTGCGACTGTTACCATCATGGCGAAGTCCGTGGCGGACACTTCGAAAACTGCCTCTGCAACGATCACAGTCGTGCCAGTGGTGGTGTCCGGTCTTTCCGTGACGATTAGCCCCGTGCGTGGCGGACTGACGCTCGGGCAAGGCATGAATTTCACAGCCACCGTCACGAACGATGTCGGCTCCGCTGGAGTGACATGGTCCGCGACGAGCGGCTCTCTTTCAGGTCAAACGACGACGACGGCAACGTACACTGCTCCCGGACTTGGCGGCGCAGTTACAGTTACTGCCACGAGTATCGCGGACATCACGAAGAGCGCATCGGCGACGATCGGCGTGACAGACCTGGCAGGCGTCTTGACCTACCACAACGACAACAATCGTGATGGCGTGAACGCGCAAGAATACGCATTAACGACCGCGAACGTGAAAACGGCGACATTTGGAAAGCTCTTTTCCTGCACAGTGGATGCGGCCGTGTACGCGCAGCCGCTGTGGGTGGCGAATGTGACGATCAGCAGTGTGAAGCACAACGTTGTCATCGCCGTCACGCAACATGACACGGTGTACGCGTTTGACGCGGATGCGAGTCCGTGCCAGACGCTATGGACGAAGAGTTTGCTCGGCACAAGTGAAACGTTTGGCTTGAGCAGCGACGTCTCATGCGCCGACCTGGCGCCGGACATCGGAATCGTCGGCACACCGGTAATTGATCCAGCGACGAGCGCACTCTACTTGGTTACGAAGACGAAAACGCCACCCACCACGACATTTATGTTCACGCAGCGGATTCACGCGCTGAGCGTGGCGGATGGATCGGAGAAATTCGGAGGGCCGACAGCGATCGCAGGAACGATCAACGGTAATTCGTTCAGCGCGTTCAAAAACAATCAGCGCGCAGGGCTGGCGCTGGTAAACGGAAAAGTCTATATCGCGCACGCTTCGCACTGCGACCAGGCCAACTATCAAGGATGGGTATTCGGCTACACGGCGTCTGACTTGACCGTGATTCCGGACGTGTTTACGCCAGCAGCGCACAAGGTCGGAGTCGAATCGGGCATCTGGATGGCAGGAGGCGCGCCTGCTTCGGACGTGAGCAACAACGTCTATCTGATTACCGGCAATGGAACGTTCGATGCGAACTCAACGACGACACCTAACGATGACTACGGCGATTCGATACTAAGGCTGGCAACAACGAGCGGCATTTCCGTGGCAGATTACTTCACACCGAGCGACCAAGCGAGCCTGCAGTCCGGTGACACGGATCTTGGATCGGGCGGCGCGGCAGTGCTCGTCGATCAGGCAACTGGACCGATTCCACATTTGCTGATCGGTGGCGGCAAAGAAGGTCTCATTTACCTTTTGAACCGCGACAGCATGGGACATTTTTCAAGCACCGATGCCGGCGTGATTCAAAAAGTGAGCACGGGCGGAGCGATTTTCTCTACCCCCGCATTTTGGCAAAACAGAATGTTCATCGCCAGCGCGTTCGGCACGACGTCTCTACAATCATTCACATTCAATCCAACAACAGGGCTGTTCACGACGCCGTCCGCATCGAAATCAACTGACACCTACGCGTTCCCCGGAGCAACTCCCTCGGTGTCGGCCCGTCCCGACGGTACGAATGGAATCGTTTGGGCGATTAATTCGGCCAATAACGGCACGGATGGAAGCAGCTTTGGATCGGCCGTGCTTCGCGCTTACGACGCGACGAATCTTGCCACGGAGCTTTGGACAAGTTCCGGCGTCGCCGCAGACAAGGCTGGAAACGCAGTGAAATTCACGGTGCCGACCATTGCGAACGGCAAGGTCTATGTCGGCACGCGCGGCAACAATACCGGCGGTGCAGCGAGCTCGACTTCGACGCCTGGTGAAATCGACGTGTACGGCTTGAAACCGAACTGATAGCTCGCGCGAACGCAAAGGCGGGGATGCGGCACAAGTTGTCGCTCACGCACGTTCTCGTTTTTGGCACTCCGAAACGGTGATATCTTCTAACTAAATGCGAGAGCGTGAACGCTGATACGCTCCGCCACAACACCCTTCAAACTTTGACCGTCGGAGCACTGGCCCATGAAAAATGCGTTGTTTTGCGGCTCGATCGCGAAATCGAAATGCGCCTGGCTGAGCCTGTGCATTGTCTTGTGGTGTTTCGGGTGCAGCAGCGGCTCCACACTTCCGTCGCAGATCACGGTTGCGGTAAGTCCGAAGCGAGCAGCGGTCACGACGGGACAAACGCAAACCTTCGTCGCGTCCGTAACGGGCAGTTCCAACACCAGCGTGATGTGGGAAGTGGACGGCACGGCGGCTGGAAGCGCGAGTGTGGGCACAATCAGCGCTGGTGGCGTGTATACGCCGCCGACGGCGGGCGGCACGCACACGGTCTTGGCGCGCAGCGCCGCGGACTCTACGATCACCGCGAGCGCGAGTATCGCAGTGACGGATCTGGGCGGGGTGTTTACTTATCACAACGACATTTCTCGCACCGGAGCGAACACCCAGGAATTTGCGCTCAACACGACCACGGTGACCACCGCTACGTTCGGAAAACTTTATTCCTGCAACGTGGACGCGGCGGTCTATGCACAGCCGCTCTGGGTCGCCAACCTTACGGTGAACGGCACGAAACACAATGTCGTGTATGTGGCAACGGAACACGACAGCGTTTACGCGTTTGATGCGGACAATCCGGCGTGCACAAACGTTTGGGGATCCGCGAAGAGTTTGGTTGCGTCTGGAGAGGCGTGGGTGAACAGCCTTAACGACACGGGCTGCGGAGACCTCGCTCCTGACATCGGAATCACGGGTACGCCGGTCATTGATCCCGCAACGAACACTCTGTACGTGGTCACGAAATCCAAAGACCCGTCCACGGCTCCCGCAACGTATCACCACCGGCTGCACGCACTGGACCTGGCAACTGGAGCGGAAAAGTTGGGAAGCCCAGTCGAAGTCTCGGCGCAAGCGACTGGCACCGGGGGCGGCGGCAGCAGCATGACGATAAATTTTGACGGATTGCTTAATGCGCAGCGGCCAGCGCTACTGCTCACCGGGGGCCACGTCATCATCGCCTGGGGTTCGCACTGCGATTTTGGCCAATATCACGGATGGGTGATGTCGTATAGCGCATCGAGCCTGGCGCAGGAAGCGGTGTGGAACTCGTCTCCCAACGGTGTACTGGACGGAATCTGGATGTCGGGGAACGGACCGGCGGCGGATGCGAACGGAAATATCTACGTCGTTACGGGCAACGGGACATTCGACGCCATCAATGGCAATTTCGGGGACGCAATTGTGAAGCTGGCTCCGCCGAGCGGGGGTACGTTTGCCGTGAGCAGCTATTTCTCGCCGGTGGATCAAACAAATTTGGAGCAATTTGACGTGGACCTGGGCTCGGGCGGGTTGGTTTTGCTGCCGGATTTGCCGGGAGGCGCGCATCTGCTGGCGCAAGCAGGTAAGGATGGGCGGATTTGGATCGCGGACCGCGAGGGGCTTGGCGGATTCAGTACGACGTCGAACAGCGTCGTGCAAGAGCTTGATAACGCGGTTCCTGGCGGAATGGGGGGCTCGCCAGCGTATTGGAACGGAAATCTTTACTTCGGGGCGGCACAAGACGGCAATCCGAACGGCGATCCAATGCGGGCATTCTCCTTCAACACGACGACGGGAGTTGTCGCATTTGCCACGCAGAGTGCGAAGATTTTTGCGTTCACCGGGCCAACGCCATCGGTCTCGTCGAACGGAACGACGGCGGGAACCGGGATTGTTTGGGCGCTCGACAATCAGGCTTGGGCGCAGTCGTGTCCGAGCGGCGGATGCCAAGTGGTCTACGCTTACGACGCGACTAATCTTGCCAATAAATTGTGGGATAGCACACTTGCGGCGAACAGCCGCGACCGGTCAGGTGGAGCGGTCAAGTTCACTGTGCCGACCGTTGCCAACGGAAAAGTTTACGTGGCCGGCCAGAATTCGGTGACGGTGTACGGATTGCTGCCGAATTGAATAAACGATGAAGCACGGAGCCGTTGAGCTACGTCTACGATTCGGCTGAACGAAAACCGGCGGTCGTCGGAACTCAGCCAGGAGTGGCTAAGCTACTTACATCCCCTCGTAGTTGGGGCCGCCGCCGCCTTCGGGGACAACCCAGTTGATGATTTGGTAGGGATCGGCGATGTCGCAGGTCTTGCAGTGAACGCAATTCGCAAAGTTTATTTTTAGTTTTTGGCCGGCGCCGTCTTTCACCATTTCGTAGACCGCAGCGGGGCAGAAATACTGGCAGGGATTGCCGTATTCCTCAACGCACTTGGTGGCGCAGACGTTTAAATCAGCGATGTGGAGATGGCTTGGCTGATTTTCTTGTAGGCTTCGTGGCCGGCGTGTGCGCGCATGGGATCGACGAGGCCGCGTCCACTGGTAATTTGCTGAAACGCGGTGTTGATGAAGCCGCGGAATTGGCCGTGCGCGAAGCCCTGATGGAAATTGCGGACTTTCCATAATTCTTTCTTGATGTAGCTTTGCTCAATTTTTGTTTGGTAGGCGCTGAGCGTTTTGGCGGATGTATCGCCGGTTTTGAGCGCTTCGAACGCGGCTTCTGCAGCAAGCATTCCACTTTTTATCGCGAGGTGAATGCCTTTTAGTTTTTGCGAGTCGAGAAAGCTGCCGGCGTCGCCGACGATTAGTCCACCGTCGAAGTAATTGCGAGGCATGGCGTACCAGCCGCCGTAAGGCAGGGATTTTGCGCCGTAACGAACGAGTTTGCCGCCTTCCAGAAGTTTCGCGACAAACGGATTTGTTTTCCATTTTTGAAACGTCGCGTGCGGATCGAAGCGCGGGTCGGCGTATTCGAGCGCGACGACGAGACCGATGGAAACGCGACGGTTCGAAAGGCCGTAAATCCATCCGCCGCCGTACATGCTGCTGGGAACGGGATAGCCGAGCGTGTGCGCGACGTAGCCAGATTGAATTTTCCCAGGTTGGACGTCCCATAATTCCTTGACGCCGATGCCGTAGCTTTGCGGATTGATGTTGTCGAGTTTCTTTTTTGCGACGAGCTCTTTGGTGAGCGAGCCGCGAGTGCCTTCGGCGAGGACGGTGACTTTGGCTTTCAGTTCATAGCCGGGTTGAAAGTTGTCCTTGGGCTTACCGTTTTTGTCGATGCCCTTGTCTTCGGTGACGACGCCACCGATTCCTTCGCGTTCGTAAATTAATTGCGCGCCGCCGAATTCCTTGAAAACGTTGACGCCGGCGGCTTCGACTTTTTCGCCTAGCCATTTCACGAGCTTGCTGAGCGAGACGACGTAGTTGCCCTTGTTCTGGAACGGGGGCGGCGTGATGGGAAATCGGAAGGAGGACTTTTCCGTGAACAAGAGAGCGGCGGAATCGGTGACGGGCGTATCGAGCGGCGCGGATTTTTCAAAGTCGGGGACGAGTTCCGCGAGGGCTTTCGGATTCATGATGGCGCCCGAGAGTTGATGCGCGCCGAGTTCGCGGCCCTTTTCGAGGACATAGATGTTTTCGGCGGAGAGTTCGGGCTTTGCGCCGCCGGCGTTGTGCGCCTTGATCAAATTCGCAAGATGCAGCGCGCAGGCGAGCCCGGCGGGGCCGGCGCCAACTATCAGAACATCGGCCTCGAGTTGTTCGCGTTGGATGGTCACTGCTTCCCATTTTATCAGATTGGGCTTTAGCCCCTGAGGAGGGGAATCGAGAACATGCAACCCGCTAGCGGAAGAGTACGAATACTGTTTTGGATCGCTTGCAATTCCCGCGCGAACGGGGTTAGCGTGAATGTACTTCCGATGTTGCTCATAGTCGCTACGATCGCGCACACGATGGTCAACGTAGCCACGTTGCCAAATCTCGGAGGTAATTCCCAACTCTTTCTTCACGCGAAACGAAAAGCCACCTTTGATGAGCTGTACTGCTCGCTCGAGCGTAGTTTCTTCCCAAGTGGTTATGAGCAGGTGGAGATGATTCGGCATCACGACGAATTCGTGGAGATCATACTTTTTCTGATCGCGGTAATGAATGATCGTCGCAATTAAGAGATTAACGACTCGTTCGGACTGAAAAAAGAATCGCTTACCATCGGTGCTCGCCGTAATGAATAAGTGCGCGAAGGGCTAGTCGATTCATCGCGAGGTGGCTTGCTCAAATTGAACCTCAGCGGCTAAAGCCCCCGTGGTGCACTTTTGTGGCACGACTGAAGTCGTGCCCTCCCATTGATCTACACGCCTTTCGCTTTTTCCAGGGCTTCGGTGAGGGCGGGCATGATTTCGAAGATGTCGCCGACGACGGCGTAGTCGGCGATTTCGAAGATGGGCGCGTTCTGGTCTTTGTTGATGGCGACGATGGTGCGTGCGCCCTTCATGCCGACGACGTGCTGAATCGCGCCGCTGATGCCGAGCGCGAGATAGAGTTTTGGCGCGACGGTCTGGCCGGAGCTGCCGATTTGCCGCTCCATCGGCAGCCAGCCTTCGTCGCAGATTGGACGAGACGCAGCAATTTCCGCGCCCATCGCTTTGGCGACGGCTTCGGCTTGCGGAATATTTTCCGGCGCTTTGATGCCGCGGCCGATGGCGACGATGAGGGGCGCTTGCGTGAGGTCGACGGCGGATTTCGCTTCTTTGAAAAGTTCGAGCGGCTTCGTGTGAATTTGCGCAGCGGTAAGTTGAACGCTGATTGAGTTCACTGGAGCTTTGCCGGATGCGTGCGCCTGGACGAGATCTGCACGAAACGCGCCAGCCTGAAACGACGCGAACCACGGACCCGCGCCGAGGAACGAAACGTCGGCAACGGTTTTGCCCTGAAACATTTGGCGGACGAAAACAAGTTTGCCGCCTTCGCTGCGGTGGCCGACGCAGTCGCCAATCATTCCTTTGCCAAGCATCGCGGCAAGTTTCGGCGCAAAATCGCGGACTTGATACGTATGCGGGAACAGGACGAGGTCGGGCTTCGCGGATTCGACGACTTGCTTCAGTGCGATGCAGTATCCGTCCGGAGTGTAGTCGGCGAGCAGTTCATTTTCGACGGCGAGAACTTCCGCGACGGCTTTAGCAGCGAGTTCGCCCGCAAATGTGCCAATGCTCTTACCAAGAACCACCGCGCTGACAGTGCCCGAAGCAGCGCTCGCGATTTGCTGGGCTGCGGCCAGCGTTTCGAAGCTGGCGTTATTCCATTTGCCCTGACGATGTTCGGCGATGACGAGGATTTTCATGGTTAGATCACCCTCGCTTCGAACTTCAACTTTTCCACAAGCTTCGCGGCCATTTCTTTCGGCGTGCCCGTCAAGAATTCCGTCTTCTTCGTTTTGCTCGGGACGTAAATCTTTTCTACGCGCTGCGTCGGCTCGCTTGTGACGCCGAGCGATTCGCGGGTTACGCTCGCGATCTCTTTTTTCTTCGCCGCCATGATTCCCTTCAGCGTCGCGTAACGAACTTTGTTGATACCGGACTGAATGGAGAGCACGGCTGGGAGTGGGCACTCAATCCACTGGAACCAGCCCGCCTCCAATTCCCTCTTCAATTTCATTTTTCCGTCGGCCACTTCGATTGCCATGATGATCGTCGCGTGCGGCCGGTCGAGTTCCGCCGCCATCAGCACGCCTGTCTGGCCAAATCCTTGGTCGTCGCTCTGCAGGCCCGTCAAAATCAGATCTGGATTTTCGCTCTTCACCGCAGCCGAGAGCGCTTTCGCCGCGCCAAGTGGGTCGAGTTGAAAGAAATTGTCGTCTGCAATGTGGATGCCGCGGTCCGCGCCTTTTGCGAGTGCTTCCTTCATCGTCTGCTTCACGCGCTCAGGGCCCATGGACAGGGCAATCACTTCGCCGCCGTGCTTCTCCTTCAGGCGCAGCGCTTCTTCGAGAGCGAAACTGTCCGGCTCGTTCATTTCGAAGCCAATGTCCGATTCCTTGATCCAGTTGCCGGAAATCGCCAGCGGCGCGTCCTTGGCCGGCACCTGATGGGAATTCGCCTTCTCTGAAACGATGCAACAACGCCCCAAATGTCATTCCGAGGGCGATTTGTGCCCGAGGAATCTGCTTTTTCTCACCACTTCGCCAAAAGCGGATTCCTCGCTTCGCTCGGAATGACGAGAGCGGCTTATTTACCGGTCCAGCGCTTGAAAATCAGCGCGGCGTTCGTGCCGCCAAATCCGAACGAATTCGAAAGCGCGTAGTCCACTGTATGTTTTCGGGCTTGATTTGGGACGTAATCCAAATCACATTCGGGATCGGAATTGAATTGATTGATCGTCGGCGGCAGAATCCCGTCGCGCAAGGCCAACACGCTGATACCGGCTTCGAGACCGCCCGCTCCGCCAAGCAAGTGTCCCGTCATCGATTTTGTGGAGCTAACCGGCAATTTCTTCGAAATCGCGCGCTCGCCGAACAGGCGCTTCATCGCGCGAGTTTCGATTGCATCGCCGATTGGCGTCGAAGTTCCGTGTGCGTTGACGTAGCCAATGTCGTCCGGCGAAAGTTTTGCATCCTTCAACGCTGCGCGCATCACGCGAAATGCGCCATCGCCATTTTCGACCGGCTGCGTGATGTGATGCGCGTCGCCGGACATGCCATAGCCAACGATCTCCGCGACAATCGGCGCGTTGCGTCGCGTCGCATGTTCGAGCGATTCAAGAATCAAAATGCCGCAGCCTTCGCCGACAACGAATCCGTCGCGGTCGCGGTCAAACGGCCGGCTCGCCGTCGCCGGATCGTCATTACGCGTCGAAAGGGCGCGCATCGCCGCGAATCCGCCGACGCCCATCGGCGTAATCGTCGCCTCGGTGCCGCCGCAAATCATCATCTCCGCGGCGCCACGTTCGATAATCTTGAAAGAATCACCGATGGAATGAGCCGATGCCGAGCAAGCCGTCGCCGTCGCGGAGTTCGGCCCGCGCGCACCATAGCGAATCGAAACGTGCCCGCTCGCCAGATTCACAATCGCGGAAGGAATAAAGAACGGTGAGATTTTCCCGGGGCCGCCAATGGTCAGCTTGAGGTGTTCGCGCTCGATGATGTCGAACCCGCCGATGCCGCTCGCAATGTACACACCGACTTCGTCCAGGTCAGATTGTTCCGGCTTCCATTGCGCCTGCTTCACCGCGAAGTCCGCGCCTGCCAGCGCGATCTGAATGAAGCGGCCCATTTTCTTGAGTTCTTTTTTCTCGATCCACCGAAAGGGGTCGAAGTTCTTCACTTCGCCGGCGATGGTGCAATCAAAGTCAGTGGTATCGAAGTGCGTGATCGGGCCAATGCC
>WNFM01065485.1_pt1 | contig 15767 bp, 13 predicted proteins | sample 5400271 | NCBI WGS metagenome assembly WNFM01 (sample SAMN13153352, study PRJNA577476) | soil metagenome | isolation source: 60 cm saprolite on Douglas fir-dominated hillslope | place: USA:California | collected 2013-09-17
GTACGCGCGCTACAACGCGTTCGTGGTGCGTTTGTCCCATCGCACCACGAACGCGTTGTAGCGCGCGTACGCGCCGTTGGTGCGGTGCGCGAGCACGTTGTCGAATTGCGGGAACGGCCGCAGCAATTGGCCGGCCGCAATGGTCGATGACCGGCTGAAGTTGCCGAACACGGCGTTGCCGAAGAACGGATTCGGGACCAGCGTCTGCAGCGCCGTGCCGCGCGAGAGGAAACTGGGATCGAGTTGGTTGATGTTCACGGTGGCGTCCGAGGTGCCGCCCACGCTCAGCCGTTCGGATCGGCTGCCCAGATACCCGACGCCGACGATGTTGCCGCCCGGGAACTCGCGCTGGAAGTCGATGGAGTACTGCTGCACGTATCCGGTCTTCGAGTTCTGGTCCGGGAAGTCGACGACGCCGCCGGCGCCGGTCAGCAGACCGAGCGAGTTGCCCTGCGGCTGCGTGATGCCGGCCGGGAACGGATTGCTGAGCTTGCCCGCGGGCGTCAGGTTGCCGTCGGTGGTCGCGAGATACGTCGTCGCCGCCGAGTAGCCGCGCGCGCCGAGCGCCGCTTCGGTCGTCGCCGGGAACTGCGTCGGTGCCCAGAACAAGCCCCACCCGCCGCGAATGACGGTGAGGCTGTCGAGCGAGTACGCGAATCCGCCGCGCGGCGCGACCTGATTCTTCAGGGGATTGCCTTGATAGGTCGGGTAGCCGTTTTGCCCGGCGTACACCAGCCCGCCCTTCAGATTGAGTCCGCTCGCCTGCACCGGGAACACCGCCGCCGGATCGAAGCCGACGACCAGATGATCGTTCTGTTCCCGCAGGCCGGACTCGAACTCGTAGCGCAGGCCGAAGTTGAGCGTCAGTTTGTCGTTCAAGCGCAGGTCGTCCTGCGCGTAGCCGGCGTAGTAATTGACGTAGTAAAGACCGGGCTGCGCAACCTGGACGCTGCCGGACACCGGGTAGCCGAGGAGGAAGCTGGCAAACGCGTCACCAGCGGTGGCGCTGGCCGTATTCGGATTCGGCCCCTGCGTGAACGCCGACGAGAAACTGAACGTGCCGGCAGACGGGCCGCTCGTGAGGTTGTCAAGGCTGATCCGCCGGATATCGCCGCCGAGCTTGAGCGTGTGGTGCCCGATCAGCTTCGAGAGCGTCGCGTTGACGACCTGCGACTCATGAATGTTCGAGGTGGGCCCCGCATTACCCATCGTTGTGGCGCCGCCGTACCCGGTCACGATCACCGAGGGGAACGTGTTCGCCGCGAGCGAGTTCACGTAACTCGCCGGGAACCCCAGCGTCTTCGCGTCGAAGTCCGGGTACGAGCTGTAGTCGTTGAAGCGGTTGTACCCGTAGCGGATCGCGAGCACCGTCGTGTTGTTGGGCACGAAGATGTTGTTGATCGCCGCGAAGTAGATCGACCGGAGCAGGAGGCTGCTGCCGGGATCACCGGGCACCGTGAACGATTCGCCGAAATACGACGATCCCGGCTCTCTCGTGCGCTGGTGCGCGTACATGCCCGTGGTGGTCCACTTGTCGGTCCAGCGCTGATCGATCTTGATCGTCTGCTGGTTCTGCGGACCATCGACGAGCGTCGCGACGCCGTTGAACGTCGTGCCGCGGCCACCGAATCGATCTTGCCTGGCTGGATGACGTTGCCCTGGAACGGATCGCGAATGAACTGACCCGGCACGGCTGGGTTCGGCCGCGTCGTGGTCGGATCGTAGAGCGTGATGCGCGCACCGGACGAGTTGACCAGTCCGGAGAAGTCGCCATTACGCATCGCCTGGGTCGGGTAGGTCAGCACGGCGTTGCGCGTGCTCTGCTGTTGATAGCCTTCCGTCGTTGCAAAGAAGAACGTCTTGTCCTTGACGATGGGGCCGCCGAGCGAGCCGCCCCAGTCGTAGAAGTACTGCGACGGCTTGTCGAGTCCGGCTTTCTCCGTGAAGTACAGCCGCTTCGTGCCCCATTCCGGTTTGTTGATGAGCAGCGCGCTGCCGTGCCAAGCGTTCGACCCCGACTTGGCCGCGGTGTTGAACACGCCGCCCGCCGAGTGGCCCATGTCTGCGTCGTAGGTCTTCACCTGGACCTTGAGATCTTCGATCGCTTCCATCGACGGCACGATCGTCGGCCGATTCGTGAAGTCGGTGATCGGCACGCCCTCGAGCAGATAGCCGTTCCCGCGCCGGGGTCCGCCGCCGAGCGACAGGTAGGAGGCGTTGGTCTGGTCCTGATACCGGACGAACTGCGGGTCGCCCGACTGAATCACGTTCGGCGTCGAGATCGCGAGGTAGAACGCGTTGCGCCCGAAGATCGGCAGCGTCTCGAGCTGCTTGGAGTCGAGCGAGGCTGCGATCGCCGGATTCGAGCGCTCGATGAGCGGCGCCTCGCCCGTGACAGTGATGCTTTCGGCGACCGTGCCCACTTCCATTGTGAAGTCGGATGTCAGGAACTGCTGCGTGCCGACGCGCAGGCCCTTGCGTTCCAGCGTCTTGAACCCCTGCATCGCGACCTTCAACGAATACGTGGCCGGCAGGACATTCGCGAACGAGTATTCGCCGACCTCGTTGGTCGTCGTCACGCGCGTGGCGTTGGTTTCGTCGTTGGTCAGCGTGATTTCGGCGCCTGGGATGACGCCGTTCGCATCTTTGATCAGTCCGCGAACACCGCCTTGATAGGTCTGGGCTGCAACAGAGGATGGCGCGAGGAGAATTGCAGAGAAACCAAGGGCGGCGAGACTCGACAGCACGCGCGGCATGTGTCCCCCTTCTTGCGAAACTGCCCGTGGGAACGAAGAAAAAAAACTTCGCCGCCGAAAATATGTTGCTTGCTGCGGAACGTGCGCATTCTGTGCGGCGGCCACCACGTTGTCAAAGCATAAATACAGACATTTTTGAATCCTTGCGCTGATGACGCTTCGCGCGACGTGGGGACGCGCGTTTGACACGCGCGGACGCGGGGTTTAGGGTAGGGCGGTTCAGCGAGGCGTGTTCACTCAGCAGTTGTGAGGAGGGGCCAATGGGACGTTCGCAGCTCGGCATCTCACGGCGCGGCTTCCTTGGCGGGACAGCCACGGCGGCGATCGGCGGTGTCGCGGGCGGCTTGCTGCCGGCGCGCGCGTTCGGACAGAGCCCGACGCCGGCGCTGGCGCTGGACGCGCTCAAGCCTACGGGGGGCCTCGACGAGGCGTATTGGCTGAAGGTGCGAAGTCAGTTCAACATGGTCGACGGCCTCACGTTCATGAACAACGGCACGCTGGGCCCCATGCCGCGCGTGGTCTTCGAGGCCAACGAGCGCTACATGCGGGAGATCATGGAGAACCCCACCGACGGCGGCCACGCGCCGGAGATCGACAAGGTGCGGGAGAAGGTCGCCGCGTTCGTCGGCGCCACAGCCGATGAAATCGCGCTGACGCGCAGCACGACGGAAGGCATGAACATCTTCGCGCACGGCTTCGACTGGAAGGCCGGCGACGAAGTGATCTACTGCACGCACGAGCACGGCGGCGGCACCGGCCCGTACAAGAACCTCGAGAAGCGCGTCGGCATCAAGATCGTCAACGTCGCAATTCCGGCGCCGCCGCAGAGCGTCGATCAGATCGTCGGCCTGTACGAAAAGGCCATCACGCCGCGGACGAAGGTCATCATGGTGAGCCACGTCACGTACGTGACCGGGCTCGTGACGCCAGTCAAGGAACTCACCGACCTCGCCCATCGTCGCGGGCTGTTGATCTCCGTCGACGGCGCCCATCCGCTCGGCCTCATGGACCTCGACCTTCATGCGATGGGCGTCGATCACTACTCGGCCGCGGGACAGAAGTGGCTGATGTGCGGCACCGGCACGGGCATGTGCTACGTGAAGCGCGACGTGCAGGATCGCATCGCGGAGCTCATGGGCGCGCCCTCGACCGACCCGAAACGCGGCGCGCGCAAGTACGAAGAGTTCGGCCAGCGCGACGTTCCCGATGTGCTCGGCATGGGCGCGGCGGTCGACCTGCAGCTGGCGATCGGCAAGAAGAACATCGAAGCGCGCGACCGCGCGCTGTCCACGCGGCTGCGCGCCGGTCTGAAGAACGTGCCCGGCGTCAAGTTGTGGACGTCCGAGGATCCCGCGCTGAGCACCGCGCTCACGCTGTTCTCGGTGCGCGATCTCCCGATGGACGCGGTCCAGAAGGCGATCATGAAGCACGATCGGGTCTGGATCCGGACCATGGGCACGGGCAACCTGAACGGCTGCCGCGCGGCCACGCACATCTACAACACGCCGGACGAGGTCGACCGGTTGATCGCGTCCGCGCGGTGGGTGTCGGAGAACGCCAGCCAGGTGCGATCGACGGCCGGCTAGGTACGCAGGGCGGGTCCTCTCGGACCCGCCCGCTCTTCACTCCTTCAAGCGGTCCGTCAGTCCTTCAATCCAGAATCCTCGCGAGGACGCTCTGCGCTCTGGCGATCGGCAGATTGCTGATATAGAAATGTTGCGCGCCGACGTCTATCAATCCTCGGATCGTGCGCGCGCACACCTCTTCCGGCGTGGCGCCCGCTCCAAACTCGCGCGTCAGGCCCTCCGCGGGTACCGGCAAAAAGCTCTTGAGCGCCTCCAGCGTCCGCGGCTTCGCGCTCCGGTAGAAGAAGACGCCGAACACACCGGGGATCTTCAGCCCGCGCCGGTCGGCCGCGGCGACGAATCGCGAAACATTGTCCACATCGAAATGGCTGACGACCTGCGTCAGATAGAACTCCGCGTGAAAGTCCGGCGCCGCGAGATAATCCACCTGCCGTTCGGCGTCCGCGTGCGGATTGGCCCAGCCTCCGAGCGTCAGCGTGCGGTCGTGTTCGCGCAGGGCCTTGCGCAGTTGCCACGCATGCTCGACAACGCGCGGCGTGCCGACGGTCCTGTCGCCGCCCAGGACCACGAGCGCTGGAAAGCCGCTCTGGCGCGCGCGCTCGGCGTACGACAGGCAGTACTCGAGCGAGTGCTTCGACGTGAGGAACGGAACGATGCGCTGGCGCGGCACGTCGTGGCCGAGATTCAGCACCAGATGGCGGAGGTTGTCTTCTTCCGGCTCGCCAACGGCGCTGTCGGTGAGAAAAACGAACGTGCCGGCTCGGGTCAGCCGCTGGACGGCGTGATAGGTATCGATCCACGCGTCCATGCCCTCGTGCGTCGCAAGCTCCGCGCGCGGCGGCCGCAGTTCCGCGGCGATGACGGAGGATCCGGAACGGAGAGCAGAAAGAAGGTCCATCAATCCGTGGCGCTCAGCGAACGGGCCCCAGGTAGCGGTCGAGCCAGTCGAGCGACTCGCGGATGAGATCCGGTCTCGGAATGTTGTGCCCGGTGTCGTAGACGACGCGGCGTTTCTGGTCGGTTGGAGTGCCGAGCAGGTCGAACATCGGGATCTGGGTTGTCGCTTCCGGCAGAAAGAAGTCGAAATGGCCGTTCAGCATCAGCGTCGGCACCTTCATCCGCGGCGCGAAATTGATCGCTTCGACTTCCGGCATCGCTCGCTGCGCGTAGTAGCCGCCGACGATGAGCACAGCGGCCTTGAACCGTGGCTCCATCGCCAGATAGATCGGCGCCATTGCCGCGCCCCAACTGAATCCTACGTACGCGACGCGCGCGCCGTCGAGGTCCGGGCGAGACTCGAGGAAGTCCACGGTGCGGCGGACGTCCCTGGTCCAGTCGATGACGTGCTCACGAAATGTGTTCGTCTGTTTCGGGTAATCGTCGACGATCTCGTCCCCTCGCTCGAACGTGCTCTTGTAAATGGGATGCACGAACGCGCGACCGCTCTTGATGACCCATTCGAAGAGTCTGGTGTTGATCTGAGCGCTGGAACGCTGAGAGATGACGCCGGACCCTGGGAAGAACACCACCGTCTGGTACGGCGGCTTGCCCTGTTTGGGCAGGTACAGCAGCGCCGGCACGCGTTCGTGACCGTACGCCGCGTTGAACGACACGCGCTCGACGCGCCAGTCTGGGCTCGAATCGTCGGTGCCGTCGACGCGCGAAGCGAGCTCGCCGCGATCGTAATCATAGAGCGTGCGATACGTCGCGAACACTTGGTCGGAGACAGGCTTCTCCGTCCGGAAATCGCGTTCTTCGAACGCCACCAACTCGCCGGTCTTGGCGACCGTGTCATCGTCGGCGTACTTGACGCCCCGGAATCCAAAGTTGGCGGCCCGCTCGATCGGCGACCGCGCATCCGGATCGTTGAACAGATACGCCGGCTCGTCCCAGGCGCCGCCCAGGATGTAGCGCTTCGACGCGTCCGCGCGGTTCCAGCACCACTCTTTGACGTTACGAAAATTACTCAGTGGCGCGACCACGCCGCTCAGGCGCTGATCCGCGACGGGGCTCCAGTGGAAGATCGTCGGAAGCGACTTGCCCGCGAACGTGGCATACGCTGACGCTTCGTACCAACTCACGCCGGTGACGGGCAGGTCGTCCTGTCCCTCGAGAAAACTACCGGACTCCCACGCGGCTGGTCCGGGACGCCGCGTCGAATCAGTAAAGCGCGCCATCGCCTGCTCGAAAGGCAGCGTCCGCCCGCCGTCGACGATCGGGACTCTCCAGTACTTCGGGTCGCGGTAGCCGCCGGCGTCGACGAACTGCTTGTAGTCCCTGTTCGTGACTTCGTATTTGTCGATCCAGAAATCGCGCAGGCGCTGAGCCGGCAGATGATCCAGCCCGGCGATCAGCGCGACCTTCGGCTCGTCGCCGGCCGGCACGTACACCATGCCCGGCGGCGTCTGCTCCGCGGTATGGAGCTTCACGTCGAACGTCATGCCAGGCACGAAGACGAAGGCCGCCGCATCGGATTCCGTGACGTACCCGGGTTTCTCGAAACGCCATTCGAGAAAGGCGCTCGGCACGGCGGTCTGCGCGACTGGCGAGGACCCGAGCCGCGTCCATTCGCCCGCTGACCCCACCGCCCGGTACGACACGGTCGCGCCTGCGGGCGTGGTTCGTACGGTGACCGATCGTGACACGACAAAGTCGATGCGTTTCCAGACCGGATCGGTCGGAATGTAGCGCTTCGCCTCCTGCGCGAGCCGGAACGCGGCGACATAATCTTCTCGCTCGGACAACAGATCGATCTGCGGCAGTGCCTGCTCGCGCGCCCACCGGATGCGTGCGTTCTGGCGGATGAACCACACGCCGGGAATCGCCGCAGCCAGAACCGCGACCACCGCGATAGCCGCCCACCACCTCGTTGTTGACGTGCGCGCAGCCAACGCGACGCTCGCTCCAGCTGAGGATCGCGCTTGCCAGTCGGCAATGCCTCTGGCGATTTCGTCGGCTGAGATCGTTCGCCGCTTCGGATCCTTCTCGAGCGTGCGTTCGACGATGTGTACGAGCGCGGGAGGAACGTCGGCCCGGAGCTTCCCGACGGCGGGCGGCGCCTGCGACGCGGCGGCGAGCATCATCGCGGGGGCCGTGTCGGCCCGAAACGGAAGCCGGCGGGTGAGCATCTCGTAGAACGTGACGCCGAATGCCCAGATGTCGGCGCGTGCGTCCACGGCGAGCCCGCCGGCCTGTTCCGGCGCCATGTACGCGACCGTGCCGACGGTCACGCCCGGCCCCGTCATCTGTGCGATGGTCGCCTCTGTTTCAGAAAAAACTTTCGCAAGACCGAAGTCCAGAATCTTCACCTGGCCGTCACGCAGGAGCATGACGTTGGCCGGCTTCAGGTCGCGATGCACTATGCCCGAGCGATGCGCCGCGGCCAGCCCGGATGCCATCTGTCCGGCGATGCGCGCCGCCTCGTCGACGCCGAGCGGCGCCCGTTCGATGCGCTGCCGGAGCGTCTCGCCGTCGTAATGTGGCATTGCGATGAAGAGCTGGTCGTTCCAGTCGCCGACTTCGTAAACGGTCGCGACGTTGGGATGATCCAGCGCGCTGGCCGCCTGCGCTTCGCGCAGCAGCCTGGCACGAGCGTGCGCGTCCTGCGCGACCGCCGGTGGGAGGAACTTGAGGGCGACCTTGCGGTTCAACCGCTCGTCTTCGGCCAGGTAGACCACGCCCATGCCGCCGGCGCCCAGCGTCCCGACCACGCGATAGTGAGAGACGATCGTGCCTATCACAACACCGCAGTTTACTGCGTTGCCGATGCTGATCAAGGGTGAAGCGCCGTAATATACGTTTCAGTGACTCCGGCGGCTCTTCGAGAGATCCTCTCGCCATTTCCGTCGCTGCCGCTTGTCCCGCAGCCGACGCTGATCGAGCCGATGCCGCGCCTGGCGTCGGTCCTTGGCGGCGGTCCGCGCCTGCTCATCAAGCGAGACGATGCGATCGCGGTCGGCTTCGGGGGAAACAAAGTGCGGAAGCTCGCCTTCGTCGGCGCCCGCGCGCAGGCCGACGGGGCGGACACGCTGGTCACGGCGGGCGGTGTGACGGCGGCGGTCGCCGCGAAGCTCGGCATGCGCGCCGTGCTCGTCGCCAACGGTCGTGAGCCGGACCCGCCGACAGGGAACGCGCTGGCCGATCGTCTGCTCGGCGCGGAGATGGTCTACGTGAGCTCGCGCGACGAGCGCGCGCCGAAGATGCTCGAGATCGCCGAGCGGCTGAAAGGCGAGGGCCGCACGCCGTACGTCATTCCGATCGGCGCCTCGGTCCCGCTCGGCGCGCTCGGATTCGCGCTGGCGATGGCCGAGCTCGTCGATCAGATACCTGCTCCGGACGTCATCATCCACGCGACGTCGTCAGGCGGCACGCAGGCGGGGCTCGTGGCGGGCTGCCGGTTTCTGGGATTATCGACGCGCGTGATCGGTGTCAGCGCCGATGACAGCGCCGCCGCGATTCAGGCGCACGTGCGCGCGCTCGTCGAAGGCGTCGCGCATCTCCTGAATCTGGATCCCGGCCGCCTTTCGCGCGGAACCGCGATCGAAGTGGACGACCGCTTCGTCGGCGATGGCTATGGCGTTCCGACGGACGCGTCCCGCGAGGCGATCGACTTGCTGGCGCGGACCGAAGCGATCTTTCTCGATCCGACGTACACCGCCAAGGCGATGGCAAGCCTTATCGCGTCCGTGCGCCAGCAGAAGCTCCACGAAGGACAGACCGTGGTGTTCTGGCACACGGGCGGACAGGTGGGGCTCTTCGCCTGATTGCGGAGTGAGGATTGCGGAGTGCGGAATGGGAGAGGCTTTCGAAATCCGCACTCCGCAATCCTCACTCCGCAATCTTCAAGTGTCTTTCGAGCATCTGCCGCCTCACGACGGCACCGTACACGTTGCCCTGGGCATCGACGCCGACGCCTTCCGCGCCTGAGTGATCGGGCGCCGTCGATTCAGAATCTTCGATGAACGCGGTCACGACGCCGGTCTTCGCACTGCCGATCCGAATCCCTTTCCTGATGCCCGGCAGCTCGTGGGCGCCGGTGTCCGGGCCCGACTCGGAGTCCGCAACGTAGATCGTGTCGTCCTTCGTGATGAAGATGCCGCTCGGGCGGCCGAACTGGCGCCATTCGTCGAGAAACACGCCGGTCTGATCGAAGATCTGGATGCGGTTGTTCTCACGATCGCCGACAAACAGCCGTCCGCGTGAGTCCATGGCGATCGTGTGGGGCTCGCTCAACTCTCCGCGCCCCGTACCCTTTCGTCCCCACTCCCTTTCGTACTTCCCTTCCTTGCTGAACTTGACCACCCGGTTGTTCTTTCCGTTGCGATGACTGTCGGTGACGAAGATGTCGCCGGCGGGCGAGACGACGACGTCGGTCGGCTGATCGAAGAGATCGGGACCGCCGCCGCTGACGCCGGCCTTGCCGAGCGTCATCAGGATCTTGCCGTCCGGGTTGAACTTGAAAACCTGGTGGCCTTTCCCGTTCTCACCGCGCGCGTCGGTCACCCAGAGACTGCCGTCGCGATCGACCGTCGCGCCGTGCGGGAAGACGAACATGCCCGCTCCCCAGCTCGCGAGCAGCTTCCCGTTCCTGTCGTACTTCAGAATCGGCGCCTCGCTGCGCCCCGCACATGAATTCGCGAAGCAGCGGTGGATGACGTAGATCGTGCCGTCCGGCGCGGGCTCGACCGCCGTGACCGCGGCCCACTTCACGCCGGCCGGCAGCTCTCCCCAGTCTCGCGTCGTCCGGTACGGCCGCGGCAGATCATTCCGCGGCGCATCGGCGCCTTGTGCGATTGCGACCGCCGCCAGCGCCGCTGCCAATATGTTCTTCATGACTGCTTCAACATGTGACCGATCGTGATGCGGTGACCGTCGAACGTGCGCACGCTGAATTCGCGCATGTTCCACGGCTTGTCTTCAATCGCCGACAACACCTCGGCGCCGTTCGCTTTGAGTTGACGATAGTAGCCGTCCGCATCGTCGACGCGAAGATAGGCGAAGTAGCTGTGGCAGCCGAGTTGGCTCGGATGCATGTCGTCCGGGCACTCGCCGAGCATGATCATGCACTGATCTTTCCTGACGAAGATCCAGCCGGGGGGCTCGGCGACGATGTCGAAGCCGAGCATCTTCACGTAGAAGTCGGCCGACCGTTTCACGTCGTGAACGGCGAGGACGTAGTGATTCTGAAGAATGGACGGCATCGTTCAGAGTCCGGCTAAAGCCGGACACTACGGATTGTCTAACGAGCCTTCAGGATTTCATCGATGAGAAACAAATCGGTCAGCAGCGCGCGCAAATGGATTGACGCGTTCAGGTTGTCGATCATCTGCGATCCGATCGCCGGCTGCGCGAGGACGAGCCGGACCGCCGCCTGCGCATCACGCGCGTCGCGTGCGATGACGTCGATGAATCCGGCGTACGCCGGCGCGGGCTGCAAGCCGAGCGCGTTGACGCGGCTGGTGAAGAGATCGCCGAGGCTCGCCAGCGCGGCGTCAAGGCGCTTGAGGAAATCGCGCGCCTGACGCCCGGTGTCGTTGTCTTTGTCGACGGGGAGACCTTGGGAGGCGTACGCGAGCATGAACTCGTACGCCTCCTCGATCGTGTTGATGCGGGAGTCCAACTCACTTCCCACAGGGGCCGCGTCCGCGCTCACGCGAGATTCGTTCCTAGCGCTTCGACACGACCCAGCGGCTGGGCTCGTGGTGCTCGAGGTACTGGCGGCGCGTGATCCAGCCGAAGATCATGCCCTTGGTAATCCACCATTTGTCTGGCCGCACGGCGAAGTACACGTGCGCGATGACCAGCCCTACCAGGCCGACGCCCGCGAGCCCGTGGCTCACGTACACGATGCCCCGTGTCACGTCTTTCATGAAATACGGGTCGCGGATGAAGAACGGCGTCCGGATGTCCTTCATCATCGTGATGCCGGTGCCGACGACGGCCAGCCCGGCGACGACGATCGCGAGGTGGTACAGGCGGTTGCCGAGCGGGTACTTGCCGGACTTCGGACCGGCGACGTCGTGGCCGAGCTCGCGCAGGAGCTCTGCCTTGAATTCCGGAATGTCCTTCGGTCCGACCCAGATCGACCAGAAGTCCAGCCAGAACAACGCGTGGAAGATGTGGAACACGATGGACGCCGTCAGCACGACGCCGGCCATCCAATGCCACTGCACCCACGCGAACTTGATGCCGACGACCGGGAGGAACGCCGTGAACAGCAGCACGAACTGCCGCGGAATCTTCGCCGGCAGATCCTTGTGCGTCGCCTCGAGGGCGTCAGTTTCCGCGGACGGACGCTTGCGGTGCGCGGAGAACAGCATGTAGCTCGCGTGGGCGACGAAGAACAAGACGCCCGCGAACAACGACGCCCAGAACAGACTCCACGAGACGTGGGTGAGAACCCACTCGCCCCAGGGAGACCGACCCCACTTTAGGAGGTCCATGTGCCCTCCGCGCCTCCGCGGATGGCTCGCTTCACGAGGTTCCGCATGAGGGGCACTTTGTAGCCATTGTGGCGCAGCGTCTGCGCCCCTTCGACAGCCATATCGCCGGCCAGCTTCGCCGTGTCCGCGTTGCGCGGCTTGCCGACGATCGCCAATTCGACGTTCTTCAGGCGGCGCGGTGTCGCCGCCACCGCGTTCACGACCAGGCGCGCCTCACCGATATTGGCGCCATTCGGTTTGATCGCGGCCGCGATGTTCACCAGCGGGAAGTCCCACACCTGCCGGTCGCGGACCTTCTCGAAATAGAACTGCGCGCCCGCCATCGTCGACGGGATCACGATCTTCACCAGCAGTTCGTTCGGCTCGAGGATGTTCATCTTCGTGATGTCGATCCCGGGGCCGACCCAGTAGTCCTCCGCGTTGACCGTCCGCTCGCCCTTCGGCCCGCGGATCACCATCCTCGCGTCCAGCGCCACCAGCGCTGGCGCCGTATCCGACGGATTCACCGCCACGCAGCGGTCCGCGTCGAAGATCGCGTGCTCGCGATTGACGGCGGTCGGCGTGTCCGCGTAGCAGATGTTCCCGCCGGCGCGGTAGCAGTTCCAGCCGCCCCGGTAGTACCAGCAGCGCGTGTCCTGCGACACGTTGCCGCCGAGCGTGCCCTGATTGCGGATCTGCGGCGAGGCGACCAGTTCCGCCGCTTCCATCAGCAGCGAGAACTTCTCTTTGACCACCGGATGCCGGACGACCTCGGTCAGCGGCGTCGTCGCGCCGATCTCGAGTCCGCCGTTGGCCTCCTTGATGCCCCGCAGCTCCTTGATCTGCCCCAGGTCGACGACGACCTTGGGCCGCTTGAGGCGATCCTTCAGCCAGTCCATGCTGTCGAGCCCGCCCGCCAGCACCAGCGCGTCGGCGCCGTGCGTGTCGAGCAGCTTGATCGCATCATCGATGCTCGCCGGCTGGTACAGCTCGAACGCAGGAATAATGTCTCACTGTATTGCGGAGTGCAGATTGCGGAGTGCGGATTGGAGACCGCCTGTCTCTGTAATCCGCATCCCGCATTCCTCAATCCGCATTTAGATGTGTGCCGTCAAGGGTTCATGGGTCCGCTTACCGTTGTTCTCGAGCGCGTTCAGGATGATGTCGGCCGACACCGGCGCGCGCCGGAAGATCTCGTCGCCCACCGCATCCGCAATCGCGTTCATGATCGCGCCGTACGCGGCGCCCACCGGCGGCTCGCCGACGCCGCGGACGCCCGTCGGCGTCTCCGGATCGGGGAGGTTCACCGCGTCGCCCGTGAAGTTCAGCGGCGCGTCGAGAATCGTCGGCGGTTTGTTCTGATAGAAGCGCTTCGCCAGCGCGACGCCGTAGTGCTGATCGTACGCCCAGCGCTGCGTCTTCGCGTGGCCGAGGCCCAGCATCGATCCGCCGAAGAGCTGTCCCTTCAGGCTGCGCGGATTCAGGATGGTCCCGACGTCGCCGATCGCGGCGTAATCGAGCACCGTCACCACGCCCGTTTCTGTGTCGACTTCCACTTCCGCGAACCCGACGACGTAGGACTGGGATTGACCGTCGCGGGGATACGCATCCTTCGCGACCGCCATCAGGCCCTGGCCGGCGAGATTCTTGGCCGACGTCTTGGTGAAGTTGTTGATGTCCTCGGGCAGTTCGTGGCCGTCGTACTTGCCGCCGAGTTCGATCGCCTTCTGCGCGGCCTGCGCGAACGTCATGCTGCCGCCAGGTCCGGTCACGCGCTCGTTGGCGACTTTGTACGCGTCAGGGTTGCCGCCCTTGGTCTTCGCGGCGATCTCCTGCAGCTTCTTGATGCAATCCTTCGCGGCGGCATGGGCGGCGCGGGTCATCGCGTGCGCCGTCTGGCTGCCGGCCGAGATGCAGGTCCACGGCAGGTTCTTCGACGTGTTGCCGAACACGACGTCGCACTTGTCCCACGCCACGCCGATCATTTCGGCGGCGACGCGGTGCACGTCGAACATCGAGTGCGTGCCGAGGTTGCCGATGCCCGACTGGAACGTGATGCGGCCGTCCGGCTTGATGATGAACAGGCCGTCGAAGCCGATCGAGCCGCCCGAGTACGGGCTGACGGCGACGCCGATGCCGCGCGCGAGCCGCCCCTGCTTCTTGCCGCTGACCGACGCCTTCTTCGCGTCCCACTGGAACAGCTCGTGCCCCTTGTCGAGCGCCTCCTTGACGAAGGCGCTGGTGACGTAGGCCTGCTTGCCGTTGGGGAGCGCGGGGCCGAACGGCGCGTGGCCGGCCGGCGCGTTGATCCGGCGGACCGCCACCTGATCGAGCCCGAGCTTTTTCGCCGCCTTCGATGCCCTGCGCGCCGCCGGGCGCGCGCTGCGAGGTCTTCGGCGGGGTGTTCGTCAGCACCGTCAAACCGCGCCACCGCATCGACTCCGGCTGGTACGCGAGCGAGATCGTCGTGCCGGCGGACCGGCCGTCGCCCTGCGCGTCGTACGGGCCGTTGTCGCACAGTGCGTACATGTCGATCGCGGTGATGCGACCGTCTTTTCTGAAGCCGATCTTCAGGCGGGCGAGGATGCCCGGCCGCGCGCGGCCGATGAAGTGCTCGTCTTCGCGCGTCAGGCGCATCATCACCGGCGCGTTGGCTTTCTTCGAGAGCAGCGCCGGAATCGCCATCGAAATGGCGCCCGGAATCTTGCTGCCGAAGCCGCCGCCGGTGTACTCGCTGATGATCACGACTTTGTCCGGCGTCGTGCCGGTCCAGCGCGCCACCGACGCGACCGTCTGCACCGTGCTCTGCGTTGAGCCGTGCAGGAACAGCTTGCCGTTCTGCCAGTACGCCATCGCGCTGCGTGTCTCGAGTGGTTGATGGCCGGTCGACTGCGTCATGAACGTTTCGTCGAGGACGAGGTCCGCCTTCTTCAGTCCCTCTTCCACGTTGCCGAACGCCCACTCGTCAGTCGCCTTGCCGAGCGGCATCTCGCCGTCTTTCGCGGCCGCGAAGTCTTCAGCGGTCCACTTCCACTCGGCGATCTGCGGTGGCGCCGGAGCGCCCGCGCCGCCCGCGGCGCCGCGACCTCGACCACGTCCCGCGGGTGCTGCGCCGCCTGCTGCTGCGCCTGCCGCTGCCGCACCCGCTGGTGCCGCGCCGGCCGCCGGAGCCGCACCAGCCGCCGGAGCTGCTGCCGCCGGAGCTGCTGCCGCCGGAGCTGCTGCCGCCGGAGCTGCTGCCGCCGGAGCTGCCGCTGCCGGAGCTGCCGCTGCCGGAGCTGCCGCTGCCGGAGCTGCGCCCGCCGCGCCAGCTGCCGCACCGGCCGCCGCGCCCGCCGCGCGTCCTGCCGGCGCCGCTGGCGGTGTGGTCGGACGCATCCAGACGTTGCCCTGAATCCGCGCGTTCGGGCTGCCGGGCCGCAGCGTTTCGATCACGTCGACCGAGAACGGGAGCGGTTCGAACTCGATGTCGATCTTTTCGATCGCCTCAGCCGCGGTCGCTTCGTCGACGGCCGCGATCGCGAGCACGGGCTCGCCGTAATAGAGCGGCTCGTTCGTCAGGCCCCGCTCGGCTTGCGCCGAAGCCTGCACGCCTTCGCCGAGCGTCGCGCCCACGGCAGCGCCGGGCATGTCGTCGGCCGTGAGGATCGCTTTCACGCCGGGCATCGCCATCGCCGCGGTCGTGTCGAGCCTCTTCACTTTCGCGTGCGGCATCGGGCTCACGAGGAGCTTGCAGAAGAGCATGCCGTCGACGCGGTAGTCCTCGGCGTACTTGGCCTTGCCGGTGACTTTCGCGACCAGGTCCGGAGTCGTGTACGGCTGGCCGATGAGTTTGTTGTCAGCCATGTTAGGCGTTCCTCATGTGCTCGGCGCCGCGCATCATCGCCGTGAGAATCTTGTCGTAGTCCTGGCAGCGGCAGAGATTGCCGGAGATGCCGTGCGCGAGTTCCTGCCGTGTCGGGTTGGGATTCGTTTTGAGATAGCCGACGGTCGCCATCACGAAG
>WNFM01351207.1_pt1 | contig 15758 bp, 12 predicted proteins | sample 5400271 | NCBI WGS metagenome assembly WNFM01 (sample SAMN13153352, study PRJNA577476) | soil metagenome | isolation source: 60 cm saprolite on Douglas fir-dominated hillslope | place: USA:California | collected 2013-09-17
TTGTTCAAGAATTTTTTGTCCATTGGGGAGAGGAATAACAGTTGTGTTCATAACAGTTATTATTAATCAGCATTTTCAGAATCATCATACCTGGTTGGATGATTCGTCTCTCCGGTTGTCCAGATATGTGTTGCTCACTATTGCATTGTTACTAATCAGGCCCTCTCTTGGATTGACTCCTCAGCGCCTGCGGCGCTTCGTGAAGTATTATACGATGGCTAAGGGCGGTGCAGCCCGCGGGCTGCACCGCCCTTAGCCATCATATATGAATGATTATCTCGATAAGAAATGGCTGTAGCATAGTACTTTTTGCACCACTTCGCATCATAGTGGCACTACGGTCTTGTATATTAGTATGTATGGCTTTATACATCTCTGATAGTGCAGAGCTTGTTTGTGCAAGCTGACCTGAGTAAATGGCACGCGGAGGAGTTGGCGTAGGTGATCGACTATACAGGACAGAAACTGGGGAATTACCAGCTTGTCAAGCTGCTTGGGCGAGGTGGCTTTGCTGACGTATACCTGGGCGAACACGTCTATCTTCAGACGACTGCCGCCATTAAAGTGGTGCAGGCACAGCTCACGGATGAAGCGCTTGAGAAATTTCTCGTCGAGGCACGAACGATTGCGCGTCTTAGCCATCCGAATATTGTGCCTGTGCTGGAATTTGGTATCGAGAATACGACGCCTTTCCTGGTGATGAGTTATGCCCCTTATGGCTCGCTGCGCCAGCGCCATCCGCGTGGAAGCTTGCTTGCGCCACTGACGATAGTCTCCTATGTCGAGCAGGTAGCAACGGCACTCCAATATGCGCATGATCGCCAGGTTATTCATTGTGACGTGAAGCCGGAGAATATGCTATTGGGCCAACATGAGACGTTAATGTTGAGTGATTTTGGCATAGCTATCAGTGCTCAATACAGACAAGATGCATCCTCCCCTGCCGGAATTGTGGGAACCGCTACCTATATGGCACCCGAACAGTTTTACGGCAAGCCATCACCAGCGAGTGATCAGTATGCGCTCGGTATCGTTGTTTATGAATGGTTCGGTGGAGTTCCCCCTTTTAACGGCAACGCTACGGAGATAGCTACTCAACATATCCAGGTACCACCACCGCCACTCCGTGAAAAGATCCCTACGCTGGCCCCAGCTATCGAGCACGTGATAATGCAGGCAATCGCCAAAGATCCACAGGCACGCTTCACCAGTATGCGAGACTTTGCACGCGCGTTGAAGGCGGCCTGTGCTTCAACATCATCTCTGCTCGCTGGACCTCGGATCATCTCGCTACCATCTTCACCACACGTTCGTTCTGACACCTCTCTGCGCCTGAGTTCATCTGACTTCCCAGCAGACGGTTATATCTCTCACACAGTGGCTATTCCCTTTACAGCTCCACCTGTCCCTCAAAGCCCGAATGCTGCACCTTCCAGTTTTGCACAAGGATCACAGCAGGGCTGGCAGTCACTCTCAAGACGTACCGTTATTGGTGGTCTTTTGGGATTGACGGCTGCTGGCACGCTGACAGCACTGGGCGCCGCCATGTTATGGCATCCAGCTTCGCAACCACGCGCTATCTCTCCTGCTAAGCCACGGCATCTACCGACACCGACGGCCACCCCAAATATATCCGCAACTGCCCAGGCGATTATTAATGCAGCCAGTACAAAGCCAGCGGTGACCACATCAGGTCCTAATACCCTGGATCTCTTCATACGCGGTGGCGATAATGCCTTGTGGCATAAGCACTACGACGGCTCCTGGCATGACTGGGAATCATTGGGGAGCCTGGTCAATGATCCGGCCGCCGTCTCCATGAGTGTCGGACGGTTCGATCTCTTTGCGCGTGGAGCCGATAATACCCTCCAACACAAATGGTTTGATGGCACCTGGCATGATTGGGAAACATTGGGAGGAACGCTTACCGCTGACCCGGCCGTGACATCTTCAAGTGCCGGGCGGCTCGATGTATTAGCGCGAAGTGTGGACAATGGCATATGGTATAACTACTTTGATGGCACCTGGCATGATTGGGGATCATTGGGAGGCGTCTCTTTATCGGCTCCCTGTGTAACCTGTTCAAATTTTGCAGTCACCAGGGACGGCTATGAAAGTGGAGGAGGAATACGTATTGACGGCTTTGTGCGTGGGACCGACAATGCTTTGTGGTACAAGTGGTTTGATGGTACATGGCATGATTGGGTACCCCTGGGTGGTAGCTTTACTTCTGACCCGGCCGTAACGTCCTGGGGTACTGGACGGCTCGATGTCTTTGTGCGGGGAAGCGATAATACTTTGCAACATATCTGGTACGATGGCACCTTGCATAGTTGGGAATCGCTGGGAGGTGCGCTGACTTCCAGTCCAGCGGTAGTCTCCTGGGGAAGTGGTCGCATTGATGTGTTCGCCCGCGATCTGAACAACATATTACAGCACAAATGGTACGAGGGCGCCTGGTCAGACTGGGAGGTTTTCAAGTAGAAGCAATCAGTACTATATCCTCCAGAACTGATCGTGCAAAAGCTGTATTTTTAGACGTTTCCTATGGTAAAATAGGGGTGGTAAACGCCACTTTCGCACCCCTATTCGATCGTCATTCTGGACTGTTGGAACTGCGTAAAAAGGGCAAAAGAATGCAGAGAACACACGCGATCCAGGTCAAATCCATGGTGCGGACCCCACCGTTTGCGGCAACTATGCAGAATGTTTCCAGACAACTGGCTCTGCATCCCCAAAGGAAGCGAGCAAAGATTCTGTTCGCTGAACTGAGCAAAAGAGAATAAACTGTTCTTCAGAGCGGGAAGAAGCGCAATCATTCCTGGCATTTGTGCACGCGTCTCGCCTTCGCGTCGGCGGCTTTCTATGAAACATCTGTTAGACTAGAATTTGTGGTTGATTAACTTGCTAGTACTGCAATTTAGGAGTGTACACATGGCCGCCTACGATATTTCTGAAATTAGCAATCTCTATCAAAATGCTCAAGAGTCATATATTCAAGGGAAATTTGAAGAAGCTTTGCAATATTGTAACAAGGCGCTTCTCCAGTTTGCATCAGTGAAGAATCCTAATAGTGACGTACAGTTTAGACTTCTACGGCTGATGCTTGCCATCGCCAATAATAGGTGGAGAGGATCAAGTACTCTCCCGGGTGGTTTAATAGTTCGTGATTTGTTTGAACGTGCAGAGGCTGTTGCTCAGCAATCTCAGGCTAAAGCGCGAATAGCACAAATTCTACAGATGAAGGGGGTATGGCTCCTAACAACAATAGGATCTTCTAATGCAATCGAAACCTTGCAGGATGCATGGCGTCTTGCCAGAGAGTCGGATGATCGATTAACAGAATTCATCACTACTTATTCGCTTGGACATCAGGTGTCCAAAGATAATCTGGATAATGGAATATCGTTGCTTTACCGGGCATACGAGATCTATTCTATTTACGAACAGGAGATCATTAACTCTGATCCTTCCCCAGAGATGGTTGAATCTCGTCTATATGCAGTGGCTGCACTCGGTATTAATGAATTTGACCGGGGCAATTACAGTAAAGCCTTCGCACTTCTAAGGGATACCTTACACGAATATAACATTCGAGGATTAAAATTTGATTTACCTGTAATCTTGAATTTCTTGGCACAGGTTGAAATTGCCTCTGGTCATTTTGAGGAAGCAGAATCACATCTGAATCAAGCAATAGCTCAATTTGAAAATAGCAACATTCCTAACTCATGGAACGGCTATAATCTTGCCCTGCTAGGAAAACTTTATATAGAATGGGGGCGTCTGGAAAATGCTACGAACCCCATAAAGCGCGGGTTACAAGAAAGTAGCATTACTCACAACGTGGATCTCATCTCGCTCGTGCGAAATTACTATGCCGAATACCTAATGCATCCTGACAATAATCAACGGAATCTTGAGCAAGCAGCCATATTGCTTCACGAAAACTTGTCTGAGTGTCGCGCCTCAGCTATGCACCGCAGCGCGATTCTTGCTCTTTCCATGCTAGGACAGATTATGCTGCAAGAGGAAAATCGTGACTCCGCATTCGCTCTCAGTCAGGAAGCCGTTGAGTACTTGGAACGAATGGGGAGAATGCCTGCGCTACGTTCCGAGGAAATTTATTACAACCACTACAAAATATTCAATGCACTGGGTAACGAGAAAGAGGCACAAAAATGTCTCGAAAAGGCTTACGACCTTATCCATTACGTGCTCATTGATGATGAAAAGCCGTTTTTTGAACGTGTTCCGCTGAACCGCTCTATCGTTCAGGCTTATCAGGCTCATTTGGGAAAGTAGGATATATGGCAGGACATAACTTTCTTTCGTATGCGCGCAGCGATGCAGCGGACACCGTTAAAAAACTCCACGATGATCTTGAAAAGCACGGATTTGTCACATGGTTAGACATTACTGATATTACCTCTGGTGATTGGGATTATGCTATTGATGAAGGATTACGCAGCGCTCGTGCAGTGCTTGTGATCATGACACCTGGGGCAGTTGCATCGCTACAGGTAAAGTCTGAATGGAACGATGCGGTGAGTCGATACTTGCCTGTTATCCCACTGTTATTCCAGCCATGTCAGATACCACGGGTTTTGCGCGTATTCAACTATGTGGATTTCACCGAAAATTACGATGATGCATTCCAGCAATTAGTCACAGTTCTTGAAATGTTAGGAGAACACCATCTTAAATATTTGAAACAGACGCTTAGAGCGCTCGAACTCGCTCAGCAGGAATCAACAGATCCCCGACGCTTTCGCATCAGAATCGAAGACCTGCGCGACCGTATCAATCATTGGGAAGTGCAGTACTATGACCAAGACGAACGCATCAGTACGGATTTGAAACTCTATCGACGAGAAGTCAACAAGAGTTTGCCTGTTATTCAACAAGAGCGGGTTTTGCGTGTTGTTGGGCAGCGTCCTCTTGATGTGATCGAGTTTTTTAAGGATCGTGTCAAGGAGCGACATATGGTTAGCGAACTGCTAGCCGATCCTAACAGTCGGTTGGTGAGTATTATCGGGCGCGGCGGGATGGGAAAAACTGCTATCGCACGCGTCATTCTCCATAACATTGAGCAGAGCCAACGGCAGCATACCGAAACCAACATCCCAGTAAACGGCATTGCATACCTGAGCACGATTACGACCGGTATTAGTTGGGAAAAAATATTTACATACTGTTCACGCATGTTTGACCCTGAAATGGCGGCGAAATTGCAGCGCACCTGGGAAAACGGGCAGCTAGCCCTTGATGAGAAAATATCCCAATTGGTCACGACATGCGACAATGGGCTATACATTCTACTTCTGGATAATTTCGAGGAAATGCTTAATGATCAGGGCGAAATCGTTGATGAAGATCTGAACCTATTTCTTGAGAAGGCTTTGCTCAACCAAACATCACTGCGGATGCTGATTACTTCTCGTATTCCTTTATCGCTCAAACGTGCGTTGGCAGCCTTTGACAAGCAAATCCACCTGAGAGATGGGCTGCCTCCTGTAGACGCTGTTCAATTACTGCGGGATCTTGATCCAAATGGCAACTATGGCTTATACGATGCATTGGAAACACAACTGACGGATTTGGCGAAAATGACGCACGGCGTGCCAAGAGCCTTGGAGTCAGTTGTCAGTATACTTGCTAATGACCCTTTTCTGGATATTAACGAACTGTTAAAAGAGTTCTTCCAGCGTAAAGATGTAGTACGCGACTTGATTGAGGAAAACTATCGCCGCCTTGACCAGCCTGCGCGGCGTGTTCTGCAGGCGTTATCCGTATTCCGTCGTCCCGTCATGCAACTTGCAATTGAGTATCTGCTCTCAGGGTTCGACAAGTCTATTGATGTGCCAACAACTCTGCGTCGTTTGATTAACACACATATTGTTAACGTAGATCGTACTAGTAAAACCGTTTATCTCCATCCTATTGATCAAGATTATGCCTACAGCCAAATTCCTGACGGCCCAGTTCAAGCCCTATTATATTCAAAGCGCTCACTGGAGAGTCGCGCTGCGGATTATTATGCACAGTTAAAAATTAGTCGAAAAGCCTGGCACTCAATAAATGAAATTCAGTATCACATTCTAGAGATTGAGCACCGCATTCGAGCAGATGAATACAATAAAGCCGCAGAAGTTCTAGTCGAAATATCTTCGGAAGCGGCTGATCGTGGTTATGCTAATACTATGCGGGGAATTTACACGTCTATCGTTGAAAATGTTTCGGACAAGCGTTTGCAGATGTTAATAGAACAAGAAAACACATTGTTCGGTCTGCGACTTGGCCTTCTGGAAGAATCAGCAAGTTCTGCACGCAGTGCAATTGAGCTAGCGCGGGAATTAGGCGATCGAAGAGCACAAATGAAGGCACTTGTCCGTTTGGCAGCGGCGATGCGATTCCTCGGCTACATTGATGACTCTGCTCGTTACATAGAGGAAGCAGAAAGCATTTTGATTACATCAGGAGATCCAGCTCAAGACCCTGAGCTTCTCTTTGAAGCTGGTTTGATAGCCGTTTATCGAAAAAAATACCAGCAATCTATTCAGTATGCTCAAAACCTGTTGCAACCCATTTTCGCTTCAAGAACCCTGGCTGCCCCTTTGTATAGCGCTAACTTACTGAGCGTAAATTATCTTGTTCTGAACAAGTTGGGCCAGGCACTTGAACACACCAACCAATGGATAAAACTTTGCCGCGAACTTAACCAAAGAGATGCACTTGTCTATGCTTACAATACATTGGGGTTGGTTCAAGCAAGCTATGGGAACTCACGAGAAGCGTTAGATGCTTTCACCGAAGCGCTTGAAATTGCGACCGAGGACTCGAATCTGCGACCAGAAGGGATGATTTTACACAACTTAGCTCGTTTTTACCGTATGCAAAACAATTTGGATTCGGCACTGGATTATGCAAACCGCTCAGTTATACAGATGAAACAAGTTGGAGCAAAATATCTCATAGCATCCGAGGCACTGGTTACAGCGATTGAAGCGGCTAAGCGGCACGAGTTCCGGACTGAGATAAAAACATTAATCCAGTGTGCGGAAATCGCAAGAGAAAATCCCGATCTTATGGATGTGCTTGAAGCATTACGCTATGTCGAACAACTAGCAAATCGGGAAGGTTACTCGGAACTTTCCAAACAAGCACATGAGCTTATAACCTCAATAGAAGCGACCCGGCAAATGTGACTATGCATTGCTTCACGAGAAATCGTACCTTGCATTGTCTTGACTCCGAGATCATCTCTCTTCTTCTCGAACACCTCTTTTGGTCTCGACATTTTTACCCCCATACACAGAGACCATTCCTGCGAAAATGAAAAACTGAAGAGATTATAAATCAGCTATATATAACTATGTAGCCCCTCGTAGCGTGAATGTTGGAATTGGGCCTAGTGGAGAGGTTCAGCTATTCTGGAGGGGCTATGCTCTTGACATCCTACAATCCCCATGATATATTGCCATTAAGTGATTATGCAAATAAATGCATAATTGGTTAATAGAGAGAGGAGAGATCGTGAAGTCTTTTTCGCTTCCGTCCCAGCAGACTTTAGCTATACGTGTCGCCTTTGAGCCAATTTATAATGTTCTGAATAGCTTCTCGTTGCTCACGGCGACCGAGCGCCTGCCTGGGCTCAATACGTGGTTGGTGCGCACGGCAGCAGGGCTCACCCCTGAACGTCGCCATGCCAACCGCCTGGTGTTCGAGGGTCTACGGGATGCTTTGACGCCAGAGGAGGATGTGTTCGATGTTCCTGGCTATCTAAAAAATTTGGCTGAACAAGATGCCTATGTGATACGTGATCGAGTGCTTGAGCGCTTGAGTTCGCGTTTCTCCCGGCGTATTCCATCTGAAGATGGATTTGCCGGGCCAGACATGGCCCGCTTGCTCAGTGATGTGCAGGCTTATCTGACCTGTATCGAGTATGTCCAGGTTGATGTGCTTTTTGATCCTGTGCTCCAGACGGAGATCCATGCGTTACTCAATGACGCGCCTGCTTTGCATCACTTGATCGTCTCACACCTGGAAGAGTTGTGGAAGATGTTCGCGGCCGAATGGAAACGAGGGCCGAATGGAAACGAGTGCAATCCTCCCTGCGCTGGCAGGTCGAGATGTTTACGTACAATCTTGATAAGGAAGCGACGATTGATGAAACATTTCGCATGTTTACGGGACGCGAGCTGCCTTCTGATATCCCTGGACGGTTGACCGATACCTCGGAGATTATCCTTATCCCTTCATGGCATACGGGACGACAAGTCACGCTCTGGGAGAGTGAGACAAGCATGCGATTGTTCTTCAGTGAGCCACCTAACTATGATGTTGCGATGCTGCGTTCTGCGCCAGTTGGCCGTGCCGAGTTGCGTGCCCGCTTCGATGCGCTTGCTGACGAAACGCGCCTGCGCATTCTCGAATTGCTAGCGCAACGGGACGAACTACATGCCCAGGAGATCATTGCCGCACTTGATCTCAGTCAATCAAGCGTCTCGCGCCATCTCAAGCAACTTGTCTCTATGGGGTATCTCTATGAGAGACGGAGCGAGGGGGCAAACAAAACGTATCGACTTAGTTCTTTCTACTTCGAGCGGACAGCCCATGCACTGAAACAGCTTGTTTCAGGAGAAGACACACAGTCCAAACAGGATGAAGGTACAACTGAGGCACGGGAGCTAAGACGTTTCCTGGATAGAAGCGGTAAGCTTACGATGTGGCCTCCAGCCAAGCAGCGAGATAAACTGATCATTCTCGAATACCTGGTCAGCTTCTTTAAGCCAGGTCAGATATACAACGAGAAAGAGGTCAATGAAATCCTCCTCCTGCATAGTATGGTCAAAGATAGCGCGGCCTTGCGGCGAGCATTACAGGAGTATCGCTTCATGAACAGGACACGTGACGGTTCACAATACTGGCTGATTGGGTCAGATGTCCCGGCGGAATAGGTGTTTCTAAGTAGGCATTTAAGCCTATTGTCGCCTGCTCAAGGCCCTGGTTTTTAGAACAAAAGTCTGGTATGCTCTTTGTAGAAAAGGCGATGTCCCTTGTGTACTTTTCAGAAGTAGCTACTACTACTTTATAGACAAAGGAGAATGTTTTATGCCACAGGTACCCTCAGATGATGCCAGTCCATCTTCCCATTTTCCTCTCACTCAGATGGTCGCAGCACCGCTTGCCGGTCAGATGATTGGATTGAATGAATCATCATTTGTGATGGCGGAATGGGGCGATCCTGGTGCTCCAGCAGGTCCACCACGCCTTATTGCTCCTTTCCATGTCCATCATGCTGATGATGAGGCATGGTATGTCCTGGAGGGGACTCTGGCATTCAAACTCGGCGATCAGCAAGTCGAGGCTCCCGCTGGGACAGCAGTGTTCGCACCGCGTGGCGTGCCGCATACGTACTGGAACCCCTATCCGACTCCAGCACGCTACCTCCTCATCATGACGCCAACTATTCGGCGTTTGATCGATGAACTTCATACGTCCGCTGGACGCGACCCCGTTGCTCTGCACACGATCTATCATCGATACAACTCAGATCTCGTTTCTTTACTGTTATAATCCTCCATTGTGCGTTTGGGCTCATCCCGCTCTTGCCCTGACTTGCCACACCTGCGGCGCGGCTCATGGTTTTGTGTGTGATGGAGCGTGCGGCCCACAAGCCGCACGCTCCATCACACATTTCTTCTCTTGAGCTGCCGTAAGGCAGCGATGGGCAAAGAAATGTGTCACTAATTTTGTAGCAAAGACGTGTATGCAATGTGAGAGCAACGACAACAATTGCTTACCGGTAATGAACTTTCACAAAATCATCCGGATAGCGGAACATCCAGCGAGGGCCGATAAATCGGCGCTGGGCGCGATAAATCGGCCCCTACAGATGTCCAGATTATTTTGTTCATCAGCATAATAGTAATTAGGAGGGAACGCCCATGGCAAATCAGCAGCACATTGATCTTTTGCAACAAGGGGTGGAAGCCTGGAATACATGGCGGCAAGAGCATCCAAGTATACAGCCAGACTTACACGAAGCTGACCTGAGTTCCTTCAATTTAAGCATGGCTAACCTGAGTAGAGCCAATCTGAGCAGTACTCTCCTGAAGGGTACTTCACTTAGTGGAGCTGATCTTGGTTGGTGTAGCCTTGTGGGTGCAAACTTGAGTAAGTCAGATCTCAGTAGAGCCAATTTGAACGGGGCCGATCTGAGTGGAGCTGATCTGAGTGGGGCTACGCTTGTTGATGCAGACCTCAGTAAAGCAGTCTTGATTGATACCAATCTGATCGGAGCGGATCTAAGCCAGGCGAATCTCAGTGATGCTGACCTCTCTGGGACATACCTGAAAGATGCAGACCTGAGAGGAACCCTGATTACGCAAGAACAACTTAACAAGACTAGATCGCCAGATGATGTCCCTGGCAAGTAGGGCAGAATGATTTGGATCGGTACCTCCGGCTGGATTTATCCACATTGGGTTGGACGTTTTTACCCGCCCAAACTTCCTGTTCGCGATCACCTGTCCTACTATGCCCAGCATTTCCCAACCGTTGAGGTCAATAGAAGCTTTTATCGCCTGCCTACGCGTGACCAGTTCTGCAGTTGGGCTGAGCAGACAGTCTGCTATCCTGGCTTTCGTTTCGCCGTCAAGGCAAGCCGGTACATTACACATATGAAAAAGCTACAGGATGCAGAGGACAGCATTGCCCGGCTCATCACCTCTGCCAGTGGATTGGGTAAAAAGCTTGGGCCTTTCCTCTACCAACTCCCACCACATTGGCACGCTAATCCAGCCCGCCTGGAACAGTTCATCGCCCATCTCCCGAGCAATCACCTTGCGGCATTCGAGTTCCGCGACTCTACGTGGTTCCAACCTGAGAATGTGCAGGCACTCCAGCGAATATTTGCTGCTACTACCTGTACTCTGGTTACCAGTATTGGTGGCTCGCTTCCCACTCCACGCGATTGGCCAGAGGTAGGGACATTCCGCTACATGCGCTTCCATCATGGCGCACATGGTACGGGTTTCTCAGATGATGAACTCGGATTGTGGGCAAAGCGGCTCACCTCAGCTGCCGCAGAGGATCACGATATATATGTCTATTTTAATAATGATCCCGAGGGACATGCTATTCGTGATGCCCTGCGCCTACGCGAATTGTTGGGGCAGCTTGCCGTTCTCCCTAGCTGATTTGCCACATATCGTGTACCGATTACATTTAGGAATTGACTTTTGTAGGATCGCCCAATTGGCCGTTGTATCTTTAGCGCAGCTCTGAGATAATAGTATACCTTAGTGTATTCATAACTAACGCCATGCCTCTGTTTTTCTGCATCCTCGCTGCCTGCGGCAGGCTGCAGTATTTTTATGGCTGTTGTGGTTATGGCAGCCGCTGGCTGCCATAACCACAACAGCCACAGAAGAGATTCGTGCTTCCTGCAGCATAATCAACTTGCATATTTTGATACTGGCGCGAGGATATTACTTATGAACCGCGAACTTGCTACGGTTTTGTTTGGTTTAGCAGCTTCACTTGCATGGGGGTCTGGAGATTTCAGCGGCGGACTCGCTGCCAGACGAGCCAGTGCCTTAAGTGTCGTTGTTGCAGCACATGCCATTGGACTTGCGCTGTTGGTCATACTTGCCCTGGCATGGTCTGAAGCGTTTCCATCTACACTTGACATGCTTTGGGGAGGGGCAGCAGGGGTAGCAGGCACGATAGGGTTAGTATCATTCTATCGTGCTCTGGCAGTTGGAAGAATGGGCATCACAGCACCGATCACAGCAGTAATTGCCGCAGCCGTGCCTGTAATCGTTGGTGCTTTCTTACAGGGACTACCGGGTCTTCTCCAATGTATCGGTTTCATTCTGGCACTGATTGCAGTATGGTTTGTCTCTCGTCCTGAAGGTGTAGTGGGTCGACCTGAAGGGCTAGGGTTGGCATTACTCGCAGGTTTAGGCTTTGGAAGCTTCTTTGTCCTCATTGGGCAAGCCAGCCCTACCGCTATTTTCTGGCCCCTGGCCGCAGCGAGAGTAACCTCGTTTCTGTTTACACTTGCCCTCGTGCTGATGAGGCGGCAGGAAATACTTCCCAAATTAACCACCTTTCCACTCGTGCTGCTAGCAGGAGTGCTAGATGTAGCAGGGAATGCTTTCTTTGTGATGGCTACGCATACAGGACGTCTTGATGTCGCGGCAATCCTTTCCTCGCTTTATCCTGCAGCAACAGTGCTCCTGGCATGGATTATCCTCAGAGAACGGGTATCACGCTGGCAAGGACTAGGCATTCTGCTGGCGTTGATTGCCATACCGTTGATTTCGGCATAATCAATACTCCTTTGTCCGTTTGGGCTCATCCCCTGTTACCATGACTCTCCGCGCCTGCGGCGCGGCTCAATATTTTTTGTGTGGAGGTGGAGCGCGCGGCCTGTAGGCCGCACGCTCCACCTCCACACATCCATTTTCTAACGTTTTTTCAGTACAAACATCCTATTTAATGTCTTTTTAATTACCAAAAGCTCAGTCATAAGGTATAATCCTGCATGGGAGTTTTCCACTTTTCCAGTTGAAGAGTTATGTACAAAATGTACATGGATGTAGCCATATAGTACATATGCCTTATTGCAATGTACTTATTATGGCATGAAATCCTAGGGGGTAAAATGGCACAACTTGAGGTAACTCAGTCCACAGCTTCGAGACAGACTGGCTTAGTCTCGGAAGAATATGTTGTTAAAGCAATGCCTCCCACGCTTGGGTCGCTGGATATGACAACAACCTATATTATGATCATTTTTTTCATCACTAATGCTACAACGGCCGTAGCTGGAGGTGCAGCGGCCTTCACATATCTACTTATTGGTGCGCTTGCTTTTTTCATTCCATCCGTTATTACCACGTCTCAGCTTGGCAATATGTTTCCTCACGAGGGATCGCTCTACAACTGGACACACAAAGCATTTGGAGGCTACTGGAGTTTTTTTGTTGCCTTCTGTGCCTGGTTTCCAGGAGTCTTAGTTATGATCAGTGCGGGCGATGTTCTCGTCACATACGTGCAGGCCCTCAATCCCAACTGGCTGACAGATATACGCGAACAAGGCGCTGTGATTATTGCAGTGGTTGTTTTTTCTGGGATTATAGGAATCCAGCGCTACCGCACTGTACAAAACATTATCAACTTTGCTGCAGGCCTTTTAGCGCTGGGGGTAATATTGATCGGTTTAGCTGGCATCGTCTGGTTGTTCAAAGGCAACCATCCTGTTGCCAGTTTTAGCCATTCGTCTGACTGGGCTATCAACTTTGATCCCAAAGTTGGCAACCTGTATCTATTTGGTTCAATTACGCTGGCCTATCTCGGTGTTGAAGCACCTTTGAATATGGGTGGAGAGATCAGCGGGCGCAGAGTTATCAACCGTCACCTACTGTGGGGCACGATGTTCGTCCTGATTGGCTACTCTGTAGCTACATTTTCGCTCCTGGCCATCGAAGGGCCAACCAACGGTTCTGCTACATACTATGCAATCGTCAGTGCGGTTGATGCAGCCCTGGGTAAGGGCGCAGGAAGTATCACTACCGTTTGTATCATGAGCTTCTTTGTGGTAACAACAGTTGTCTACAACCTGGCCTATGCGCGTTTGCTCTTTGTAGCGGGTATTGATCAGCGTTTACCAAGAAATATAGGCATGCTCAACAAAAACCGTGTGCCAGCCAACGCGATCATTTTCCAGACCGTCGTAGCCTCGGTGATTACGGGCCTTATCTTCTTTGTGGCGCCGTACATTTCTTTCCTTGGCACACCAGCCAACCTCTCCCTTGAGGTCTACGATATCATGCTTGCATCCTCAACGCTGGTCTGGGCTTTATCGTCTGCGTTTCTCTTCTTAAACCTGGCGCGATTCTACTTTCAAGATCCAGTAGCGATACGCAAACAACTAATATTTCCCGTACCAGTGATATGGGCCAGTATCGTAGTTGGCACCACCGCCTGCGGACTTGCTATTGTGGGAACACTGCTCTACTCATGGACGGCATTGATTCCCAACTCGAGCTGGTGGTACATCATCGGAGGCTTAACCCTTGTCTGCCTGATTATTGCTGCTATTGGCAGTATGCTTGCCAGCAGTGAGGCGGCGTGGCAAGGAGTAAGCAGAGGGTAGAGACCCCTGAGCAACCGACTTTGCTTAAGTACATGTGAATGAATGCATTAGTACATGTGAATGCATTCACTCAACATAAAACACAACCAACCAAGTGCTTGTGGATAGATTAACTAGAATGGAGGGATGAAGGCTATCATTTTAGTATATTGACAACTGAGACATCTCAATGTTAAGGTTGAGATGCTCCCAAGGCTGGTTCTCAATTATTAGCTAAAAGTCTAATTTAATGGGCCGGATTAACAAAGAACCTTGTATTCACCCTCGCACTAGTTTTTTTTTTGTAGATACAAACTTATTCACGGAGGTGAAAAATGGCGACACAGGACGAAATCGTCCAAGAAGGTGCATTAGCGGGCGATATTGATGTTGATAAGTCAGATGTCGATAAGCTGCATAAAAATGCTATCGGTCTTCCCGGAGTCCTTTATTTCTGTCTGGCAGGTTCTGCTCCCATCTCAGCCATGCTTTTCAACGTACCGAGCATGGCGTCACAAGCTGGAGCGACTACTCCCCTGGTTTTCCTACTCTCTGGTATTGGTTTACTGCTACTTGGTGTCTCGATTGTCTATTTGTCGCGTCGCCTGACTTCTGCCGGTGGCTTCTACACCTGGGTCCGGCATAGTCTTGGTAAGGGAACAGCTTTTCAGGCTGGCTGGTTAATGATGGGCGGCTATGCCCTTTTTGAAGCTTCTCTCCTTGGTGCCTTTGGTTCTTATACGAACAGCTCCATTTCTACATACCTGCATTTCAACCTTGCAGGTGGATGGGTTACTTACGCTCTGATCGGGGCGGTACTCATTTTCCTCCTCTCGTATTTCGATGTCAAATGGTCGGTCTATGCTATGGCTCCTTTCCTACTGTTAGAGGTGGGCGTCTTAGTCATATTGGATATTGCCATCAGTGTACAGGGAGGGCATGCGGGCACCAGCCATGACCTCGTACACACGTTCACTGCCGCAGGTGCTAATCTTAAAGGCGCGGCTCCTGGTGGTGTGCTGGGTATCGGTGTGGCAATGGCTCTGGGAGTCTGGTCATGGGTAGGTTTCGAGGCGGGGGCAGTCTATGGTGAAGAGGCACGCAATCCGCGGCGCGCCGTGCCCGTGGCAATTTTCGCAGTCGTTGCCTTCTTAACCCTGCTGTATACGTGGACATCCTATTCGGCTACGATTGGCTATGGTTGGACCCACGCGGTTGATCAGTTTGGCAACCTTACAGCTAATCCCACGCCATATTATCCATTGGCCAGTAACTATGTAGGTGGCTGGTTACAAGCATTGATGATTGTAGCCATCAGTACGAGCGCTCTGGCCTGCGGCCTGGCTTTCCACAATGGCATGGTGCGCTATCTTTACGCGATGGGGCGTGAGGGCATTCTGGCAAGAATTTTTGGTAAAACCCATCCCAGGTATCACAGCCCATACATCGCTATTATCGCGCAGTTAATTTTTACAGCTCTACTGATGATAGCATTCGCCTTTGTCATCCAGAAGAGCAATGCAGATGGCTCCACAAGTTATGCTCTCGGCATTGCTGACGGCAAAACATATACGCAGACCGATGGTATATATCCCTATACCTGGTTAGC
>WNFM01002234.1_pt1 | contig 15754 bp, 20 predicted proteins | sample 5400271 | NCBI WGS metagenome assembly WNFM01 (sample SAMN13153352, study PRJNA577476) | soil metagenome | isolation source: 60 cm saprolite on Douglas fir-dominated hillslope | place: USA:California | collected 2013-09-17
GGTATCGGTTTGGCGTTCCAAAGTCTGCCCATTCTCTCACTTTCTCAGGTGCCTCACGCCAAACTGGGAGTCGGCAGCGGTGTGTTCAACACCTTCCGAATGATAGGGAGCGTGCTGGGGGTAGCAATCTTGGTCAGTGTACTCACCGGGCAACTCCACACCAACCTGGGACAGGCCTATCGCACTGCTGGTGCGCTCGCGCATGCACCAGTGATCGATGCATTCAGAACTACCTGGCTGTTCACAGCACTCTGCGCTGTGATTGGCTTTGTCTCAGCCCTGCTCATCTCAGCCCTGCATCGTCCTCTACCAGGAAAGAAACACCAGCTGACGAGACAGAAAATGCTTGATGACTAGATGATAAGTGTGTATCAGTCCTCCGCACGAGAGGTACAACGTCTACTCGTTCTCTCGAAGCACCCGGCTTCGCAACCCTATCTGAAGAGGAGACTGCCATGATGGATGGACAAGACAACCGCCTCCTGCTCGAGCGCTATCTCGCCGCGCTCCTCGATGCTGAGCAGGAGTATGCACTGCGTCACGAGGATGTCGTGATCGACATGCCCCAGTCAGGCGAGCGCATCCGCGGTCGTGACCACATGAAGGCGATGCAGGAGGCCTATCTGGGGCCGCCAACGATCACCGTGCGTCGTGTGGTGGGTAGTGGAGATGTCTGGGTGGTCGAGGGACGCTCCGACTATGGTGGGCGCATCTACCATATCGCCAATATTCTCGAGTTCCGCGAGGGGAAAATTATCCGCGAAACGCGCTACTATGCCGATCCTTTCGAGGCACCGGCTTGGAGGGCACAATGGGTCGAGCCGATTGAAGAGGAGAGCCGTACCGGTGAAATGGCTTCGGAAGAAAGGTTTTCCACATAGATCAGGAGAAGTGTAGCCCCTCCGTCTGGCAGGTACCTAACCAGTGCCTGACCTGGTTCTTCCTTGCCTTGTTCATGCTTGTCTTCTCCCTGTTTCCCACCGGGCAGTTCGTGCCGAGCTTCACGCGTTGGATGCTCGTGGTGTTTCTTGATCATTGGCCTGCAAGCGCTGCTGCGGGGATTCATCAGCCAGGACAACACTGTGACCATCGTCCTCTCTACGTTGGTCACGCGGCTCTCTTCCAGCCCCTACGTCAGGGCGTCTAGCGGAGTATTGACCGGCACTTCTATCGTAGCAAGTATGACGCCGCCAAGACCGTGGCAGCCTTCAACACCACCTTGCGCCAGGAAGTGGACCTGGACCAGTTGCGCGAGCACTTGCTAGCCGTCGTGCAGGAGACGATGCAGCCCGCCCATGTCTCTCTGTGGTTGCGTAAGCAGGTATGCCTCCTCGGCCTGGCCATCGCGGGTCGCGTACGCCCGAACCCCCCGCCTACCCACGTCTCCAAACGGAGTCATCCTGGGCATCACCGCCGTGACGGTCATGTCCAGTCCGGCCCGGCGCGACTCCTCCTGGGCGTATGCCGCGATGAACCGCTGGGTGGCCTTGGACCCGGCGTACCCTCCGCTGGCCGGTGATCCGTTGATGGCAGCTCCGCTGCTCACCACCACCACCCTGCTGCGCCAGGTGAACGCGATCTTGACGTCGGTATGCCAGTTGGCGGAGAACGTCTCCCACGTCTGGTACTGGAGCGGACGCATCACAGGGTTGGCGCCTGCGACCAGGATAAGCACCTTCGGCTCGTACTGGTCCAGCAGGCTCCACGCCACCGTCGCGCCGGTTGCATCCGCGACCTCGGTGCGGATATTCGCGCTGGTGGCGGCCAACTCGGCAAGTGCCGGGCCGGTTCGGGCGACCGCGACCACCGGAGCACCCGCCTCGGCGAACGCGCGAGCGATTCCACGCCCCAGGCCACGGCTGGCGCCAACGACGACAGTGGTCCTGCCTGACAAGTCATTCATAATCGTCCTCTTTCTTTGTGTGTCCATGATTTCACTAGTTGTCGTACTCGTCGTGGCGGTGCCACCAGAGGCCGGTCTCGTTGCGACCGAGTGGCGCGCGGTCGAGCCACTGCTGCATGCTCCAGAGCCCGTCCAACTCGCGCGTGTAGGTCGAATAGGTATGGTAGACGACGCCGTCCTCGAGCGCGAACGCGCTCATGCCGGGAGCCTGCCGCATGTACGCCGCCCAGTCCGTACCGACGCTCGCCGCGATCTTCGATCCGGCTTCAGGTTTCACCTCGCTCGCGGGGATTTCGTTCGTGCGTGAGCCGAAGCTCGTGCGTGAGCTGATGTTGCCCTTGCGATAGTTGTACTCGACGGCTCCCGACTGCTGCTGCTGCTCCGTATACGAGACGTTGAAGTTGTAGTTGAAGTCGCTGTCGAACGAAGACGCCCAGGGGAAGCTCCAGCCCATCCGCTGCTTGTACGCCTGAATTTTCGCGAGCGGAGCCCGCGACACCGCGCAGAGCGTGACGTCGTGATTGGCGAGGTGAACGACCGAGCCGTCGAAGCCGTCGGCGATCGACGAGCAGGTCGGACACCCTGCCGTGTATTCCGGCCCGAACATGAAGTGATAGATGAGCAGTTGCGAGCGTCCTCTGAAGAGATCGGCGAGGGACGCTGTGCCCTCGTTGGTCTCGAAGCGGTACTCCTTGTCGATGCGAACCCAGGGCAACGCCTGCCGCCACCGCGCCAGTTCGTCGCTACGCCGCGTCAACGCCTTCTCGGCCTCGAGCAGCTCCAGCCGGACCGCAAGCCACTCTTCACGTGTTCCAGTCTTGTGATCGGTCATTGTTTCTCTTCTTCTTGTCGTTACAACTGTAAATCACAACTTTAAATGAGATTTACAGTTACTCAATTCATTCATACTTCCTTTGCCCGAAGTGCTCCAGCGAGGAAGCGATACGCATGTGTCCAGGCAATACACTCTTTCCGTTCTGTATTGGGAACTTCACGCGGCAAGCCTGGACGGCAAACACAAACTCGACATCAGGCATACGACTGCGTCCGCACATCCTGCAGAGGATGCTTCTGCTCTTTTTGAGTCATTCCCCACGCTGACGTTCCGAGAAAATCGGCGGCATGGCGACGCGCGAACTCGGCGAAGGTGGTGGGACGAATGCCCAACGCGAGATGCGTTTCGGGATGCACCACTTCTTCACCATTGCCCTCCCGACGCAATCTTGACTGCACATCGAGCGCGTCTACGACATAGGCGGGCATGCCTGCCGCGAGCTGTGCTCGCTTCCTTTCTTCCGGAGAGATGTTGACATAGCGCACGGTCGATCCTGTGGCAAGGGAGATCTGTTCGGCAATCTCTGTCATGCTCAGGGCTTCTGGACCCGAAATCTTATAGGTCTTGCCCTCATGCCCTGGTGTGGTCAGCACCGCAAAAGCGGCTTTCGCAATGTCATCCACATCCACAGTGGCGAGCTTTGCATCCTCAAAAGGAAAGAAAAACGCACGTTCGGCGATGATGGTGGGCACTTCCCGCAAATACTCCGTCATGAATTGGCTGGGACGCAAGAAGGTCCAGGCAAGCCCGGAGAGTTCGAGATAGCGCGAGATTTCTGCGTGCATCCGCGAAAAGAGAAAGGGCGAATCCAATGACGTCGTCACGCCGGAAAGCTTGACAATGTGGCGAACGCCCGCCTTTTTGGCGGCATCGATGAACGTACATTGGGTCTCCACCATCTGCTGGTTGGGAGCAGAGATCAGCAACACGCGGTCTACCCCCGAGAGCGCGTTTGTGAGCGTCTCAGGGCGCAGCATGTCACCTTCCACAAATTCCACCGTGGGGAATGCCTCTAATGCCTGTGCCTTCGTACGACTCCTGACCAGCGCCCTGACAGGAGCGTGCTGGCGAGCGAACTCACGGATCATAACAGAACCGGCCAGGCCAGTTGCACCTGTAACAAGAATCATGATAACCTCCTCTGAGCAGGGTTCGCATGGTCCAGGAAGAGAGAAGTGCCACGCGATGTGCCCTCTCATGTGAACAATGCGACCCTGCTGCGCTCTACTATTGAATAAGTCTTCAACACTTTTTCTCGGTCACTGTTTCCTCTGTGCTGAGCCGCAGTCTCATGATCAGATCCCCTCGGTGCGACTCTTGCGGGGTCAAGTGATCTTCTCGATATGCAGAGTATACCCTTGAATGTTAAGACAATCTATGCTATATTGTCTTAAATAGTTGTCTGATCGTCTCAAAAGAGGAGAATGGCATGGATGTGCTCACAGATGTGCTCAATGCACTCGAATTGAAAGGGTGGATCTCTTCGGGCAGGGAGCTTGTTCCTCCCTGGCGCTATGACTTTGCGGCCAGTCAAGATATGATCTTTCACCTGCTCAACTTTGATGGGGGCTACCTCTCTGTTGAAGGAGACCCGACGCCTCTGCGGATCGAGGATGGAGCTGTCCTGCTCCTCCCTTTCGGGCACGCTCACTCGATCTGTGATGAACTGACTTCACCCCTGACTCAAGTCCTGCATGTGGACTATTCCGCGCAACGCGAGTACCAGGGCTTTGCAGGCGCGTCCGATGAGTCAAACCTCTGTGGCGCGTTCTATGTGGAACATCCCGGCGCTTTTCCCTTGCTGCACAGCTTGCCAAAAGTGATTCATATTCCCGCAGAACAGGGCCTCACGGTGCCGGGCTTCGCCGAGATTGTGCAGTTGATCGCACGTGAAGCGACCACGCCTCGGCTGGGCACGCAGGTGATGCTTAGGCGATTAACCGAACTGCTCTTCATTCACGTGATCCGGGCCTGGGTTGAGCAACAAGCGGCATCTTCGCGAGGATGGGTAGCGGCGCTACGCGATCAGGCGATCAGCACAGCTCTTGGTCTGATCCATCACGTGCCTGAACGTGGGTGGAAGGTCGAGGAGCTGGCAGAGGCGGTGGACCTCTCCCGCTCCGTCTTCTCCGCTCGTTTTACCCGTCTGGTGGGTGAGCCCCCTATCACGTATCTCACACGTTGGCGCGTGTACAGAGCCACCCGCTTGCTCAAGAACAACATCGAGGTGGAAAAGATCGCAGAGCTTCTCGGCTATGAATCGGGAGTCGCCTTTCACAAAGCCTTCAAGCGAGAAGTCGGCATGACTCCGGCCAGGTATCGAAAGCTCGGGTAACCAGTCTCCACGACGGAACTTTCTCACGACCCTCGACGAAGTAACGCTAAGATAGGAGAGAGCACCGGTGTTTCTCCTTTGTTAAGAGAGCAAAAACACAACACGTGTTTTTGTGAGTTAAACATGCTTGTAGGTCAAAAACAGCATGATCTGAAGTAAAGCTAAGATCCTTGTAAAAAAAGAGGCAAGAGCGTACTTCTGATCGAGAAATGTGCCTGGTACCACCTGTTTGACAGCAGGGAACCGGCCTGTCAATCCTTCTCTCGCATTTCTTGACCGATGCTCTAGTACTACTTTGTTAGTTTCTGTGGTACAATGAAGACATGAACAAGACCCGAGTGCCGAAAGCCTCACCTGAACCTTTACCCGAACTGGCGGCCTTCCGCGGCCTTCCTGGAGCCCTTTGCCCCGCTATTCCGAAGACACAGCAGCCGAGACAGCATGGAGCGCTACCTCACGGGGCTGCTCAGCGATCTGCCCCACAAGACCTGTGACACCATCGCGGATGTCATCGCGGGAACCTCCATCGAACGCTTGCAACATCTGCTCACCGATGCGGCTTGGGATCCGCTCAAACTGGATGAAGCGCGCGTGAAGCGGTTGCTGGAGTTGCATCCGGTGACCGATGGCATCCTGGTGTTTGACGACACTGGACTGCCGAAGAAAGGGACCGCCTCGGTTGGCGTGGCCCCGCAGTACTCCGGAACCCTGGGCAAGATTGGCAACTGTCAGGTCGTAGTGAGTGCTGAGTTCCTGGCTGACGATCCAGCAAGCAGCACCCCGTTCCACTGGCCGATCAGTGCTCAACTGTTTTTACCGGAGTCCTGGACCCAGGATGCGAAGCTTCGCAAACAAGCGCAGGTGCCAGAAGAGGAGATTGCTCTGGGATTGCTGGATCGAGCCCGGCAATGGGGCGTGCCTATCCAGGCAGTGGTGGTTGATGCAGGCTACGGCGACAATCCGAACTTCCTGCAAGGACTCGATGATCGCCAGGTGCCCTACATGTGTGCGGTGGAGAGCACCTTCGGCTGCCGTTTGCCCGACGAGGTGCAGGCCGTCGCTCTCCAGCCACCCATCTACCCAGGACGTGGACAGCCACGCAAACCCCGTCCTGCGCCGCTCTACACGGTCAAGGAGTTGATCGCGGCGTTGCCTGCTTCTGCCTGGCAAACCCTCGCGTGGCGCGAAGGGACGAAAGGGACGATGCAGGTCCAGGCGGTGGCGATCCGTGTCCATTGGGCCACCGGCTCTGCCTTGCACAGCACTAGCCACAGTCGTGTCCACACGGGACCGGAAGGCTGGCTGCTGGCCGAACGCCCGGTGCCAGGAGCCATGGCTGATGACTCGCAACCTACCTCGGTTGAGCCGCAGGAGAAGGAAGAAGAGAAGCTCAAATACTGGTTCAGCGTGCTGCCAAAGGAGACTTCATTACAGCGCCTGGTCCTGCTGGCTCATGCGCGCTGGGTCATCGAGCAGTTTTACGAAGATGCCAAGCAGGAATGTGGCTTCGATCACTACCAGGGACGCAGCTGGGACGGCTTGCGTCGGCATCTGGCTCTGGTCATGCTCGCTTACAGCTTCCTTATGCTCTACCGCCTTACGCTTCCTCTGCCTCCCGAAGAGGCTTTTTCCCCCCTCCGTCACGCGAAGCTCGCTGCCTTCCGTGCATCGGCAGATGCTCCTCTGGCTGTTCCAGGATCTCGTCCTCTGGCTCCTCCAGACCGAGCAGATCCAAACGTTCCGTCCTCGAAGAAACTAACAAAGTAGTACTAGGGTTAACCATTCCCCTTTGCATTTGACGCTGGTCAGATCTCCTCCTAAGGCTGGCGTTTTCACGTCTGCAAACACCTGCTCGCGCTTGAGGCCAAGCACGCGGCTAGCTGCCTCCTGCACTGCATCATAGACCCGGCTTTTACACAGAGAGATTCCCAGTCCTTCTAAGGCCAGCGAGACGGCTCCATAACTCAACCCCAACAGATAGAGCATCACGGCCAGCCCTTTGACTCGCTGTGAGGTCTGCGCTCGGCTGGTCCCTTCTGGATAGACCCGAAAGGTGCGTTTGCAGCGTAGACACTGATAGCGAGGCACCTGCACTTCCTGATACACCGTATCGCGCAACGGCTTGCTGACTTGCTGGCGCAAGTAAAACTTCTTTCCTTCACAACTAGCATAGGCACATTGGGTGGGGACGGTTATGGCTTCAGGCTTCACTTTCGGTAATAGGATCCGTAAACGTATGGGTCTGCCTCCTTGGGTTTCTCTCTCCTTTCTATTTTACCCCAGTTTTACCGCTTTTCGAACAGTCACGCCTTTTCCCTGCCCTTGACAATCCTCTCTTTCACGCCTATACTCATGTAAGTAAGCACTCACACACATAGAAAGAGGGAAGTGGAATGGCGGGAGAGACACGCCAGAAGATTTTGGAGGCTACGGAGCGGCTGATCAAGATGAAGGGGTTGGCGCGGGTGACGACCAAGGAGATCGCGCGGGAGGTCGGGCTCTCGGAGGGGGCATTGTACAGGCATTTTGAGCACAAGGAAGAGATGTTCTTCGCGATAATCGCGCGCTACCTGCCGACCTTTCTTCATGCTTTTGAGACGCACCTGCCGGGTACGGCTGATATCGAGAGTAATCTGATGGCGATTGCGCTGGCCGGGATGGAGTACGTTGGGGAGTTGATCCCGATGAGCGCCTCTTTTCTGGCTGACACAGAGCTGCTCGCGCAATATCGCCAGAAGATGAGCCAGGTGACAGCCGGGCCAAATGGCGGAGGGCCGCAGCATATTGAGAATCTGCTGGCGACCTATCTTGACGAGGAGAGGCAACTGGGGCGCTTTCACTCGCCCATCGCGTCCAGAGAACTGGCGATTTTGCTGCTGGGCGCGTGCTTTCAGTACACCTACCTCTATCAGCTTATGGGCAATCCGCCTTTTGGTAGAGAGCGGGAGCAATTTGTGAGAGAGCTGGTTCGAGGAATTCTAGACAGCTCTCGGCCTTCCTGAACGGAGGTACAGGCACAGATATATGCTCGTGTTGTGGGGTGAGCGCTTGCATCTGGTCAACAGTATGAGCGTATGACAGTTCTGGTTACAATCCCGCCTGGGAATGGATAGAGAAAGGGAGTTTTTGTTCTCATGAGCGAAAAGACAGTTGCGACCACGCACGTGCTATTAACGGCTTCTGGCAAGCCTCACCAGGCGCGGCTGACCACTTTCCGCCGCAGTGGGGAAGGGGTAAGCACGCAGGTTGGCACGGTGGCAGCCGATGGCAAGCTGTACTTTATGACTGCGGCCAATACCTGGAAAGTCAAGCGGATGGCCAGCAATCCGCGCGTGCTGTTCGTGCCCTGCAATGTTCGTGGTCAGGCTCAGGGTCCGGCCATTGAAGGCCGTGCGCGCAGACTCGTGGGCGATGAGGTGACGCGTGCGCGCGCGTTGTTGCGCGTGGGGCTGCTCGGTCATTTCTGGGGTTTCATTTTTGATCGCAGGAATCCCGGCGATAAGACGGCGGTTTATGAGGTAGAACTGGTCGCGGAAGACGAGCGGCCAGAGTCTGTACAGGCAGCTTTTGCGGAAAAATAAGGAGGAGATACTATGGCAAAGACATCGCAAGTCCCGCGTTTTGTGCGTCCTGGCAATGTTTTAATGACCGCCCTGATGCGCGCAGGCTTCAAGGTTGGCTTGATTCATCTGCTCACGGTGCGCGGGAGGAAAAGCGGGCAACCGCGCACCACGCCCATCGCGGTGGTTGAGCAAAATGGGAAGCGCTATCTGGCCGCTCCGTATGGGATTGTGGATTGGGTGCGCAACCTGCGAGCTGCTGGCGAGGCCGTTCTCACACGCGGGCGACGTTCCGAGACCGTGACCGCGCTGGAACTCCCTCCCAGCGAGGCCGGCCTCTTTTTGCAAGGGCTGATCAAAGATAGTAACCCTTTTAGCCGCTACTTTGATGTTACCGAGCAATCTTCGCTTGAGGATTTCGAGCGTACGGCGCTGAGCCATCCGGTGTTTTTGTTGGAGAGGAAATAGTGCCTGTCATACAGGAAAGAAATGGGGATGCCTGCGCTTTGGCAGAACATTCTCTGATTATGTACAAGGTTACGGCAAATTAGGGAAAAGGCGGAGCCAACAGAGAGAGCATACGCCAACATGCTGAGAGCATGATGAACGCCTCACTGCTCTGAGGCAGTCCCTCATAGTCGCGAGCCAAGCGACGCCAGCGGATGATCCTCTTTCGCAGTTCGTCCAACTGCAGGTGTGGGAGCTGGAGGATGCAAAAGAAGCGCTCATGCAAAGTCTGAGCGTGCTCGCCGGCGCGGGACAACCAAGTGATGATAGTGGCATGACGGTAGCCGAAGACCCGCTCTGCAGCGGAAGGATCCAGCCCTTCGGCGAGCGCCGTCAGCACCACTGCGATCTGGTGAGAAGGGGTTTTCAGACGGTACAGGGGGGTGTCGCGCCGAACACTGAACGTGGTGTGGCAAGCCTGACAGCGAAACGTCTGGATCCGTTCAGCAAGACCATGCTTGCCATCCCCAACCAGGGCATGAATGTGAGCTGTAATGGCTACTTATACTACAGCCGCATTTAGCCAAAAGCATTCTTGAAGAAAAGGCTTCTCAGGCCCAGTTGCTCATAAAAGCTCTTCATTGGTAATGAGCCACTGAAGCTCTCTCATTCCTAAGTGCTGCTGTAGTATTAGGATATCCGTTCGCAAAATTGATAACGTGGTCTTTCGCCACCTTCCTATTTTTCTTTGGCATATGGTACTCAACCGTGGAAGTAGTCGGGAAATTTTCTAAAGCTCTGAGGCCGCATTCCTGATGCATCGTCGAGTCCGCGCCGCGAAATTCTGAAGAAGCTCCAGCCTCGTTAGTAACCATTTCCACTTTAAGTGAAGTTTTTCTGCAAAACCATGCTTCCTCATCAAGACAGTTAGCCACCCGAAAACCCAAAAGTGAGACGAGCTGGCTTTTTCCTCAAGCTCAACTCTCTGCAAAACCATGGTCTCACCAATCTGCAAAACCATGGGTATAATGACACCGTCCTGTCATTTTACCCATGGTCTTGCAGATTTCCAAAACCTATGCTTCCCTTTTCTCCCTCCAAACCTATGCTTCCCATCCTATTATATTTGAGAGCTTGTGCAATTTGTACAACTTACACAAGAAAACTTATTATAATTTACCTGTATCATTATGTACTTAAAGAAGCTACTATAGCCGATAACCGCAATGGGTATCAATAAAAATAAGGATTTTTCTAGTGAATACGAGACTTGTATTAGTAACCGCTACCAGAGACAAACTTGAAAAAGCCAGATACTACCTACAACAGATGAGGGAGACACAATCGAGCCCTAACTATCACCATTGCAGGTACGAGCTAAGTGCCTTTCTAACTGTAATTAATGAGATATGAATTCGCGAATATTTTTATACGAAAACTTACTTTTATGATAAAAATCAAACAGAAGATTATTTTTAATAAAAGCATCTAAAATGAAGCCTCCATTTGCGGAGGTTTTTTTATGTAAATTTTCTTGGATAAATTTCTGAAAAGCTGTTTGTTTGCAAACAATTATTTTTCTTTTAATTATTCAAAGTGATCATATAGCTCATCGCGCATTAACAAAAGACTTATAGAGAAAAAAATAATATGGCTATAGGGATGCCGGGCATGAAGAGAATACGTTTGCCTTCATCTCCGGAGTCCTTGTAGTGCATTTTTATATAGTTAGCTGAAAGAGAGGTGCAAAAGAAAATCATTTACGTTGTTTACACAGTAGTAAAGGAGCATACATATGATCCTTAATAAGGACGAACTGCGCAAGGAAATATGGGAAAAACTTCTTCTGGAGGCCATAAGGCACCCATACTTTGGATATAACTTTGCAGAAGTCATTCCTAATTTTCGTAAATCGGAGGAAGCTGTTGATAGAATTTGTACTCTAGCTGAGTGGAAATCCAGTCAGATGATGTTTTTGACACCTGACGAGATTTGGTTACTCAGAATGCGTGCATTCAGAGATCTCAAGAGCTTTGTAATAACTCCGTATGGCATCAGAGACGAGTTTCGTTTTGTAAATCCTACAGAGATACCTGTCGCTGCAAGTCACAGATTTCTGGCCACTCTTGATGGAATTGAGGGTTTTCCTAAAGTTTCTATGGCTAGAATCCAACAGCTTGCAAAAATTGATGTTTTAGTCACGGGTGCTTTTGCTGTCAGCAGTACCAACGGCGTCCGCTGGGGAAAGGGACATGGATACTTCGACTTGGAATGGGCCATGCTCTCAGAAATGAACTGTCTGTCAGAAAATCCCGTTGTCATTTGTATTGTTGCAGATTGTCAGGTCGTTGACTCTGATCTTCCTGGAACGGAATATGATACGCGCGTTGATCTTATCGTAACGCCAACTCGCACAATTTCTGTTCCTCATGGGCAAGGTCACCGGCCAGGGAAACTGCATCACGACCTTCTTACACCGTTAATGATTGAGACTATACCACCTCTTCAAGAGGTATTGGCGTACTTACAAGCAAAGGAGATGAGTATATGAGTGCTACACCACAACGTGATGAAACTTTTCATGTCGAACAACGTGGTACCGAGTTGATACCCGAAGCTCAGCGCCATGGAAGGCCGTGGGATCTTTTCCCGTTCTGGTTTGGGCTGAACGCAAATGTGTTCTTTCCGATTACCGGTTTTTACTTGATTGCGGGCTTGAAATTGAGTTTTATACAGGCGATACCCACAATTTTAGTAGGTAACCTGCTGGGATACCTCCTAACGGGTTTAGGTAGTATTCAGGGGCCATCAACCGGCGCGCGCGCTTTTGTGATAAGCCGCTCAAGTTTTGGATTCAACGGTAACCGGGGAGTCTCCTTTCTAAACTGGTTGCAGTTTATCGGCTTTGAAGCGTCTGGTGTTGTTTTAGCTGTCTTTGCAGTGCAGGCAATTTTCCAATCCTTCGGGATAACACAAACCGGAACAGTTGTTTTTGTTGTCATTGCAACGATTGCAATAGCGGCAATTCAAATCGTGGTTCCGCTTTTCGGACACGCGACGATATTGTCGGTCACGAAATGGTTAGCCTGGCTTTTCGCCGGTTTTTTCCTGTTGATTACCGTATTCTCAGTTGCTTCCGGAAAAACACAGCTCACAGGGGGCAATGGGACATTGTTTGAAATTACTGTGGGACTCGCAGCGGTCATGGTTGCTGGCGGAATGGGCTGGGTGAGTGCTGCGAATGATTATTCGTGCTACCTTCCTCGAGCAGCAAATAAGCGAAGTATCGTATTCGCGGTTGCACTCGGTGGATTTCTATCCGCGGCACTTCTCGAGGTACTAGGAGCAGCAGTAGGATCGAGCGCTTCAGACCCAATAAATGGCTTGTCGACGCTCTTGCCGAGCGTACTGCTTGTACCATTTATGCTGATTTTGATTCTCAACTTAGTTGCCGTGAATAATGTTGACCTTTATAGTTCAGGTCTAAACCTGTTGGCAATGGGAGTAAAACTTCGACGTGTTTATGCCACGCTTGTGGACATGGTGATTTGCTTTCCGCTGGTTTTGTTGGCAGCATTATCGACTGGCTTTAACTCCTTCTACGGTCAGTTTCTGTCTTTGCTTGTGGTATTCTATGCACCATGGACTGCCATCTTCCTAGCAGATTGCCTGTTGCGACGCAATCGCTATGACGCTAACAAGCTGGTTGAAAAACCTGTAGGATCTTGGTATAAAGTCGGATTCAATAGGAATGGCTTGATTTCGCTTGCATTGGGAATGATAGCGTCTCTTACGTGGATTAATTCACCACTCATACAGGGGCCGCTTTCCCACCTGTTCGGCAATTCCGATTTGAGTGCCTTTACCGGTTTCATTGTTGGTGGTGGACTCTATATCCTCCTTTCGTTTACAAGAGTGAAACCGCACACTCAATTGCAAGCCGTTCCCGAGGTACTCGCGGATTAAACCGTAAGTCTTTGACTATTGTACTGGCTACTTGGGACATCCGCTCGTAGAAAACGAGGATTTTGCGAACGGATGTCCCAAGTAGCCAGTACAGGTGGTTACGCAAGCTTGACAACGCTCTCAGCCGCCTTCTACAATCTCTCTATTGCTCAACACTGCCGTTGAATCACTCTTCAGCAAGATGCTGCCTTATTTATATGCTCGTCCGTTTGATCGAAAAGGAGAACACACCATGCTCACACGCACAGAAGCAATGGAACAGATTTTAGCAGCAAAACAGCAAAAGGGACTGACCTTCGCGCAAATTGCGCAAGCCGTGGGACGCAGCAAGGAATGGACAACTGCCGCGATTATGGGACAGGCTACGATGTCCGAGCAGGAAGCGCACACCTTGACAGCATTGCTCGGCGTCTCGACAGAGGTTGCGGAGGCATTGCAGATGATTCCCATGAAAGGCTCACTTGACCAGACCGTCCCAACCGACCCGCTGATCTACCGCTTCCACGAGATCACGCAGGTCTACGGCACGACCATTAAGGCCCTCATTCACGAGATGTTTGGTGACGGTATCATGAGCGCAATCGACTTTGAACTAGATATCCAGCGCGAAGAAGACCCCAAAGGTGATCGCGTCATTGTTACAATGAACGGGAAATTTTTGCCTTACCGCAAGTGGTAACTCTTCAGGACTTCTCGCCGCCGTAGGCGGCGAGAAGCGTAGGTGTAGCGCCTAGTGCAGCCTGCACATCTTCCCCTGACAGGGAGTGACTAAGAGCCTGTAAAAAAAGAGAAGCTTGAACTCCATGGTGTGTGAAACGAGGCACTTTAGGATGGTGCTAGCACTTCCGAAGCCTCGCTTCTCCTCATCCAGATGTTCCCTCAGTTGGATGTATCCGCCGCTCTGTACTGGAAAGAATCGCTTGACAAGCTTTGTTCAAGAAGGACAAGAATCTGTTCGCGTGGGATGTCTCGATGCTCGAGCCATTGGAGACACACCTCCTGAAAAAAGCTGATCCAGCTCTCAAGAGCAAGCCGTACCAGAGGATCTGCCTCATTGCTGCCGACACTCTGACAGAATAACGTAAATTGGCTGTTGTACTGGCTACTTAGAATATCCGTTCGCGGATTCATCGTTAGTTGCGAACGGATATTTTAAGGGCCCTTCACCAGTTTAAGTTAGCCTGCTTGCTACAAACAATTGAGAAGACAGGATAAGCCATACGTGATTTAATTGATGAAGGGCCTTTCCCAGTAGCCTGTAGAAATGAGGAAAGAGCAATTGTGGTTATCACATTGCTACCACTCGGGTTTTCTCCTGACTCCTCACGGCCTTCGACAGTTCCCAACGGGAGAACAAAACCCCCAAGTGCCAAATTGCTCACTCGCTCTCACAAACTGGCACTCCTCTTGCAGGGGGCATTCATGGCAGAGCGGATTTCTGGCACGACAGACAAGCGCTCCGAGATCAAGAACGGCCCAATTGGCAGACAGGCAGCGCTCACCGCGCACCAAGTGAAATGCAAGCGTATACAGGGAAGCACTACGAACGCTCGAAGCACAGGCCTGGATGCCGAAAAAGCGGCTTGGGACACGAGCCATGTTCACGTCGACGAATGGCTCGTCAAGCCCGAAGATCGCCACCATCACCACGCTAGCCGTGTACGGACCTACGCCGGGCAGGCGCTCCAGGTCATGGCGTGAGCAGGGCAGTTCACCTCCACGCTTCTCGACATCACTGGTCAGATCGAGAAGTGCCTGAGCTTTCTGCCGCCAAAGGCCGAGAGGTCACAGCGATGCCTGGAGATCCTCAAGAGAGGTCCTTGCCATGGCCTCCCAAGTTGGATAACGGGCGATGAAACACGGGAAAGCACGTGCGGCCCCGGCCGCTGTTGTGCGTTGGAGCAGGATCTCAGCGATGGCAAGCTCATAAGGTGACCTGCCCGGCTCCCGCCAGGGAATGGACCGCCCGTGCTGCTCGAACCAGCAGAGCAACCGCTCCCGCAGCCAAACAACGCGTTGGGGCATTTTCTGGGACAGTTGGCCATGTTGCACCGTGAATACCTCCTTCGCCCCGATTCTGGCGAGCAGTACTATGCCTTTGCTCATCCGTTAGCAAATCAATTGTATATTTTCTCATCACTTGATGAATTTGTGAACGGATATTCTCAGTAGCCAGCACAAGGAGAGAAAGCAAAGTCGATGAGCCAGGCCTGAAAGAGTTGTAACGCCTTCACGGCCCACGCCGTTACACGTCATTCGATAGGGCATTACTTTTTTCGCCATGGCTCTACCTGTGCCCGGAACCACTGCACCACTCGCGGCCAGTCCTGATCAGGAATATCAGCATACTTGGGAACCCCAAATGCGGTTTTGAGACCATCGTAAATAGTACCATATGGTTTACCAGTGAGCTCGTGCATTTGCTGGACATACTTTTGTACTGTGCGCTGATGGTCAGGGGTCAGTGTTTGTGGACCCAGACGCTCCAGTATTTCAGGGATGAGATTAGTCACTTCCTCCAGGCCCTCTAACCGAGATTCGACGCTCCCACGCCAGGCTTCGATATCATGCTGCCAGTCAATCCAGAGTACCATCTGCCGATAGTATTCACGCCAAGCGCCAAGATCGGCATCCTCAGCTGGTGGACTCGGCTTGCTGATTTGTTCGGCAGGAACCAGACTCGTCGGAGCAGCGAGCGCTTTGGGCGA
>WNFM01006205.1_pt3 | contig 15754 bp, 15 predicted proteins | sample 5400271 | NCBI WGS metagenome assembly WNFM01 (sample SAMN13153352, study PRJNA577476) | soil metagenome | isolation source: 60 cm saprolite on Douglas fir-dominated hillslope | place: USA:California | collected 2013-09-17
ACGACCGCGCTGACCGCGCCGCCCGCAACGCCGCGGCGCTCGGCGTGCCCGAACTCAGGATTGTGCAAGGCCGCGCACCGGAGGCGCTGGCAGGGCTTGCCCGACCGGATGCGGTGTTTGTCGGTGGCGGCATGATGGATGACGGCGTGTTCGAAGCGGTCTGGGCGGCGCTAAAACCTCGGGGCCGGCTCGTTGCCAATGCGGTGTCGCTCGAGACGGAGGCCCGGTTCGCCGACTATTTCCAGTGTTTCGGTGGCGATCTCGTTCGGCTGCAGGTCGCACGCGCGGACAAGGTCGGCAGCATGTTTGGCTGGCGCCCGGCGATGCCGGTGACGCAATGGCGGGTGAAAAAACCATGATTGTTGCCGGCATCGGATGCAAGCGCGGGACGTTGTCGGAAGACATCGTGAGCCTGATTCTCGCGGTTCTTGCCACCTCTGGCATCGCCCGCGAAAACCTCGATGCGATCGCGACCGAGGCGTCGAAAGCGGACGAGTGCGGGATCGCGAACGCCGCGCAATCTCTGTCGGTTCCTCTCGTCCGGTGCTCGCTCGCCGATCTGGATCGGGCGTCCGACAAAGTCGTTACGCGCTCGTCGCGCGTTCAGGCGCTCAAGGGTGTTCCGTCGATCGCAGAGGCGTCCGCTCTGGTCGCAGCGGGCCCCAGCGCCCGGCTTCTCGGTGCGCGGGTCGCGGCCGACAACGTAACCTGTGCCATCGCCATCAGTGAGGGCTCATGACCGTTCACTTCATCGGGGCAGGACCTGGAGCAGCGGACCTCATCACCGTGCGGGGACGCGATCTGATCGCTAGTTGCCCGGTCTGCCTCTATGCCGGTTCTCTGGTGCAAAAGGCGCTGCTCGATTACTGCCCGCCCGGGGCCGCAATCATCGATTCCGCGTCGATGTCGCTCGACGAGATTATTGCCGAGATGGTGCAGGCCACCGATCGCGGCCAAAATGTCGCGCGGCTGCATTCCGGAGATCTTTCGATCTGGAGCGCACTTGGCGAACAGTTGCGGCGCTTGGATGCGCTCAATATCCCTTACACGGTGACGCCGGGCGTTCCCGCTTTCGCCGCGGCCGCGGCCGCCTTGGCCAGGGAATTGACATTGCCCGAAGTGGCGCAATCGGTCGTATTGACGCGAACGCCCGGACGCGCGTCGGCGATGCCGGCGACCGAGACGCTTTCCGCCTTCGCCGCAACGCGTGCGACACTTGCTATCCATCTCTCCATTCACGCCATCGAAAAAACCGTCGCAGAGTTAGTCCCCGCTTATGGGCAAGATTGCCCGGTCGCGGTCGTGTTTCGCGCGAGCTGGCCGGACCAGCAGATCATCCGGGCGACGCTTGGTAGCATCGCAGCTGAGGTGAAAAAGACAAATATCGAGCGTACCGCGCTCATCATCGTCGGTGACGTGCTGGCGGCGCGTGATTTCCGGGACAGTGCACTATACGACAGCGGATATCGCCGACGGTTCCGGGGAGGCGGCGCATGATCGAAAACCTATTCCCAGCGCCCGACGACTTTGCCTTCGCGGTCGAACACTGCGATATCGAGGGCGATGCCCGATCCATCGAGCACTTGCGCGGCCGTCTTCCACGCAGCCCTGGCGACGAATTCGCCAATCGGGACGCCGCGCTGTTCCGCCTCCCGCAGAACCAGCAACGCGGTATTGGCATCCCTGCACAGTTCGATGAGATCGGCGGGCGCGTCCGCTTCCTGCAAAAGTTCGGAAAGCCAGATGCGGTCGACGCTGCCGGACTTCGAATGCAGATCGAGCAGCCCTTGTCCGAGTTTTGTCATTTTGGCAAAGCCTCCGGCGATGGTGATGCGCGGGACCGGGTGTCGCTTGGCATATTTCAGCATGCCGCCGACGAAGTCGCCCATGTCGATCAGCGCGGTTTCGGAAAGCCCATGCAGTTTTTGAACGGCCACTTCCGAGGTCGATCCCGTCGAGCCAGCGATGTGCTTGAGGCCGCTGGCGCGCGCGACGTCGATACCGCGATGGATCGAGTGGATCCAGGCCGCACAGGAGTAGGGCACGACAATTCCGGTGGTGCCGAGGATCGAGAGTCCGCCAACAATACCGAGACGCGCGTTGAGCGTCTTGGCGGCGAGCGCTTCGCCGCCGGGTATAGAGAGTTCGACGATCACGTCACCGGATGCCCCGAACCGCTCCACCACTTCGCGAACGGCACTTCGCATCATCTCGCGCGGTACCGGATTGATCGCGGGCTCGCCGGGCGGGACCGGAAGGCCGGGTTTTGTCACGCTGCCCACGCCTTGGCCCGCGAGAAAAGTGACGCCGGAACCGGGCGTGCCCGCTCGCACCGTCGCCTTGATCAGGGCGCCGTGGGTGACGTCGGGATCGTCGCCGGCGTCTTTCACGATCCCCGCGGTCGCACTGCCCTCGGGCGTTTCGAAGACGGCAACCGCGAAACTAACGCGAGCGCCGTTCGGAAGCTTCACTTCCACCGGATCCGGACATTCTCCAGTCACGAGTGCCTCATACGCGGCGCGTGTGGCGGCCGTCGCGCAGGTGCCCGTGGTCCAGCCGCGCCTGAGCGGCTGATCTGGCTTTTTCTCACTTGTATCGTCGGCGTCGCTCACATTCTGTTCCGATTCCGCGCGCCAAGACTTATCACGATTTCTCCATGAAACTGCACATCGATAATCTCCCTGATTTCCCGGAGTTCGCAGCCGGCGAAGTTTGGCTTGCCGGTGCAGGCCCCGGCGACCCCGGGCTTTTGACATTGCATGCGCTCCATGCGCTGCGAATAGCCGACGACATCGTTTACGATGCGCTCGTCGGCCCAGCGATCCTTGAACTCGCGGGCAACCAGGCAGAGCTGATCTTTGCCGGCAAGCGCGGGGGCAGGCCCTCGGCTCAGCAGACCGATATCAACGAGCTGTTGATCGAGCGCGCCAGGATGGGGCGGCGCGTTCTGCGCCTGAAAGGCGGCGACCCCTTTGTGTTCGGGCGCGGCGGCGAGGAAGCGTTGGCGCTGACGCGCACCGGGCTCAGGTTCCGGATCATTCCCGGGATCACCTCGGGGCTTGCGGCTGCGGCGCTGGCCGGTATTCCCGCGACCATGCGCCAGACCAACCATGCCGTCATCCTGGTGGCGGGAAGCCGCGCGGCGGACGGGAGCTCGGCAGCGGAGTGGGAGAAGCTGGCGCGCACCGGACAGCCGATCATCGTCTATATGCCGATGGCGAATTTGCCCGAGATCACGAGCGCGTTCCAACGCGGCGGCATGGCTCCCGATACGCCTGCCGTGATCATCAGTTCCTCGACGACAGCGGAGGAGCGCATCATCGAAACCTCGCTTGGGATGGCCGCCGCGGACGCCGCGACGCAAGGCGTCAGCGCGCCGGCGATCGTGATTGTCGGTGCCATTGCTGCGATGAGGCAACAGCTTCTGGCGAACATGGTTGGCTGGCGATGATTCCTCACCTCAGTCCACCAGGCCTTATCATCGCGGCGCCACGCTCGGGCGCCGGGAAGACAACGGTCACGCTCGGGCTGTTGCGTGCGCTTCGGCGCCGAGGTTTTGGCGTGCAGCCCTTCAAGTGCGGTCCGGACTACATCGATCCGGCGTTTCACGAAATCGCTGCGGGGCGGTCGAGTTACAATCTCGACAGCTGGGCGATGGGAGAGGAGCTTATTGCAACGCTTGCGACCAAGGTTCCCGCAGGCGCGGATATCTGCATTGCCGAAGGCGTGATGGGGCTGTTCGACGGTGCCGCGGCGCGCGGTCAGTCCGGGTCTGGCGCGACCGCCGACCTCGCTGCTCTGCTCGGGTGGCCGGTGGTGCTGGTGCTCGACGTCAGCGGCCAGACCGAGACGGCGGCTGCTGTGGCGCTCGGTTGCGCCAAATATCGGGACGGCGTCGATATCGCGGGCGTCATTCTCAATCGCGTGGCAAGCGAACGGCATTTTGCGATGGTCGTGCCGGCGTTCGAGCGGATCAAGATGCGGGTTTTTGGAGCGATTTTTCGGGAGGATCGTCTCGCGCTGCCCGAGCGGCATCTCGGTCTGGTCCAGGCCCGGGAGATAGCGGCGATCGATGTACGTCTAGACGTGCTCGCTGACGTCGTCGGTGCTGCTATTGATCTCGATGCGGTCAGGCAATCGGCGCGGCCGGCGAAGTTCGCGATCCGCGACGAGCATTCCAATCGGACCCAATTGCACCCGCCCGGACAGCGCATTGCGCTGGCGCAGGACCGGGCGTTCTCCTTCATCTATCCTCATCTCATTCGCCAATGGCGGCTCGCGGGCGCCGAAATCATTCCGTTCTCGCCGCTCGCCGACGAGGCTCCCAATGCGGCGGCCGACGCCGTCTGGCTGCCCGGCGGCTATCCGGAACTCCACGCTGGCGTTCTCGCCTCTGCCCATGGTTTCCGAACAGGTCTTCAGAAACTTGCGCACCGCTCTGTTCCGATCCACGGCGAGTGCGGTGGCTATATGGTGCTGGGGCGCGGGCTCGAGGATGCCGACGGCAACAGGCACGAAATGACCGGACTGCTCGGGTTAGAGACTTCCTTTGCGAATCGCAGGCTGCATCTGGGCTATCGGCGCGCGCGGCTTCGCGCGGCCTGTTCACTCGGTGCGGAGGGAACGGAAGTGCTCGGCCACGAGTTCCACTATGCGCGCACGGTTTCGGCGAGCGGCGATCCGTTAGTCGATTGCAGCGACGCCGTTGGCGCCGAAGTGCCTGAACAAGGCGTGCGACAAGGTTCGATAACGGGCACGTTTTTTCATGTCATCGACCGGGTGGCGCCATGACCGAGACGCAGGGTCCATTTGCACGGCGATTTGATGCCGCCTTTCGGCAAGCGTTCCGTGATCTCGTGCTCTGGCGCCGCGACGTCCGCCGCTTTCGCCGCGATCCCGTCGATCCCGTTCTGATTCAGTCATTGCTTGAACTTGCGAGCCACGCTCCCTCGGTCGGACACTGCCAACCCTGGCGGTTCGTGCTGGTCGAATCTCCTGAGTGTCGCGAAGCGGTGCGGTCGAGTTTTGTCCGGGCCAACGCGAAGGCGCTGGAAAACTATGACGGCGAACAGCGCGCCCAATATGCGAGACTGAAGCTTGAGGGGCTCCAAGATGCTCCCGTGCATCTTGCCGTGTTCGCCGATGAGGCAACGGAGGCCGGCAGCGGCCTCGGCAGTCAAACCATGCCCCAGACCCTTCAATACTCGGTTGTTGCTGCGATCCAGACCCTCTGGCTTGCGGCACGCGCCGAGGGACTGGGGCTCGGCTGGATTTCGATCCTTGAGCCGAAGATGTTGTGCCGGATACTCGATGTGCCCGAGACCTGGACCCTGATCGCTTATCTCTGCATCGGCCGGCCCGTGGAGGAGCACCTCGATCCCGAGCTCGAGCGCCATCATTGGCAGGAACGCTTGGCCGCCGAGCGCCTGATCTTCACGCGCTGATCTGATAACGCGATGTCTCCGCCTTGCTCCGATCGGGTTCCGCTTGCTGTGCCGGGATTCCCGCGCGTCAAGCTGTCGGCGCGGCCTGACTTCTTCTTTCGCAATAAGCAACGATCCCATCAGGTTACCAAAGATCCCGAGATGAGCGGGCGATGCGTCCAATTCCGGCTCAGGGTTGTCGTTTGATCAGAATTGATCACTCGAACTCAGCCGATGAAAGCGCCGTGTGGTTCGAGTCACGACTCGAAAGATTTTATTTTTCAAAGAGTCAAATGATCGACATCCGGACTGGTGCGACAACGCGTCACGCGTTCCTTCGAGCTCGTTTGCAACTCGTCTTGTGATTGACTGACTAGATTGGCGGTGATACCGATTTTAGATTATCAAGCGACAAAGTTGGAGATGTGCGCGCCCACACTCATTCAAGCTCGGTGACGCCCTCCGGCAACAAAGCTGACGTAATTCGATCGCTACCCGACAACTCGATTTGCACATCCGCTTTTGTGAAGCAGATCATATTGCCGGGCTACCAAAGCTTGTACCAATTTCATAACGGTACTTTACGCCGTTCGATTCTTGGTCCGGCGAACATGGCGACGATCAGGTGTCACAAGTGTCAACGTGAAAACCCCGCCGGAAAGGGTTTCTGCCTGGAATGCGGAACCCGGCTGGTGTCGCCTCCCGTTTCGCCCGCGCCTGCGTCCCCCGATACCGACCTGAACGGATTGGAGCGGCTGAAGAAATTGCTCGCTGCGAGTGAGCGAGACGTTGCGAAACTGGAGCAAGCCGTCGAAACCGCAAAGCGCGATCACGATGAAGCCATCGCGCAGGCCGAAGCTCGAGCGAAACGGGATACGGAGGCGTGGAAGGCCGAAGAAGCCCGCCTAAAGGAGCATCTCACGGCAAGCACGCAGGCGATGGCGGACCTGGAAAAGAAACATTTCGAGGTTGCCACCGTTGCTACGCAAAATGAGCAACGGCTCCGGGAGAGCCAGGCGGCGGCCGAGCGCACCGTCGCATCAGTGAAACAGGAGCACGAAGGGGTCATACAAAAGCTGACAGCCGGTCATCAGGATCTGATCGCCCAGAAGGACAAGCTGCTCGGAGTTCTCAAAGCAGACTTCGATGCACTCAAAAAGGAAGTGATGGCAGCGTCTGTGGGCCCATCGGGCGGGACAAATCCGGGCGCGGGCTCTGCTGTTCCCGCCAAGCGAAAATTCGGTCCGATGGCGATGTCGGTCATCACAACATTGCTGACCGGTGCCGGTGGCGTGGGCGGCTACTACTTTCATGGCAGTGGGGACAGCGGCGCGACAAAAACCGCTCCACCCGCCGTCGTCAGTGATCTGCAGAACAAGCTCAATGCGGCGGATCATCTCAACCAAGAGCTGCAAGACCGCTCGCGGGCTCTTAACGAGGCCTATGGCAGGCTCGATCAGGATTTGAAGACGGCCCAGGACCAACTCAAAGCGCAAGCGGCCAACCCAGGTGCGGGACCGGGCGATGACGTGAAAGGGCAGTTGACCGACGCACAGGCCGCGAACAAGGAGCTTCAGCAAAAGCTCGCCGCCACCGCAGCGGAACTCGATCAGCGCAAGCAGCAAATTGCCACTCAGGAACAATCGATCGCACGCATGAATCAGGAATTGCTGGACCTGAGATCGCAGGAGGCGAAACCACGGGAGACGAAGTCACAAGAAACGAAGTCACAAGAGCCGAAGGAAGCGAAAGAATCGAAGGAATCCAAACCGAGGCCAAGAAGGGCCTCCGATTTTGAGTCGACGATCAAGACTCTCGAGAGGGAGTACGGAAAGGATGTTGGCATCCCCTGGTACGCACGGTGAACCGCGCCGCTTGTGAACCAGGTCATACCATCTGGCGCGCGGGGGTGATTTGTTTGCGGTTACCGGTCGGAAATCCCCGACCGACTTTGATTGATCAACGAAGACGGCGGCGTCCCGCTCGACGGGACGTCGGTGATGACGCGAATACTTGCCGCGAAGCTGACGCGAGGCAATCGGCCCTGCCGTCATATGCAATCTTAGATTACATATATTGTTGGCTGCAATCAAATGTTGCAAGAGGAGAAGAGCTCGATGCCCGTCGCACTTTCCTATCCAGGCGTCTATATCGAAGAGATTCCAAGCGGTGTTCGCACGATCACAGGTGTTGCGACATCGATTACGGCGTTTGTCGGGAAGGCGATGTCCGGTCCCACTGACGAAGCCACGACGGTCTTCAGCTTTGCCGATTTCCAGCGCCGGTTCGGTGGTCTCGGCTACGACTATCCGATGAGTTACGCGGTTGCCGATTTCTTCGGAAACGGTGGCGGCCAGGCCGTCATCGTCCGGATTTACAAAGCGCCTGACGGCAGTTCAGGAAAGGGACAGATCGCGGCGGGTAATCTGACGCTCGAAGCCGCCAGTCCGGGAAAGTGGTCGGACGGGCTCTCCGCAACGGTTGTTCCCGTGCCCAAGAACACGACGACCGATCAGGTCGCGAAGGGATTTGGCCTGGCGGGTGCCGAGGATCTCTTTAATCTCACCGTCTTGTTGACCGGTGCCAACGGACAAGTCGTGAGCCGGGAACAGTTCCTTAGTCTGACGCTCAAGGACGTCCCCGGCGCCGGCAGAGCGCAGCGCGTTGATCGCGCGCTTCAATCCTCGCAGCTAGTCAGAATACCGTTGAAACAGGACGGGACTCCGAACCTGCCTTCGTCGCTGTCGGCGCAACCTGCGCCTCCCGTCGGCAACGCAGCCCCTGCTGGCGGGGCGCCTCCTGTAGGGCCACAACCGGCCCCCGCGGCACCGGCGCCTGCGCCCGCCGCGCCAACTCTCCCATCTGGCAGCGACGGCGGAACGGTCGGCGATGATGACTATTTGGGCGGTGCCGCCGATCCCAACCCAAAGAAGGGGATCTTTGCTTTGGACGGCGTCGATATCTTCAATCTGCTATGCATTCCACCGTCGGCGAGGGGAGGAGACACGACCCCCAAGGTTTACCAGAAAGCATTGGAGTACTGCCAGAAGCGCCGGGCCATGTTGATCGTGGATCCGCCAAAGGCGTGGGGGGCTAGCCCGGGCACGGGGTCCGGTGCGGGGCAGTCTACGCTCGACAATCTCGGTCTGACCGGTCCGAACGCTCGAAACGCGGCACTGTATTATCCGCGCGTCGTTACGCCGGACTCGCTCGACCAGACCGATACCTTTGTTCCCTGCGGCCTTGTCGCCGGCGTGATGGCGGCGACCGACGCGCAGCGCGGCGTATGGAAGGCGCCGGCAGGCCTCGATGCGGCGCTAAGCGGGATCACCAAGCTTGCGGACAAGCTCACCAACGACGAGAACGGCGTCCTCAATCAGCTTGGCATCAACTGCCTGCGAAATTTCCCGGTTTACGGCAACGTCGTGTGGGGGGCGCGTACGCTGCGCGGCGCCGATCAGGTAGCGGACGAGTACAAATACATCCCGGTACGCCGGCTCGCGCTCTACATCGAGGAAAGCCTGTTCCGCGGCACGCAGTGGGTCGTGTTCGAACCGAACGACGAGCCGCTATGGGCGCAGATCAGGCTCAATGTCGGCGCCTTCATGCACAATTTGTTCGTGAAAGGAGCCTTCCAAGGTCAGACGCCCGCGGCTGCGTACTTTGTCAAATGCGACAAGGACACCACCACTCAGAACGACATCGATCTCGGCATCGTCAACATTCGCGTCGGATTTGCGCCGCTGAAGCCGGCCGAGTTCGTCGTGCTGCAGATTCAGCAGATCGCCGGCAACATCCTGACCTAACAGAGGGGAATAACCCATGGCCGAGTTCAGTGTGAACGCAACGCGCTTCGACCCCTACAAGAATTTCAAGTTCAGGGTCAAATGGGACGGCAAGTACGTCGCCGGCATCAGCAAGGTTGGCGGACTGAAGCGGACCACCGAAGTGGTCAAGCACCGCGAAGGCGGCGATCCCTCCAGCAGCCGCAAATCGCCTGGCCGCACCGAATACGAGGCGATCACGCTCGAGCGCGGCGTGACCCACGATACCGAATTTGAAAAATGGGCGAACAAGATCTGGCATTACGGCGCGGCGCTCGGGAGCGAGACCTCGCTGAAGGATTTCCGCAAGGATCTCCTGCTGGAGGTCTACAACGAGGCCGGCCAGCTTGCGATCACCTACAAGATCTATCGCTGCTGGGTTTCGGAATACCAGGCTTTGCCCGATCTCGACGCCAACGCCAACGCGGTGGCGATCCAGCATATCAAACTCGAGAACGAGGGTTGGGAACGGGATACCGACGTCGTCGAGCCGACCGAGCCGACCTTCACGGTGCCGGCGGCGTGATGCCATGCAAGTGCCCCCGACACAGGACCTGCTCGCGGCATGGGAGCACGGGAGGGCGGCGCCGCGACAAACCGGCCGCGCGCTGGCGCTATTGTCCGCGGCCTGCGCCGAGCTGCCGCCGGACGAGATCGCGCGGCTGACGATCGGGGCGCGCGATCGTTTGCTGCTGACGTTGCGTCGGAAGCTGTTCGGATCGCGGCTCAAGGCGGTGACGCTCTGTCCCGCCTGCCACGCCAGCCTCGAGATGGACTTCGATGCGGACGACATCAGTGTGACGGCAGCTTGTGGCGCAGAATTGCACAAGCGCGCGGAGACCTTGTCGTTCAGTCACGACGGGTACGACGTTTCATTTCGCCTCCCCAACAGCCTCGACCTGCTTGCGCTGCCTGGACCCGGCCTGGGCGAGGAGAGCAAACGCCAGCTTATCGCCCGGTTGCTGCAGCGGGCGCAGCAGGGGAATCGGGAAATTGCGGCCGCCGAATTGCCGCCGGCACTGATCGATGCGCTCGATCAGAAAATGTCACTTGCCGATCCGCAAGGAGAGATTGGCCTTCATCTTCGATGTGCCGAATGCGAGGCGGACTGGCGGGCTCCGTTCGATATCGTCTCCTATCTTTGGAGCGAAATCGATGCCTGGGCGATCGGTCTTCTGCGCGACGTGCATCGTCTCGCCCGAGCCTATGGGTGGCCCGAAGCTGAGATCCTGGCGCTCAGTCCGGTGCGGCGCCAATGCTATCTGGACATGTTGGACGAATGAGTGAGTACCTGACCAGTCTCATAACGAGGGCTCAGGCGCCGGAGCTTACCATCAGGCCCCGGTTGTCTTCGCTGTTCGATCCCCCAATTCTCGTCCCGGGTTGGGAAATGCCTGCGCGTCCCCCTGAAGAGAATGCTGAGGCCGCGGTTGTCGACGGCCCAGCCGCTCGGCGGCCTTCGACGGCGCCTGTCAGGGATCAACAATCGCCACCTCAAGCGGGGTTTTATGCCGCGGAAGCCGACCCGGCTGATATCCACCCGCCTGCCGTCACTTCGCATCGCGCGGCGGCAACGAATGTCGTGCGCACTTTGAACGGTACTCTCTCCACCGACGAAAAGACCCACCCGGTGCTCCCGCGCGAAGTCGACGCTCAAGGTGAGGCGAGGGCTTCTACGGAACGGCCGATCTCGGGTCAAAAAAATCCGCTCCAGATCGGGGAGAACGAAATTTTGCAGTTGCCGGACCGGAATAACGACGAGCCCAGGAACATGGCTGTTGAATTCCGCGCGGCGTTACGGCGGTTCGACGGCGTTGCAACGGACAAGGTATCAGCCGCATCGGACCGCGCTGACGCGGAAAATCCCGTTGGTCAGAACTCACCAACTCAGCGGTTGCAGACGACGATCCCTAAGGCCCCTTTCCCGAGCCAACAGCCTGATGCGGAAGCAATAAAGCCGGAGTTGGCGCGGCGGGACCGTCAGACCGGAATATCGCTCCGATCCGAGGCTGCGGAGCGGGACGCACCGGCGGCCGGTCAGCTACCCGTTCTGGCCACCAAACCCCGCACCGGCGAAGGCAAAACGCCCGCGTCCGAGGCGGCCCACATAACGACCACTAGGCTTTCAAGACGAGAAGGGGAGCAGCGCGATCAGCGTGCCTCGCCTTCGACCATTCAGGTCACGATCGGCAGGATCGAGGTACGCGCTGCGACCGTGGCCGAGCCGCGCCAGAAATCACGGCCCTCGTCAGGGGCCACGAGTCTCGAAGACTATCTGCGTCATCGTTCGGGGCGGAGCGGCTCATGAGCAACGCCACAGCGATCGCCGCCGTCACGGCCACATTGCGTAATCTGCTGACCGAAGGACTGACGGCCGATCCGGATCTGGTCGATGCGACGGTGACGATGCAGCCGCTCGACCGCGCCAGGCTCAACGGCAACAGCGCCAATCAGATCAACATCTTTCTCTATCATGTTCTGCCGAGCGGTTCCTGGCGCAACATGGGTATTCCGGGCCCGACTCGTTCCGGCATAGGCGCCGCCCCGGTGCTCGGCCTCAATCTCTACTACCTCATCACGGCGTTTGGCCGGGACAACGACGCGCAGCGGCCGTTCAGCCACCAGCTGATGGGTCGCGCCATGAGCACGCTGCACGATCATCCGCTGCTCGGTGCCGACGAGATCAAGGCGGCGCTCCCCAATAACGACCTTTGGGCGCAGGTCGAGCGCGTGCGGTTCACCTTGCAACCGTTCTCGATGGAAGAGATCGCCAAACTGTGGACGGGTTTCCAGACCCAATATCGACTTTCGGTGGCCTATGAAGCCGCCGTGGTGCTGATCGAAAGCACGCGGGCAACTCCGGCGCCGCTTCCGGTTCTGACCCGCGGGAAGGGGGACAGTGGGGTTGTCGCACAATCGAACCTGACCCCGCCGTTCCCGACGATCGATCAGCTGACCCCACCGAACCGTCAGCCGACAGCGGCATTAGGCGACCAGCTCGCATTTACCGGACACAATCTCGCGGGTGCACAGGTTGCCGTTCAGTTCGCCACCGCGCGCCTTGCGGCTCCGATCACCTTGCCGGTCGACGCCGGAGCGACCGACACGCAGATGACCGTCACGATCCCGAACGATCCGGCGAACTGGCCGGCGGGAGTGTACACGGTCGCGGCCGTGGTCAGTAACTCTGGAGAGCCCGACCGCACCAGCAACGAAATGCCACTGGCGATCACGCCGCGGATCACAAGCACGCTGCCGATGTTCGTTAACCGCACGCGCGGTGATGCGCGGCTGAAGCTGACGTGTTCGCCTGAGGTACGTCCTGAACAGCGCGTCGCGCTGCTGCTCGGCAGCCGGGAAATTCAGGCCGAGCGCCGCAGCGGGCAGACCGGCGACCTGACCTTCATTGTCAAGGGCGCCGTTCCCGGGGAGTTCTGGGTCCGGCTGCGGGTCGACGGCGTCGATGGTCAGCTGGTCAATTACACGACACCGTCGCCGACGTTCGACGCGACGCAGAAGGTCACCATTCGATGATCGACACCGCCGCATGGGAGGCAGGGAATGCGCGACATCTGTCGGCCGCGCTGGGCTGGCTGAAATTGTGCCTGGAGCGACGCGCGGGCGAAGAACGACCGGACGCCGAACTTGCGGCCGCTGCTGATGTCCTCGCGCAAGCTGAGGCGAATACGGTGGCACCGCCGGCGCTGGTCCTGCTCGGCGAAGCGCTGGGCCTTTCGCTGTTCGAGCGCAACCTTCTGCTTTTGTGCGCGGCCGCGGAGTTCGACAGCAGCTTTTCGGCTCTGTTTGCGGCTTCGCAGGGTGACCCCGGCCGCGCCTATCCGACGTTTGCGCTTGCGTTGTCTATCTTCGACGATGCGGCCTGGGATGCGCTCTCGCCGGAGCGACCGTTGCGCTACTGGAAGCTGATCGAGATCAATCAGCCCGGCGCGCAGCCGCTGGCGGCATCCGCGTTGCGCGCTGACGAGCGGATCGTCAACTATCTGAAGGGTCTGAACTATCTTGACGACCGGCTGGCGGCGTATCTCGCCAATATCGTAGCTTCCGAATTGTCTGCGGAGTTGCCGGTTTCGCAGCGGCTGCTGCGAACGAAGATTACATCGCAATGGCAACGGGCGCGCGCCAGCGCGCCGCTTCCGATCGTCCAGTTGCTCGGTCCTGATGCAGCAGCAAAGCAGCAGATTGCGACCGCCGCGGCCGGCGAAATGCGGCTACGGCTCTACCGCCTGGCGCCGGAATCACTGCCCGGTCAGCCAACCGATCTGGAGGTGCTGGCGCGTCTGTGGCAGCGCGAAACCATGCTGCTGCCGATTGCGCTCTACGTCGATGCGCAGGAGATCGACGCCTCCGAGACACAGGCAACGACGGTGCGCCGCTTTCTCGCGCATTCCAGCGGATTTATCGCGCTCGCCGTCCGCGAAGCGTGGCCGCGACTGCCTCGCGAAACTCATGTCATCGATGTCGCCAAGCCGACCACGGAGGAGCAGCGGCTGGCCTGGCAAAATGTGGTCGAGATGGACGCCGACAGTCCGGCGCTGCTCGCGAGCCAGTTCAACCTCAACATTGCCGATATCCGCCAGATCGCCGAGGCCGCGAGGTCGGACCCCGAGACGACCGGCGCGACGCTTTCTACCCGGCTCTGGGATGCGTGCAGCGCGCGGGTTCGGCCGATGCTCGACACGTTGGCGCATCGCATCGAGCCGAAGGCGTCGTTCGACGATATCGTGCTGCCGGCCGAACAAACCGATCAGCTTCGCCAGATCGCTGCCCAGGTGAACCAGCGCGGCAAGGTTTACGGCGATTGGGGTTTTGCCAACAAGGTCAATCGCGGACTTGGCATCAGCGCGCTGTTTTCCGGGGAAAGCGGCACCGGCAAGACCATGGCGGCCGAAGTGATCGCCAACGCGCTGCGGCTCAACCTCTACCGCATCGATCTCTCCGCCGTGGTCTCCAAATATATCGGCGAGACCGAGAAAAACCTGCGCCGGCTATTCGACGCCGCCGAGGACGGCGGCGCGATCCTGTTCTTCGACGAAGCCGATGCGCTGTTCGGCAAGCGCAGCGATGTCAAGGATAGCCACGATCGCTATGCCAACATCGAGATCAATTACCTGCTGCAGCGGATGGAAGCCTATCGCGGGCTGGCGATCCTCGCCACCAATCTGCGCAGTTCGCTGGATCTCGCGTTCACGCGCCGGCTGCGCTTCATCGTCAATTTCCCGTTTCCCGGCATCGCGGAACGCCGGCGGATGTGGCAGCTCGCGTTCCCCCCGCAGACCCCGGTTCACGCGCTCGACCATCATCGTCTCGCCCGGCTCAACCTGACCGGCGGCAGCATTCACAACGCAGCCCTCAATGCGGCGTTTCTGAGCGCCGACGCAGGCTCGCCGGTCACCATGCCGTTCGCGCTTGCCGCGGCGAAGGCCGAGTTCGTCAAGCTCGATCGTCCGGTCAACGAGGCCGACTTTCATTGGCTGGAACCAACCGGAGTAGTGGCATGAACATCCGCCTCCATATCGAACGGCTGGTTCTCGACGGGCTGCCGGTGACAAGCGCGCAAGGGCCGCGCGTCAAGGCGGCGATCGAGGCGGAGCTTGGCCGGCTGCTCTCCGAAGGGGGCGTCAACCCCGAGCTTGCATCGGGCGCCGCGCTGCCGAGCGTGAATGCGCCCGTGGTGCAATCGCCGCGCGGTGCCTCTCCGGCGCAACTCGGCACCCAGATCGCGCAATCGGTATTCGCAGGAGTTGGCAAGCGATGAGCGAGCGTGCATTGGCAACGGCACAGAAACAAAGCGCGGCCCTGCCCGCGCCGTCGCACGGCGCAATCCTGCAGCGGAAATGTGCGTGCGGAAATCACACGATGGGTGGGGGAAAATGCGCCGAATGCAGCAAAACGAAACTGGGCCTGCAGCGAAAGCTCACGATAGGGGCGAGCAGTGATCCGTTGGAGCTCGAAGCCGATCGGGCAGCGGAGGCCGTAGTCAGCGGACAATTCGTCTCCACTAAGCCGGGCAACAGTCCACCAGTGGTGCAGCGGCAGGAAGTGGAAAAGCCACGCGACCAACCGACGCAGTTTCCGGCCCAGGAAGCGCCAAAACAGGGCCAGGCGAAGGATGATGACGAGAAGGAGAAGCTCAAGAAAGGCGGCCTGGCGGCGGCGGGCGAACTAGCGACGCGGCTTTGGGATCAATTTTCCAATTCCGAGGAGGGCAAACGGATCCTCGCCGAGAACGAGCGCGATTTGCAGCCGATACTCAAATTCTTCAAGGATTTCGTGGACACGATCTTTGGCAAGATTGTGCTGGGCGCCGCAGGCGCCGGCGCCGTCGTGGGCGGGTTTGCCGCCGCAAAATCTGCTCAAGACACCAGCAGCGGTGCAGCGATTTCTCCCTCGACCGGAGGACCTGTGCCACAGGCGCCAAAAGATGAGCAGTTCTTCCGCCTCGAATTGAAATGGGATTTCGTCACCCCGCCGACCGGCGTCACGTTG
>WNFM01006316.1_pt1 | contig 15752 bp, 14 predicted proteins | sample 5400271 | NCBI WGS metagenome assembly WNFM01 (sample SAMN13153352, study PRJNA577476) | soil metagenome | isolation source: 60 cm saprolite on Douglas fir-dominated hillslope | place: USA:California | collected 2013-09-17
GACAGCGTCGGCGGCAGCCTGATCGGATACGGACTGGGCTGGGTTTTCTGGCATTCGGCCCAGGAGAGGCACAAGGATGCGCCGCGCCTTATGCTCAGCACTCAGGGGGTCGCACTAAGGTGGGAGTTACAGTGAAAACCGTCGTCGCGGGCTGCATGGTTCTGATGCAGACCGCTTGCGTCACCACCGGTCAGCCCAATCCGGAATCGGAAACCATGCTGGCGCGCACGGTGAATGAAAGCGCCATCCGTGCGGCCATATCCCACCCTGGCACGACGGTTTGCCGCCAGCTCAAGGTTGGCATCGCGGAGCGCGACTGGGTGCGCGGCGAGGTGACGGAGGTCGGCGACCGCGCGATCGGCGTTCGCATCCAGAACTCCGGGCGCTTCCCGCACGTCATCGGCGAAACGGCGATCGTCCCCGGCGCAGTGATGCGCGCAGCGCCAGAGACCTGGACGCCCTGCGTATGAACGACGCGGCGCATTACCTGCTCTACAACCTGGCAAAGGCGCTGAGTCCGTTCATGCAACAGGACTCGTACCTCTATTGGCCTTACATCGTGTCGTCCATCGTCATCGCGCTCGTCGCCTGGGGCTGGCTTGGCGCCGCCGGCACGGCGCGAAAGCCATGGCGCGATTTCTGGCGCCAGTACTTCAGCCCCGAGATCTGGTGGCACCGCTCCGCGCAAGCGGATTACTGGCTTTACTTCGCTAATGCGCTGGTCGTTCCCGCCGCCTTTGCTTTCGTCCTGATCGACGATCGACACTTCGCCGGCCTGCTCGGCAGTACTTTCGGACTCTCCGAGGCGCCAGCCGCAGCGAATCTGACCGGAATCACGACTCGAGTGCTCTTCACGCTGGCGTTCTTCCTTGCCTACGACTTCGGCCGCTTCGCCATGCACTGTCTGCTGCACGACGTGCCGGTGCTCTGGGAATTCCACAAGATTCACCATTCGGCGGAAGTGCTCACGCCCGTGACCACCTTCCGCGCGCACCCGGTGGAACTGCTGCTGATGGCTTGGGGGCCGGTCATCACCACGGGCCTTGTCACCGTCGCGTTCAACGCCATCGTGCCGGGAACGATCAGCGTCTATACCTTCCTCGGCTGGCACGTCGCCTTCTTTGCGTTCAACCTCGTGGACAACCTTCGCCACTCGCCAGTCTGGCTGTCGTATGGCCCGACGTGGGGGCGCTGGCTGGTCAGCCCCGCGCATCACCAGCTCCACCATAGCTGCGAGCCGCGGCACTTCGGCTGCAATCGCGGCTTCGAGCTCGCGATCTGGGATCGGTTATACGGGACGCTGTACGTTCCGGCGAATCAACCGGAGCAGTTCAGGCTGGGCCTGGGCGACGGCAGCGAAGCACGCTATCACCACGTGGGCAGGATGTACGCCCTGCCATTCGTCGCAGCGGGACGCGAGATGACCAACGTCGTTCGCCGGACGTTCGGCCGCTTCTTCTTCGCTAAATAACGATCAGGACTTGGGGACTGCTGGCGGTACGCATACCGCCGTCTTTACACCGTTTGCGACCATGTTGGCTGCCAAGATCTGACAGCCGGCCTTTGCGGCTTCGGGCGGACCCATCACCGCCATGCGTAGCTCGCGGGCAACGACCATGGGATGCGGGACTGGGGCCTTGTCGTACATCGCAAGCTCCATCCCTTCGAGCTGGCGCTCGCAACGAGCCATGGCCACTTTGCAGTCCTTGCAGGTTTGCCTGAACGGAGTAACGAAACGATCGTTCGCCATTCCGCAGGCTTTGCGTTCCTTGGTTTCTGGAAGGACTGCCGTAATGCTAAGACCGTCCGGCAGCGTAAGCCGCACGATGGGGTAATAAACTTGGCTTTGTACGTACAGGTGCGCGACAACGGAAGCAATTGCTAGCAAGGCGACCGCAAGCATCGCCGGCTTGAACATTTTGCGCATCATGCCGCCTTCTGGAACTTCAGGACTGTCATTCGGCGCTGGCATTTGCGATCGCATTCTCATCGGACTCTACAGACGGAGCTCCAAATCGCCAGCGACGAACAATCAGCGGTTTCGGCGTCCGAAAATGCACAATCCTCCAGTAAAGCCAGACGTAAACAGAAACGAAAACGATCATGCAAACCTCAAGCACGGTAGTGTTATCCCAGAACATCACCGACGGCGCAGCCCCGAGAAGGGCAAATGTCCAAAGGAATGGTGAAGTGCTTGGGTTCGCCCACTTGTTGGCAGGTCGATAGCGGCGAACCAGGCGCTTATAGATCAACATATGGAAGTGCAACCCATCGGGTTCACCAGGCGACTGGCGTCGCAGCAATTTCTTTCGATAAATGGAAAAGACGGTTTCGACGATGGGATAACTCAGCATGGTGAGGGCGAACCATGGCGATACCTCGGAATTGCGATGTACGAGCATCACCACCAGCTCAGCAATGAGAAAGCCCACCAGATATGCGCCGCCATCGCCCAGAAAAATCAGCCCCCTCGGAAAATTCAGCAGCAAAAAGCCGATCAACGCCGCCCCAAGAATTAAACTCGCCCAGGAGATTGCTTGGTCCCCAACCAGCGCCGCCACATATGCGATCGACAAAACGAATATAAGGGATACGACGCCTGCCAGGCCGTTGAACCCGTCCACGATATTCATGGCATTCGCAAACCCGCCAATTGCGAATAGCGTGAATGCAAATGACACCGCCGTGAATTGAAGGGCGCTGTCAAAGCCCGGAATATCGAGCTCAGATATCCGAGCGTCCAGAAAAACAAATCCAAGCGCTGCGGACGCGAACGTCAATAACAGCCGCATCCTTACGCCCACGCGATTCGTCAGGTCTTCAGCCAAGCCGCCGGCGAAGGCGAAAAGACCGCAGCTCAAGCTCAAGGCAATTACTTTGGCGATCGATGGAAGGGAGACGGACAGCGCGACAGTCGCTATGAGCAAACCCAGAAATACGGGTATGCCGCCAATCCTAGGCGTAGGTTGAGTGTGAAACTTCTGTGGTCCCGTACCCGGTACGTCGACGGGCAATTGCTTTCGTAGTCGTGGATATCGCACGAAGAAGCAAGCGACCGCCGCAGTGATTAATGCAGCGAGAAACATTGCCACAACAATCCCAAAATTCGGCAAGCCGAATCTCCCACAAGCGTTTTATTGTTGTTGCCGATCTTATTGGCGAATCCTGCTTAAAGGCGAAGCAGGGACAGCGCTCAATTACCTATGCGCGCAACATTATCGTATGGAGCACGTTAAATGTGAATACGGGCCACCGTCATGCAGCAAGCTAAGCAGTTTGCCCATGAGCCATTGCAAGTGCCGCGAGGAGCTCATGAGCGGCGCCCGCGTATACGAACAGCTTCGGCGGTTCCCTCCACCGCACCTCGGGAAGAGCATTTAAGCCGTTGGTACCTCGATTCTGTAACCCTTACAAGTGCCCACTTCCCGCTAGGTCCGCACGCTGGGTCAAGATTGAAGGTGTCGAACGAGATATCATGGTCGGCCGCGCACGGGAGGCTCGGAAGGCATCGCGATGCTCGCCCGAAGGCACTAATCGCTATCCCAGCCATTAGGCGCAAATTGCAGCGTTTACGGACGGACTGGACCGCATGTCGGAGATCGATGCAACTGCGTTAAACAAGCGCTCAGCCGAATTACAGCCCGAACGCGGGAAGGTCGAGCGTGACGATGGTGAGGTTAATCTTCTAGATATGCTGATTGTGCTAGTGAAGCATAAACGGCTTGTCGTCGGCTTTCCTGTCGCCGTCGCCATAATCGCCGCCGTCGTCAGCGTGTTACTGCCGAGCACTTACACCGCCACAACGAAAATCCTTCCTCCCCAGCAAAATCAAGCGAACGCGGCGAGCATGCTGGCGCAACTCGGGGGGTTAGCGGGCGTTGTTGGTGGGGCAGTGGGTCTGAAGAGCCCCAATGAGCTCTACATTGGTATGTTGAAGAGTCGCACAGTGGCGCATAACGTCATCGCGCGTTTCAGCCTTAACGTGGTCTTCAAAGCGGATTTGCTTTCAGACACTGTAGAGAAGCTGGATCGCATGACGCGTATTACATCTGGAAAAGACGGCATCATCGCGATAGAAGTCGAAGATCTGGATCCAAAGCGCGCTGCCGCAATCGCCAACACTTATGTAGATGAGCTTTACAAGTTAACCAACGTGCTCGCTGTGACCGAGGCGTCGCAGCGCAGGTTGTTTTTCGAGCGGCAGCTCGAGAATGCCAAAGAGCAACTCGCGAAGGCGGAGTCCGCTGCAAAGCGGTTTATGGACAAGGGTGGGGTGCTCCAAGTCGAAGGCCAGGGGCGTGCGATCATCGAGGCCGCCGCTCGTCTTCGCGGTCAGATCGCGGCAAAGGAAGTGCAGCTTGGCGCGATGCGCATCTTTGCAACAGAGCGCAATGCGGACTTCGCCGCCGCGCAACAGGAACTCCAAGCGATGAGAAATCAGCTGGCCATCATGGAGGGAAGCGGTAACGGCAAAGTTGCAAGTAGAAGTGCGAGTGACGCGTCCGAGGGGATCGACAGCCTAAACTCGCTAAGAAACGTCAAGTACTACGAAACGATATTCGAGGCACTGGCGAAGCAGTACGAACTCGCCAAGCTCGATGAATCGAAAGACTCGGCGGTCATCCAGGTCTTGGACAAGGCGATCGAGCCGGACCGCAGATCCACCCCGAAGCGTAAGCAAATTGTGGTGTTCGCTACCCTCGCGGCAGCCATAGTGGCGGTTCTACTGGCTTTTATAAAAGAGACGCTGGACCGTGTCCGACAAAACCCAGAAGAGTCCACGAAGCTCTCCACTCTTCGGCGGTATTTGACTAGCAGGTAAGCGGAGCTTTTTATTTCCTTGCTGCTGTGCCTGCAGGATGAGAGGCAAATGATCCTCGGTACAAGACAGCAGGAATGTCGCCGGATCGCGGTCTAAGAACAGGAATCTCCTAGATGTTCAACGACAAAATCATTCTCGTCACTGGCGGCACCGGTTCGTTCGGTCACGCCTTTGTCGGACTGACGTTAGCTCGCTACAACCCTCGAAAGCTGATCGTTTTCTCGCGTGATGAAATGAAGCAGTGGCACATGGCCAAGATTTACGGCGATGACCCTCGCGTTCGCTTCTTCATCGGTGACGTGCGTGACCGGGATCGCTTGCACCGCGCGCTCGACGGAGTGGATTGCGTGGTTCATGCCGCCGCGACCAAGATTGTTCCGACCGCGGAATACAACCCGTTCGAGTGCATCAAGACGAACATCAACGGGGCGGTAAATGTCATCGATGCGTGTCTGGATCAAAAAGTCAGAGCAGTTATCGCATTATCGACGGACAAAGCCAGCAGTCCAGTCAATCTCTATGGCGCGACCAAGCTGTGTTCCGACAAATTGTTCGTGGCCGCGAATTCCTATTCGGGTGGGCGTGAGACGAGATTCGCGGTCGTTCGGTACGGAAATGTCATGGGGTCGCGCGGCTCGGTGATCCCGCATTTTCTCTCGATCGCGCGGGAAGGCGCCAAATTGCCTATTACGGACGTTCGAATGACGCGGTTCATGATCACGCTCGAACAGGGCATCGATCTGGTTTGGCACGCTTTCGAAGACATGGTCGGCGGCGAGATTTACGTCAAGAAGATTCCGTCCATGAAGGTCGTGGACATTGCGAGAGCCATAGCCCCGGAATCTGAACCTCAGATTATCGGCATTCGTCCGGGAGAGAAGCTCCACGAACAGATGATCAGCACCGAGGATTCGTATACGACGTACGAATATCCAGATCACTTCAAGATACTTCCGGCTATCCACGAATGGTGCAACGACGTCGGCCGCATCAAGGATGGCAAAAAGGTTGCCGAGGGGTTCTCCTATACCTCCGACAATAACAAGCAATGGATGAGCGTCGAAGTGTTACGCGATTGGATTCGCAAGAACCGTGAAAAGATCGGGGCCTTTTGAAGGCGGCGATAGAGGAGCAGGTTCCAATGATTCCCTACGGCCGACAGACGATATCACCGGAAGATATTGACGCTGTGGTCGAGGTGCTGCGCTCGGACTGGCTCACTCAAGGGCCAAGCGTGCCCCGCTTCGAAAACGCAGTTCTCCAGAAGGTCGGTGCGAAACACGCAGTTGCGGTCAATTCAGCCACCAGTGCGCTTCATATCGCGTGTCTCGCCCTAGACCTCAAGGCCGGCGATGCGCTCTGGACGACTCCGAATACGTTCGTCGCGTCGGCAAACTGCGGACGGTACTGCGGCGCAGAGGTAGACTTTGTCGATATCGACCCGAACACTTGGAACATCAGCGTCGAGGCACTTGCGGACAAGCTGGCTAAGGCCGCAGCGAGTGGCAGGATGCCGAAAGTCGTCGTCCCGGTTCACTTCGGCGGGCAACCCACCGAGCAGGATCGGATCTGGGATCTCGCCAAGCGCTATGGCTTCAAGGTGCTTGAAGATGCTTCGCACAGCATCGGCGCGTCACGACAGCGTGAACCGACGGGCAGCTGCCGCTGGTCGGATGTCTCCGTTTTCAGCTTTCATCCGGTGAAGATCGTCACCACGGCGGAAGGTGGAATGGCGTTGACGAATAGTCCAGAGCTTGCGCAACGCATGAATATGCTGCGCACGCACGGAATTACGCGCGAATCTTCCCTATTGCGCGAGCGCAATCCGGCTCCCTGGCATTACGAGCAGCATCTGCTGGGCTTCAACTACCGGATGACCGACATCCATGCGGCGCTCGGGTTGAGCCAGCTCAAGCACCTGGACGAATGGGTGAAGCGGCGCAACGCGATCGCGCGCCGCTACGATCAAGAGCTCGCCTCGCTGCCCATCCAGTTGCCACGAGTCGCAGTGGAAAACCGCTCCTCGTTCCACCTTTACGTGGTGCGGCTAAACGGCAGCAAGCTGCGCAAGAGCCACCGCCAAGTGTTCGAGGAACTCCACCGCCTCGGCATCGGGGTCAACGTCCACTACGAACCCGTGCACTTGCAGCCGTACTACCGAGCCCTGGGATTCACCGAGGGCTATAGTCCAGAAGCCGAGCGGTTCGCTCGCGAGGCGCTGACGCTACCGCTGTATCCGGGCCTTTCCGATGCCGCCCAGACGAAGGTCATCGACGCCGTGCGCAAAGTACTGAGTGATGCTTAATGCGCGCCTCGCCCTCGGCACCGTGCAGTTCGGGCTTGCGTACGGCGTAGCGAACCGCACGGGCAAGGTCGACAACGCCGAAGCGCAAGCCATCCTGCGGCAGGCGCGCGCCGCCGGCATCGACACGCTCGACACTGCGATTGCCTACGGCGACAGCGAGCAACGCCTCGGCGAGATCGGCGTCGAACAGTTCCGCATCGTCTCGAAACTCCCCGGCTTGCCGGAAGATCTGGATGATGTCGATCGCTGGGTCGAGGACCAGGTCGCGGCCTCGCTGAAGCGACTAAGAACAGAGAACCTCTATGCCCTGCTCCTGCACCGCCCGCGGGACCTGTTGCGGCCGAACGGCGATGCGCTCCAACGGGCAATGCGCAAGCAGGTGAGCCGGGGCGTAGTGCAACGGATCGGGCTGTCGATCTACGCTCCCGACGAGCTTGATCTCCTCTACGCGCGCTTTCGACCTGATATCGTCCAGGCGCCTTTCAATGTCATTGATCGGAGGTTGCAAACGACGGGCTGGCTTGAACGCCTGCGCGAAGGGCACACGGAGATCCATGTTCGCTCCGTATTCCTGCAGGGCCTGCTGCTTATGGCTCCGCATGAACGCCCGACCCGATTCGAGCGGTGGGAATCGGTCTGGGATTCCTGGGATTCGTGGCTGAAAAAGGAGGGCGTCAGCCCGCTCCATGCGTGCCTTGGCTTCGTTCTGGCGCACCCGGAAATCGATCGCGCCGTGATAGGCGTGGATAACGCTGCCCAGTTGCGGCAGACCATAGGGGCGGCGAAATTGCCCCCGAAGGTGCCGCCAAGCGAGATGTCCTCGCAGCAACCCGAGCTCGTCGACCCTTCGCTATGGAGCGCAGCCTGAAGACCGTCGCCATCGTGCAGGCTCGCGCGGGCTCGACGCGCCTGCCCTACAAAGTGATGCGGAAAGTCTGCGGCACACCTTTGATCGGCCTGCTCCTCGAGCGGCTATCCCACGCGAGCCGCATCGACGAGATCGTACTCGCCACGTCAGAGGACGACCGCAACGCACCACTCGCGGACTTCGTGCAAGGCCTGGGCTACCGCACGTATCGCGGAAGCGAGAACGATGTGCTGGACCGCTACTATCAGGCCGCCAAGCTCGCGCAGGCGGATACCGTCGTCCGAATCACGGGCGATTGCCCGCTGATCGATCCGGAGCTGGTCGACAAAGTCATAGAGACCTACGTCCAGAGCGGCGTGGATTACGCATCAAATATCACGCCCCCGACGTACCCGGACGGGCTCGATACGGAAGTGTTCTCCTTCAAAGCACTGGAAACGGCGTGGCGAGAGGCATCCAAGCCCTTCGATCGGGAGCACGTGACGCCCTTCATACGCAACTCGGCTTCGCTCAACAAGGCGAACGTGCAGAACGGCGCGGACGAGTCCGGCGTGCGCTGGACGGTCGACGAGCAGGAAGACCTGGAGGTGGTCACCAAAGTATTCGAGCACTTCCACCCACGGCGCACATTCGGCTGGCTCGAAGCCCTGACGCTCGTTCGCAGCCAGCCCGAACGATTCGGACACAACCGGCATTTGATTCGCAACGAGGGACAACTCATGGGGTCAGGGCAGAAATTGTGGAATCGCGCCAAGCGCATCATTCCCGGGGGGAACATGCTCCTGTCGAAGCGCGCCGAGATGTTCCTGCCCGAGCAGTGGCCGGCCTATTTCAGCAAGGCAAAGGGCTGCAGGGTGTGGGATCTCGATGGCAAAGAATACATCGACATGTCCCTCATGGGCATCGGGACGAACATCCTCGGCTACGGACATCCGGAAGTGGATGAGGTGGTGCATCGGACGGTTGATGCCGGCAACATGACTACGCTGAACTGCCCGGAAGAGGTGTATCTCGCCGAAAGGCTGATCGAGCTCCACCCCTGGGCGGAGATGGTGCGCTTCGCGCGCTCGGGTGGCGAGGCTAACGCCGTCGCGATCCGCATCGCGCGCGCGGCCAGCGGAAAAGACAAGGTCGCCTTCTGCGGCTACCACGGGTGGCACGACTGGTACCTCGCGGCCAATCTTGGCAACGACAAGAATCTGGCAGGTCACCTGCTGCCCGGACTGGAGCCGCGCGGAGTGCCGACCAGCCTGCGCGACACGGTTTACCCGTTCAACTACAACGCGTTCTCCGAGCTGGAAACGCTGACCAGCCAGCATGACATCGGCGTGATCAAGATGGAGGTCTCGCGCAATCGCGGTCCCGAGCCTGGCTTCCTCGAGAATGTGCGTGCCCTCGCGACTCGCAAAGGCATCGTGCTGATCTTCGACGAATGCACTTCCGGGTTCCGCCAGACATTCGGCGGGCTGCATCAGCTCTATGGGGTGGAACCGGACATGGCGCTCTTCGGCAAGGCCCTTGGGAATGGTTATGCAATCACAGGAACGATCGGCCGGCGCGAGGTCATGGAGGCCGCCCAGACGAGCTTCATCAGCAGCACTTTCTGGACCGAGCGGATCGGTCCGACCGCGGGTCTCAAGACACTGGAGGTGATGCAGAGGCTGAAATCGTGGGAGGTGATTACGTCCACGGGTAGTCAGATCAAGGCGCGCTGGCAGGCGCTCGCAGACCGCTGCAACATCCCGATCGAGCTGTGGGGCATTCCGGCGCTCGCGGGCTTCACTATCAAGAGTCCCGACACGCTCGCCTACAAGACCCTCATCACGCAGGAGATGCTCGCCCAGGGGTATCTCGCAAGCAACGCCGTTTACGCAAGCGTGGCGCACACGTCTGAAATCGTCGACGGCTACTTCGCAGCTCTCGAACGTGTCTTTGCGCTGATCCAGGAATGCGAGCACGGCCGCAGCGTCACGTCGCTTCTGAAGGGGCCGGTCTGCCATGCTGGCTTCAAGCGGTTGAACTGACCGATGTCCGCAAGCGTCGTCATCCGGACCGATGCTTCCTCGCGCATCGGCACGGGTCATCTCATGCGCTGCCTGACCCTGGCGGAGGCGCTGCGGGACAAAGGAATGACGGTCCGTTTCGTTTCCCGCCTGCATGACGGGAACCTCTGCGACCTAATCGAGCAGCTAGGCTTCACCGTCTCCTGCCTGGCTGCACCCTCGGGGGCGGCTTCGAAGGCGCACGCGTCGTGGCTCGGTGCCACGTGGGAAGAGGACGCGATCGAAACCCTCGACGCGGTTCGCGCAAGCGGTGGTGCGCCCGGATGGCTGGTCATCGACCACTATGCGATCGATGCGCGCTGGGAGCAGCGGTTGAGGCCCCATGTCGGTCGCATCCTTGCGATCGACGACCTAGCTGACCGAGAACACGACTGCGACGTGCTGCTCGACCAGAATCTGGTGCCCGGCTTGCAAGGCCGCTACCGCGGCAAAGTCCCAGGGCACTGTGTCACCTTGCTCGGGCCGCGATACGCGATGCTTCAGGCCCTCTATGCGCAATTGCATGAGCGCGTGCCGCCGCGCAGCGGCGCGATCAAGCGTATTTTCGTCTTCTTCGGGGGCGGCGATACCGCGGACTTGTCCGTACTGGCCCTGCGCGCGTTCCTGGAGCTTGGTCGCAATGACATCCGCGTCGACGTGATCGCCAAGTCCGCATTGGTCGACGCTGTGGCCAGAGGACACCGCAATATCACCGCGCATTGCGATTTGCCCAGCCTCGCCTTGCTGATGGCGAAGGCGGATCTCGCCATCGGCGCCTGTGGCGCCACGAGCTGGGAGCGGCTCTGCCTGGGCCTGCCCGCGGTCGTGACTGCGATCGCGGAGAACCAGATCCCGATCCGCGAAGGGCTTGTCGGCAAAGGCGTCGCACGGTGGATGGGTGACCGTACCGAGCTGACCGAGCAGGGTTTGCAGGACGCTTTAGCGGCACTGCTGAAGGAAGGACTCGATGCAACCTGGTCGCGACGGTGCCATGACGTGGTCGATGGCAAAGGGGTCGGCCGAGTGGTCGCCGCCATGACACTGACGGGCCGGTCGGAGCTCATCGCGCGATACGCGACGCCAAAGGACGAAGAGCTCATGGTCGAGTGGAACTCCGAGAACACCGCAGTCCGCAAGACCTTCGTCGATGAGCTTCGCGACGTCGAGGGTGTTCGTTCGTACATGCTGGAGAACGCGGACGGCGTCGCCGTGGGCGGCGTGGCGTTTTCAAACAAGGGCGGCAAATGGACGCTCGAATCCCGCCCCGGGAAGGTGTGCGGCGGCGAGGCGATCCAGGCCGCCATGCTTGGCGCGGCGGTCTGCAAGCTCCGCTCCGAGGAAACGGGGGCGCTGACATTTTCCCCGCGTGCAAGAGCGAATGGCAGCCTGAAGATCAGCCTCTGCTCGGACGAGGGCAGCTGGTTCAACAGTCACCTTTTCACGATGATCGTCGAGTGGCTCGACGACGGGCACGAGGTGACGTGGGTGCACAACGCGGACCACCTGCCCGGGGGCGATTTGTGCTTCTACCTGAGCTACGGGCGCATAGTCGGCCGCGCAGCTCTGGACCTCTATGAGCACAACCTCGTCGTCCACGCCAGCGACCTGCCGCGGGGTCGCGGCTGGTCGCCGATGACGTGGAAGATCATCGAGGGTGCGAGCGAAATCCCGATGACCCTCCTCGAAGCCGGCGAGGCCGTCGACAGCGGTGTTATCTATGGCCAGGTGACGATGCAGCTCGCCGGCGATGAATTGATCGATGAGCTACGCGAGATGCAGGCCTCGGTCACGTTCAAGCTATGCCACGACTTCGTCACCGGCTACCCTGGCACAGCGTCGACAGCCCGCCCTCAGGACGGCACACCCACCTACTATTCCCGACGGCGTCCGAAAGACAGCCAGCTCGATCCCGACAAGCCGCTGCGGGAGCAATTCAACCTGCTGCGCGTAGCCGATAATTCGCGCTACCCGGCGTGGTTCGAGGCGTTCGGGAGAATCTATTACCTGAGGGTCACCGGGACGAGGAAGAAGGATGCGGGGACACAATGAGGATTGGTAGCCGAGCAGTCGGGCGGGACGTGCCGCCGTTCATCATTGCCGAGATGTCGGGCAATCACAATCAATCGCTGGAGCGCGCGCTGAGCATCGTCGACGCGGCGGCGAAGACCGGCGCGCACGCGCTCAAGCTGCAAACCTACACCGCCGACACGATCACGCTGGACGTGAAGGAAGGCGATTTCTACATCAGCGACGAAAAGAGCCTCTGGAAGGGAAAGAACCTGCACGAGCTCTACAAGGAGGCCTACACGCCGTGGGAGTGGCATGCGCCGATCATGCGCCGGGCACGCGAGCTCGGCATGATGTGCTTCAGCACGCCCTTTGACGACAGCGCGGTCGATTTCCTCGAAACGCTCGACGTCCCCTGTTACAAGATCGCATCATTTGAAAACACTCACCTGCCCCTGCTCCGCAAGGTCGCGAGCACCGGGAAACCGCTCATCATTTCCACCGGGATGGCCACCCTCGCTGAACTGGACGAGGCGATGCGCACGGTGCGCGCCGCCGGCGGCAAAGACGTCGTCCTGCTGAAGTGCACGAGCACCTATCCCGCCAATCCGATCAACAGCAACGTCGTCACGATCAGCAACATGCGGGAGGTCTTCGGCTGCGAAATCGGGCTGTCCGACCACACGATGGGCATCGGCGCAGCAGTGGCGGCGATCGCGCACGGCGCCACCGTCATCGAGAAGCACTTCACCCTGCGGCGCGCCGACGGCGGCGTCGACAGCGCGTTCTCGATGGAGCCGGAAGAAATGCGCGCGCTGGTGGTCGAGAGCGAGCGTGCCTGGCAATCGCTGGGACATGTCACCTACGGTCCAACGGCGGAGGAAGGCAACTCGATGACTTTTCGGCAGTCGTTGTATGTCGCCCGCGACATGAAGGCCGGCGAGGTCTTCACGCGTGAAAACCTCCGCATCGTGCGCCCGGGCTACGGCCTCGCACCCAAATACTTCGAGATGGTGCTCGGAAAGAAGATAAGAACAGATGCCAAGAAGGGCACCGCTCTATCTTGGGAAATGATGGTGTGACGGCCGTTCTTCCGTCTACATCGGACTAAGCAGCAGTTCAAGCCGGCTGAAGAGATAGGCCACTTTAAAACGCCCTAGATGTCGTGCGAGCGGCTTTACCGGTATCCACGGTACCGCCTCGCAAACCAACGCACGGATTGCTTGAATTGATTGCTCGAAGATTAATCGGCAACACGATCGCGACCGCCACGTCGGTCTTTGTTCGCCTGGTCACTAGCTATTTCCTGACGGCCATCTTGATTCAAAACCTAGGGAAGGACCGTTATGGAGTGTGGATGATCCTCCTTACTTTTACTCTTACTGGAACACTAGGGCTGTTTACCTTCGGTTTGCCAAGTGCACTTATCAAGCATGTGGCGCAGTATCACACGCAGGGCAAATTCCAAGAACTAAACGAGGTCTTTAGCGTAACGGTCCTATTGTTTGGCGCAATGGCTTTACTGGGCGGAGCGGTGGTCTTTGTTATTGGCAGATTCTACTTGCCAAGCATATTCAACCTTCCACCGACCGAAATATCGACCGCTCGTTTCGTCACGTACATTTTTGCCGTTATGGTGCTCTTTGAGCTGCCCGGGCTCGCCATCAATGGGCTACTGGAAGGTTTACAGCGCTATGACGCCCTCGCCGCACTTGATGTCATGCGCACACTCGTTTCTGCGACCGCGATCGTTGTCCTTATTCGAGCTGGATATGGGCTGGTTGCAATAGCTGGAGCGCTGTTTTGTTCTACCTTGCTATACAACATAGCCGCCTTAGTACTAGCTACTCAGTTCATTCCTTCTTGCAGAATTGTCATCCCCCGCGACAAGAAGACTCTTCGAGGCTTCCTTTCGTTCACTCTAGATATAGTGGTACTCCATATCAACGGGCTCGTTTACAGCAACATGGACAAACTGATCATTGGAATCGTGCTCAGCACATCGTTGCTCACCGAGTACGACATCGCGAATCGCATCCATTCACTTGTGCTTACGGTAATGGGGCTCGCCCCTGCGGTGATCCTTTCAGCAACATCCGCGTTGCATGCAAGGAACGATCATGAGCGGCAAAGGGAATTACTCATTAAGGGGACGAAGTACACGATAGCAATAACACTCCCAGTCACGGTGACCCTTTTTGTGCTGGCGCAGGACTTCATAGTGCATTGGATCTCCCCGCAGTACGCATACGTTGCTATCTACGCTCGATTGTTCTTAGCCTATCTATTTGTCTGGCCGATTGTTCAACTTGGATGGAGCATGCTGATTGGGGTTGACAAAGTCAGATCTATGGTGTGGCTGAAAACGATTTCAGTCGCGTTGAATCTTTTTCTTACGATCGTATTGGTGAGCTACATCGGCGTCGCGGGCACAATGATTGGCACTGTCATAGCGAATCTGTTGATATTCGGCCTTTGCTTGCGCCTCGTTCTGCATACATTCCATGTGACCACCAAAGAGTTGCTTAAAGCCGCTGTGCTCCCCACTTACTTGCCTGCTGCGTTTCTAGGACTGATCTTGTACACCGTCGCGTCACACGTTCCACCAAAATCCTTAGTCGAGGTCGTCTTTTACGGCGTTGCGGCTATTAGTCTGTATTTCGCGTTGTTCCTCGCATTTTCCGTCGATCGGAGCGAACGGCTAATGTGGTCCCGCGCCCTATTACGCAGAACATGATCGGGCGTGCGGCAACCGGACGCGTCCGCGGATGGCCAACCGCCGGGTCGCACGTAGGACGAGCTACGTAATCCTGTTGCCTACTTAATCTTTCAGTGTTGAGAACGGAAACAATTGATGAAGCTAGATGAGGTATTGCCATACTTGATATGCAACCGGTGCGAATGTGTGGAACTCACCCTCCGCAAAGCGACGGGGACCGACAAACCTTCCGGAAGTTCTCTTATCGAGTGCAACGCGTGCCACAACAAGTACCTCATTGACGACGGCATCATCGTTACGGAACCGGCGCTTTGGCGTGGACACGACAGTCCAAGAGCGAGGATTTTCAGAACTACTTTCAGTAGCTACTCCAACTGGTGGCTGAAGGTAAACAAGGGAATTGGCTATAAACAAGACTTAGCCCTACTGTTCAAACAGCAGACCGGTCGAGACAGAGCGTTCCTAGGCGGTAAGAGTGTGCTTGATGCAGGGTGCGGAGCGGGACGGTTCATAAGTCATGTATCGGAGGCACCGGACAGCAAAGTAATTGCATTTGACCTGGGATTGGGTTTGAAAGTCGCGAAGGAAAGAAACGCGAATAGACAAAATATCGCTTATGTCCAGGGAAACATACTGAACCCACCCTTTAGAGAGGGCGTGTTCGATTTTGTGTATAGCTTCGGGGTGCTTCACCACACGCCGGATCCGAGGATTGCTTTTTCGCGTTTGGCTAGCCTAGTAAAGGTCGGAGGGGAATTTGCGTTGTACTTGTACTATCGACCTCACCTGGCTTTCAAAGATTGGGGAGTGTCGTACGCGCTTAAGCAGGCCTACCTTTTCCTCTACCGCGAACCAATTAGGCGATTCGTGCAGATCCTTCCCCATCCGTTGGTCTTACTGTTCTCCCGCGTTATCTACTATCGCGGCCCAGTGATGGAATTCTTTTACCGGCGAAACGGCAAGATCATCGGTGATTTTATTAGAGCGCT
>WNFM01019715.1_pt2 | contig 15749 bp, 25 predicted proteins | sample 5400271 | NCBI WGS metagenome assembly WNFM01 (sample SAMN13153352, study PRJNA577476) | soil metagenome | isolation source: 60 cm saprolite on Douglas fir-dominated hillslope | place: USA:California | collected 2013-09-17
AGGTTTCCTCGAAAGCTTCATCCTCACCCGATATATAGCGCATCCGCGCCTGATTTATGGTGCTGTTCTCACGGTGGATTGGTTCGACGAACTTCACCTCAACGCGATCCAAGGGTTTGAGCGCTTCCAGGTAATCATGGGCGGACGATACCCGCCGACCTTCAATTTCTTCTGGCTTTTCGCATGGGGTCATCCACCAATCAACTTAGGTGGGATAGAGCAGTCAATCACCCAATGGGGTGATCATTTAAGGTTAGAGGTATTTCTCTTCATTCGGATTTCGGCTTGCGCCTCGTTGCCTTCAAAGTGCCGCTAAATTTGGAGCGTCCGGCAAAAAAAAAATCAGGAGCGCCGACAAACGCTCCTGGCAGCCGGTCCTGGCTTAACGCGCCGGAGCCAGCGACGTGGCGGCCCGGGAGATCATCGGCCACGAGACTGCGGCAGTCTCCCGGACCTACTCACATATCGACGTTGCCACTCTGCGAACTGCGATTGATAAAATGCCAGACCTGACGGCCGAGGACGGAACGAATGAGCAGTAAATATTAATAGCTTCGGCCGAACCGAATCCCACCGAGCCTCGCTCTAGGGTGACGCCAGCGCAGAGCAGCAGGAGGGTCTTCTTGGAGCGTTTGCCGGATCTTCTCGAAAAAGGCGCTGGAAAATGATAGAACGAAAACTATGGGCGTCTTCATAAGCTGGTCTGGCAAGAATACCAAAAGCTATATGGTCGCTGTGGTACTGCGGCGCTGGCTTGAGCAAGTCGTTCAAGGTTGTAATCCTTGGGTATCGACCCAAGACATCGACGCAGGCGAGCGGTGGGGTACGGAGCTATTCACTCAGCTCGACAATCACAATGTCGGCATCATTTGCGTTACCAAAGAAAATCAAGCCGAACCCTGGCTCAATTTTGAAGCAGGTGCACTGGCCAAGCAATTGAAAGGCGATAAACCGAATGAAAGCCGGGTATGCCCTTTACTGATCGAAATGACCACAAGCGACGTAACCGGGCCTTTGAAGCTTCTGCAAATGGTCCCTTTGGAAAAAGACGGCATGTTTAAAGTTTTACAGATGGTTAATCAGTACGCCATACCGACGTCCCTTAACCCCGAAGTGTTGGAGAGGGTCTTTGAGAAATGGTGGCCGGACTTACAAAGCGAGCTGCAACAAATGAAAGTTCCAGAACAACCAGTACAGTCCAGCAGGGGTACGCCAGAAATGCTCGAAGAGATATTGAGCCTTGTAAGATCTATCGACAAAGCAACGAACCCTATAACTTGGTGGGGGACTTTCGCACCGGCAATCTCGTTCGCGGAGTGGCCGAAACTCCCAGGGGCCACGTTCTCCAATGAATCCCGAGCTAGAGCAGAGAGCTTAAAAGTTAAACTGATAGCTGAGGTCGCGAAATCACACCCTCAGCTATCAAAAACTTTGGAGTCCGGTTTGCCTGAATTCGCCGATGAAACTTTGATTCTTCGATTTGCAATGTATCGCGACACGGGATTCGAATTCCTGACCAAGCCGCACAATTTGGATGTATTGAAAAAAGCTGCCAATGCGCTGGGCTATAGCGTAAAGTTGGTGCGGGGAGTGACCTCGCTCGATCTGTAAAGCAATTCCATTTCAGACTTTCCCTATCTACGCCGCTCGGAAACTAATCAGCGCCGACTCCTGGGACGCGCCAGAATCAAGCCACAGAAGCGGCAACGGCCATTGTAAGATCAGCGAACGAGCAAAGAAGCAGCCTAGAGTTGCTAGAACTACCGTCTCTCGTATCTGCCCAACAACAAAAATCGAAATGACCTCCATGAAAGAGCAGCCACACTCGCCGAAGCCTTCGCGAAGAGGTGTGGCAGTGCTGCGCTATCCGCTCTGCGTTCTGGTATCGGCGATCGCATGGGCGTTCGCCTTTTGCGGTGCCGTGAACTTCATGAACCTGCTGCGAATAGATAACGAAAGAATTATTATCAGACAGGACAACTTCCATCTTCTGGGCCTGCCGATAGGGTACGGGTGGGGCTATTTTGTTCTTTTTGTATTCGTGTCAGCCGCAATCGCGGTCATCGCTTGGCACTTTAGGAAGGAAAATTAAGCCCGTCTCTCCGCAACCTGAGCAGCGATCTGTCGGGACAGACTGGCTTCGTAGTTCTCGGCTTTGTTGCCCCGCCAAAAGCCGCTCTCCGGCTCACCCGTCCCACGGTACGGCCAAAAAATCGCGCCAGGATCAGTTATAGGCGCGTTCGGCGGGGTAGGCTGGTAGATTGTACCCTGCCAAAACAACGCCATCCGGCGTCAATCATCACGGTATGGATCAAAGTTCTTGATCGGCCGTGAACCGAAGGTCCCCAAAGGATGCGGCGGATGAGCCTGGGCCCGATGCCTTGACCCCATCTCTTCGGGAGTCTTCCACATGTCCGCCTCGAATTTCTGCCCTTGAGCGTCGGCCGTCCGCTTGAGGGCTTCGAGATCATAAACCGGATGCTCCGGTTGCGGACCTAGTGGAAAATTTGAGGAGCCAAAAACCGTGAGCGCTTCACTCCCATTTCGACCCATTTTTTTGGGTGCTGTTGCTCGGCGCTGCGGCTTGGCTGATCCTAGTGCTAGCGGCTTTCGGATTGTCCAAGCTCTTAGGAATGTAACCAATGAAAAAAGCTCGAGTTGTCGCCCTTGACGGTAGCGGCCGTCAGATCATCGTCTACCGGGCGGCGATCTTTTGCTGGAGCTACAGCATTGATCACCACCCGGCAGAACGACGATTCTGGACTCGGGCCGGAGCCACCCGTGCTGCTGCTAAACGAGCCGCCGCAATGGTAAGTTAAAAACGACCTCCTAGGATGCCCCAGGAACGCGTTTTAAGGACGTGCCCGCTTATATTGACCCTCGGGTCAATCGTCTCGATATGGATCGAAGTTCTTGAGTGGCCGACTACCGGGCTGGCCCAGCTTCGCGGCTAACGGCCAAGCTGATGCCGGCTGATGCTTCGGTCCCAGCTCCTCAGGGTCTTTCCAAAGCCCATCATCCACCTTGCCCGGTGGTGCGCTTGACGCGACACTCATACCATGGTTTCCCGGTGCCGGTGCCTTCGGTTCTGGCTGAGTGACGATGTAATCCGGCTCAATCATGCGGTCGAGGCGCTTACCTTGCTCAACTAGCTCTAGAGCACAGCGAGCGTAATTGCGGCAATCAAGAGGCTCGCCGGGACGCCCGCTAGAGCCTTCCTTCTTATACCTGTAGATGGTATAGCCTAGAGGGTTAACCGATTCGTGCTTCTGCTCAACAGTCAACCCAACGAAGTAATCGTTGGTATAGCCGCGCACCTCGTCGCCGTCCTCCCCCATCGGAAAGTGGCAAAACATCGGCCCGATCTCCGCAACCGATAACCGCGTGAAAAGATCGTCCTTCCCCATAACGGTGTTCAGCGGATACCAGACCGTATTGTACTTCTCGTCTACCTTGTAGGCTCCGGTAAAGCTGGTTGTGATTGACCTCTCGTGTCCACTTCCCTTGCATGAAAATACCCTCGGTTGCCTTCGACGGGTGTAATCGTAAACGTAGGGTCCGACCGCGCCGTTTGCGTCGATTAGCGTTTTCCGAACTCGAATGGTTCGACCATTGGCAAACTGGAATACTCGGTTGTACACCAGCTCGTCAAACTCCTTGTGCCACTCCTTTTCGTGCGGCGGGAGTAGGATACTGCCGTACTCAATTCCCCAGGATTCGTAATCCCGGCCCCAACCGACAATTTCGAAATTGATTCTCCCCTGAATCTCCTGCACGTCAGCACCACACGTAAGCACGAGCACGCCGTCAGGGATCTCTGCTTGATACACCTCTCGGCGCTCGGTCAAAATGTGCGGTTCAATCCGGCAAACATAATCCTCATAGGTCTCAGACATTTTCGTATTTTTAAATACCTTCAACTTGCTAGAGTCGCCACCGCGCTTTCGACGAATTGCCTCTCGCCACTCGTCCACTAGAGATTGCCAATCAACCCAAGGTGAGGGTAGGGCGTTCATCATAAAGCCGCGTATACGGCATTCGGGACGGCGATGGACCCATTTGCCGGTGCCAGCCAGCCATGCTGCCTTCGAGTTGGGTTTCCGGCAATAGTTACACTCGGCCAGAATGCGACCGTTATAGTGAGTGTAATCGACTTGCGGCCATGTTAGTTCTTGAAAGCATCCACACTCGGGGCAAGGCAATTGCCAACGTCCCATGCTCGAATTTTGATATTCGAACTCGATTCGGCTCGCGCCCGCGATGGTGGGGGTGGAAGCCAAGACGATTTTTCGATTCCAAAAATTAGCGGTTCGGCTAATGGCAAGCGCAACCGGATCTCCCTCTTCTTGGACATCACCCTTGTATCTGTCGATCTCGTCCAACAACACTATCCGCATTGGAAACTGACTCAGTGAGCTAGCTTTTTCAGCTCCTCCCAGCACGAGGAAACCACCCTGAAAGCTCTTCATTAAAAGTGAATCACTCCCGCGATCGGTTCGCCAAGTGCTTCGGTAAATCTTCTCTTGCAACCGCGGAGAGTTATCGATCATTGGCGCGATTCGCTGACGGCTAACTTTCTCGGCTAGTGTGACAGTGGGATAAACAAGAAGCATCGAACCGGGATCGCGATCAATCGTGTAACCGATCAGATTAAGAATTACCCCAGCAGTTTTGCCAACCTGGGAAGCCATTTGCAGGACAACCCGTTCGGTTGTGTCATCACAAATACAGTCCATCGCTTCGCGCATATAAGGCGCTCTGTCGGTTCGCCACGGCCCGGTCTCGGAACTGTCAGCGGTTGTCAGGATTCGATTCTGGTCCGCCCATTCGCTAAGCGAAAGCTTTGGTGGTGGCCGTAGAGCGCTGACAAGGAATAGCGGAATATCCCCCGGCTTTCGAAGGTTCATCGGCGACGGCGCTCCTTTTGCTGTTCCTCTTCCAACGCTTTCTCTAGTTGTAGATCGATACTCTTGAACTTGCGATTACGGCTCTGTACTTTTTTAAGGAAATTGCCGGGAGTCGCTGCTAAACGCTGGATATCGGCCATTGCTTTATCCAGCAATTCCTTCACCTCAGATACACATTTACGGTGATGAACATGATTAGCTTCCGGTAAAAGTAGAGTGACCACCTCATTGCAGAACACTCCCAGCCAATTGCGAACCGCCGCAGCAGCTTCCGCGATCTCACGTTCAGTCTCTTCCACCGACATAAGCTCGCCGCGTTCACGCTGAAGCGCTAATTTGGCCCGCTCAACCTTAACCTGCTTTTCCTCGGCGTTGGCTTTGTCGTAATCGTCCCGCGCCTTTTCGTTGGCAAGCTGCTTAGAAGACTTTGCGTCTTGTTGCGTCGATCTCTTGTAGTGCCCGCGTTTGTAGCTGGTTGGTTTTTTAGTTGGCATCAATTTACGTGTGCATATGCACCTAAAAAGTTGGTATCGCCGCTAACTCGATCGCAGCTTGTTTTGATTTGAAGCTCCTTTTTGTGGAAGTTTTGCAGAAAAATGGCGTCGGCTTGCCGCCTCGGCCCTGTGGCTCGCTCCTCCCAGTACCTTTCGGTACATAATGCCGCTCGCATTCCATACCGCCCGATGGTATCCTGATGATTCGCGTCATCACGCTCGGCGTCTCTGGGGTCCAACCCGCAACCAATAGCGCGGCCAAGTGCAGAGAGACCATTTGGTCTCTTAGCAAAACCATCCGATTTGAACCAATCCCCGAACCGAAACCATCCGCCAAGCCGCACCAATGGCTGATCGGATGACTGTAATCTAGTCTTTAATAGCATGGATAATAACATGAATAAACTTCGCTATTACCATACCGTAGTCGGACATTGTGGTATGACAAAAACACACTGGCTAGCAGCAGCAAAAACGATTTTATCCAATGGCGAACGCTTGGTAGGTCCGACCGTCGTACGTAAGCAGTTGGATGCGCAACTCCTGCGCGGCTTAGCCAAGAAAGGCATCTCAGCCAGCCAAGCCACGAACTGGTTCAACTCTGGGAAGCTTACCATCTTATGACAATCGCCGAACTGGTTGAATCGTTGGCTTTCGCAGACTTCGAGAAATCGGAACGTGAGTTCGAGTACAACGAATTTATTCACGACCTCACTTTAATCGACAAGTTAGTTTGATGCGGCACGGCGATGGCCGCACCACCATCCGCTGGCTTATTGACCCAACCGCTGCCATCGGGTAACACCCCTTGTGATCCGAGCACATTAGGCGCGGTGTGCTGCCGATTGTGATCGGCTTGCTTAGCAATCGTCAAATCCTGCGCCATTGTTTCATTTCCTACTCATATACAATGAGCCGCCGAGCCACGAACCCCGCGCGTATTGTGTTCGATTTTGAAAAGCAAAAACAATACCCCGCCTATTAATAGGCACCAGAACACGAGATAAACTGCGCTATCTTGGCCGAGCTTAGGCACGTTAACTCCCAAGGTGTTTGGATTCTCAAGAACTTCGAGCTTCAAACTCTGCCGGTGATTCGAAGTAGCGTAGTCGCATCGCTCCAGCATCACCGTCTATTCCATGCGGTGAACTCATCTTGAATGGTTCGGGTTTTGGCATCGTGGCAGCTTCTGCTACCAGTCCGCTAGCGAGCCATTGCGCTTGTACGTCAGCCGGAACTGAATCAGGAACAGGATTGCCGGCCGATATAATCACGTCCGCTTTCGGTACGCCGTACTGGTCGAGTCGGGAGTCAGTCCAATGGATGCGCTGAAGGGCAATCTTCATGTTTTCCAAACGGTCTGTGGAGTCTCAAATGCTTCCCACCAATCACCCGCCGATCTGGTGGTAAGCCAAGGTGTTAATTTGGAACCAGCCGCAATCGTCACGGTTGCCGCTTGGTTAACAAAATAAACCGAACTCAAAGGTGTAAGTCTCATTAGTTACTCTTCTAAAATAATGCTCCACAGTGTTCGCAGCTCACTAGTGAAGCTAAGCCGAAGTTGCCACAATTTTGACATTGCCGCTGGGCAACCGGTTCACCGACCTTGCCGAAAATCTGTTCCGTATCGTATTGTTCCTGGCCCTTTCGATGGGTGGTCTCTTGCGTCCTATCGCTGCCACTGGCCGAGTGCAGGCCCTTCTCAAAAGTTTTGACGCGGCCCGCACTGCCACCGCCTGGGGGACGATCGAGAACGGGGCTGCTCGGATACGCGGCGCTGACCATCCTCCTTATGACGTCCGGCGAAAGATAGGGGTATAGCTCCCGCGCTTGAGCGAAAAACTCATCATACGTCGGTAAGTTGGGTGGATACTCTACTGGCGGTGCTGGCGGTGCGCCGAACTTAGCTAGCCGGGCTTCAGTTGCCTTTCGGGTGAGGTATTCGTTATCGGCCAAGGTTCTCTCCGCTTGCGATTTGGCGGCATTGGCCTCCGCCGACTCACTGTGTCTTTCCTCCGCGAACGCGATCAGTTCGGCCTCGCTGAATGAGTCGAAGTCCGGTACTACCGTGTCGGGATTAGGTGGAATTTTGCCGTAGTATTCATCGATTTTTTGCTGGCCGTACAAGTGGTGCTGTTGCCAAGGTTTCATAGTTTTATCACGTCTCTGGTTCCAGAGTTCACAAAACGGCGCTTAGCCTCAACCAGTCTGGCAGCGAGGCCAGCCTCATATTCGCGCTTGAGCGTCGCCTCAGCGGCTAACCGGGTTTGCTCACGCTGTGCTTCCCCCACGCGGTGTAGCAGACGGCGCCACTCATCAACCGAGACGCCTTCTGGTGGTGGCACCACGCTTGCCGGCATGGCGACGGCCGATACGTCAGCCGTGGCTTGCCTGTATCCGCGGTAATGCGGGTTGGCATGCTTTCGTATCTCCGCCTCAGTGGCATAGTCCAGCGCACAAAAGGGGATGTCTCGATCATCCCGGATCGCTGCGTCTATCCATTCCCGCATTAAAATTGCGTGCGCCTGTTCCCGTTCCTCGTCAGTCATCATAAATATTTTCTAATTGGTTACTGCCAACCCACTCACCGATAACATTTGCCGCATCCACCGCTTTCGTTCTTGAATATCTCCCGACGCACACGCGCACGCATAATGGTTCAACATCGCGGCTAGCCGGCAAGAATCCGAATCGGATAGCCATGGCATCGAACGGAGCAGCCGACGGAATACAAACAGGCGATCTCTCAATGTAACCCTCATTTCTTTGGTGCCTTTGGGTGCCGTGCGTTGACGGACCAGTTTCTCCGCTTGCCGTTGGGGGTGAGGAAAGATCGGCCCAGCAGGCTTCGGTGTCGGCAATATCGGCTCTTTCAATTTTTTCATCGGATGGATTCCCCCACCTCGATTGGTACCGTCAAACCGGATAGCGAGTTGCGGCGAAGGTCCTGGCGAACCTCTACCAAATCGAATAACCAAGTACGGCCAGCGCGATAGCTTCGGATTTGACCGTTGCGCGCCCACTCTCTCACGGTGACCGGCGACCGTCGTAACTGTTCCGCTAACTCTTCAGCCGTCAAAAACGGCGTGGATCTCTCTTCAACCATCGGGACCCATCGCATACGATGCCAATCTATGCAAATTCGGAATATCCCCACCAAAACCTCCGTAAACGGCCCAGGAACGATTTTGACGAGAGTCCGCTATCGGGTGCTCCCAAGACACCAAAGCGGCCAGAATCAAGCCACGTAAACGAGAATCGGGATATCTACTCCCGACCAAAAGAGAAATGGTAACTCAAGTTCCCAAAGTATCGCAATTTGCGATATCTCTAGTTGTCCAGTAATGTAAACACAACGCATTGCATTGGAATGAACGAAGAATCCTTTGATAGCGCGTATCTCAAAGCCGTAACTGCGCCAATGGTTGTGGCCCGATAAACGGCCAAGGAAGAGAACTGTACCCGTTCACTCTGTTGGACCAATCCAATCTACTCCCACCAGACAGAGACCTAGAGACCTATCTCAAGGTCTACTGAGTAGTATATCTCTAAGAACAAGATAAGAACAAAGAACGGGGACCGTATGATCTTTATAGATCCAGTTTTGGACTTTATAGATCCAGCGACTAGATTCGTACAGATCCAGTGAGTGAACCGTACGACCCATTCGACCCGAAAAATCTCGGAATGTCGCCAGAACAGATAGCGGCTTTCCGCGAGGCTAAACGAAAAGACGCAGCCGTAAAATCGAAGGCGAAGCCAAGCAAACCGTTATGGTGCAAGTTTGACTACGCGCAACTGCTGAAGCTGGCCGAGTCTAGCCGCGATCCGTTAATTCTTACATTGGCTGAACTCTCTCGACTGAAATTCGAAAGCTGGGAGAAAGACAGCACAGTGTTAGTGACGCTGAACAATACCGTATTCAAAAAGCTGGGCTTCCATCACGCCGATAAAATCCGATCCCTAATGAGACTGGAAAAGGCCGGGCTAATCTCGGTTGATTGGCAGAACCGCAAATCGCCTCAAGTGAAGCTTCACTTCAAATAAGCTTCATCACCTTGGCGAACATCGCCTCGCCGCGCCGGTCGGAGTAGCGGTCGGGATAACGTACGATCGCCTCGCCCTTACAGTCTGTGCGCACCGTTGGGCCATTCAAGACTACCCGGCTAGCCACTTCCATAAACTCGCGGGTAGCGGCAACGTCAGCGTCTAGCCGGTCGATTGGCGCGGCAATCATCAAAGCGTCATGTACGGGAGCGACAACCTCAATTCCGGCCTCGGTGGTAAGGCAGCAGGCCAATCGTAACATTTCCGCGCCGGTCGCCTGCATGGGGAAATTGCGAAGCGAACGCGGATTCGGTTCAAGCGACGCGCGGTTAACCCAAGCGAACGGCGTCAGTTGCCACCCGAAAAGCATGGCATGATCCACCGTGTTATTACTCCACTCCCAAAACCTGCTATAAAGCTCGCGATGCCAGCGGAGCAAATGACGGGCGACAATCGGTATTTTGCCGATGCGATGGGATAGCGATTCCGATTCCATGCCGTACCCTATTCCGAGACAGACCGTTTTGAACATGTCTCTGACCGTCGAATGAGTCTCTTTGGTCGCACCACTGGGAGCCGCATTTGCGGCGATTGCCGTGGCAAGGTAGGGGTCGCCGGTCTCGTAGGCGCGAATCATGGCGGGGTCGCCGGACAAGTAAGCCGCGACAGCGAACTCTTGTGCGCTGTAATCAATGTAGGCAACGCCCCAACCGGGAGATGGCTGAATCAGGCTGCGCAACCAAGTAGACGGGCCAAAAATGAACTTGCTGTTGCTTGGCTGATTCCGGGATGTACGCGAGGCGAACGGACTCAGCAAACAACGATTGCGACCATCGTGACCAACCGCCAGCTTATTCAGCCGAAGCTCGCTCAAAGAGTGTCGCAATTCGTGCAACGAAGTGATTGCCGGATACACCCTGGCCATGTCCTTAAATGCATCGCGACTCAAATCAAGTTGACCACTGGTCAACCTCGGCCAGCCGAACTCCTGGCGAACCAGATACTCCTCGAATAGTGCCGTACGAAAGGACCGGCCTTCATAGACGCCGTAATCCGCATCAACTTCCCGAATCAAACCCTCTTGGATATCGATCCATTTGGATCGCAATCGGTCCAACAATTCCACGTCAATCGGAACTCCGGCGAACTCCATTCGAGCAACCGCTGCCATATATCGGCCACGATAAAGCGCGCGGGGGAAATCGATTCTGCGGAGCATAGCGGACAGCAACCCGGGTAGGGGAGTTACATCGGTTGAACAATACTGAAGAATGGCGCGGCGCTCCTCTAAAGTCCAAGGTCCGCCACGGAGTACCAAGTCCCGCATCCCCTTCTTTTCCGCCGCGCCGATATGGTCTAGACCAAAGTGTGATAATGCACCTAACAACGAATTTCCGGCGAGGGTATCCTCACCGTTGGTTGCGTTCCTGAACTCAACGAAAAGGTCTAAGATGCGGACCGGAACCGGCCAACCCAGAGCTAAGTGGCAACCTACTTCCGCATTGGCAAAGAACGATATAAATAGCGAATCAGGTCCGGTGGGGTAAGGCGGCCGAGACTTAAACTGGTTGTGCCATAAACGGATAGTGCGACGGCTGCGCAACTCGTGCGCCACTAAACAAACCGGGACGGGTTTGTCGCCCGTCCCAGTATTGAACTCGAAATCGCAACACCAGATCTGTTTGAAGGGATCTAGCGGCGAGCCCATTTTACCCTCAGACCTTTCCGAGTAGGGCTTGGATTACTGGATGTTCGTCGCTAGTAATCAGGCGATCCTTGAACGCTGTCGCCAACAATTTACTGAAAGGCTCTTCCCGCCATTCCGGCTCGGAAAGATTCACCTCGGCCACAACAATATCGTATCGGCCCTCGGACATATTAGGCGACACTCGAATCCACTTTTCCATTGCGGCCTCTGCCGCCTCAGCCGCCGAAGTGTGCCAATTATTTTGCCGCCCATCGGCGCTCGGAAGTTTGACCCTCCAAATGAAGTAGTCGCGCTGCCGATTAATGGCCAAGTATAAGGTAGCGACAAAACTCATGTCCCGAACCTTATCGCTAAGCTGAGGAGCGTACGCGGGAACCACCACATAGGTCTCGCCCTTGGTTTCCTCCTTCAGTTCGATGAGAGTAACGTCTAGCCGATAATCCTCATCGCCGTTTACCCGAATGAACTCGTGTTTCTTCGGCTGTCGCGCTGTCACTTGCAGCGATTTCTTGGCGACGTTCTTGGCTAGATACTCCTGACTAACCCTCAAGTTTTCCGGCGCGAATGGATCATACGAATCGTCCGGTTTTGCTGCCACTGGCACCTTTTCTGCCGGTGCCTTCACTTTCGATTTCCTATTAGCCATCATGGCCTTTCTATTTTGTTGTTACTGATTTTGAAAATTGGTTCCGGCAACCCGCGCTCCGATCGGCCAAGATCGAGGAAAAAATATGACAACCAAAAAACCTCGATCGACTTCACTGCGGCGCTGGGTTGCCGGAAGATTGGTTTAGGGTTGGCTGACGATCTCAGCAGCAAGCGCGACGCCTGCCCGCAAACTGTGGCAGAGACCGCGCCTATCGATTAGTCGCTTCAACTCTTCAAGGGAGAGTCGATCGTATATCCTCGAACTGACTTTGCACTTGAACGTCCCATCACGGTGCCGATGCACATCCCTTACTTGCGGGCGTCCCTTGCCGCGACCGTGAAGCTTCTGAAGAAAGGCTTCAAGCTGTAGCAGCAATTGTGGAGGCTGACTTTCCGCCAGTTCATACCGGCCGGTTTTACGAATCGATGGAAGCACTACGTCTGTATTCCAATCTCGGAACTCTACCGCTTTCGGCTTAGTGGAATTGAGGATAAGCGAATACACGCCACTCTCATTAACGACCGTCAATTGTTGGGGTCCGCCAGGGGTGTCAAAAACGCACAGACCCTTATTCTGCTTGCTCACATGATAGCGGGCAGCTTCACGAGGGTTGCGAAACCCAAGGATCTTGGCGAAGTCTCTAACGACCCACCAAGGCACACCGTCTTTCATGGCGACGCGAATAGGGTACCCTTCCCAGCGGTATTGGAGTACGATTTGACCCGATAACGCTGTGACTTGATTTTGTGGCGCGATTGCGCCAATCTCTACCGATTTACTAAGCATATTTGCTCCTTTGTGTGAAAAGCGCCTGGACCCCATTAAGGTCCCGGCGCTTTTGGTTTGCGCCCGGAGACTCACGAGAGTCATCAGGCAAAATTGGTTGGGGTTTGAAGGTCTTCAGCGAGGAGATCCGCCGCGACTTCTTCCTCGATTGCATCGATATCGTCGCGAGGCGGAAATGGATCTCGTTTGCGCTTGCCCTCAGTGGCTTCCCAGATGCGCCACTCCGCGTCAGTAAGGTGAGTCCGCTGCCGTTTCATTTGACCCCTCCCCGCTCTAGGGCGGCCATGGCGGCCAATGCCTTCTCACGAGGGATATAAACACCCCTTCCGATTTTGCAGTATGGAATGACACTCCCGAGATAATCACTCAACGTTCTGGATGGAATCCCCACCAAAAAGCTGAATTGAGCAGGACGGAGATATTCCTTTTGCCGTAACTCCGATATACGAAATCGCTGTTTAGCGCTCACGGGCGGAACTTAAGCAAACCGCCCATTGCCAAGTGGCCGCGCTCTGACTGTCAATTTTGACTAAGCCGGTGCCAAATACGTCAGATTTACGCCAAGTGGCCGCAGAATCGCCGCCAAGTGGCCGCACCAAAGGAAATTTTTAGGTTTTTGAAATTTTCTTCTGAAATTGCGTTTTCCGACCGTTGACGCGATTTCGCTCTGACACCACTAACTCTTGCCACCGGCGATAATATTGAGAGAGAATTTCAACGATAGCGACGGGCATTGTCTTGCCGTACAAAGCCAAAGCGTATTTTTGCGGCTCGCCATCTTTCGGTTTACCAAATCGAATCAGCGGAATTCTCGGGTCACCGAAAGTAGGAAGAACCTCTAGGAACTTATCAAAGTGTTTCCTGGCTCGGTCGATTCGTTTCCCTGTAATCTTGCGAATCGCTTCATCACGAGGAATCTGCTCGGATAAAATTGCAGACTGCCTTTGAGGGTTTAGCAGCTCTGCCAGTATGGCGAATCGGTCAACCTCCTCGGGAGTAAATTCTTTCACGCTGCCGCCATCGGTATAACGTTGTCTGCCGATTGTGGTGGCAGTATCGACCAATACTTCTCCGCGTCCGCCTTCGTAGTCCCCCGGTGGTAGTTATGCCACATGGTGTTTACCGAAGTGTGACCCGATTGCAAAACGAGTCGGTTCACGTCCTCGAATTTTGCTAGATAGTTGCTGGCATAAGAATGACGCGCTCCCTGTTGGACCGACCGCGTGACGCCAGCACTAAGCCGATTCGCCCGTTGCCGAACTCGAAGCCGACTTGAACCGCAAGGGACGACTTTGCCGACCGTCGAACCACCGCGAGCCTGATAGGCATTCAGCCATGCTTGCGCGTTCGGCAGGATATCGACGAACCGCCGACGATTAGTTTTCGAAACTTCTGGTCGGATAACGAGTTGCGGAGTCGGCCCGTCGAATTTCAAATCGCCCCACTCGATTTTTTGTATCTCGCCGTCAGGTCTGACTCCGGCGAAAAACCCTAGCACAAGCGACGGGAGCAACTCCAAATCGTTCTGCAACGCGGTTTCCAACATGGCCTTTACCTCAGCATTCGTGAACGTTTCGACTTCCTTAGATTTGCTCTCAGCGAAATCCATGCTGGCAATTGGACTACTCCCGACCATCCAACCGCGTCGAATAGCAAGATTGAATACAGAGCGCAACCTGCGCATGCGGGCATTCCGTGCTCCTGGCGGCAACGTTGCTAAGATTGGTTCCAAGTCGGCGGCCACGATATCGCACACTAAGCGATCGAGCAGCGGTGCAACCTTCGCCTTAGTCTCCCGGATCTCACGCCGATAGCCAGACGACTTAGCAGCCTTCAACTCCGCGAAACGGTCGAACGCCACTCCGAGAGTCACGCTCGCCGTTCGCTGGTCGAACATCTGCACGTAACCCTTTACCGCCGTCAGTAAGTCGAGCCCACGGGACTCGAGAATTTTGAAAGCTTCGGCTGCCTCAGCGATTCGTGCGGGAGTGATAGACAATAGGCTATTGCCAAAGTTATCCCGACGCGCCTTGAGCAGTTCGGCCTTCCCTTTAGCCTCGCGCTCCGTCTGGAAAAATAACCGTTGACGGCGTCCGGTCGGAGACAGCTCACTCGGGACGTTGATTGTCCAAGCTGCTATTCCGATGCGGGCACGTGATTGGACCTTGTGAGGCTTGAGCGATGGGGAAGATGGCACAAAGCACAGTACCCTATAGTACCTCGAAAGTCCACAAATACTCGCATTTCCTCGCCACTCCCCATACCTCTCTGCATAGGAGACTACCAGCCTTCCGAGAGGTTACTCGCTGCCTGAACGGCAGCGTCTTCTGCAGCTAATGGGATCGCCTGGCGTTCCTGAGTGGGAAGATCATTGCCGACAAAGAAGGTCGTCTGCCCGGTGACATCCCGTTGCCCCATCAGTGCTCCGGAACTTGCATTGAAGACTTGTACGCGGATTTGTACCTGAAGGTTAAACTGGGATGAGGCGAGTACGTTGCCAATAACGGAGCGTGCTTTTATTCGAGTGACCGCATAGATGGTTCCACGAATTTCAGCATCGGCTCGATCCAGGCCCGTGATCTCGTAGGTGCCGTCCTGCTGTAGCTGTTTGATGAAGGTGTCGGTGACCAGTGTTTGGACCTGGGGCTCGAAGGTTTTATTGTCAAATATCGGCACGGCCAGCTTGTGCATGCCTTTCATAAACGAGGGTTGGATTGGACCCACGGTATAGCCGGCGCAACCCGAGAGGAGAGCGACCACCAGGAAAATGATTGCTCGACCCATCTGGTGACTACTGTGTCGGAAGGTTGGGCTCAGTAGGTGCGACGTCTTTCTGCGGAGTAAGCGCTTGCTTCTGCTGCTGCTGTGCCGGCGTTAAAGCGGGTGAGGCCGAAGGCGTTGGGGTGGGGGCAGGCGGACCCACGAAATCCGATCGCGCGGCAGTGTCGACCTGGGACTGCAACTTGCGTCGTTCTGCTACGGTCTGCCCACTCTCAGCTGTTTCTGTCCCGATTTGCAAAGCGGAGTCGCCGAGTTTCGATCGAATCTGATCCATTCTTTCCTTTGCCCGCTGCGCTTCTTGCGAATCGGGCTGCTGCTGCAATACCTCATTGTAATAGACGTAGGCAGCCTTGTAGTTCTTCTGTTTGTCGTAGAAC
>WNFM01057845.1_pt1 | contig 15739 bp, 12 predicted proteins | sample 5400271 | NCBI WGS metagenome assembly WNFM01 (sample SAMN13153352, study PRJNA577476) | soil metagenome | isolation source: 60 cm saprolite on Douglas fir-dominated hillslope | place: USA:California | collected 2013-09-17
TGGCAGAGCGGCGCGATCACCGACGGTCCGAGCCGGGCGGGGGCGCGATCGATGCTGCGCGCCGCCGGTTTCGACCGTGACGCGCTGGCGAAGCCGATCGTCGGCGTGGCGAACACCTGGACCGAGATCGGGCCCTGCAACTACCACCTCCGCGAGATCGCCGCGTCGCTGAAGGACGGCGTCCGCGCCGCCGGCGGCACGCCGATGGAGTTCAACACCGTCTCCATCTCGGACGGCATCACGATGGGGTCGGCCGGGATGCGGGCCTCGCTCGTGAGCCGCGAGGTGATCGCCGACTCGATCGAGCTCGTCGCGCGCGGCAATCTCTTCGACGCGCTCGTCGTCCTCGTCGGGTGCGACAAGACCATCCCGGCGGCCGCGATGGCGCTGGCGCGCCTCGACATTCCCAGCCTGATCCTGTACGGCGGCTCGATCGCGCCAGGACGGGTGGACGGGCACAACATCACCATCCAGGACGTCTACGAGGCGATCGGCGCGCATGCCTCTGGCAAGATGTCCGACGCCAAGCTCTGCGAGATCGAAGACCGCGCGTGCCCGGGCGCCGGCGCGTGCGGCGGGCAGTTCACGGCCAACACGATGGCGACCGCGACCGAGTTCCTCGGCCTGGCGGAGCTCGGCAGCGGCGACGTGCCCGCCGGCGATCCGAAGAAGCACGACGTCGCGCGCCGCGCGGGGGCGCTCATCATGGACGTGCTGCGCGCCGGCCGGCGGCCGTCGCAGATCATCACCCGCCACGCGCTCGAGAATGCCATCGCGTCGGTGGCCGCCACGGGCGGATCGACCAACGCCGTCCTGCATCTCGTCGCCATCGCGCGGGAGATGGGCGTGCCGCTCGGGCTCGACGACTTCGATCGCGTCAACGGACGCGTGCCGGTCTTCGCGGACCTGAAGCCGGGCGGCCGCTTCGTCGCCACCGATCTCTATGCGGCGGGCGGGACGCGGCTCGTCGCCCGCCGGCTGCTCGACGTGGGGGCGCTGCACGGCGATGCCATCACGGTCACGGGACGGACGATCGCCGAGGAAGCGTCCACGGCCGTGGAGACGCCAGGCCAGGAGGTCGTGCGGCCGTCGAGCTCGCCGCTCAAACCCTCCGGCGGCCTGGTGATCCTCCGGGGCAACCTCGCGCCGGATGGGTGCGTGGTGAAGCTCTCAGGGCACAATCGCCGATCGTTCGCGGGACCGGCGCGCGTGTTCGACTCCGAGGAGGCCGCGTTCGCCGCCGTGCAGGGAGGCCGCATCAAGGCCGGGGATGCCGTGATCATCCGGTACGAGGGGCCGCGCGGCGGGCCGGGCATGCGCGAAATGCTGGCCGTCACCGCCGCCATCGTCGGCGCCGGACTCGGCGATTCGGTGACGCTCATTACCGACGGGCGGTTCTCGGGCGCCACGCACGGGTTCATGGTCGGCCACGTCGCGCCGGAAGCGGCGAGCGGCGGACCGATTGCCGCCGTCCGCGAGGGCGACGTCGTCGCGCTGGACTCCGCGACGCGCTCGATCCATCTCGACGTACCGGCCGATCAGATTGCCGCGCGGCTGGCGTCGTGGACGCCGCCGCCTCCCCGGTACGCGGGAGGCGTCATGGCGAAGTACGCGCGGCTGGTCGGCTCCGCATCCGAAGGGGCCGTGACGGCCGCGACCACGCACGCCACGGAGCCCAGAGTGGAAGTGACCGTATGAAGCTCACAGGCGCGCAGATTCTCTGGGACTGCCTCGTGCGCGAGGGGGTGACCGAGATCTTCGGTTATCCCGGCGGCGCCATTCTGCCCGCGTATGACGCCATGCTGGACTACCCGATCCGCCACACGCTGGTGCGGCACGAGCAGGGCGCGACCCACATGGCGGACGGCTATGCGCGCGCGACCGGGCGGGTCGGCGTCGCCATCGCGACCTCCGGGCCCGGCGCGACCAACATGGTGACCGGCATCGCGACGGCGATGCTGGACTCGTCGCCGATCGTCTGCATCACGGGCCAGGTCGGCAGCCGGCTGATCGGCACGGACGCGTTCCAGGAGATCGACATCACCGGCATCACGCTGCCGGTGACCAAGCACAACTACCTCGTCACCAGGGCGCAGGATGTCGCCGCGGCGGTGCGCGAGGCGTTCCAGATCGCGCAGGAGGGTCGCCCCGGGCCGGTGCTGATCGACATCACGAAGGACGCGCAGCAGTCGTCCTGCGAATTCGACTGGGACGCCGCGGCCCCCGTGCGGCGCGCGCGCCGCGAGACCCCGTCGCCCGCGCACGCGGACCTCGCGCGCGCGGCCGCGCTCGTCCAGGGCGCGAAACGCCCAGTCATCCTGGCGGGCCACGGCGTCACGATCTCCGGCGCGGAGCACGCGCTGAAGGCCTTCGCGGAACGCGCCCATATCCCGGTCGCCCAGACGCTGCTGGGCATCGGCGGCCTGCCCGCGTCGCATCCGCTCAATCTCGGGATGATGGGGATGCACGGCGAGGCCTGGGTGAACATCGCCATCCAGCAGGCGGATCTCCTCATCGCCTGCGGCATGCGCTTCGACGATCGCGTCACGGGCAAGCTCAGCACGTACGCGCCTCACGCAAAGAAGATCCACATCGAGATCGACCCGTCCGAGATCAACAAGAACGTCGCGGTCGACGTCGCGCTCGTCGGAGACCTGCGCAGCGTCCTCGATCGACTGGTGCCGCTCGTGGAGGCCGGCGATCGGCGCCCGTGGATCGCCGAGATCGAAGCCTCGCGCGGCGATTCCGCCGTCCGCGACATCCAGTCGCTCCCCGACGACGGCCATTTGTATGCCGCGCACGTGATCAACGACCTGTGGCGCGCGACACGCGCGGCGGACACGATCGTCGTCACCGACGTCGGCCAACACCAGATGTGGGAAGCGCAGTACTACCACCACGAGTCGCCGCGCTCCCTCATTACGTCCGGCGGTCTCGGCACCATGGGGTTCGCCGTTCCGGCCGCGATCGGCGCGAAGCGCGCCAGGCCGGACGCGGAAGTCTGGGCGGTCGTCGGAGACGGCGGGTTCCAGATGACGATGTGCGAGCTCGCGACGGCCGTGCAGGAGGGCATCGCGATCAAAGTCGCCATCATCAACAACGGGTACCTCGGGATGGTGCGGCAGTGGCAGGAGTTCTTCTACGAGCGCCGCTATGCCGCCACGCCGCTCTCGGGACCCGATTTCGTCAAGCTCGCCGACGCGTTCGGGATCCGGAGCCGCGCGGTGCTGACACGCAAGGACGTGGGACCGGCGATCGACGACGCCCGCGCCCACCAGGGGCCCGTCGTCATCGACTTCCGTGTCGAGCAGGAAGACACGGTCTACCCGATGGTGCCGGCCGGCGCCGATCTGCACGCGATGATCCGCAGGCCCAATCCCATCGTCGAAACCGCGGCGGACTGAAGGAGAGGATCGTGAAGCTTCATACCTTCGCCGTTTACGTCGAGGACCAACCGGGTGTCCTGAACCGCGTGTCGTCGCTCTTCAGGCGCCGCGGATTCAATATTCACTCCTTGAGCGTCGGTACGTCCGAGGTCGCGGGCATCTCGCGGATGACCGTCGTCGTGCGCACCGACGAGGGTGGCGCGGCCCGGATCCGCGCCCACCTGGACAAGCTGGTGCCGGTGCTTCGGGTGGAGGACCTGAGCGAGCGTCCGGCGGTGGTGCGCGATCTCGCGCTGATCAAAGTGAGCGCGAGCCACGAGAGCCGCGCGGCGGTCATGCAGCTCGCGGACGTCTTCGACGGCCGGGTGGTGGACGTGGCGCCGGCGTCGGTCGTCGTGGAGATCTGCGCGTCGGAGGCCAAGGTGGACGGCCTGCTCGAGGTGCTGCGCCCCTACGGCGTGCTGGAGATGGTTCGGACGGGGCGCGTGGCGATGGATCGCGGATCGGCCGTCGAGGCGGCGCGCGCACAGACGGCCGAGGCCGATGTGGCCCACGGCGTGTCGTTCTCGGTGTAGTTCTTTTTTGAGGTCGGCTTGTCCGCCGTGGCCTTGGCGAAGGCGGAAGGCCGGGCTTTGAGGTTGGAGGTTGGGATGGCAAGGGTCTATTACGACGCGGATGCTGATCTGTCGCTGATCAAACAGCGCAAGGTGGCCGTACTTGGATACGGATCGCAGGGGCATGCGCACGCGCTCAACCTGCGCGATAGCGGCGTGGACGTCCGGGTCGGTCTTCCGGCCTCGAGCGCGTCGCGGGCCAAGGCGCAGGCGCAGGGCGTGACGGTCCTCGAACCGGCCCAGGCGTGCGCGTGGGCCGATGTGATCATGGTCCTCGTGCCCGACACCGCGCAGGCGACGCTCTACCGCGAGGCGATCCGGCCGCATCTGACGTCCGGGAAGACCCTGATGTTCGCCCACGGTTTCAACGTGCGCTTCGGCACGCTCGATCTCCCGGCCGACATCGACGTGTCGATGATCGCGCCGAAGTCCCCCGGCCATCGCGTCCGCGAGCTGTACGAGGAGGGCGCCGGCACGCCGGCGCTCCTGGCGGTGCACCAGGACTCGACCGGCAGCGCGAAAGCGCTCGCGTTGTCGTACGGAAAGGGCATCGGCGTGACCCGCGCCGGCGTCATCGAGACGACGTTCGCCGAGGAGACGGAGACCGATCTGTTCGGCGAGCAGGCGGTCTTGTGTGGCGGCGTCAGCGCGCTCATCAAGGCGGGATTCGACACGCTGGTCGAGGCCGGCTATCAGCCCGAAGTCGCGTACTTCGAGTGCCTGCACGAGCTGAAGCTGATCGTCGACCTGGTGTACCAGGGCGGCCTCAGTTACATGCGCTATTCCATCAGCGACACCGCGGAGCACGGCGACTATACGGGCGGCCCGCGATTGATCACCCAGGAGACGCGCAACGAGATGCGCCGGATGCTCACGGAGATCCAGGACGGGACCTATGCGCGCCAGTGGATTGCGGAAGACAAGAACGGGCGCCCGTGGTTCAACGAGACCCGCAGCCAGGAGCAGCAGCACGCTATCGAAGTGGTCGGCGCCAAGCTGCGCGCGATGATGCCCTTCCTCAAGCCGGTGACGCGACGCGAGCCGGCAGGGGTGGCGTAGGGCGCAGCGAGCCGTACAGCGAGAACAGGATGATCAGCGCTCCCGCGAACACGTACGACTGCGGGAGGCCGAACAGCACGCCCGCGGCCGTGTCGAGCGGCGGAAGGAGCTGGCTGACGGCGAGGTAGGCGACACCGAGCAGCGGCGCCGTCAGCCGCCCCCACGGGCGTGTCGTCAGAATCACGGGCGCCGTCGCCGCGAGAATCGGCAGCAGCACGCCGTAGTGGTGGACCCACGCAATCGGCGAGGTTAGCGTGACCGTCAGCAGGAGGATCGAGAAGTCGAGCGCGGTCCCCGCGGCGCCGCGCCGGGCGGGCAGCCACAAGGCGAGTCCCACCAGCGCCACGAACGCGGTCAGCGTGCCGGCATAGACCAGCGGGTGGTACGGCGCGAACGCATGGCGGTCGAATACCAGACTGTCGGCGGTACCCATGAGCCGGTTCAGGAAGCCATTGAAGGACTGGTTCGGATAGAACGCCTCTCCGCCGCGGCTCATGATGCGCAGCGCCGTCAGGTAGTCAACATTGTCCGGCCATCCGTAGGCGACCAGGGCCGCGAGCGTGCCGAGCAGCACCACGCCGAGGAGCGGCACGAGGAATCGTGTCCGCCGGCGGACCGCGGCCCAGACCACGAAAATCCCGTAGGTCGGCTTCAGCAGACAGGCCAACCCCACGGCCACGCCGGCGAGATCGTCGCGTTCGCTGACCCAGGCGAGCACGGCGAGTGCAAGGAGCGCCGTCACCCAGGCCTGGATCTGCCCCAGGGAGTACGCCACGACCACGGGATAAAAACTGAGCGTCAGGCCGATGAGCGCCAGGCCGACCGCCGGATCGTCGTGCCGGAACTCGAGTGGCGTGCCCGCGCCGGTGCGCCTCAGAATGCGCCAGATCGCGACGATGACGACGATCACGCTGAACCACGAGAGCCCGTTCAGCCACGACAGATTCAGATGGCGCGTGAGCAACAGCGACGACATCGGGTACTGAAACTTCACGCCCCTGGCGCTCAGCATCTCCCCGTACACCGGCCGGTCGTGGCCGCCGCCGACATACTCCTCCGCGAGCCGCATCGGCCGCCAGGAATCGGTCTGCTGCACCGCCGCGAAGAACCTGCGCACGGGCCTCACAATCGTATCGCTGCCACTCGCCTGCAACACGATGGTGAGGAGCACCGCGTCCAGGACGAAAAGCCCCCAGAGGGCGCGCGCCGCCCGGCTCACGCGGCGCACTCGCCCGGCCGGTCAAGCATCATTCCGTATTATTGACTCATTGCCCCCCGGTCGGCGCGATGCGCGACGATCGGGTTGATGCGGGCGGCGCGGCGGGCGGGAAGGTATCCGGCGACGAGCCCGATCAGGCGGAGGAGGCCGCGAGCGCTTCAGCGGCGAACCAGGCGAGGCCGGCTCCGTGGACCTGGGGACCGCGACCTGGGCGTTCGACACGCGTCCAGATGTCGCGGCCGTGTTCCCCGTCTGTCCGAACCTGGCCAGGTCCGAATGGAGCTACCAGGTCCCCCGCCCGACTGTCGCGGCGTCAGCCGCTGCGATCCGCACTCATGCGGTCGCCTTCGCCAGCGCACGGACTTGGGCATGCGCACGATCCACGCACCACGATTTCAGAAGCGCGACGTCGAGTGCTGAGGCGGCCCGCTGCGGACACTAGCAGGAGGCGGGCTGGCCGGGGTATCTTCGTGAACCGCATGCGTGCCACGCTGAAGCTCTTCGCCGTGCTGCTGAAGGCCGATCGCCCGCTGGCGGTGGCGTGGTGGATCGTGGTCGTCCTGCGCGGCCTGCTGCCCGCGCTCTTCGCCGTGGCGACCGGCGCGCTCGTCGGCGCCGTGCAGCGCGGCCAGCCCCTGGGCGGACCGCTGGCCTTCGTCGGGGCGGTCTTCGTCCTGCTCCAGGTGCTGCCTCCGATCCACACCGCCCAGGGGGCGAACCTCGGCGACCGGACGGCGGCGTGGCTGAACGACCGTCTCGCCGAGGCCTGCGTGCGCCCGCCGGGGATGGGTCACCTCGAGGACCCGGCGCTCACGAGCGACCTGACCGTCGCGCGCGATTTCGATCTCGGCATGACCGGGCCTCCCTTGTCGATATCGATGGACTTCATCGCGGGCGGGCTCGTCGAGATGCTCGGCGGTCTCGCCGCGGTGACGCTGCTCTTCGCGTACAGGTGGTGGGCGCCGATTGTGCTCGGCGGGGCGTGGCTGGCGACGCACTGGTGGCTCCGCGAGAGCGCCGTCTGGCAGGATCGGAACACCGAGAACGTGCGGAGCGCCCAGCGCGACGCCGAGTACACATACCGGCTGGCTGTCGACCCCGCACCCGCCAAGGAGCTGCGCCTCTTCGGGCTCGCCGGATGGACGATCGATCGCTTCGTCACCCGCCGGACCCTGCTGCACGCGCTGCAGTACGAGGCGACGCGGCTGCGCGAGAAGCCGGTCGTGTGGAGCCTGCTGCTCGTCGCCGGCGCGAACGTGGCCGTGTTCTGGTCGCTCGCGAGCGCGGCGGCCGGCGGCCGCATCAGTCTCGGCGAAATCGTGGTGTTCGCGCAGGCGGCGATCGGGGCGTCGATGATTGGCTTCGGCGGCATCAGCTGGGCACTCGACGGCGCCGCCGCGCCGGTGACCGCCGTGTTGCGACTCGAGGGGACGATGGCGGCGGCCGGCGCGCTTCGGCCCGGTGACCGGGCGGCCGCGGGCATGCCCGTCCGCGAGATCCGCTTCCGTGACGTCACGTTCGCGTATCCAGGCGGCGCGCCGGTCCTCGAGCACTTCGACCTCACGATTGCCGCCGGATCGTCGATGGCGATCGTCGGGCAGAACGGCGCGGGCAAGACCACACTCGCCAAGCTCCTCTGCCGGCTCTACGACCCGCAGGCGGGGTCGATCGAGATCGACGGCGTCGACGTGCGCGATCTCATTCTCGACGCCTGGCGCACCAGGGTCACGGCGGTGTTCCAGGACTTCATCCGCTTCGAGCTGCCCCTGCGCGACAACGTCGCGCCGTCAGGCGCGCCCGAGGAGACGATCCGCGCCGCGCTCGAATCGGCCGGGGCCAACACCCTCGCCGGGCTCGACACCGTGCTCGCGCGCGGCTACGACGGGGGCACCGATCTGTCCGGCGGCCAGTGGCAGCGCGTGGCGCTCGCGCGAGCCCTGTGCGCCGTCCGGCTCGGCGCCGGCCTGGTGCTGCTCGACGAGCCGACGGCGCAACTGGATGTCCGCGGCGAAGCGGAGATCTTCGATCGCATCCTCGCCGCCACGCGTCACGCAACGACCGTTCTGATTTCGCACCGGTTCTCCACGGTGCGGCACGCCGATCGCATCTGCGTGCTCGAGCAGGGACGCGTGATCGAGCTCGGGACCCACGACGAGCTCATCGCGCGCGGCGGGCGCTACCAGGCGATGTTCGAGCTGCAGGCGCAACGGTTCAACGCGGCGCAAGACGAGGAGGGCCAGCGCTATGACGTCCTCGCCTGACGCGAGACGCGATCCGCTGCCCCCGCCCCTGTCGTCGATGTGGCGGCTCTGCAAGCTCGGGTACCAACACGAACCCGGCCTGATGCTCACCGCCTTCGTGCTCTCGCTGATCTCGGCGCTGCCCGACGCGCTGCTCGCGCTCTGGCTCAGGCTGCTCGGCGAGGGCCTGATCGATCACCGGCCGCGCCTGCTGTACGCGGCCGCCATCGGCCTGGGCGTCTCCGCGACGGCCACCTGGCTCCTCCGCACGGTCAGCACGCGCGTACAGCGCCGCTTCCGCGACAAGGTGACCATCGCCCTCGAATCGCACGTGGCCCGGCTGCTGGCATCGATTGCGACGATCGAGCACCACGAGCGGCCCGAGTATCTCGATCGGCTCGCGATGCTGCGCCACCAGGTCTTCGTGCTCGATCACATGTACATGTCCGTGTTCTCCACGGCGGGGTGGATCCTGCGGCTGGGCGTGACGATCGCCCTGCTCGCGTCCATTCATCCCGCGCTCGTCCTGCTCGCCCTCTTCGCGGTCCCGACCGTCCTCACATCCACCTGGCGGCCGGCGATCGAGCGTGTCGCGCAAGAGCGCGGCGCGCAGTCCGCCCGTCTCGGCCGCCATCTGTTCACACTGGCGACAACCGCGCCGCCGGGGAAAGAGGTCCGGGTCCTCGGCATCGGCCATCGTCTCGTCGCCCAGCGGCGGGAGGCGTGGGAGCGCTCGTACGGTCCGGTGGCCACCGCGAGATGGGGATCAGCGGCGTGGCACACACTCGGGTGGACGGTGTTCGGCGGCGCGTATGTCGGCGCGGTCGTGTTCGTGTCGACGCGCGCCGGCACGACGCCCGGCGACGTGCTGCTCGTGCTCGCGGCCGGCGCCCGCCTGTCGGCCTATATCGGCGCGACGGTCGGCGAGATTGGATTCCTCCGGGGATTCTGGATGGACGGCTCCCGCCGGCTGGCCTGGCTCGAGGACTACGCCGCGTCGCTCGTCGCGACGGCCGACCGGCCCGTGCCCGCGACGCTCCGCGGCGGCATCCGGCTCGATCGCGTCTCGTTCGCCTATCCGGGCACGTCACGCCTGGTCCTGGACGACGTCTCCCTGACATTGCCCGCCGGCTCAATCATCGCCATCGTCGGCGAAAACGGCGCCGGAAAGACGACGCTGGTGAAGCTGCTCGCCAAGATGTACGAGCCCTCGTCGGGCGCGATTCACGTCGATGACACGCCGCTGGCCCGCGTGCGGGCCGACGAGTGGCGGGCGCGCCTCGCGGGCGCCTTCCAGGACTTCTTCCGGTTCGAGCTCCGCGCCCGCCACACCGTCGGTCTGGGCGACGTCCCGCGCATGGACGATGAAGCCGCGGTGGCCCGGGCCGTCGATCGCGCGGGCGCCGGCGACGTCATCGCGCGCCTGCCGTCGGGACTCGACACGCAACTCGGCCAGACGTGGCCCGGAGGCGTCGAGGTCTCGTTCGGCCAGTGGCAGAAGCTCGCGCTGGCGCGCGGCTTCATGCGCGGCCGTCCGCTGTTGCTGGTGCTCGACGAGCCGACCGCGGCGCTCGACGCCGAGACCGAGCATGCGCTCTTCGAGCGGTACGCGGCCGCGGCCCGCGACGGCGAGGCCGACGGCCGGATCACCGTGCTCGTGTCGCACCGTTTCTCCACGGTGCGGATGGCGGGAGTGATCGTCGTGCTCGACGGCGCGCGGCTCGTCGAAATGGGCACGCACGACGAGCTCATGACGAAGGGCGGGCAGTACTCGCAGCTCTACGCCATTCAGGCGGCCGCCTATCGGGCGTGAATCACGGGGCCCACGCGAGCATGGTTCGCGCCGTCCGGACCGGGTGACGCAGATCGACGCGGATCGTCTCCCACCCGATCCGCCGGAGGTACCAGACAAGAGCGAGGCTGAGGAACGCCGTCATGAAATAGACCGTGCCACCGGAACGCAAGACACTCGGCAGCATGGAGTGCAGGCCCAGACCGAAAGCGCCGGCGGCGGTCCGCGCGGCGCGCTTGTCGGGCACGAGCAGGACCACGAAAAGATGCCGGGGCGCGTTCGTCATGATGGCGATCAACAGCGCAAACGGCACCAGGCTCCATCCAACGCGATCCTCCATGTCGAAGGCGAGGCGCGTCTCCACGTACCACAGCAGGAGCGAGAAGGGCACAACCAGGCTCAGGGCTCCCGCGGCATTCTGCCAGTGCCCCTTTCGCTGCGCGTGAAACTGGTAGATGTAGAGGTAATGGTCCCAGAAGAAGTACGGCAGCGCCAGCCCCGTGATGACGATGACCACCACGGCCGCCGCCATCCATCGCTTCATCGTCAGGACGTTCTTCAGGTAATAGAGCGGAGACAGCTTCATGCAGATCGCGACGGCCATCAGCAGGTGGGTTGCGGGAGTGCGCGCGCGCGCGAGGAAGAGCGCCGCCATCACGACGGTCAGCAGGACGAGATACGAGTCGTCCTGCACGTAGACGAAGCGCTCCGCGATGTAGCCCGCGTTCAGACACATCAGTGGAAACACGTACCAACGCGTCATGAGGCAGTAGACGGCCGACGACACCAGGAAGAGGCACGCCAGCGCGAGAATCAGCCCGTAGAACCCCACTCCGGTGCGTTCCCCCAAAGCGTACAAACCAGCCATCGTGAGCAACACCGCGGGTGGATACGGAGCCGACTCCGCTTTCGTCCATGTGGCGGCTTCGAGAGGCGTCTGATCGAGATGCGCCTTCGTATACGCATCCCGGAGATCGTTGAGGACCACCTTCGACTCGTACACGTCGGCGATGGTGTCGGTGCCATAAGTGGCGTTCTGGTTGATCCGGTTCAGGATCGGCCGGCGGGAGTAGTCCAGATACGGCCGCGGGACCTCGAGGATCCCCACGGCCACGCAGACGAGGAGGGCAAGCAAGACCGCGAGGTACTGCGCCCGCCGGGGGACGGCAAGCAACCACGCGTCCAGGTCCATGAAAACAATGATAACCCCCGCCCGTTTGGGTGATGTGCGCCTCGTGCGCCTCGCGCGACGATTGGGCATGCTTACTCAATTCTCGAACCAACTCGCGGACGCGGTCGCCGCCGCCGCCCGCTCAGTCGTGCAGGTCAACGGCGGCCGGCGGCCTGTGAGCGGTCTCGTCTATGCCAGTGACGTCGTGCTGACGACGATGCGCGGCGTCGGCCAGCACGAGCACGTGCCCGTGCGGCGCGATGACGGCCAGGTCGTCCAAGGGGATTTGGCCGGCTGGGATCCGGCCACGCAGCTCGCGGTGCTCCGCGCGCCCGGGCTTGGATTGTCTCCGATCGTCCGCGCGGATGCGGAGGCGCGCGTCGGTCACCTGGCGCTCGCGATCGCCCGCTCGTGGAGCAATGCCGTGACCGCCACGGCGGGGCTCGTGTCGGTCATCGGCGGACCCCTCTCGACCGGACGGCGCCGCGCGATCGACCAGGTGATTCGCACCTCCGCGCCGATGCACGAGGGCTTCTCGGGCGGCGCCTTCGTGGACACCGAGGGCAGGCTCCTGGGCGTGGCGACCGCGATTTCCATTCGCGGGCTCGGCGTCGTGATCCCGGCGGGCACCGCCTGGACCGCCGCGGCCGCGCTGCTCGAGCATGGCAGCCTGAAACGCGGCTATCTTGGGATCGCGGCGCAGCCCGTGAGCGTCCCAGATAAGCAGAGGGGAGAATCGGCCCAGACGGAGGGTCTGCTGGTCGTGGGCGTCAAGGCCGGCAGTCCGGCCGACGCGGCCGGCGTGCTCGTGGGAGACATCCTGCTGGCCTTCGACGAGCATCGGCTGACCTCGCCGGAAGAGCTGCTCGATCTGCTGGTCGGCGACCGGGTGTCGCGTCCGGCGACTCTCCTGGTGATTCGCGGGGAGCGGCCCGTCTCGGTGCCGGTCACGGTCGCCGAACGACCTTGATGTGCCGCCCCACCGCGCAAAAGACGCGCGGCCAGGCGCCGCGCCCGGGACGTATGCCGCGATCCGGTGGGACGGGATACTGAACCTTGTGAGAGTGCTTCTGGCCGGCAATGCCGGCGAACGTAGCGATCTGCGGGCCCAGAGCGAAGGGCTCGGAATCATTGTCGACGGCGAGTACGAGACGCTGCGGGACGCCCGCGCGTCGGGGGCGGACGTTGACGCGATCCTGATCGCGCCGCGCCGCCCCGGACGCGATGAGGCGGTGGTCGTCGAAACGCTCACCAAGCGGGAAACCGACGTACTGGAGCTCCTCGGCGAAGGCCTGCCCAATAAAGCCATCGCCGCACGTCTCGGCATTTCCGACCAGACGGTGAAGTTCCACGTCGCCTCGATCTGCGGGAAGCTGGGGGCCGCGAACCGGACCGACGCGGTGCGCCTCGCCGTCCGGCGGGGGCTAATCGCGCTGTGATTCGGCCGGGATGACGGCGAGCGCCTCGCGGCGGCCGCGCCTCAGGACCGTGATGTCGGTCACGCGGCCGATCCGATCCTCGGTCAGCAGGCGGTGCAGGTCGTCGACGCCGCTGACGGCCACGCCGGCAAACGCCAGGATGACGTCCCCCTCCTTCATGCCCGCCGCGGACGCCGGGCTCCCCGGCTCGATCGTCGACGCCAGGACGCCTGAGGCCGCGGCGATCTGATAGGCGCGCGCCAGCGCGCGCGGGATCGGCGTCTGCTGCCCCGCGACGCCGATGAAGCTGCGGCGGATCCGCCCGTCGCGGATGAGCCGCGACGCCACGAAGCGGACCGTGTTGCTGGCAATCGCGAAGCAGATCCCGTGCGCCGCGGCGATCATCGCGGTGTTGATCCCGATTACTTCCCCGCTCGTCGTGACCAGCGGCCCGCCGGAGTTGCCGGGATTGAGGGCGGCGTCGGTTTGAATGATGTCGTCCATCAGCCGCCCGGTCCGCGAGCGCAGCGAGCGGCCGAGCGCGCTCACCACGCCGGACGTCACCGTATGGTCGAAGCCGTACGGATTGCCGATGGCGACGGCGACCTGCCCCACGCGGACGCGGCGGGAATCCCAGGTCGCTGTGGGCGTCGCGGCCGACGAGCACCGCCCCGAGCGACCGGCCGTCGGGCAGCGTCGCGGTGAGCGCCGCGTGTCCGTCGACCACGTGGTGGTTCGTGAGGACGAAGCCGTCCGGTGTGAAGATGACGCCGGACCCCCGCGCGCCGGAGGCTTCGATCCGGACGACGGCGGGTCCGACCGTGTCAACCGAGTGAATGACGGCCTGGGAGTAGGCGTCGAGCAGTTCGGCGTCCGGCCACCGCTCGAGCGCTCCGTCGGGGAGCATGCGGTCGATCCTACCGTCCGCGGACGGGCGCCGCATCACCCAAACAGGTAGTATTCGGCCCGTTTCTTCTGCAGGAACGCGACCGAACGCTGCAGCTCGTCGAGGCCGTTCATGCCGTCCTCGACCGACATCCATCCGGTGAAGCCGGCGGCCGCAAGGATGCGGAAGATCGCGTCGTAATCGACGAGGCCCTTGCCGACTTCGCCGTGCCGAAGCTTGTCCGAGTATCCGGTCGCGCCGTCGCTGCGACGCAGATCGGCGAGCGTGGCGCCGGGCGCCAGGGAGCGATCCGACGCGTGCATCGTGACCACGCGCGGCAACACACGCTCGAGAAACCGGATCGGATCGTAGCCGCCGACAATCGCGTTCGACGGATCGTACTGCACGCCCAGGCGCGGCGAATCGACGCGGTCGAGGATTTCCAGGAAGATGTCCTCGGGCTGCGCGAACTCCGGATACAGCCAGGTGCCGTCCTTGTAGTGGTTTTCCAGGCAGAGGACGACGTCGCGGCGTTCGGCGTAGTCGATCGATCGGTGCAACCCCTCGACCGTCCTCGCAATCCCGTCGGCGCGCGTCAGCCCGGGCCTGGCCTGGCCGCTGAGCGTGCGGCAGAAGCGCGTGCCGAGCCGGACGGCGAGATCGATGGCGGCCCGCTGACGCTCCACCTGGCGCGCCTGCTCGCCGGTGTCGGGATGGGTGAAGTCCGGCGAGAAGCAGAGCATCGAGCTCACCTGCCCGGTCTGCTCCATCACGGCGATCACGGGATCGACGTCCGCGGCCTCGAGGCTGCGGAAGAACCCGTCGTAATGCTCGAGCCCTTCACCCCCAAGCGCCGCCGCGGATCGAATCCAGCCGGCGTAGTCCATCTCGCCGCTGACGAGCGGATCGAAATAGCACTTGGGGAAGACGCTGATGCCGGGTCTCACGTGTTGGTCATGTATTGGTAAGGGCGCCGGCCGGGTACTGCTCGAGATCCAGGACGCTACCCGTGACGCACTCGCTGTCGGCCGAGGCGAAATAGGCCGCCGCGTAGGCGATGTCGAGCGGCGCGAGCAGCCGGCCGAACGGCCGCGTCGCGATCGCCTCCGCGATCCACTCGTCCCCTTTGCCCTCCTGCTCCCGCTTGACGCGGCGTTCCCCTTCCGTGAGCGTCCACCCCACGTTGATCTGGTTGACGCGGATGCGATCGCGGTTCAGGAGCGACGCCGCGTTCCGCGTCAACGTCATCAGCCCGCCCTTGGACACCGAGTAGGCGCCCAGCTTCGGCTCGCCGACGTAGGCGTTCATGGATCCGATGTTGATGATCGATCCGCCGCCCCGCGCGCGCATCGGCGCGATCGACGCCTGCAGCAGGATGAAGGGAGCGCGGAGGTTGACGGCCATGATGGCGTCCCAGCGCGCGACCGGGATGTGCTCGACGTCCCCGCGACCGACGTCGCCGGCGTTGTTCACGAGGATGTCGAGGCCGCCGAAGCGCTCCACGGCGAAGCCGATCAACCCGCGGCAGACCGCCTCGTCGGTGAGGTCCCCGTCGACATACTCGGCCTCGCGGCCCGCGGCCCTCACGCGGCGGACGGTTTCGAGGCCGTCGGCGCGGTCGCGTCCGTGGATGACGAGAGTCGCGCCGAGGCCGGCGAAGTGCTCCGCGATGCCGCGGCCGATGCCCGACGTGGATCCCGTCACGACGGCGATCCGGCCGTCGAGCGTGCTCATGGAATCAGCACCGACTTGATCACGCGACCGTCGTGCATCGCCTCGAACGCCTCGCGCCACGCCTCGAGTGGCGACGTGAGCCCGACGATCTCTTCGGGCAGCGTCACGCGGCGATCGAGCAGGTCGACGACCCGTTCCCATGTCGGAAACGTGTGACTGAATGACCCCTGCAGCCTGAGGTTCTTCTGCACGAGCGGGTTGATGTCGACGGGGACGAGCT
>WNFM01245542.1_pt1 | contig 15737 bp, 18 predicted proteins | sample 5400271 | NCBI WGS metagenome assembly WNFM01 (sample SAMN13153352, study PRJNA577476) | soil metagenome | isolation source: 60 cm saprolite on Douglas fir-dominated hillslope | place: USA:California | collected 2013-09-17
CGTTGCAACCCGCTACGAAAAAACTGCGCGAAACTTCCTCGCCATCGTAACCGTCGCCGCAATCGCCATCTGGTTGCGATGACTGTCCACACGACCTAGAGTTTGCCTCTGGCCGCTCATGCGCCGCGCGGGCTTGTCGCATGTTTCGCTGAAGCGGAACATGCTCTAAGCCCTCATTGTGGGGCGTGGGCCCGCTGCGTCACGCCGATCGGTCGCGGCACCGACAGGCTGGCAATGCCGCAGCGGCTTTCCAGCACGGGATCGAGCCGTTCCGCCGGAAGCACGCGCCTGATGTTGCCGCCGTAACGCTCGACGAGTGTCGCAAAGGCGTCGAAGGAGAGCGTGTCCTCGATTGCCTCCATCGAGCATTGGCAGGCGGCGGCCGACAGATCGGCGCCACACGCCGCAAGATACGCCGTCTCGTAGGCGTCGCCGTACTCGACATTGGGATCGGCGCTCGCGCCCTGCGCCAGGGCGAACGTCGTTGCGGCAAAAAGAAACGCCAATTTCCGCTGCATCATCGTCTCCATCATGCCGGTGCGCATCGCGAAGCGGGCGCTGCCGTGATGGCGACTGGGATAGTTCGATGCCGTGCGAATCCCGTGTGACGGGGCTCATAGGAGTTGTGGCAATTTTGTGTCCACCGCAGCCTCGCCTAGCAGAAATCGGCGCCGTCGGAAGCGTCTAAGCAGGCTGCGGAGTTCTGCCCAGGTTATGATGGCAGGTTTCACCACGGAGGCACGGAGCACTTGTCAACGCGCGAAGCGCTGAAATCTTCCTATTTTCCTCCTTGCTCTCCGTGCCTCCGTGGCGAATTACTTCACCCTTCGCAACATTTATTGCCCGCTACGAAACCATGCCTAGGCGCCGATAAGCCGGTCGATCTCCGCCGCGGTGAGGCCGAGACCGCCGGCGGTCGCGCGCAGATTGGCCCAGCTCGTGTCGTCGAGCGGGATGCCGTCGCGCGAGCGCGCCGCTGCATTGCGGCGCTCGGGCTCGCCGGGCACCAGCACCTCGCCGCCTTCCTGCAGCGGCGCCGAGGATTTCAGCCAGGCGACGAAGGCCTCGACATCCGCCTTCACCGCCGCGGCGTTCTGCGCCGGCTTGGGGTCGAGGATGATCGACAGCATGTTGTTGAGCACGCCCGGCGGGACCGCGCTGCCGGGATGGTTGCAGCCGCCGCCCGACAGCACGCCGGCGAGCAGATCGCAGAACACCGCGAGGCCGTAGCCCTTATGCGCGCCGAAGGGCAGGATGGCGCCGGGCGGCGGATCGTAGAGATCATTGGGATTACGCGTCGGCCGCGCCTTGCCGTCGATCAGCACGCCGTCCGGCAGCTCGACCTGCTTGTTGCGCGCGACCTGGATCTTGCCTTCGGCAAGCACGCTGGTCGCCATGTCGAGGATGACCGGCAGACCGCCCTCGACCGGCATGCCGGCGGCGAAGGGGTTGGTCGAGAGGCGACGCTCGCTGCCGCCGAACGGCGCGACGATCGCCCCGGCGCCCTCCGCCCAGTCGCCGATGCGGCCGAGATGCGAGGCGTGGCGCAGGGCGATGACGGCGACGCCGGATTTTTTCGCCTTGGCGAGGCCGATCGTCATCGCCTCTTCGCCGATCACCTGGCCGAAGCCGCGCTTGCCGTCGACGACGGCGAGCGCATCTGTCTCGAAGACGATCTCGGCATGGGCATTGACGGCGACGCCGCCCGATTTCATCAGCTCGACATAGAGCGGCACGCGGACGACGCCGTGCGAATCATGACCGACGAGATTGGCGCCGACGAGGCGTTTGGCGATCGCAGCCGCCTCGCTCTCGGCCGAGCCGGCGCGGCGAAAGATCGCGTCGGTGAGGCGCCGCAGCGCGGGCGCTGGAATGCTGACCATGTCTCCTCCCGTCATCGCCGTTTGAATGGCCCGGTTCGAATGGCGCTACCCGAATGGCGCCGCCATTCTCTTGCGGATCGCGCCGTGGTCAACGTCTAATGCGGCGCGAAAAAATCACCCGGAGGATTCGTCCATGATCGAAGACCCGCCGCTCCTCACCATCCGGCGCGACATCGCCCGCCCGCCGGCCGAGCTCGTCGCCCGCTGCAAGGACGTGCCGACCGGCAACCTCGTCGATTGCATGGACGGGTATGGCGCGCTCGACTACCGCATCAAGCCGATCGATCCCGGCCGCGCGGTGTTCTTCGGCCCGGCGGTGACCTGTGCGACCGGCCCGTCGGACAATCTCGCCATCTTCGGCGCGGTCGCGCAGGCGCGGCCGGGCGACGTCATCGTCGTCGCCGCCGACGGTTTCACCGGCACCGCCAGCATCGGCGACAATCTCGCCGGCATGGCGCGCAACCAAGGCGCCGTCGCCATCGTGACCGACGGTCTGGTGCGCGATCTCGCCGGACTCGACCGCATCGGCTTGCCGATCGCCGCGCGCGGCGTGACGCCCAATTCCTGCGTGCGCAGCGGGCCCGGCACGGTCGGAATGCCGGTCATCGTCGGCGGCGTCGCCATCGCATCCGGAGACGTCATCGTCGGCGACCGCGACGGCGTCGTCGTCGTGCCCCGCGCCCGGCTCGACGCCGTGCTGACCCGGCTGGGCGAGGTGCGCCAGGCCGAGGCGGCGCTCGAGGCCAAGGTGGCGGCCGGCCTCACCGTGCCGAGCTGGATCGAGGAGCTGCTCGGCTCGGACCGCATCCGCTGGGTCTAGAGCGCATTCCGCGTACGCGGAAGCGCTCTAGAGTCTGCCTTTGGCCGCTCATGCGCCGCGCGGGCTTGTCACATGTTCCACGTACGCGGAACACGCTCCGAGCGCCCCAAAGTCGCGGAATTGACGATCTCTTAACCGCTTTCGTCGATAACGGAGGGCAGATGTCGAAGCCCATCCACCACGCTACGACGGTTCAGCTCCCGGTCGGGGTCGAGCGCGCGGCACGCGAGGCCGCTTCCGGCACAAAGACCGACTTCAAATCGCTGCTCGCCAGCTCGCTGTCGGAGAGCCGCCACGATCCGACGGCGCAAAACAAGCGGTCGAGCGCGACCGGCGCCTTCCAGTTCACCGAACGCACTTGGCTCGATCTCGTGCGCCGCTACGGCGCCTCGCTCGGCCAGGGCGACGCCGCCGCCAAGATCACTGTCACGAACGGCAAGCCGAGCGTCGCCGACCCGGCCGATCGCGGCGCCATCCTCGCCTTGCGCTCCGATTCCAAATTCGCCGGCGCGCTCGCCGCGCGCTATTCCGACGAGAACCGTACCGCCCTCAGCAAGAATCTCGGCCGCAAGGTCAGCGAGAACGAGGTGCGCATCGCCTATCTGCTCGGCGCCACCGGCGCCGGCCGCCTGTTGCGCGCGGCGCAGACTCAGCCCGGGATCGCCGTCGACAAGATCGTGCCGGCCGCGGTGCGCAGCAATCCCACCCTGTTTCGCCAGCCCAATGGCACGGCCAAGACGGCGAGCGAAGCGGTCGCCGCGCTCACGCGGCACTTCGACGGCGAGATGACTCGGATCAAGAGTGCCGTCACGCGGCTTTCGGCGGCCGAGCCCGTCCTCGTGCCGGTCGACGACGACGTGGCGTAGGGGACGCCGACGTGCCACCTCTGCAGCGCGGCCGACATCGTTCGACGCGCCGCTGCGACCGCAACCGCTCACGCGGCGACCGCTGGACGGGATGACGCAACCAGCCTAGCTTTGCCCCAGATGACGGGGTAACGACCATGGCATCGATTGCGTTGGTCTCGATCATATGCCGCGACGGCGTCGGGCTGGTATCGGCGATCGCCGACCACCTGTTTTCCGCCGGCATAAATCTGCGCGACACGACCTTCGCGGCGCTCGGCAAGGGCGCGGAATTCACCGCCATCTGCGAGTTGCCGGAGGGGCTGACGGTCGGCGATCTTCAAGCCGGCCTGGCGTCGTTGCCGGAGCTGGCGGGTGCGCAGATCCGCATCGCCCAGTATGATTTCGACCCGGTGCCCGGCCCGATGGGACGGATCACGCATCGCATCGAGGTGAGCGGCGGCGATCAGCTCGGCTTGATCGCGCGGCTATCCGAGATTTTCGCCCAGTTCGGCGCCAATATCGTCCGCCTCGACGCGCAAAAGCTGCCCGATGCCGAGGGCGGACGCTACGTCACGCGCTTCGCCGTCTGGCTGCCGGCAGAGCGCGCCGAGACCTGCCTCGCCGCGGTCGCCAACACGGCCGGAAGCCTCGGCCTCGAAAGCCGCACGGAGAGCGCGGCGTGAGCCTGCCGCCGTAAGCCAGGACAGGTAAGAACATATCCGTTTTAGCTTGACAAATTTCTGAATAGGACATAACGTCTTCCAGACCGATCTGGGAGAAGGCGTCAAGATGTCTGTTTCAGGGGGTGTTATCGGAATGTCGGATGTCGGCGTCATGTCCGATACAGTTGCGGGCCGGCTGCTCGATTCTCGCCGAATGGACGCGGTTAAGGCCTTCGGCGGGCACATTCGACATTCTCCCAGTAGGAGAATCGAAACCTATGCGATACAACCGGGCGCCTGTATTTTGCCTGTAATTAACAGGCGCACCGGCCGCTTTCATGCCGTTTCTCTCTTCCGTCATAGCGAGCGGAGCGAAGCCATCCAGCACCTCGCCGGATCGCCCTCGAAGGTGGCGGGGAATGGTGCTGGACGGCAGCGCTCGGGTTTTGCGACAGTGATCGGCGATCCCCCTCCCCGCTGCGAGACCCCCCGATCATGAATGGCCCGATCATGAATGGCGCTGAAAGTCTGGTCGAAACCCTGGTCGCCGGCGGCGTCGAGGTGTGCTTCACCAATCCCGGCACCTCGGAGATGCATTTCGTCGCCGCGCTCGACAGCGTGCCCGGCATACGCTGCGTCCTCTGCCTCTTCGAGGGCGGCGCGACGGGCGCCGCCGACGGCTATGCGCGGATGGCCGAGAAGCCGGCGGCGACCTTGCTCCATCTCGGGCCCGGGCTCGGCAACGGCATCGCCAATCTGCACAATGCCCGCCGCGCCCGCTCGCCGATCGTCAACATCATCGGCGACCACGCCACCTATCATCTGCAGCACGACGCGCCGCTGACCTCGGACATCGAGGGCCTGGCGCGGGTCGTCTCCGCCTGGGTACGCACGACGCCGGATGCCGCCTCGGTGGGCAGCGACGCCGCCGAGGCGATCGCCGCCGCCGCCGCGCCGCCGGGCGGCATCGCGACCTTGATCCTGCCCGCCGACGCCGCCTGGACCGCAGGCGGCAAGGTCGCCCCCGCCAGACCGATCGCGGCGGCGAGGACGGTCGCCCCATCGGCGATCGAGGCCGCCGCGCAGATCCTGCGCGCCGGCAAGGAGGCGATGCTGATGCTCGGCGGCACGGCGCTGCGCCAGGACGGGCTCGACTGGGCCGGGGCGATCGCCGCCAGGACCGGCGCGCGGCTGATGGCGCAGGGCTCCAATGCCAGGGTCGAGCGCGGTGCCGGCCGCGTACCGGTCGAGCGCGTGCCTTATCCGGTCGATCAGGCGTTCGCCGTGCTCAAGGGCGTTCGCCATCTCGTGCTGGTCGGCGCCAGCGCGCCGGTCGCCTTCTTCGCCTATCCCGGCAAGCCCGGCAGGCTGATCCCGGAAGACTGTGAGGTGCACGTGCTGGCGACGCCGGAGGACGATCTCACCGTCACGCTGGCCGCCCTCGCCGAGGCGGTCGGGGCCAAGAAAAGCCAGGCGCCGCGCCAGGCGCCGATGCGGCCCGATCTGCCCACCGGCGCCATCACCCTCGACAGCATCGCCGCGACGCTCGGCGCCCTCCTCCCCGAGAACGCCGTGGTCTGCGACGAGTCGGTGACCACCGGACGCGGCTTCTTCCCGCTGACGCGCGGCGCCGCGCCGCATGACTGGCTGCAGATCACCGGCGGCGCGATCGGGCTCGGCATCCCGCTGGCGACCGGCGCAGCGGTCGCCGTGCCGCATCGCAAGGTGATCAACCTCGAAGCCGATGGCAGCGGCATGTATACGCTGCAGGCGCTGTGGACGCAGGCGCGCGAGCAGCTCGACGTGCTCACCGTGATCTGGGCCAACCGCTCCTATGCCATATTGCGCGGCGAGCTCGCCAATGTCGGGGCGCGCAACCCCGGCCGCAAGGCGCTCGACATGCTGAGTCTCGACAATCCGGCGCTCGATTGGGTGAGCCTGGCCAAGGGCCTCGGCGTCGAGGGCAAGCGGGTGACGACGATCGATGCTTTCGCCGATGCCTTCCGCGCCGGCCTCAAGGTTCGCGGCCCCTTCCTGATCGAGGTGGTGATCTGAAGCGGCGCGGCGAGCTATTGAGTGACCCGGCTCAGCGACAGACCGACGGGACAATACGCCGAACCATCGGCATGCCACAGGACGGGCTTGCTGGGGTTATCGCGGAAGGTCCATGCCGATTGCGGCGTGCGGCACTCGCATTTCGTCACCTCGCAGGCGAGGGACAAATCCGCCGGCTCGCCGGCGGGCTTGTCCCACCAGGAGCAGCCTGCGAATGCAATTCCGAGGACAAGGAGCGTGCAAATAGTAACGAGCGACTTCATCGACGGCTTCAACCTCGCTGCTGGAAAAGGCGAGTCGTCGCCGGCAGCGCAGCGGCACCGATTATAGAACGGCGACGCGGCGCATAGAAGAAGCCAAACGCGCCGGCTCGCCGGCGCGTTTGGTGGTTAGCGTGAGCCTGGGTTTAGCGGCGCAGCTCGCCGCGCGCCACGGCCGGAATGTCGCCGCGCGTCAGGCCGAGATCGGCAAGCTGACGGTCGGTGAAGCGGCCGAGCTCCGCCATCACCCGGTATTCCTGGTGGGCCTGGTGGAGGCGACGCAGCACGGCAAAAACGGTGCGCCAGGGCGAGGTGGCGGCTTTGGCGGGGGAAAACGTAATCGCGGTCATGACAGGGGCCTGTGCGTAATGTACTCGTCGAACCGAGAGATATGCTGCAGTGCAGCAAAAGTGAAGGCCGCGGATGCATGGGAGGGTTGCGCGGCACGCGTTGCGGAAGCGAAACGGCCGCCGAGCGGCATTGCATGACCCCGCACCAGCACGCCGAACGCGTGCCGCTCCCCCTCATCGCGGCGGTCTTCTCGCGGATCGGCGCCTTCAGCTTCGGCGGCGGGCTGATCGCCTGGATGCACCGCGAAGCGGTCGAGACGCGAAAATGGCTGAGCGACCAGGAGTTTCTCAGCGGATTGGCGATCTGCCAGGTGCTGCCGGGCGGCAACATGGTCAATATGTCGCTCTATCTCGGCATCCGCCTACGTGGCGCGCTCGGGGCGATCACCGCCCTCCTCGGCCTCATCGGCTTGCCCATCCTCTTCGTCGTTGCCGTCGCCACGGTCTATGCGCGGTTCGATACGGTGCGCAGCCTGCATCTGGTGCTCGACGGCGTGGCCGCCGCGGCGGTCGGCATGAACATCGCGACCGGCGTCAAGGCGGCGCGGCGCAGCAAGACGCTGGTCCCGATCGCCATCGCCGGCGCCGTGTTCGTCGCGGTGGGAATTCTGCACTGGCCGATGCTCGCCGTCGTCGCCGGCCTGGCGCCGGTCAGCATCGCCCTCGCCCGCAGCGCTCAGGGGAAAGCCCAGGGGAGAGGCCACGGTGGATGAGGAGCTGCTGATCGGGCTGTTGCGGGTCTTCGTTCCGCTGTCGTTCCTGTCGATCGGCGGCGGCGGCACCATCCTCGCCGAGATGGCGCATCAGACCGTCGACGTCTATCACTGGCTGACGCGGCGGGAGTTCGTCGATCTTTTCGCCATTACCCGCGCCGCCCCCGGCCCCGGCATCCTCATCGTCACGCTGATCGGCTGGAAGGTCGCGGGATGGCTCGGCGCGCTGGTCGCGACGATCGCCCTCTTCCTGCCGTCGAGCCTGCTGTTCTGCGCCGTCACGGTGTTGTGGCAGCGCTTCAGCGGCTCGCCCTGGCGCGACACGATCGAGCGCGGTCTGGCGCCGATCGCCGTCGGTCTCATCTTCGCCGGCGCCTATGCCGTGCTCGAGGCGACGCAAGGCGGCCTGCTCGCCTTCGCGACGGCAGGCATCGCGGCGGCGCTGCTGCTATGGCGGCCGATCCATCCCCTGATACTGCTATGCACCGCCGCCGCGCTCTACGGCGGCGTCCTGCCGCTCGTCTAAGAGCGGTCGAGCATGCAGGTCCTGTGGACCATCGCGCTGCCGGTCTTCGGCATCATTTTCGCCGGCTATCTCATCGGCCGTCTGCAACCTGCTCGGCGCCGACAGCAGCCAGGCGCTCAACGGCTTCGCCTATTGGGTGGCGCCGCCGGCGCTGCTCCTCGTCTCGATGACGCGCGTGCCGATCGCCGACGTGCTCAACCTGCCTTTCATCGCCGCCTTCGCCGGCGGCACCGTCCTGACCTTCGGACTGGCCGTCGGCATCGGCGCCTTCGCCTTCGCCAATCGGCCCGCTACCCGGACCATGCAAGGGCTCGCCGCGGTCTTCGCCAATACCGGTTATATGGGCGTGCCGCTCTTCCTCACCGCTTTCGGCGTCGAGCGCGCCCTGCCGACGATCATCGCCATGGTGCTGAGCGCATCCTTCACCATGGGGGCCGGCGTCGCGCTGGTCGAGGTCGGCCTGGCGCAGGCGACCAATTGGCGGCATGTGGCGGCTGACACGGCGCGCGCCCTGTTCGGCAATCCGCTGGTCGTCGCACCGCTCCTCGGCCTGCTGCTGCGCGCCGTGGGCATCGCCCTGCCGGTGCCGATCGAGACCTTTCTCACCCAGCTGGGCGCCGCCGCTGCACCCTGCGCGCTGTTCGCCCTCGGGCTCTTTCTCGTCGGCACTAAGCTGCGTGCCAACCTGCCGGAGATCGGCTGGATCACCCTGCTCAAGCTGGTGGCGCAACCGGCGATTACCTGGATGCTGGCCGTTCCGCTCCTGCACCTGGAGCCGTTCTGGGCGGCCTCTGCGGTGCTCCTCTCGTCGCTGCCGACCGCCGCCCTCGTCTTCACCCTGGCGCAGCAATACGACATCTATGTCGAGCGCGCCTCGAGCGCGATTCTCGTCACCACCGCGCTCTCGGTGCTGACGGTCCCGCTGATCCTCGTCCTGCTCGGCATGTAGGCCGAATTGTCGGTGCCAGATTGCCATCACGCCCGTTAACCCTGTTGTGTGTCCGCCGTCACTGCACGTCATCGCAGCCGGGAGTTTGATCGGCCCCAGTCGAGCAACGCCGTTCCAGGACCCTTGCGATGAGCCTCTCTCGGACGACCGCCTTCGAGCCCGCCGGCGCCGCACCATTCCGCAGCCGCCGCGCGTTCGGCTCGCAGATATGGATCGCTCGCCTCGCCACGGTGTGGGGGTTTGCCGGCGCGGTGCTGGTGCAGACGGCCGCGTTCGGTCTCGTCGCGCGAATCGCCCTGCAGCTCGACTCGGCAGCGCTGCCCGGCCTCGCGGTCAGCGTCGTCGGCCTGGCGCTCGGCGCCCTCGCGATGATGGGCAGCAAGTCCCTTATCGCCCAGCCGCGACTCGCCGGCTGAAGCCGACCGTTCTTCGCAGCGAAGCAGGGCGCGGCCTTTGCGGGCCGCGCCCTTTCTCTTTGTCCGCGGCGCGACGTGATATCAGCGGCCCATTTTTGCCACGGCGCGATTTGAATGGAATCGCGTCGGTCCTCGTTGTGGGGGTGTCCGGCATTTAGCCGATCGCCCGCAAGGAGGGCATCATGAGCATCTTGGCCAAACGGCCGACAAAATTCCGTCCTGCGATGCGCAACGTGGCAGCTGCGCTCGTCCTCGCCGCGATAGCGGGTGGCATCGCGACACAGCCCGCGCTCGCTTACGACGATGGCTGGCACCGCGGTCATGAACGGCATGAGTGGCGCGAGCGCGAATGGCGCGAGCACGAGTGGCGGCTGCATCACCGCTATGTCTACGGGGCGCCGGGCTATGTCTATGCCCCCTACGCACCGGCCTATGTCTACGCCCCGCCGCCGGTCGTCTATGTCCCGCCCCCGGCGCCGTCGATCAACTTCGTCTTCCCGCTCGGCCACCGATAACGCCGGCGACTTAAACGCCAGCAAGGCCCCGCTGATGCGAGCGGGGCCTTGCGCGTTGGCGCGCGCTGCGCCCGGACCCACGAGTCACCTCAAGACGGCCGGAAGTTCTGCCTAGAGGGCGCGCCACGAGGCTGTTACAGTCGGCCGCCACAGGGAAATCGGCACGGTCCGGCTAGCCGAAAAACGGCGCAGCCTGGTAGGGAGGAGCTCCAGATGAAATCGATGCGAGGGAAGCTGACCGTGCCCGCGATGGCAGCGGCGATCGCGTTGCTGACCCATGCGGCCGATGCCGCCGGACTATGTGCCAGTCCGCAACAGATGGATGGCTTCAAGACCTGCGCCGACGTCGCCAAGGCCGAGCAGGAAGGCGCCTTCGTCCTCTACACCACCGATCCCGAGGCCGGCACCGCCAAGCTGATGGCATCGTTCAACCAGGCCTTCCCCAAGATCAAGACCAGCTTCATCCGCCTGCAGGCGGGCGCGCTCTTCGCCAAGCTGATGGCGGAGCGCCAGGCCAGATCCTATCTCGTCGACGCGATGCAGATCTCCGATCTCGGCTTCGTCCTCGAGCTCCAGAAGCGCAACGGCTATATGAACTACATCTCGCCCGAGATGGCCGCCTATAAAGCGGACTACAAGAGCAAGCCCGAGGGGTTCTGGACGTGGGGCACCGTCATCATGGCGGGACTCGCCTACAACCCGAAGACGGTGCCGGCCGACCAGGCGCCGACGAGCTGGAGCGATGCGCTCGACCCGAAATGGGCCGGCGAGATCAGCGTCAAGGTGTCCAATTCCGGCCTGCAGCACGTCACCTGGTACGAGCTGAAGCGCATCTACGGCGACGACTATTTCAAGAAGCTCGGCGAGCTCAAGCCACGCGCCTTCGACAGCTACGTGCAGCAATATGACCGCATGGTCAACGGCCAGGACAAGATCATCCACACTGCGCAATACTCGGGCTTCCTCGAGTTCAAGGCCAAGGGCGCGCCGGTCGAGTTCGTCTACCCCGCCGACGGGTTGCCGGCCGGACCGGAGACCTGGGGCATCATCGCCGAGGCACCGCATCCCAACGCGGCACAGCTTTTCCTCGACTGGTTCCTCTCGGTGCGCGGGCAGAAAGCGATCGGCGACGCGCTCTTCCTCAACTCGGTGCGCGACGATGTCGAGCCGCCGCCGGGCGGCGTCTCGGTCAGCAAGCTGAAGCTGCTGTTTCCCGCGGACTGGGCGGATTTCATCGCCACCCGCCCGCCCTTTGCCAAGGAATGGGACAAGATGGTGGGGCTGAAATAATTCGGGAGGCGCTATCGGTTCAGGTGGAGCCCTCATTCCCGTCGTCCCCGGGGACGACGAAGGAAAGGATCGCGCTAGGAACGTCGGGGGCACGAGACTTATGCCGACGTGGGAGTGGCATAGGTTGAAGTACCTCGTCACAGCACTGGTGGTGCTGATCTGCGGCAGCCTGGTGCTGTACCCGGTCGTCTTCCTGGTCACCGAATCCTTCAACGTCGGCGATCCCGGCCAGTTCCCGCCGGAGCTGCTCGGGCTCGGCAATTACAGCAACCTCTACGAGGACGCGCGCATCCTCGGCAACACGGCCCTGGTGGCGTGTCTCGCCACCATCATGGCGGTGCTCTTCGGCTTCACCCTTGCCTGGATCCTGACGCGCACCGCCATTCCCGGCCGCGCCATGCTAGAGCGGTTGCTCGAGCTACCCTATTACATGACGCCGCTGGTCGGCGCCCTCGCCTGGGGCGTGCTGCTCGGCCCGAAGACAGGGCTGGTCAATCAGCTCTGGCGGCTGCTCGGCGGCGGCGATCTCTTCGACATCTACACGCCCTACGGCATCGCCTGGGTGATGGCGCTGTTCGAGGGCACCGTCGCCTTCGTGATGATCTCGGCGGCGATGAAGTCGATGGACCCGGCGCTCGAGGAAAGCTCGCGCGTGCTCGGCGCCGGCAAGCTGCATACCGCTCTGCGCATCACCCTGCCGATGGTCGCGCCGGGCGTCGTCAGCGCCACCGTCTTCGTCTTCGCCGAGATGCTCGGCTCCTTCGCCGCGGCCTTCGTCCTCGGCGTGCCGGGGCGCTTCTACGTCGTCACCACGGCGATCTGGCAGGCGACCTTGTCCTACCCGCCGGAATACGGCCGCGCCGCGGCAATGGGCCTGTCGCTCTTCCTCGTCATGCTGGTGATGCTTTTCCTGTCGCGGCTGATCCTGCGCCGCGGCAATTACGCAACGATCACCGGCAAGGGGTTCCGCCCGCGCGCACTCGAAGTCGGCCGCCTGCGCTGGCTGCTGCTCGGTGTGTGCTGGACCTATATCGCCCTCTCGGTCTTCCTGCCGCTCGGGGCGCTGCTGCTGACCTCGTTCCAGCGCTTCGCTACGGTGATCATGTCGCAGAGCATCTTCACCCTGGCGAATTACGAGAATGCGCTGCGGATGGGAACACTCGGCGCGGCGCTCGAGAACAGCCTGCTGCTCGGCCTCGTCGTCGCCACGATCGCGGTACCGCTGGTCAGCGTGCTGGTGTGGATCGTCTATCGCGGCAACGCGCCGGGCGGTCGGCTGATCGAAGCCCTCGTCATGTTCCCGCAGGCCGTGCCGCGGCTGGTCTTCGGGCTCGGCCTCCTCTGGGCCTGGCTCACCATCCCGATCCCGATCTACGGCACGCATCGCCTATCTCACCGTCTTCCTGCCGCTCGGCATGCGCACGATGGCGGGGGTGGTGCTGCAGGTCGATCGCGGGCTGGAGGAATGCGCGCGGGTCTGCGGTGCCTCCTGGCTCTATCAGATGCGCACGGTGACCTTGCCGCTGCTCCGTCCGGGCATGGTCGCGGCCTGGCTCTTGATCTTCATCGCCGGGGTGCGCGAGCTCGGCGTCTCGGTCTTCCTGATGGGACCGAACGCCAAGGTGATCGCGCCGTCGATCGTCAATTCCTGGTTGAGCTCGAGCTCGGAGCTCTCGGCGGCAATGGCCCTCCTGCAAACCGTCACCGTATTCATCGCGGTGGCGCTCCTCTTTGTCGTGGCGCGCTCGGTCTCGCGCGGCATCGCCCTGCGCGCGGGCGAGCCGCTATGAGCGTGACGCCCCCTCAGAAAACGGATCGACGAATGATGATCGAGGTCCAGGATCTCGCGGTCCGCTATGGCGACGTCCAGGCGGTCGACGGCGTCAGCTTCGACGTCGCGCGCGGCGAGCTCCTCACCCTGCTCGGCCCGTCGGGCTGCGGCAAGACAACGACCTTGCGCGCCATCGCCGGGCTCGAGCAGCCCTGCGGCGGCAGCATCGTGCTCGACGGCGCGACGGTCTATTCCGCGCCCGGTTATTCGCCAGGGGGGCGGCGCAACCTCGCCACCGAGAAGCGCGGCGTCTCGATGGTCTTCCAGTCCTATGCGATCTGGCCGCATATGAGCGTCTTCGAGAACGTCGCCTATGGGCTGCGCGTGCGCAAGCTGCCGCGCGCCGAGATCGATCGCCAGGTCGAGCGCGCCCTCGCCTTGGTGCAGATGACGGCCTTTGCCGGCCGTCCCGCCTCGCGCCTCTCGGGCGGACAGCAGCAGCGCGTCGCGGTGGCGCGCGCCATTGCCTTCTCGCCCAACGTCGTGCTGTTCGACGAGCCGCTCTCCAACCTCGATGCCAAATTGCGCGCCGAGATGCGCGTCGAGCTGCGCGAGCTGCAGCATCGCCTCTCCTTCACCTCGGTCTATGTTACCCACGACCAGGAGGAAGCGCTGGCGATCTCCGACCGGGTGATCGTGATGAATGGCGGCAAGATCGAGCAGATCGGCACGCCGAACGACATCTATGATCGGCCGCGCAACCGCTTCGTCGCCGATTTCGTCGGCGCCGCCAACCTCATCGCGGGTAAGGTGCGGGCGGGCACGGCGGCCAACGGCACTGCGATCTTCGATACGGCGGAGGGGCTGGCGCTGCAGGTCAGCACCAACGGCACGCTGCGCGGCGACGAGAACACCGCGGCGTTGCGCGCCTCCTATGTTCATGTCGCTGCCGCCGGCGGGGCGGCGGCAAATGCCACGCGCGGGCGCATCCAGCGCCGGCTCTTCCACGGCGACTTCATCGAATATGTGGTGACCTGGCGGGCCGGCCAGCTGATCGTCCGCCGGCCGCCCACCGAGATCCTCGACGAGGGCAGCGAGGTCGTCATCTGGTTCGCCCCAGAGCATTGCGTGCTGCTGCAGGGCTAAGTCATCTTGCCCAAGCACGGCGGTTGACGCTCGGCTGGGCAGATGTCTTTCTGAGCGTCCGATCCACAGAGGTGAGCGACCATGGCTGAGATACCTGCAAAACCGGTCCTGCTGACAGGCGCGTCGGGCGCTCTCGGGCGCCATCTCGCCAAGGCGCTGGGCGCTGCCGGCTGGAAGCTGCGGCTGACCGATATCGCGCCGTTCCCCGATGCGCTGCCGACAGGTGCCAGCTTCACCAAGGCCGATCTCAATGACGGGGTGGCGATCCTTCGCCTCGCCGAGGGCTGCGGCATGATCCTGCATTTCGGCGGCGTCTCCGTCGAGCGCCCGTTCGAGGAGGTGATCGGCGCCAATATTCGCGGCCTCTATCACATCTACGAAGCGGCAAGGCGGGAGCACGCCCGCGTGCTCTTCGCCAGCTCCAACCATTCGATCGGCTTCCACGAGCGCAGCGAGCCCCTCGACGACGACTGCCAGTTCATGCCCGATGGCTATTACGGCCTCTCCAAGGTCTATGGCGAGATGATGGGGCGGCTCTACTGGTACAAGCACGGCGTCGAGAACGTGAATGTCCGCATCGGCAGCTGCTTCCCGGAGCCGGTCGACGCGCGCATGCTGTCGACCTGGCTGTCCTATGCCGATCTGACCCGGCTGGTGATGCGGGCAACCTTGGCCGAGAAGACGGGAAGCTGCGTCATCTGGGGCGCCTCCAACAACGCTCGCACCTATTGGCGCCACGATTCGCGCGAGGCCCTCGGCTGGCTGCCGCAGGATTCCGCCGATCACTTTGCCGGTCAATTGGCCGGCAAAGTGAGTGACAGCCCGGTGCAGGAACGCTACCAGGGCGGCGCCTATACGGTGATCGACTACACGCGCACCGCACCGCCGCCCGGCAAGCTGTTCGGCAAATAGCAGGTGCGTTTCTTCTTCTACGGCACGCTGCTCGATCCGGAGCTCCGCCGCATCGTCATCGGGCGGGAGATCGCGCTCACCGCCGCGACGCTGTACGGCTGGCGGCGGCTGGCCATCGCCGACAAGCCCTACCCGTTCATCGAACGCGATGCGGCCGCCAGCGTCGCCGGCGTGGTGACCGAGCCGCTTGGCGCAGGCGAGGTGGCGCGGCTGCGTCACTACGAGGGCGACGGCTACCAGCTTGCCGCTGTCGAGGTGCGCGAGGATCGGGGAAGCCGCATCGCCGCCGAAGTCTTCGTGCCGCCCGGGGGCTGCTTCGTCGGGATCGGGACCTGGGATCTCGGCGCTTGGCAACGCGACCATCGCGGTGCCGCCCTCGGCCGGCTGCGCGACTACGACTGGCCGCGGCGCTGAGCGCGGCAAAAGGGCAAAAAGAAAGGGGTCGGCGGACAAACCGCCAACCCCTTGTCTAATCTGGTGGAGCCAGTCGGAATCGAACCGACGACCTCTACAATGCCATTGTAGCGCTCTCCCAACTGAGCTATGACCCCAAAGGGACCGCGCCGCGACGCCGGCTCTAGTCTAGCGCAAACCGGGCCGCAGGCGGAGCGGGAAAATAGG